>ULTX01066953.1_pt1 | contig 184555 bp, 150 predicted proteins | sample 1958041 | NCBI WGS metagenome assembly ULTX01 (sample SAMEA4835747, study PRJEB28245) | human gut metagenome | biome: gut microbiome; material: fecal sample | place: Denmark | collected 2008
CCGTGGCTGTGCTGATGGTCATGGTGTGGCCGCGCGGTGAGGAACTCGCGCCCTCTGTCCAGCCTCCCACAGCCATGAGTGACGCCAATGTGCAGCCCGACAGTGCCGCATCGGCCGAAGCCGACACCGTGAACTTCCGCCCAGAACGTCCGGCTCCCAAACCTGTACGCCGCCGCATCGACCGCTATCGCTACAAGCCTGCTCCGCCAAAGGTTTATCTGGCAAAGACTGAAAACATGGAGTGCACTGTGCCGGCAGACTCTATTGCCGCCGCCGATAAGCTCCTGGCAGAGAAGATGCACGAGATAGAGGCTGTGAGCGAGGCGCTGCTCCGTAACATCGAAACCCTCAACGAGGTGAAGACACTGGAGTTGGCCGGAATGGATTATGGAGATGAAACGGATGGTAGCGACGGTGCGTCTGAAGACGATCTGATGTACTGATGTTGTAGATAAAATGAATACGATATTGTTGAAAAACAAAAACAATAAATATATGAACACCATATACCGATTATTTACCGCGTTGACGATAATGTCAGTGACGTTGTCTGTATCAGCTCAACGACGCATAGACAAGGCCATAAACGAATTTCTGTTAGACAAGAAAAGCTCCGAGTATGTCATTTCGAATACGAAAGAACAGGAGTTCGTGACAGCAGACGGCAAGAATACTTTGTATAACGAGATTGGTTTCAGAATCAAACATTCAGACGCTGACATTCTTGAGAAATTGCGCAAGGCCTTTCTTTCTGAAAGCGCCAATGCTTATAATATGATGATGAGAAATGCCAACAGTGGTAGTAACGAACAGATGAAAATTGCATACGGGGCTGATCTTAGTAAAACTTTTACCTTCGGAACACGCAGCGATCGCAATTATATTGTGCTTAATATAAAAGAGCCCGGTGACAGCACATGGCGGTGGTGTTACGCTTTGGTGTGGTATGAGAGCAAAGATAGAATCAGCCGTTCGAAAGACACTTATATATCAGGTTCCATTTCCATCATATATAGCCGTGACCCGAAGGTGAAACGCAGTACGAGTGAGAATGTGTCTGTGCGTACCACGATATTGCCGGACGGAACAGTTGTAACTTATAACAGCGACAATGATACGAAAACAGTTGTCTATAAGAACGGAAACGTTGTTGGAAACAGTTCGGCAGAATATAGTGATGTGGATAGTTCGTCGAGATTTCTCGTGATATTTGGCAATCTGCGCTCGGTGTTCCTTGATGCCAAACGCGAAAAGTCCGGACTTGCCATGCAGACTACTATTGCCAATCGCATGCTCGACCTGTGCAAGAACAAAGGTAGTCTGTTGTCGAAGGACGAACGGTCATTGTGTCGCACCACGCTTATTGACATGAGCCAAGGATTGAATGACAAATATGTAATAGGTATTCTGAAAATGGCAGCAGACGCGCTGAAATAATCAATATTTTCATAAGAATGTTTCTTCATCAAAGGAAAGGGGCGGCCGTGAGGTCAGCCCCTTTTGTCGTTATGTGCGGTGTGCCGTGCCACCGCAGGCGGATGTTGTGTATCATACCGTACATCCTGCACAATACGCTAAGTCTTTCCGTCATGCCGTCCGTGCATATGCTGTTGTATATATGTGCCCGGTGGAAATACTGTGGGGAATGGCTTGAATAACAAGACTGCTGTTGTCTGTCAAAAATCATTGTTTCCACCTTCGCTTGGACAGGGTATCCGAAAAGGTCTTCCCGCACCCCTTGCATCCTGCGATTTTCTGTCTGAGTTTTCTGTTCTACCCCGTTTATTTTTCGCGAATTTGCGGGCGGACTCTCCTTCGGCTGCAAATTCGCGAAAAATCTGGACCTTGTGCAAATTGTTGAAAATCAATAATTTATAATTACGACGACTTTTTCGTCATGCAATAAGCACCGTTTTATCGTCTGATAATGCCCGTTTCAGGGCATGATACGGGCGATATCAGCCCCTGAAACAGAGTTTATCAGCCCCTCAAACGGGCTTAATGAGAGTGACGGACAGAATCTCCGGCGTGACCATACAGGGTAGAGGGTGGCAGGCATCGGGTGTAAAGAGCCTTGAATGTGATGTGTTTAACATTGGTTAACATCTATTTTGCGAAAATTTTTTGTCAAAAAAAAGTCAAGAAATCGGGTGAGTCTTTCTCTTGAGTTTTCTGAATCCTAGCCTTGTTTTTCATGAAAAATCCATGCTCGGGTGCATGAGTGGAAAAGCTGTATTTAGGTGTGCTGTCGTATGTGGACAACTCACTGTCTATGGCAATGCCTGTCTGTTCTTACATGAATAAATGTGCTGCCACTGTTCTGCCGCTCTGTATTGTCAGAGTGTTTATGGACTTTCATCGTGTTTTATGAATTAGAATGAATCCATGCATTATTTCTGCATAGTCCGTATATATCATACATAGGATGATGCGATACAGAAAGCGCGGAGTGCATCAGTCTGTGCTGATAACGCCCCGCGCCATTTTCTATTCGTTTCTTTTGCCTGTTCCGTTGCATGTGCTGCACTCCAGTTTTCCTTTTCCGCCGCACCACATACATGTCGTACTGTACCATCCGAACCCTGAGCTGCCCGTTCCCAGACAATAGCTGCATGTCTTATTGCCCTCGCCGTGGCAAACATTGCAGGTCCCTCCCTGCACTACAAATACAGACTGCGACACGTTGTCCTCGCTGAGAACTATTGTTCCTGTGCGGTATTCGTCGTCGTTCTCGTCGCATGTTATGCTCAATGTGCCGTCCTTCTCTTCGTCCACACTTATCCAGTCGGGGCAATCCTTCTGCAGCGCACATCCGTCTGTGTCCAGTTTGAGCTTCTGGCTGCCTCCCGACGATGAGAAGTTCAGACTGTATTCGTCTGTTTTCAGCCTTGTGGCATATCCCAGCTGGCCTATCGCCACCTGCGCCAGCCGTTTGCCGCTCTGCACGGTTATCGTGCCCTGTCGGTCCTGTCCGGTGGTGTTTGGCATGACGGTTATGTTGAAGTATTCGTCCCTCTCGTCTATGTTCACCCAGTCCGGCTTATGGTTTATTGTCCACACGTAGCCATCGTAGTCAACGTCCACCTTACATTCGCCGCCTGCCTTGACAACCTTTATCATGTTAGGTTCCACCCGCAGATAGGTCGCGGCGTTCATTATATAGTTGTAGAAGGCCACAAGAGCTATTATCAGCAAAACCACGCTCACTACTATTTTCTTCAGACATCCGCCCTTCTGCTTCGGTCTTAGGGGCGGATTGTTTTCCGCAACAGTCGCGTTGCCCGGTTCTATAAGCCGGCATCCGTCTTTTGTGCAGAAACTCATTGTGTCATCATACTGTGTATGACACTTCGGACATTCTTTCATTTCTTCCTTTTATTTTTTTGTTATACTATCTTCTTCTGCTCACTTCCGCCAGTCCCATGTTTATCAGAATCATCACGACAACCCATACTACGACAATCAGGGCTATATATCCTCCGAACGGGAAAATTTCGTTTATCCACATGGCCAGAGGCGAATCCCACAGGCAATGCAGCACAACCGGTATGGCAAACAGTTTCAGAAATATCGAGTTGGAGAACACTGACGTGTCGATTACACCCGTGGCTTTGGCCGTGATGACAAACGCCGCGCCTGATATCGCAGCCCATGCCACGTGGCCGCCCGGAGCAAGCACGGCACGCAGGAATATCGTGTTGTTTATGGCGTCCATCATTTCCTGGCCGTCAATGTTCTGTCCGTAAGCGGCCGCATAGCCCGTTATCTGCTGCAACTGTATGAAAGGCTGCAACGCATATCCGGCCGACTCGAATGCCGCGAAGCCCGCTCCTACGGATGCTCCGATGAGAAGGCCCGTGAGAATGGACAGCTTTCCGAGTTTCCTCAGTATGGCGAAGACTATCACGGCCTTGCCTATCTCCTCAATAAGACCAACCATGAACGCACCGAAAAAGTCCATCTCTTCCACCGCATAGAAGGAGAACAGCAGCAGGGTGGCCACCAGCGAGGCGCATCCTCCGATGAAGAATGTTTTCAGTACGGTGTACATGCTGACGTTGCGCCATACGTTTGCCTCCATAAACAGAATCATGGTGGACAGCGGTACGGCGAAAGAGCCTATCACAATCATTCCCGGAAAGGCATTGAGATTGCCGAAGGCATTCACGCATATCCACAGAAGCACGAAGGTGATGACAAACATCAGCAGCACTCTGCTGTACAGCCACGGACGTGGCCATCCCTTAGATATGCTGGCGGCATCAGGAGTCGTTGTTTTCGTACCGCAGATGAATATCTCCTCGGCCTCCTCTGTCGTGTGCGGTTTGAACACGTCGGAGAAAAGCACTTTCCAGTTAATGTCGGCCGGTCTGTCGTTTCCCACATAGTCGTTTATGGAATCTATCCATGAACTGCCGCTCCCGCTATGCGTCTTTTTCTGCGAATTGTTGTTTGAGTAATTGTTCGCTGTATTAGTGTTTAACGGTTTTCCGCAATGCCCGCAAAACCTGTCGCCCTCATGGTTAGGGCAACCGCAATAGTTACAATATATCATAATAAAGTGAGTTTGCTATAAGGAAAGATTTCAGATTCAGTAATCTTGTAGTTGGTTTGTTTTTTTCCATAGTTGTAAATCAGCTATTTGCAAATAATAATAGCGGTGAATTAACGAAACAAAATTACTGCTTTTTTTCAATATAACAGATGTGTTTGGTGGAAATTTTTATGTCCGGTGCTGTGAGAACTGCCATTTCTTAGACCGTCACCCCGTAAAGGCGTTATGTTAATGGGAATGACATGCTTTATTGTGTTGGTGGTAGTGGCTTGTTTGTATGCACGGTTTCCGTGTTTTTCCTTTGTTGCATACAACTTCGTCCGAAGGGTAGGGGCGCTTTATAATCACAGTTCCCACATTATATGATATGATTTTCTGTCGGACGGAAACATCAGAACGAATATTTGTTCAGCCCTCGATTTGCATTATATCTTGATAGGATAAGCTTTATCCCGGCATAAAAAATAAATAAAACTATTTCTTTTATTTATTTTGTTCTGCTCTCGATTTGCATTATCTTTGCATATATGAACGATATGACAGACAAAAGCGTGAAGTGGAGCGAGAATGTGATTATAGCCGACGCTGGATATATAGACCGCGTGGCTTTCAATCTCATAGTGAACTTCGAACGCATGATAGGCCGCCGCATACCTAAGGCCGACATGGCGCGGTGGATAGACTGTGTGGCTCTCGACGGCGGAGTGCGCGAGGGAGATAATGATGTGCAGGTGGTGCTCATACACGACCGCGGACGCAGTGAGCTGGAGAACTTTGCGCCGGGCAATCTCGCCGAAGAACTCAACGGCAAGGCTTTCAAGGACAATCTTGGAGAGTTCACCATCTCGGCATTGCCGGTTGAGGACATCGTAAGCCGCGACGACTTCTTCGCTGATGTGGTGGAGGCTGCTTGTGCCGGCAAAGAGACAAAGCGCATCATGATTGTACCCGATACCGAGCGCGCCGGACTCTATGACAGTCTGTGCCATATCCTGCGCCGTGTTGACGACGAGAAGCGTGTCACCATGTTTGCCATGCAGCCCATGACCGGCGGCAACTTCCGTCAGGAAATACTCGGCTACTCGCTCATGAGTGCGCTGGGCATAAGGTCGGACGAACTGAAATGACATGTCGCGCGGCCTGTTCGCCGTTTCATGTGACGGTTTCGGACGCTGTGGCATACACATACATTATATATAATATACTTGAAAACAACTAATATCTGAGAAAATATGGGAAAAGTGTTAATGATTGGCGCGGGAGGCGTTGCCACCGTCGCTGCGTTCAAGATAGCGCAGAACGCTGATGTGTTTACCGATTTCATGATTGCAAGCCGCACAAAGTCTAAGTGCGACAAGATTGTCGAGGCAATAGGCAATCCTAACATCAAGACAGCCCAGGTGGATGCTGACGACGTCGAACAGCTTAAGGCGCTCATGAATGATTATAAGCCGGAGTTGGTCATAAACCTCGCACTGCCTTATCAGGACCTCACCATCATGGAGGCATGTCTTGCCTGCGGATGCAGCTACCTGGACACCGCGAACTACGAACCGAAGGATGAGGCTCACTTCGAATACTCTTGGCAGTGGGCTTACAAGAAACGTTTTGAGGACGCCGGACTCACAGCCATTCTGGGATGTGGATTCGATCCGGGTGTGACAAGCATATTCACTGCCTATGCCGCCAAGCATCATTTTGACGAGATACAGTATCTCGACATCGTGGACTGCAACGCCGGTGACCATCACAAGGCTTTCGCTACAAACTTCAATCCTGAGATCAACATACGCGAGATAACTCAGAAAGGTCTTTACTGGGAAGATGGCAAATGGGTGGAGACCGAACCGCTCGAGATACACAAGCCGCTCACATATCCGGAAATCGGACCGAAGGAAAGTTATCTGCTTCATCATGAGGAGATAGAAAGCCTCGTGAAGAACTATCCAACAATACGTCGCGCACGTTTCTGGATGACTTTCGGACAGGAGTATCTCACTCATCTGCGTGTCATTCAGAACATAGGTATGGCAAGCATCGTGCCTATCGACTACGAGGGCAAGAAGATTGTACCGCTCCAGTTCCTCAAGGCTGTGCTGCCTAACCCGCAGGACCTCGGCCAGAACTACGAAGGTCAGACAAGTATAGGATGCCGCATCCGTGGACTGAAAGACGGCAAGGAACTCACCTATTATGTATATAACAACTGCTCACATCAGGCAGCCTTCAACGAGACTGGTATGCAGGGCGTAAGCTATACGACGGGTGTGCCGGCTATGATCGGTGCAATGATGTTCTTCAAAGGCCTGTGGCGCCGTCCAGGTGTGTGGAATGTCGAGGAATTCGATCCAGATCCTTTCATGGAACAACTCAACAAACAGGGACTGCCGTGGCATGAGATCTTCAACGGAGATCTCGAACTCTGATGCCCTTCCGGCAGCATTTCTTATCGCTTAAGACATCACGCGCCTGTCGTGAACAGCCTGTCCTGATATGGAATAGAGGCTGTGTCATGACAGGCGTGACATTCATTCATAATTGAAAACAGAACAGAAATGGCAAAGGAAAAAGAAAATACAGGCGCTGCCGCACTGAACGAAGGCAAGCTGAAAGCACTTCAGGCGGCAATGTCGAAAATAGAGAAAGACTTCGGCAAGGGGTCTATAATGAAACTTGGTGACGAACATATAGAGAATGTCGAGGTAATACCGACCGGCAGTATCGCTCTTGATGCCGCTCTCGGAGTGGGAGGCTATCCGCGCGGACGTATCATAGAGATATACGGTCCGGAGAGTTCTGGTAAGACAACACTCGCCATCCACGCCATAGCCGAGGCGCAGAAGGCAGGCGGTATAGCCGCTTTCATCGATGCGGAACATGCTTTCGACCGCTTCTATGCTGCCAAACTCGGTGTCGATGTGGACAATCTCTGGATTTCACAGCCAGACAACGGTGAGCAGGCTCTCGAAATAGCCGACCAGCTCATACGCTCTTCGGCCATCGATATTATCGTTGTCGACTCTGTTGCTGCCTTGACTCCGAAGAAGGAGATAGAGGGCGACATGGGTGACAACAACGTGGGATTGCAGGCCCGTCTGATGAGTCAGGCGCTGCGAAAACTCACGTCAACCATCAGCAAGACCAACACAACGTGTATCTTCATCAACCAGTTGCGTGAGAAGATAGGTGTGATGTTCGGCAATCCGGAGACAACAACGGGTGGTAACGCGCTGAAGTTCTATGCCAGTGTACGTCTCGACATACGCAAGGTGACGAGTCTTAAGGACGGCGACCAGGTGGTCGGCAACCTCGTGCGTGTGAAGGTTGTGAAGAACAAGGTGGCTCCTCCATTCCGTAAGGCAGAGTTCGAGATACTCTTCGGAGAAGGTATTTCGAAGATAGGAGAGATTGTTGATCTCGGCGTTGAGTGTGGTATCATCCAGAAGAGTGGTTCATGGTATTCATACGGAAGTTCCAAACTGGGACAGGGACGCGACGCTACAAAGGCGTTGCTTAAGGACAATCCTGAACTCTGCGAGGAACTCGAGGCTCAGATTATGCAGGTTCTTGCCGACAAACAGTAATCCGGAGGCAGAGCATAAAACATAAAACAAGCGGCAGACAAAGTTCAAACCATAGCGTTGAACGTGTCTGCCGCTTGTTTTATATTAGGTTAACAAAGGAAAGAACCGGTACTCACAGAAATTGCTGACTCATGTTCCGGTACCGGTTCTTCAAGTTTTTTTGAGTGTCAGAAATCAATAGTCTGCGTTCTGCGGATCGAAGTTGGTCCATCCGTCAAGCCAGTTGTCGCCGGCTGCGAAAGCTCCGATGTAGTCCACTGCTGTGCATCCGTTGAGCAGAGCGTCTGTGAATGAAGCTGCACCGATGAGCGGGCTGCCTGCTGCAGGAATGTATCCTGTTGCGTCGAACCATCCGTTTGCAGATTCGAAATACTTGTTATTGTTGTCAGCCAGTTCGAAGAATGTGTGAGAGAATGAATTCTTCGTTTTGTCAACTGTGCCGGTCTCATAGTCATAAAGTCCGTCTTCGTATATCTTGTTGAAGTCTGTTCCAAGTACGTCCATGTTGGCGAACCAGATGTTTCTGAGTTTCAGTGCGCCTGAAGTTGCTGCACCCTGAGTGTCACCTTTCTCGTTGTCGAGAATCAGACCGACAGGCCATCCCACAGCAACAGAGTTGAAACAGTTGAGGTGAGAGTCGCGACGTATGTGCATTGCAGCCTGGAAACGTCCCAGACCAGAGCCGTTGTTGGGGAAGTACTCACCACCGGTGATGTAGTCAACATTGTTCTGGAAAGAAGCGTCAACAGCTTTCGGGCCGATGAATGTGATGTTAGAGAATACTGCAGAAGTGTGAGGTTCGCCGTTTGATCCGTTGGCGTTGTTGTCGCTTTCGAAGCTGTTGCTCTGTGACTTGTCTGCAATCTTTGAGTCGCGTACGGACAGACCGAACTGCACGTTTCCGCTGAATCCGTTGTCTGTATCGAAGTCGTCGTCCCATCCTTTGTATGCAACGAGATACTTGCAGTCAACAGTTCCGCCGAACCACTCGTAAGAGTCGTCGTTAGAATAAGACACCTGTACGTGGTCGATCTTTGTGCCGGAACCTACAGCACCGAGTGTGAGACCATTAATTTCCTGGTCGGTCTGGAAAGGATATCCTGCGAACTCGATGCGCACATACTTCAGAACGCCAGAGTTGTCAGCATCGTCGTTGCCACCGAATTTGGTACGCGGACCACCTTCTATCTGCTTCTCACCTTCGTTGGTCACAGCTTTTCCGCAGAGGATGATTCCACCCCAGTCGCCCGGACGGCGGTTGCCTTTAGCCTCTTCAGATGTGAACACGATAGGAGCGTCAGCTCTTCCTTCGGCGATGAGTTTTCCGCCACGTTCTGCTATGAGTGCTGCCTTTGTCTGCTTGTCACCCTTTATAACGGTTCCCGGCTCTATTGTGAGTTCCGCACCGTTTGCTATGTAAACCCAGCCTTTCAGGATGTAGGTGCCTTTCTTCAGTGTCTGCTTTCCTGTGAATACGAATTCCTGGTCACCGTTACCAATCTGTTTTCCTTCGTCGCTTACGTTTTCTTTTCCGTCAGCGGTGAAGAGAATGTGGTTGCAGGCATTCAGTCCGCCATCCAGTGTCCATGTCACGTCAGTAGAACCACCGGGATTTTCATTGTCATCGTTACTGCACGAGCTCAGTGTGAGCGACAGTGCGAGGATGCCCATGCATCCGTAGAATTTGAATTTTTCCATCTTTTTTGTTTTGTTAAACATCCGATTATATCTTAAATAATAACTCTTCATATTTTGAATGATAATTCCTTATGTTATGTTTTCAGAATTTGTAGGTGGCTGTAAGGCCGAAGTTGCGTCCCGGCTTGAAGGCGCGTGTCACCTGTTCAACCTCCTTGCGGCTTCCGTCGGCATAGTGGACATCGGCAAACTGCTTGTAGTAAACCTTCTGTGCGAGCAGGTCGCGTATGTTGAGTTTCACCTCCCAGTGCTTTCCGAAGCGCTTTGATGCGGAGAGATCTATCACGTCGCGCGGCATCTCATAGCTGTCAGGTACGCGCAGTGATTCGTTTCCGCTTGTGGTGCCTTCGCTGCGTCCCACACCGATGATGCGTTTTCCGATGCGGTTGTAGAGCACTGCCACGTCGAGCTGCATCTTCTCATTGTTGTAGAACAGGCCGGTGTTGATCAGATAAGGTGACTGTCCCTGCATCGGGCGATCCTCTTCCTTGGCACCCTTCTCAAACTTAACCTTACTCTTTATGAGCGCTCCGTTGAACGACCAGCTGAAGTCTTTCAGGCCGAGGAAGGCCAGATTCTTGCGTATGTCGAGCTCGATGCCGTAGGTGTTGGCGCACTGCGCGTTCTTGTAAGAGTAGAGAAGGTTGGTTCCTCCTGTCACGATGTATGTCCATTCTATCGGTGAATCGAAGTATTTGTAGAATGCTGCGATAGATATAACCTCACCTTTCGAAGGATAGAACTCATAGCGCAGATCCACGTTCTGTATGTAGCAAGGCTTCAGGTCTGTGTTTCCCTGTACGCTCGATGCAAGGTCGAAGTCGTAGAATACCGACGGTGACATCTCGCGGAATTCGGGGCGGTTGACTGTCTTGCCGTATGATAGGCGCAGCTGGTGCTCGTCGTTGAACTTATAGGTTGTGTTTATCGAGGGGAAGATGTCGTTGTATTCGTAGTTGTGACTGAACGGACTCTCCTCGTAGTCGCGTGTGTTTGATATGAGCTCCATGTGGTCATACTCGTAGCGCAGACCTGCATACACGTTGAGTTTTCCGAACGGGAGCATTGCTGCAATGTAGCCCGCACCCAGATAGTTGTTACCTTTGTAGTTGTTGCGCATGTGCGGTTCCTCGAGCAGATAGAGGCGGTCGGCTCCGAAGTATTCCTGATTGGAGAGCAGAGTAGGGATGTCCATCTTGCGGAAACCGTCGGGCAGGGTGTTGTCGGCAGCGTTCCAGTTGTAGATGAGGTCGCGCGTTGTGTATTTGCGTGTGCGGTACTCGCCGTAGGCTCCGAACTTCAGATAAGGATTCCAGTCGTTGAACTTGAAATCGTGTTTGTCGTTCACGGCGGCCGAAACTATGTGTTCGTCCAGCTTGGTCCACTCGCGTGAGATGTCGTTTGGAGTTGAGAGCTGCAGCTCGCCTTTCTCCAGTGCGTCGTTGATGAGATAGCGGCGGCGGTCAGGTATGTTGCGGTTGGCGTATGAATAGCTTGCGCTCCAGTCCAGATTGTCGGCTGCGAAGGTGTGCTTTCCGGTTATCTGTCCGTTGTATGTTGTGCGGCTGCGGTAGTAATACTCTGCCGAGTGTTCCGTGTCAGACTGCGCGCTCACGCCCTCACGCCATGTGTAACGGTCGTTGCCCAGCTGGTTGAAGATGTTCTTGAACTGATATTTGCTGTTGCCGTCGGCCGAGAGAAGGGTGAAGTTTGCCATTGCTCCGAGGCGCACGTTGTGGTTGTACTGGTCGTCCACCGAATAGCGCAGATAGTTCGACTTGTCTTTTACGGCGTCGTATACACCGAAGAGGTTGTTGTCCATGTCCTCATACTTGCGATACTCGTTGGTGTAGTTGAGTGCGGCAATCATTCCCACCTGGCGGTCGCCTATCTTCCATCGGCGTCCTATCGAGGCTGAGAACTTAAGGTCGCCGGCAGGATTCATGTTTCTGATGCGCCAGTCGTTGTTGAATCCGTTGCCCATGAGGTCGACGCCGTTGCCGGCTATGCTCTTCAGAGTTCCGTCCATGCCGCACGACAGGCTGCGCATGCCACTGTCGAATCCGAGGAAGTCGGTGCCTGAGCCTTTGGCATACTTGAAGTTGGAGAAGGCCGTAGCGTCGTTCCAGTTGCCTCCTATCATTATGTCAGCTGTGTTCTCCGACGGTATGTCCTTTGTGTTGATGGTGATGAATCCTCCGCTGTAGTCGGCCGGATATTCGGGCGACGGAGTCTTCACAATCTGCATGTTGTCAATCTGAGAGCTCGGTATGATGTCGAAGGAGAAAGCCCTCGAGTCGGCCTCGCTGCTCGGTACGGCACCGCCGTTTATCCATACATTATTATATCTCTGTGACAGTCCGCGAACCATTACGAACTTGTCCTCTATGATGCTCACGCCCGGCACGCGTCTCACCACCTCTCCGGCGTTGGAGTCCTGTGTGCGTTTTATCTCCTGGGCCGACACGTTGCTCACCACCATCTGGCTGTTGCGTGCCACCTGAAGCATCGCCACGTCGGTGTTCTGTTTCATTATTCCCACCACCGAAACTTCGCCGAGTGTCTGCTGGTCTGTTTCCATTTCTATGGTGATGGTGTTTTCCTCGGCGTCTTTCAGTGCCTCTATGTTGTTGAGGGTTTTGGTCTTGTATGATATGTAGTTTATGGTGATGTTGTACTTTCCTGCCTTCAGTCCGTTTATCTTGAACTTTCCGTCGATATCGGTTATGGCCTTTATGTCGGTTCCGGCCACCTGTATCGTCGCTCCGATGAGCGGCTGACGGTCGCTCTTGTCGAGCACAACACCTGTTATTCCTTCTGCGTAGGCTGCGATAGTCGAGATGAGCAGCAATGCCGTGATGGCAACAAATCTTTTCACTTTAATCATTTTGAAATACATTATACCTTATTGTCCGGGTGCAAAATTAAAGGTGTGATGTTGCGCCTGCGTTGCCCGACGGTTATAAATGTTTTACAATGATATTTCGTTGGTGTTTCTTTGAAAACATGACTCCCAATATATAATAATGTGGAACTAAGGCCGCCTGCGGAGGTCATCGTAAATGTGCGTATGCGTTGTCGGCATGATGGCGGAAACACGTGATTGCCGTGGTACAAGGATGAGGCTTGATGTGCCTTATTTCATACCACCCGGGCCGCGCAGGTTTTTGCAAATTTTCTTTAACATCTGTTTACATACGGCACACGCTATTTAACATTTCATTTTTCACATTCCAGAGAAATGTAGCCTCGAAAATGCTTCCCTAAAAGCCTGTTCCGCATGAAGCGCAGACCGGACACATGCCGACGGTCTTGCGAAACGGCCTTTATTGCACCCTGAAATCAAATGTTTTAGGGCGTGATATGGGCTATATGACCGCTCAATATGGCCCATATCAGAGGTCGAAAGAGGCTCTTTTGCAGACACACGGAGAATATATCGAAGTCTAACGGTGCGCAAAACGCTGTGCGTCAGAGGTTTATGTAAATGTCGGGATTTTGCGATATTCCGCACAAAAATGTTGTCTGCCGGATATTACGAGAATTTCGCGTTGTTTTCACGATGAATATTTAACTTATCTGTCTCTGTTTTCTGTTTTTTTATATATTCAGACGTCATGCCAAGCCATACTCTCCTTTGTGTCGTTGCTGCAGCACAGGCCTTTGTACGGACAATCCTTATGGGGCAGTGCAAACAATTATGATAGATGCTGAAAAAAACAAAAAATAAGAACGGCGGGCATGGACCTATGGGCTTATATTCGTACATTTGAGATTGAAAACCGGAAGACTATGAGAGTGAGGCCGGACTGTATGATGTATCGTAGCCGGACGTATGTAGGCGGACGGCACGCACACCGGCCTGATCTGAACAATGTTTACGAAAATGCCTGTAATCCTGTTTATAATCATATTGGTTATGACTGCGTCGCGTTCGATGGCGCAGTCGGGCGGATTGGTGGCCGACATGTCGTCGCGCAAGCCTCTGCGCGATGCCGTGATAATGACCGACGGAGGAGAGCGCGTCACCACCGACTATCGCGGACAGTTCGTTCTTAGCGGTAAGTTCCGCGGAGCCACCATATTGTGCAAGGGCTACATAAAGCGCAACATGACGGCCGAAGAGATGCAGCGCGACACCATATTTCTCATTCCCAACATCAACACGCTCAAGGGTGTGGAGATTATAGCGCCTAACGACGGTATGGGGGCGCTCAAACGGAGCATGGATTCGGAGGCCAAGGCCATACCCATCAAGCCCAAGACAGGATTCAGTTTCGACTTCTTCAGTCTGTTCGACCGCAGCAAGCGTCGCGTGTCGAAAAAGGAACGCGAGCGCCAGAAACGCATACTCGACAACTACTGACCCGGTTTTTGCCGCATTATTTTAATGTTAAAACATGAGGCCATGGTTGTTTTCCATTTTATTTATTATCTTTGTTCACATCTTAGACCGTACTATTCAGACACAGCGGCAGGTGGCGCATGCCTTTCGAAGGTGGCGTTGCGGTGTCGTGCATGCCTTGATAACGGCAATGGCAGAGTGTATTTGAAACAAAAAACATAAACAGTCAATTATTTTTTACAGACAATGACAACATTAACGTTGACGATAGTCCTTATTTTCGTGGCCGGCTATGTGTGCATAGCGGCCGAGAGTTTCACCAAGGTGAACAAGGCAGCCGTGGCGCTGCTCATGTGTGTTTTGTGCTGGACGGTCTATATGATAGACCCCGGCCAGTATGTTTCCGCCGCAGTAGGCGATGCCGCAACAGGCGTGCAGTCGCTGGCTGTGCAGGTGGGTGAGTCGTTGAAGATGCACCTAGGCGACACGGCCGAGACTCTTTTCTTCCTCATGGGAGCCATGACCATTGTCGAGATTGTCGATACTTACGGCGGTTTCAACTTCGTGCGCGACATCATGAAGACCCGCAGCAAGCGCAAACTGCTGTGGCGCATAGCCTTCATGACGTTCTTTCTGTCGGCCATTCTCGACAACCTCACAACGTCCATAGTGATGATAATGGTGCTGCGCAAGCTCATACGCGACAACAAGGAGCGCATGATCTTCGCATCGATTGTGGTAATTGCGGCCAACTCGGGAGGCGCTTTCTCGCCCATCGGCGATGTTACGACCATCATGCTTTGGATCAAGGGTATGATAAGCACCGGCGGTGTGCTGGGCGAACTGTTCCTGCCGTCGCTTGTGTCGATGGTGGTGCCTGTGCTCATACTGCAGTTCGGACTGAAGGGTAAGCTCGACTGCGCGCAGAATCTGCCTAAGGACAACGTGAGCACATTCACCCGTCGCCAGCGCCACACGGTGTTCTTCCTTGGTGTGGGCGGACTTATTTTTGTGCCGATTTTCCGCTATATGACCGATCTGCCGCCGTTCATGGGTATTCTGCTCGTGCTCGGTCTGCTCTGGACCGTCACAGAGTTCTTCTACCGTTCAACCTCTGAGGACGACACTATGGCCCGCCGCGTCAGCCAGTTGCTGTCGCGCATTGACATGTCTACCATCCTTTTCTTCCTCGGAATACTCATGGCCGTTTCATGTCTGTCGGAGATAGGCGTGCTCACGGCGCTCGGAGCTACGCTCAACGACGTGTCGGGCGGCAACCACTATCTTGTCACCGGAGCCATCGGTGTCATCTCGAGCATTGTTGACAATGTGCCGCTCGTGGCAGGATGTATGGGTATGTATCCTATCGCTCCGACCGGCGACATGGCTGTCGACGGGCTGTTCTGGCTGCTGCTGGCCTACTGTGCCGGTGTGGGAGGCTCCATGCTCATCATCGGTTCGGCGGCCGGTGTGGTTGTTATGGGACTGGAGAAGATAACCTTCGGCTGGTATCTGAAGCACGTTTCGTGGGTTGCCCTTGTGGGCTATCTGGCCGGAATGGTGGCCTACTGGCTTGTACAGATGATTTGAAAAGTTGAAATAAAAGTTTAGTATAGCTTATGAGAAAATGTTTGCTGATGTTTGTCCTGATCGTGGCGTGCCGGATTGCGGCCTTCGCACAGACGCCTTCGGTCTTCGACACCTATTTCGCCCAGGCGCAGTCGTATGCCCAGGCGTTTCCGAGAGAGAAAGTATATCTGCACTTCGACAACACGAGTTACTATCAGGGAGACACCATTTGGTTTAAGGCCTACGTGCTCACTGCTGCCGACAACATGCCGAGTAAGATAAGCAAACCGCTGTATGTGGAGTTTGTCGACCAGCTCGGCAATGTGATGGACCGCCAGATTGTGAAACTCGAAAACGGCGAGGGGCACGGACAGATATCGCTGGCAAACACTTTCTTCACAGGATATTACGAAGTGAGGGCATACACAAAGTGGATGCTCGCCTTCGGTGACGACCCGCAGTATTTCTCGCGTACGCTTCCCATCTACCGCAAGCGTATAAACAACGACGAGCAGAGCCGCAGCATCGCTACCTACAATATGGACAAGAGCATGAAGCAAAGGCCGAAGGAAAATCTGAAGGAACTCAACGTGAGATTCTTCCCCGAGGGCGGACAGCTGGTGCAGGGCATGCCTGCAGTGGTTGGATTTGAGACGCTGAGCGAGGACAGCGGATGGGTGAATGTGAGCGGATATCTGTTGTCGGAGAGCGGCGAGAAAATTCTGCCCATTGCCACAATACACGACGGAATGGGCAGCTTCACTTACACTCCGGGCGAGAAACCTGCTTCGGTGGAGCTGATATACAACGGCAAGACACGCAAGTTCAAGCTTCCGGATGCACAGCCTGCGGGCTACGGCATCATGGTGAACGTGCGCGAGGAGTCGCTCGACGTCACGGTGTCGCGTTCTGCCGGAATGGCCGGGGGCGATGTGGCGCTGTTCCTTTTCTCCGGTCTTACGCCGTGCACCTATGTGCCTGTCGATTTTGGAGAGGCCTCCAGCAAGCGTATAAGGATTCTCACTTCCGACCTTCCAGGCGGAGTGGTGCGTCTGTCGCTTGTCAACTCGTCGGGCGCTTCGCTGCTCGATCGTTTCTGTTATGTCTATCCCAAGGATACACTCAGCCTTAGCGCATCGGCCGACAACGACCTTTACGCACCGTTCAAGAAGGCTGTGTGCCGCCTGAAACTCACCGACGCGTCCAACGCTCCTGTGAGCAACGCGCGCATATCTGTTGCTGTGAGGGACGGATTAGACATGGACTACATACAGTATGACAACAATATCTTCACAGATCTTCTGCTCACTTCCGAGCTGAAAGGCTATATACGGCAGCCGGGATTCTATTTTGTCGACAGGTCGGTGGCACGCCGCAAGATGCTCGACAACCTTCTGCTCATACGCGGATGGCGCCGTTATGATGTGCAGGAGAGTTTCGGCCTGAAGCAGGTGGAACCGAAATATCTGCCGGAACCCAATCTCAACCTTTACGGACACATCGACTCTTGGTACGGAAAGGCGCAGGCCAACATCGGTATAACGGTCATGGCGCATAATGACTCGGTGGCCATCATGGGCTCTACACGTGCCGACTCGCTCGGCAACTTCACCATTCCGCTTGATGATTTCTACGGAAAGATGGAGGCACTCATACAGACCAAGCGCGACGGAAAGAAATACAACCGCAACGCTCTCGTGAGTCTGTTCCGCAACTTTGAGCCCCCGCTCCGTCAGCTCGACTATTCTGAGCTCAATCCGATGTGGAGTACTCCTGTCGATACGACCCGACTTGATGCTGATATCAGCGTTTTCGAGGACTCGCTCGTGGGAGATGAGAAGATACTGAAGCTCGGTGAGGTTGTTGTAAAGGGAAAATACAAGAACAAACGGCTCTTGCAGGACACTGAGACTTTTGAGCGCGACATCCTGGGATTCTACAATATAAGACAGTATGTGGACAGACTGCGCGACAACGGAAAACTTGTTGTCGACGACATTGGTTATCTGATGCATACTCTCAACGACAGAATAAACCGCGAGGGAACGCTTTATGGAGTGAACGAGATGAAGTATAGTGCCAACGGAAAGGACATTGATCAGGTGCATCTTGTGGGTTGCATCGACATGATAGAGACAGCCATGCTCTATATGGACCATACGGGCATGATGTCATATAAGTTCAACGACAAGGACTTCAGGGTGGATGTGGATGAGCTTCGCGACATTTACACAGGTCAGTTCAAGATGGACACCGTCAGTCAGACCGGTTTACGGCAGATCTTTGTAAGGTGTGCTTTCCAGATGCAGGAGCGTTGGAATGCCGGCAAGAGCTACAAACCGACTCATGGTATAAGAAAGACCGAGATACAGGGATATAGCATTCCGGCCGAGTTCTATTCCCCGCAATACAGTGAAACGATGCTTAATGAAGGAATAGACGACCGTCGCCGCACTCTGTACTGGAACCCGGAGGTTGTCACAGACGAGAACGGCGAGGCGGTGATAGAGTGTTTCAACAGTAGGAACACCACTTATATGAATGTCAGTGCGGAAACCGTTGCCGGCGGAAGGCCGGCTTCGGTCAACTTCAATACTTATTCGGGGCAGTAGCAGCGCATGTGTTTCATCTCATGCCCGCCCCACATTTTATCGTTTACATATCTGAATCCCAGTGCCGTGTACAATCGTTCGGCATTGGGATTCAGCTTGTCTACGAGCAGGCCGGCAGGCAGCCCGTTTTCGTGGGCACGCTTTATGGCTGCGCGTAGCAGTGATGATGCAATGCCCATACGCCTGAATTCAGGATATACGGCAATGCTGTCTATGTAGTATTCGCCGGCTTCCGTCTCGTCGGGAATGTTGTCGAGGTCGCGTGCCAGTTGCTCTTTTGCTGCGTGCAGGAATGCCTTGCGCAGAGTGTGGAGGTCCTCGCCGCGGTATGCCACTACGGCTCCTGCCACGCGGTTGTCATCGTTCAGTGCGACGAGCGTATTGAGATAACTGTACTGTGAGCATTCTGATGCTGCAAGATCTGTCATTACCTGTTCGAAGTCGGCCAGTGTCTTGCCCGGTCCGACAAGGTTCATGCAGCATTCATCCGACATTGCCTGCATGATGAGCAGTGCTATGTCGTGTGCATGTTCCTTCTTAGCCTGTTCTATTTTCATAATTTCCTTGTTTGTTATATGGGCATTGCCGTGTTGTATTTGTTTTCGTTCTGTTTTTAAGAAATGTAATGGCATGCTTATGGCAAAGATAATACAAATTTGCAAGAAGACAAAATCCGGGCGGACGTACGGTGCAGATTACATCATGACAATGTTTGTCCCCACTGTCTGCGGAGTGTCTGGTGTGACATGGAAAAGCTGGTTCCGCCATGCCGGCGGCATAGTGTATCATGATGAAAACAATGTCGCGAAATTGTTGCGGCGAATTAATAAAATTACTATTTTTGTAGAGTATAGGGCTTGGCTCGACAATATTCAATCACTAAAAACTCCGTTTTTTCTGTTTGTTGTCGTTCTTGGCCTTCGTCATATTTGAACTTGTTGTACGTTAAATCATAAATATCGGTTTCTGTCCTTGATATTCCTGATATTAAAGAGGAAACATATAAAAAACAAACAATATGGAAGAAAAAGATCAGAAGATTGTCGGTGACGGCTTCAAAGGCACACTCCTGCGCCTGACCGGTTCGTTGAAGAAGTATTTCAACGTATCCACCGACAGAGAGAAAGAGGAAGACACTATTGCCGCTATCCGCAACGGTGTGTCGTTTCATGGTTCAAATCTTTGGATACTTGTGTTCGCGATATTCATCGCCTCGCTTGGTCTGAATGTCAATTCTACGGCTGTCATCATCGGCGCGATGCTTATATCGCCGCTCATGGGACCTATCATCGGCATGGGATTGGCTGTGGGTATCAACGACTTCGAACTGTTGAAACGGTCGGTTAAGAACTATCTTATCGCCACACTCATAAGTGTTGTCACGGCGACAATATACTTTTTGCTGACTCCTCTCAACGAAGCGCAGTCGGAACTTCTTGCCCGTACGTCGCCGACGCTCTACGATGTGTTCATCGCTCTATGCGGAGGTGCGGCCGGAATTGTGGCCCTCAGCTGTAAGGGCAAGGGCAACGTATTCCCCGGAGTAGCCATTGCCACGGCACTCATGCCGCCGCTTTGTACTGCCGGATTCGGCATAGCGACAGGCAATATCTACTATTTCTTCGGTGCGTTCTATCTGTTTTTCATCAACACGGTGTTCATCAGCCTTGCCACTTATCTGGGTGTGAGGATGATGAAGTTCAAGGAAAAGCAGTTCCTTGACCAGGGACATTATGCCCGGGTGAAACGTTACATCATAATAGCAGTTGTTGTTACGATGGTGCCGGCGGCATTCATGACCTATGGCATTGTGCGTTCGAGCATATTCAAAACCAATGTCAGCCGTTTCGTGAAGGACCGCTTGGAAAGCAACGGTACACGCATCATATCATACGATGTAAATAAAGACAGTCTCACCCTGCGTGTTGTGGCTGTGGGACGTGAGATTTCGGACAGCATGATAAAGCGTGCGGAGAACAGCATGTCCGACTACAAGATGGCTCATTACACGCTTCAGGTGATACAGGGTTCGCAGTCTGATTCCGTGATGTTGCTCAACAACCGCCTTTCCAGTGTGCGTACAACGAGCAACAATTATGCTGCCATGTTGCGCGAAGAGGCTCTCAAGGCTTCCGCTTTGCAGAACCGACTGAACGAATATACGCGTTATGACGACCTCGCTCCGGCAGTTGCTGCCGAGATGAAGACGCTGTTCCCCGGTGTGCGCGACGTAAGTCTGTCGCTTTCGGCCACAGTTCTGGCTGACTCCACATCCGCTGTGCGTCGTCCGGTTGCCATAGTCGGTCTTGGTGCAGGTGCGAGGTTGAGCACTGCCGAGCATGAGAAGATGAAGAAATGGCTTGCCACACGTGTTGGTGCGGACAATATACAGCTCGTCACCCACACATCGGGAAGATGATGTAAGACTTATGAACAGGAAATGCGGGGCAGGACATCTTTAAATGATGTTCTGCCCCGCATCTTTTTATAATCAGTCCGCAATGTCGCGGAACGGTGTTTTCGGTTTGCCTAAGTGGTTTCTGGTGTTTTATGGAAGAGATCTATCTGTGTTTCCTTAGTGAAAATTCGAAGCAAAGCCCTCCGCTCAGCAGGTTGTGTGCTCTGACTGTTCCGCCATGCATCAGTATGGCGTTCTTTACAATGGCGAGTCCCAGTCCTGTGCCACCCATTTTTCGACTGCGTCCTTTGTCCACGCGGTAGAAGCGTTCGAAGAGCCGTGGCAGATGCTCGACCGGCACTCCCACACCATTGTCGCTGAACGAGAAAGCCCAACAGTCATCCTTTTCTTCGGCGTTCACTGTTATCGTAGTGTGTTCTCCGGCGTAGGCTATTGCGTTGTCGGTAAGGTTTCTGAAGATGCTGTAAACCAGACTGTAGTTGCCTTCTATTATGATGTCCGGCTTCACGTTGTTCACGAATGTCATGCCTTTTTCCGAAAGCTGCATTGAAGTATCCCTTTCTATGTCGGCTATGATGTTCGACACGTTCACTTCGGAGAAGTCTATCAGCTCCTGTGCATCGTCCATTCTGTTGAGTGTCGAGATGTCGTGCAGCAGCGATGTGAGCCTTCTGCTCTGCGCGTAGCTGCGCTCCATGAACTGCTGTTTCACCTTGACGTCCATGTCAGGATTGCTGAGTATTGTCTCCAGATAGCCCTGTATGCTTGCCACTGGTGTCTTCAGTTCGTGTGCTATGTTCTGTGTGAGCTGGCGTTTCAGAATGTTCTGTTCCTCGCGTGTGCTCTGCAGACGTTTGTATATCTTTATTATACGCTCGGCAATCTCTCCCAATTCATCGTCCGGGAAGTCTGCCAGATCCTCCGTGTCGAGCGATTCGTTGTTGTCGGCACGGCTTGCGAATATCTTCAGTTTGGTTATGTTGGCACCCAGTCTGCTTATGAAATGATAGAGAATGAGCGTGAGCAGAACCATGGCCGTAATGGCAAACCAGATGTAATGCTGGTCGGCCTGCAGCGATTTAGACAGATTGTCGTCATAGGGCAGGGCGCTGCGTATGATGATTCCCTTGTCCTTAAAGTATGTGGCAGAGTAGAAGAAGTTGCCCTCCACGGTCTTGCTGCTTCTGTCTATTGTGGAACCGTGTCCTCTTCTCAATGCGTCTATCACCTCTGGGCGGTCGGAATGGTTGATTACGTTGGTGTAACTGCTCAGGTTGCTGTCGTAAACCACCTTACCGTTTTTCTCTATCAGAGTCACTCTGAGGCCTGTGAACCCATGACTCCGGACATAAATGTTGAGGGTGTGTTCGTTGATACTGTCGGTGTAGTTCATCCATTCGTTCATTCGCTCGTTGTAGTCCTGCAGCCTCATGTCTAGCGTTTCTATCTTATACTGATTCTCTCGCACCTGCTGGAATACGATGAACGCAATGGCGAAAAGCAGGAATACGGACAGCACGCTGAAGTAAATCCTGTTGCCAACGCTAATGTTCCTGATACACCGTGATATCATTATGTTCTGGTTTAATGGTCTAAGCATCGAAATAATAGCCGAATCCGAGTCGGGTGACAATACATTTTGAGAATCTGCCTATCTTTTTGCGCAGTCGTGTTATGTTTACATCGACGGTACGGTCGAGCACGAGCACGTCCTTAGGCCATATGCGATCGATAAGTTCCTGGCGTGAGAACACGCGTCCGCGCTCCTCAAGCAGCAGATGCAGCAGTTCGAATTCGGTCTTTGTGAACGGTATCTCCTCTCCGTCGATGCTTACAGTTTTCTTGCCAAGATTCATCTCGATGCCCTGATAGTGTATCACCTGTGGCGCCTGCTGTTCGGAAGGTGAGGCGGTGCGTCTGAGCACGGCGCGTACCCGTACGAGCACTTCACGGATGGAGAACGGTTTTGATATGTAGTCGTCAGCACCGAGATTGAATCCCGTGACGGTGTCGTTCTCCGTGTCACGGGCAGTGAGGAAGATTATTGGTATGTGCGCTGTGGCCGGGTCGGTCTTCAGTCTTTTTGCCATTGCGAAGCCCGACATGCCGCCCATCATCACGTCGAGCAGCAGCAGGTCGAAACTGCACACGTTGAGCGTCAGAGCTTCTTCGGCCGAGCATGCGGTAGATACCTCATATCCTTCAGTCTCAAGATTGAATTTCAGAATTTCGAGCAGGTCCTGCTCGTCGTCTACAACAAGAATTCTGTTTTTATGTTCCATTTTGGCTTTTTGTTTTCTGCAAAATTATGCATAAGACTGTTCACATCTGTTGCAATGGCGTTACAATTATGTTACATGTACGGCGCGCTGCCATAGAGGTTGCGGATGCAGAGTGCGTTCCTCCGGCAGTCTATTTGGCTGAATTGTAGTATTCCAGTCCCTTTTTCATATTGCCGATGAGCGCATCCGATGAATATGTGGCTCCACTCACGGCGTCCACCTTCATCTTTGCTGCGGTTTTCGGGTCTTTGCCTATGTATGCCGACAGCAGTTTTTTCGCTCTTGCGAAAAAGCCCGGCGCCTCGTTGTTTGCCAGCGTTTCTATTTTTGTTATCTTGTTGTTGCTGATGTATATTTTCAGCGGTGTTGTTCCGCCGTATCCTTTTACGCTTTTGGCTATGGATGTGGTGTTCACCACGGAGGTGCTGCCCTTCTTGCTTATGGCCCCTTTATTTTGTGTGGCCGACGCAAAGGTCAGGGCCATTGCAGTGCAGAGCAGTATTGCAGCTATTGTGTTTGTTGTCTTCTTCATCTTCTGCTGATGGTATTGTGTTTGCGTATGTTGCCTGCGGATTGTTTGTTAGTATGATTCCCCAATAAAAAATGAACCGGCAGGCGGCAGCAACATGACTGTCCGCCTGCCGGCTTTCACATCTCAGTTGTGTGGCATTATACAAGATGTGATATGAGTTCTTCGCGGTCGCCTTCGAGCATGTCTATCACCGGAATCTCAATCATGGTGTAGCATCCCGGCTGCTGGCGCATAGAGGCGCGTGCAACGTTCACGAGCACCTGGCCTGTGAGTGCCGGATTGTTGATGCTCATGTTGAATTCCATACGCTGGTTCTGTGTCTTTCCGCTCACACCCTTGCGTACGAGGTTCACGCCGTGACCCATGTCGCGCACGTCGTCAACTGACGGAACTGCGAACACGTGTGTCTCGTCGCTTGCGAAGTATGGGTCTGCCTTTATGGCCTTTGTCACTTCCTCAAGGCTTGCACCTTCCTCAAGTTCTACGTACACCATGCGGCGGTGCAGTCCTTCGCCCTTCGGAATGGTCATAGACAGAGCGTTCTTCACGCCCTCCTTACCTCTAACGCATACACTGTGTCCCATAGACATACCCGGTCCGAAGTTGGTGTAGCTCAGTCCTTTCGGTGCGAGGCTCTGCATCAGAGTGCGCACAATAGAGTCCGAACCCGGATCCCAGCCGGCTGCAATAACAGCCACTGTGCCGTGCTCCTTGCATATAGGCATGAGTGCGTTGCGGTAGTCGAGAATGGAAGTGTGTATGTCGAAGCTGTCCACAGTGTTGATACCCATGGCCAGTATTTTCTTTGCGTATTCCTCACAGCTGCGTGTCGGTGTGGCAAGAATGGCCACGTCTACGTCTTTCAGTTCGGTTATGTCCTTCACCACATCGTATGCGGCGAGCTCTGCCGGTTTGTTCTCTGCGCCGTTGCGGCGTACTATTCCTGCTATTTCGAAGTCTGAGGATGCCTCAAGTGCCTGTACTGTGTAGTGTCCGATGTTGCCGTATCCCACTACGGCTGCTCTGATCTTTTTCATCTTTTCTTGTGTTTATAAATTGTGTTTGTATCCTGTTTCCGCACTTCCTTTGCCGGCATTGCCTGTGTTTCATGCCGCGGACAGTGCATATTTATCTCACGCAAAGTTACAAAAATATTGAAAAAGCCGCATCTGAGAAAATATTTTTTTAGTTTGTTTATGTCTTCTTTATCACATGTCAATTTTTCTGCCATATATTGTGCACGTCCGTAAGGTCACGGACATAAGGCATAAGGGCCGGATGCCATGCGGTTGCATAAATATACACATCCTGTGTTCCGCCTCTGCATATTTATGCAACGACAGTCCCGTGATAATGCGCTTTTTGCGTTGACAGTGGCATGTGACCGCAAATTTGTGAGTTTTGAGGAATGAATGTAATGCGTTGCCACACAATGTTTTTATTGTTTTATCGCTCCGTCCGTGCCTTTCTTGCGCTTCGGAAAAGCCTTTTCCGCATTACCGTAAAACCCTTTTGATGTGTCGGCGGGGCATCAGACGTGTTGTGTAGTTTATTTTTATGCATTCTTACAGGTCTGTGTATGGCATTATGAGACATGTTTGTATATATGTCGCATATACGATAAAAGCTCAGCCGGAATACGATAAAGAGCAGAAATCATGTCGGACAGGCAACTGCCGGAATGTAGAAATTGTTTGGCGGTTTATTGTTTTTATGGAATAATATATTATCTTTACGGCGCTAATTTTTCAAAACTATGAAACATGTAATCATTGGCGGAGTCGCCGGCGGAGCAACCGCGGCGGCACGCATAAGACGAGCTGACGAGAACGCTGAGATAGTTCTCATCGACAAAGGTAAATATATATCGTATGCAAACTGTGGTCTTCCTTATTATATAGGTGGTGTCATAAAGAGCCGCGACAAGTTGTTCGTGCAGACGCCGGAGGCTTTCTCCCGCCGTTTCAACATAGACGTGCGCACGCAGAACGAGGCATTGGCCATCGACACTGCCAAGCATGAGGTGAGCATAAGACGCGCCGACGGCACCACATACACCGAGACCTACGACCGTCTGCTGCTCTCGCCGGGCGCCGATCCTGTGCGTCCGCCACTCGAGGGCATCGACACCGAAGGCATATTCACCCTGCGCAACGTGGATGATACCGACCGCATACATCAGTATCTCACCACTCATCGTGTGAACCACGCCGTAGTTGTAGGCGGTGGTTTCATAGGTCTGGAGATGGCAGAAAACCTTCATCATGCCGGCGCTGCGGTGTCTATAGTCGAGATGGCCGACCAGGTGATGGCTCCAGTCGATTTCTCCATCGCCTCACATGTGCACCGTCATCTCATGGACAAAGGCGTAGGACTGCTGCTGGGCAAGGGTGTTGAGAAGTTCGTGCAGGAAGAAGGCCGCATCAAAGTGTTCCTCAATACGGGCGAGACGCTCACGGCCGACCTCGTGCTGCTGTCCATCGGCGTGCGTCCTTCCACCTCGCTGGCCAAGGAAGCAGGCATAGAGCTGGGAGCGCGCGGCATAAAGGTGAACAGCTATCTGCAGACATCAGCACCCGACGTTTACGCCGTGGGCGACGCAATAGAGTACGAACATCCCATAGCCGGCGGTCCGTGGCTCAACTATCTGGCCGGTCCTGCCAACCGTCAGGCGCGCATAGCTGCCGACAACATGGTGTTCGGCAACCGTGAGGAGTATGAGGGCGCCATCGGAACATCCATTGCCAAGGTGTTCGACATAACAGTCGGTGCCACCGGACTGGCCGCCAAGCACCTCAAACGCATGGGTGTGCCTTATCTGACATCGGTCACCACATCTTCGTCGCATGCCGGTTACTATCCCGGAGCATTCAATCTCACACTGAAACTCACCTTTGCCCCCGACACCGGACGCATCTACGGAGCGCAGTGTGTGGGCGTGGAAGGTGTGGACAAACGCATTGACGAGATAGCCATGCTCATAAAGCAGGGCGGCACCGTGCGCGATCTCGTGAAGACCGAACAGGCCTACGCGCCGCCGTTTGCCTCGGCCAAGGACCCTGTTGCCATTGCCGGCTATGTGGCATGCAATACGTTGGACAAGGTGATGCCCGTCATTACATGGCGCGAGCTTGCGGCTGCCGACAAAGCTGCCGTGCGACTGGTGGACGTGCGTACGCCGGAGGAGTATGCGCTCGGTACGATAGACGGAGCTGTGAACATACCGCTCGACGACCTGCGCGGACGTCTCGGAGAGCTCGGAAAGGACGACGATATCGTGGTGTTCTGCGCTGTCGGACTGCGCGGATATCTGGCGCAGCAGATTCTTCTCGGCCGTGGCTACAAGCAGGTGAGAAATCTCTCTGGTGGATACAAGACCTACGCGCTTTCCACACAGAAGGTGGAGTCGGTGGCAGAACAGCCGTGCACGTGTGACACATCGCGTCCGGAAAGCTGCGGCAACATGGTTCAGCTTGACGCATGTGGCCTGCAGTGTCCAGGTCCGATAATGCGTCTGAAACAGACAATGGACGGTATGTCTGCCGGACAGATGGTAGAAGTGAAGGCCACCGACCCGGGATTCGCACGCGATGCCGAATCATGGTGCCGCTCTACGGGCAACAGATTCGTTTCGAAAGAGTCGGCCAACGGCTATCATACAGTCGTGATCCAGAAGCAGGAAGCATGTTCTGCGCCTGAGACACCTGCACAGGGCGCACGCCGCGACAAGACACTCATCATGTTCAGCGACAATCTCGACCGCGCACTTGCCACGTTTGTGCTGGCCAACGGAGCGGCTGCAACGGGTGGCAAGGTGACGATATTCTTCACCTTCTGGGGCCTGAATGTCATAAAGAAGCGCAACAAACCGAGTGTTGCCAAGGACTTCTTCTCGCGTATGTTTGCGTGGATGCTGCCGTCTGACTCAACAAAACTGCATCTCTCCAAACTGAGCATGTTTGGCATGGGCGACCTTCTGATGCGCCACATCATGCGCAAGAAGAACATATCGCAGCTCGAAGAGCTCATGCAGCAGGCCATGGACAACGGTGTGGAACTGATAGCCTGCCAGATGACCATGGACATGATGGGCATCAGCCGTGAGGAACTCATCGACGGAGTGACCGTGGGCGGTGTGGCGACATACATGGACCGTGCCGACAATGCAGGTGTAAATCTCTTTATCTGACAATCAGTTGAAGGTATCGCGCTACGTCTGATGAAAGGTCAGCCGTACGTTGCCGGACCTCATACATTATTATATATCCGTCCCGACTACGATTACGTGTGTCGGGACGGATATGTTTTTGCTGTGTTTTCTTAAGTGAGTCGCTACGTCGTCTTCAGCTCAATAGAAATAATGTGGTAATTGGTTTGAATAAAAAATGCGCCTCCAACCTTGAATCAGCATTGTTTTCTTCTGTTGAGATGATGGTAATATGGGCTACTTACAGATTTTCATTATTCTGCGATTTTTCCGTCCGAGTTTTCAGTTCTACCCCGAAAAATAAGCGAGTATTTGTGAGCTGAAGCTCCTTCGGACGCAAATCGCGAAAAATAAGAGGCTTATGCAATTTGTTGAGTGTCAGTGGCTTATGTTTGAAGATAATTCTTTCGTCCTGCAATAAACACCATATTGGTACGTGATACGGCCCATTTCAGGGCCTGATATGCACCATAACACACCCTGAAACAGGCATAACCAGACCCTAAAACGGGCTTAATCGGAATACAAGATAAATCATACGGCATTCCACTACGGGGTATACCACAAGACGGTACGGCCCGAACCGGTCTTTCTTATACGTGATTTAACATTCCTTTACATCTCTTTTGCGAAAAAAATTGTCAAAAAAAAGTCAAGAAAAACTGTAAGTCCGCCTGCTGAGTTTTCTTTAAAGGCATGGAGATTTGGTGTGATGAAAAACACGGGAAGGGTGTGCCGGCTGTGGGGTGTGCGGCGGACGGCAATATGTTAAAACTGCATTTTATGCACAGTTGTAACAATAAAACGCCGCCGCATACGTTAATATATTTGAATTAATGTGTTTTTCTGTCCGCACCGCGCGGCATTTTCCGCGTACAGGGCACATCACGCCGGATGCCGGACACGAATCAGGCATAACATAAGTAAAAGACAATGATAGAATACATAAAAGGCGAACTGACCGATCTGACACCCGCTCTGGCGGTGGTGGAGGCGGCCGGTGTGGGCTATGCTCTCAACATTTCGCTCAACACATACACAGCCATACAAGGCAAAAAGGAAGTGAAACTCTATGTGCACGAGGCTCTCGTGGCCGGCGGACGCGACGATTCGTTCACGCTCTACGGATTCGTTTCGAAGCAGGAACGTGAGGTCTACCGGTTGCTCATCACCGTGTCGGGCGTAGGAGCCAACACCGCACGCATGATACTTTCCACTATGTCGCCCGCCGAACTGAGTTCAGCCATATCCACAGGTAACGAAAGACTCATCAAAAGCGTGAAGGGCATAGGACTGAAAACGGCACAGAGAATAATAGTGGACCTTCGCGACAAGATGCTGTCGCTGGGAATTGCGACGGAGGAGAAGTGCGACGCGGCGAGCGCTGTTGTCAACGTAGAGGTGAGAGACGAGGCCGTATCGGCACTCACCATGCTCGGATTCTCGCCCGCACCGTCGGCCAAGGTGGTTGTAGCCATACTGGAGGAAAATCCCGACATGCCTGTTGAACAAGTCGTTAAGTTGGCCTTGAAGCAGATAAAGTGAAAATAAGAAAAATCATATACGGACTGTTTCTTTCATTGTTTGCCGTAAGTCTGGCAAGCTACGCCCTCTCCGTACCTTATTATCAGGACCAGAACCCGCGGAGGAGAAACAACAACCGGCCCGCGCAACAGACCGAGAAGAAGGATACTCTGGCCATAAAGGCACAGCCGATAATAGACAATGAGGATTCCATTCCCGATTCGTTGCTCAATGCCAGATGGAAGATTCAGCGTACATTGCCCATCACCATCGATGACCTTGACCAGAATGCGGCCGACCTGAAACGTCCCGACAATCTGAAACAGGAGGTGGAATACAACGATTCGCTTGATCTTTACGTCATCGGTTCGAAGATGAGCGACTCCTACATCAACACGCCCATATACATGACGCCGGCCGAATATCGCAAGTGGAGCGAGAAAAAGGCCATGCAAAGATATTTCCGCGAGAAGAACGACGAGATATATCAGGCTAAGGGAAAGGAGAAGTTCGATTTCACGGACATGCATTTCGAACTCGGACCGGCCGAAAAGATATTCGGCCCGGGAGGCGTGCGCATCAAGACACAGGGTACGGCCGAGCTGAAGTTCGGTGCCACGCTGAAGAGCATCGACAACCCTTCGCTGCCTATACGCAACCGTAAGACCACGACCATCGACTTCGATGAGAAGATAAACCTCAATGTGAACGGTAAGGTGGGCGATAAGGTCAACATGAACCTTAACTATAATACCGACGCCACATTCGACTTTGACTCGCAGAACCTCAAGCTCAAATACGACGGCAAGGAAGACGAGATTATAAAACTCGTTGAGGCCGGTAACATATCGTTTCCGTCCAATTCGTCGCTCGTGAAGGGCGCTTCGTCGCTCTTCGGTATACGCACCGACCTGCAGTTCGGCAAACTCAAGTTGCAGCTCGTGGGCTCGCAGAAGAAGTCGTCCACCACAAGTGTGTCGTCGAAGGGCGGCGCGCAGCTCACACCTTTCGAGATAGACGTGGCCAATTATGAGGAAAACCGCCACTTCTTCCTTTCTCAGTATTTCCGCGACAAGTATGATGCCGGCATGCAGACACTGCCTACCGTGGCTACGGGTATCAACATCAACCGTGTGGAAATATGGGTTACCAACAAGACGGGAACCACAACCAACACCCGAAACATCATCGCTCTGACCGACCTCGGTGAGAATGCAAAGATATCCAATCCGCTGTGGGCGCCGATGGGACAGAACGTTCCGTCGAACAATGCCAACTCGGAGTATTCGTCGATGGTCAATCAGTATGCTGCGGCACGCGACATTGATCAGACCTCTACGGTGCTCGACGGTATATCGGGATTTGTAGGTGGCGTCGATTATGAGAAACTCGAGAGTGCAAGACTGCTCAATTCGTCTGAATATACAGTAAATTCCGCACTCGGATACATCTCGCTCAAAACCACCATTCAGACCGACCAGGTGCTCGCCGTGGCCTATGAGTACACTTATGGTGGCGTGACCTATCAGGTGGGTGAGTTTGCGTCGGACATCACCGACGTCAATCAGGCACTCTTCGTGAAGTCGTTGAAGAACACGAGCAACAATCCGCAGCAGGGCAACTGGGACTTGATGATGAAGAACGTTTACTATCTTGCTTCGTCTGTGGAGAAGGACAAGTTCCGTCTCGACGTCAAGTTCCAGAGCGATACTACGGGAGTTTATCTGACTTACATACCCGAACCGCAGGTCAAGGACCAGACCATCATAAAAGTGCTCGGTGCCGACCGCCTCGACAACAACATGAAGACAAACCCTAACGGTTACTTCGACTATGTGGACGGATACACCGTGAGCGACGGCCGCGTGTTCTTCCCGAAGGCCGAACCGTTCGGAAGCTACATGTACAATTATCTTGTCGGCAAGGGTGTGGCGGCTGCGCAGGCTTCCAAGTATGCCTTTACCGAACTGTACGACTCGACAAAGACTGTCGCCAAACAGATAGCCGAGAAGAACAAGTACATGCTTATGGGACAGTTCCGCGGTACACTTGCCAATGTCATATCGCTCGGAGCGGTGAACATTCCGCAGGGTTCTGTCGTCGTGACGGCCGGTGGAGTGGTGCTGACCGAAGGCTCCGACTATACAGTGGATTACAATCTCGGCGAGGTGACCATTCTCAATCAGAGCATCATCGACGCCGGAACGTCTGTCAATGTTTCGCTTGAGAGCAATACGGAATATGCCCAGCAGCGCAAGACAATGTTCGGAGTGAACTGGGAGTACGACTTTTCAAAAGACTTCCAGATAAGCGGTACGCTTCAGCATCTGTCCGAACAGGCGCTCACAACAAAGGTGGCGATGGGATCGGAACCGCTCAACAACACTATATGGGGACTCAACCTGAACTGGAAAAAGGAAAGTCAGTGGCTGACAAACCTGCTTGACAAGATACCGTTCCTGCAACTCACGCAGCCTTCAAACATATCTTTCACGGGTGAATTTGCGCAACTCATTGCCGGACAAAGCCGTGGTACGCAGGACAACGCGTCCTATCTCGACGACTTCGAGAATACCAAGAGTGCCATAGACGTGAGCACTCCGACATCGTGGCTCATATCGAGTGTGCCGACAATGTTCCCGGAATACAGCGACAAAACCACCCTGCGAAGTGGTTATAACCGTTCGCTTCTGGCATGGTACACCATTGACCCGCTGTTCACAAGGCGCAGTTCGTCGCTAACACCGGGCCATATCAAGGGCGACCTGGAGCAGTTGTCCAACCATTATGTGCGTGAAGTGCCGGTGAGAGAGCTTTATCCAAACCGCGACCAGAGCTCATACAGTGGAGCTACTTCCACACTGAGCATTCTCAACCTGGCATATTATCCTAACGAACGTGGTCCTTACAACTTCAGCACCGACCTTGCCTATGACGGAACATTGAACAATCCGACAAAGCATTGGGGCGGTATGATGCGTAAACTCGATACAAATGACTTCGAGACTGCCAACGTTGAATATATTGAATTCTGGATGCTCGATCCGTTCATTTATACTTCGCGCGACGGTACGGCGTCCGATTACGGCGGCGATTTCTACATCAACCTCGGCGAAGTGAGTGAGGATATCCTCCGCGACGGCAAGAAATTCTACGAAAGCGGAATGCCTGTTGACGGTTCAAACAGCTTCATCACCACTCAGTGGGGAAAGGTTCCGACGCAGGCTACAGTGACTTATGCCTTTGCGACAACTTCGGGTGCACGTGCGCTTCAGGATGTCGGATTCAATGGTCTTAACGATGAGGAGGAGCGCAACTTTGAAGCTTATCAGGAGTTCCTCACTTCTATACAGGGTAAGGTCAATCCTGTTGTGTTCGATTCTATATGGAACGACCCTGCCAATGACAACTACCATTACTTCCGCGGCCGCGATTACGACCAGATGGAAGCATCTATCCTGCGCCGCTACAAGTATATAAACAATCCGCAGGGCAACTCTCCCGACAGTGAGTCGCGCGACGAAAGCTACGATACGTCATACAAGACGATGCCTGATGTGGAGGACATCAACCAGGACTATACCCTCAACGAATATGAGAAATACTTCCAGTATCGCGTCTCTATAAGGCCGGAAGATCTTGTTGTCGGCCGTAACTTCATTGTGGACAAGCGCATCGCGTCTCCCAAACTGCGCAACGGCAAGACGGAGGATGTGACGTGGTATCTGTTCCGCATACCTCTGACAGACTATGAGGAGCGTGTCGGTTCGATATCAGATTTCACGAGCATACGTTTCATGCGTATGTTCATGACAGGTTTCAAGCATCCTATTATTCTGCGATTCGGTTCTCTCGACCTTGTGCGCGGCGAATGGAGAGTTTACGATCAGAACCTCGACAACTCGGCATCGCAGCAGGGTAAGATTTCCGTGAGTGCCGTTAACATCGAGGAGAACAACGACAAGACACCGGTGAACTATGTGCTTCCGCCGGGCATAACACGTGGTCAGGACCCGACACAGCCACAGCTTGTGGAAGACAACGAGCAGTCGCTCGCACTCACTGTGACCGATCTGGGCAGTGGCGAATCGAAGGCCGTGTATAAGAATACAACATTAGATCTGCGCCAATACAAGCGTCTGCAGATGTTTGTGCACGCCAATATGATGGAACCCAACGTCACTAACCTTAAGGACGATCAGCTGGCTGTGTTCATTCGCCTCGGAAGCGACTATAAGAGCAATTATTACGAATACGAGATACCGTTGAAACTTACGCCTAACGGCAATAATTACGACAAGTATTCGCGTGCCGATTGCGAAGCCGTATGGCCCGAAGAGAATATGCTTGACATTCCGCTCAACGTGTTCACCGCCTTGAAAAAGGAACGTAATAAGGCCAAGTCGGAAGGACGGGCATCGTACAGTCGTGTGTTCAGTGCATACGATGAGGATAAGCCTGCTAACAAGATCAGCGTCATGGGTAATCCTACTTTGGGTGAGGTTAAGACCATGATAATCGGTGTGCGCAATAATTCCGGCGAGATAAAGAGCGGTGAAATATGGGTCAACGAACTTCGTCTGAGAGAATATAACAACGAAGGCGGATGGGCTGCACAGGGCAATCTGAATGTGCAGTTGTCCGATCTTGGTTCGGTGAACGTTCAAGGACGCTATATCAGTGATGGTTTCGGAGGACTTGAGGACGGTGTGGCACAGCGTTCAACCGATGATTATAAGACCTACAGCATCACAGCCAACATTGAGCTTGGTAAGTTCTTCCCGGAGAAAGCAAAGGTAAGTGCGCCGTTGTATTATTCTATAACGAAAGAGTTTACACGTCCGAGATACAATCCGCTTGATACGGATATGGAACTCGACGATGCGCTTGAAGCACTAAATAAGCACGAGCGCGACTCAGTGGAAAGCATCGCTGTGACAAAGACAACGAGCACCAACTTCTCTCTTTCCAACGTAAGAGTGGGCATACAGAACAAACGTCACCCAATGCCTTACGATCCGGCGAACTTCTCTTTGACCTATAGCCACAGCCACAACTTCTCGAGTGGTGAGACAACGGTTTACGAAAAAGAAGACAACTGGCGCGGAGCCATGAACTATTCGTGGACACCTGTGTACAAGCCTTTCGAACCTTTCAAGAAGATGAAGAACAAGAGCAAGTGGCTGGATATTCTTCGTCGCTTCGGTCTGAACTGGTTACCGCAGAACGTCGGATTCAATACTGAGATAACGCGCAGCTACTACGAGTTGCAGGAACGCGACATGGAGAGCATGGGTGACTCCGAACTTCCGCTCACGTTCAGCCAGCAATTCCTCTGGAACCGAGACTTCACGTTGCGCTGGGACCTTACGAAGAACCTGCACATGAACTTCCAGAGTGCGACGCACGCCGAGATAGAAGAACCTTACACACCGGTTAACAAGGAATTGTATCCTGACCGTTATTCGGCGTGGAAAGACTCCGTGTGGACGAGTATCAAGAATCTTGGAACACCGTTGGACTACAACCAGTCGTTCGCCTTGTCTTACCAGTTGCCGCTCAACCTCATTCCGGCTTTCGACTGGGTGAATTCCGACGCCAGCTACAACGCGACATACAACTGGGTTAGAGGTACTGAGCTTGAGGATGGAACATCGCTCGGCAACACTATTTCGAACAACAGAACGCTCAATCTCAACGGAACGTTCAATATGGAGAAACTCTACAACCATATACCTTTCCTGAAGAAAGCCAACGAAAGGTTCAATAAGGAACCGGCGCGTACGGCAAACAACACCCGCAACAAGAACAAGAAAAAGGACGACGACAAGTCGAAGAAAGACGCAGACGGCAAGACCGCCGATGGAAAGGACGACAAGGCAGCCCAGCTCAAGAAGCAGTTGCCTAAGAACAAACGCAGTTTCGAGAGTGAGGTGGTGCTGCGTCCCGACAGTGTGATGAAACTCACGCACGGCAAGAAGACTAAGCGCATCATTGTGTCTGCAAAGACTGCCGACGGTAAAGTGTTCGATCTGAAGTACAAACGCATCGACGAGAACAGCATAAAGATAACAAGCAAGGTTGATTCGCTCACCAAAGTGAAAGTCACCGTTACGCCGAAGGAACCGCTTGAGGACAAAGGTTGGTACCGCACCATGCAGAGTGTGGCACGCGTTATGATGATGGTGCGCAGTGTGGGCATATCCTACCGCAACCAGTACTCGATGTCGCTGCCGGGCTTCATGCCTATGATTGGCGACGCGTTCGGCCAGACACGTCGTGTGGGAGCCATGTCTCCGGGTCTCGATTTTGCGTTCGGTGTTATCGACGACTCATACATCGACAAGGCTCGCGACAAAGGATGGCTGCTCATGAACGACTCCGTGGCCACACCTGCCACCACTAACAAGACGGAAGATCTGCAGTTGCGCGCTACGCTCGAACCGATAAAGAATTTGAAGATAGACCTCAATGCCAACCGCACCATGACAACTGCCAAGAGCATACAATATATGTATGAGGGCAATCCGACCACACAGAGCGGAACCTTCTCGATGACAACCCTGTCGCTGGGAAGTGCGTTCGAAGGTTCAGGCAATGCAAACAACGGCTATCATTCTTCCACTTTCGAGAAGTTCTGCAAGTCACTCGACGGTTTCCGCCAGCGTGTCGAGGCACGCTATGCCAACGCTGTCTATCCGGACGGAACACCGCTTGCCGGCCAGAAATTCGATCCGGCGAACGGAGGAGTGAACAAGTACAGCTCCGATGTGATGATTCCTGCCTTCCTCTCGGCATACACCAGCATGGGCGGTTCATCGCTCGACATATTCCCGTCGCTTGCCCGTCTGTTGCCCAACTGGTCGGTACGCTACAGCGGACTAACGCGTCTGCCGTGGTTCCGCGACGTATTCAAGAGCGTCAACATCAACCATGCATACAAGAGTATCTACGCCGTTGGTTCATACAGTTCGTACAGTACCTTCATGGAATATATGAACGGACTGGGCTTCGTGACCGATGCCACCACAGGAAACCCGATTCCGAGCTCTATGTACAACGTGTCAACGGTGAGCATCAACGAGTCGTTCTCGCCGCTGCTCGGTATAGATGTTACGTTTGAGAACAATCTTACGGCAAAGCTTGAGTACCGTACCACCCGCGTGCTCAGCCTCAGTATGACGAGTGTACAGATAAACGAGGCCACCAGTAACGACTGGGTGCTCGGTATGGGATATACCATCAATAACTTCAATCTGTTCGGAGGCCGCAACCACCGGCTTGTGAAGAACAAGGGAAAGAAGACCGACGATGATCAGAAGACAACCACACAGGCCACCGCCCGTACCACTTCGGGTACCAACAATGACTTGCGTCTGCGTCTCGATCTGAGCTATCGTAAGCAGGCGTCCATAAGCCGCGACATCGCATCCATGACCAGTGCGGCAAGCAGTGGTAACAATGCCTTCAAACTGTCGTTCTCTGCCGAGTACACGTTGTCGAAGCTCATATCCATGAGTTTCTACTACGACTGCCAGACAAACACTCCTCTGCTCGCCAGCAGCAGCTATCCTACGACTACACAGGACTTCGGTCTGAGTCTGAAATTCTCGCTCACCCGATAGGCCGTGAGCTGATATCCGGTCTGTACGATACGCGCCGAGGCATTTTGTTGGAGGTGTTATCTCCGGCTGGAATATATGAAAAAATAAAACCGGACACGTTTCTGAGCTCGTGTCCGGTTTTCCTTTTTATGTGTGTTAGAGTGTTTCCTGTTTATTTCTTGTCGTAGGCATGGAGCGGATAGTCGGTTGTGAAGTGCAGTCCGCGGCACTCCTTGCGCTCTATGGCCTGGCGTGTTATGAGGTAGCCCACGTTTATCATGTTGCGCAGTTCGCATATGTCGCGGCTCGCTTTCACACGTTTGAACAAAGCCTCTGTCTCTTCGTAGAGCAGGTCCAGACGGTCCCACGCTCTCTTGAGTCGCAGGTCGCTGCGCACGATACCTACGTAGTTGCTCATTATCTCGCCCACTTCCTTCACGCTCTGTGTTATGAGTACCTTCTCCTCGTTGGTCATTGTGCCCTCGTCGTTCCACTCCGGTACCTTGTCGTTGAAGTCATACTCATCCACATGAGCCAGTGAGTGGCGTGCCGCAGCGTCGGCATATACCACGGCTTCTATGAGCGAGTTGCTCGCCAGACGGTTTCCTCCGTGCAGTCCTGTGCACGAACATTCGCCTATGGCATACAGTCTGTCGATGCTCGACTGTCCGTTCAGGTCAACCTTTATGCCTCCGCACATGTAGTGGGCTGCCGGTCGCACGGGTATGTAGTCGGTGGTTATGTCGATGCCTATCGACTTACATTTCATGTAGATGTTCGGGAAGTGACGTTTGGTCTCCTCCGCGTTCTTGTGCGTCACGTCCAGACACACATGGTCCAGACCGTGTATCTTCATCTCCTTGTCGATGGCTCTGGCCACGATATCGCGCGGAGCCAGCGAGAGACGTTTGTCATATTTCTCCATGAACGACGAACCGTCAGGCAGGCGCAGTATGCCGCCGTATCCGCGCATGGCCTCGGTTATGAGGAATGCCGGATGCGTTTCGCCCGGATGATAAAGTGCTGTTGGGTGGAACTGTACGAACTCCATGTCCTTCACAGTGCCTTTTGCTCTGTACACCATTGCCTCACCGTCGCCCGTGGCTATTATCGGGTTGGTGGTTGTCTGGTACACAGCGCCGCATCCGCCGGTGCACATTACGGTCACCTTACTCAGATATGTGTCCACCTTCTGTGTGTCGGGGTTAAGCACGTAGGCACCGTAGCAGTTGATGTATGGTGTGCGTCGTGTCACGCGTGCGCCCAGATGGTGCTGCGTGATTATCTCTACCGCAAAATGGTTTTCCTTTATCTCTATGTCGGGATTGGCTCTCACAGCGGCCATCAGTCCGCGCTGTATCTCGGCTCCCGTGTCGTCGGAGTGGTGCAGTATTCTGAACTCCGAGTGTCCGCCTTCGCGGTGCAGATCGAATGTTCCGTCGTCCCCGCGGTCGAAGTTCACACCCCAGCTCACAAGTTCTTTTATCTGCGCAGGCGCGTTTCTCACCACCTGCTCCACAGCCGCGCGGTCGCTTATGTAGTCGCCGGCAATCATTGTGTCCTCTATGTGTTTTTCGAAGTTGTCCACTTCAAGGTTGGTGACAGAGGCCACTCCTCCCTGTGCGAACGAAGTGTTGGCTTCGTCGAGCGTGGTCTTGCATATCATGCACACCTTGCCCTTCTTGGCTCGGGCCACTTTCAGGGCGTAGCTCATACCGGCCACTCCCGAACCGATAATCAGAAAATCGTATTTGAAAACCATGTTCTTTTGTTTTGAATGTTATGCAAAAATACATAAAATAATCGAAGTGTGTCCACTTCGCTGGGCATAAATTGACATATTGTCACTTACAAATTGACACATGTTCAGAGTGCTGTGCCGGAAGCACTGGGAAGCGTGTATGTGACTGTGTTAACAAAGTTTATACTATGCTTCTTCGGGCTTTAACACTTGCGGTGTTGTGAGACAGTTTTCCGACGAAGCTCTGCACCGCCCGGAACGGCCCCGGAGCGTCCTCCGTAGTATCGCTTTCCTACTGATGAACTTCGGAAAACCCTGTTCCGTGTATCAATAAAGCCTATTTCATGCCTCAATAAAGCTTATTTCGTGCCTCGATTATGCCTTTTTCATGTCCTAATAAAGCCTTTTTCGGGGCATGAAACGTACTGTTCCGCAACGCTATATTGGCTGTTTTGCAGACTGACGTGCGGGAGTGTATGAATCGATGCGCATATGACAGTCAGACATACAGTGTTTTTGCGTGATATGTCTGAAACTTCTGAATCTCGAGTAAAATAAAAGAACGGTGTACAAGACTTTAAAAACAGCATCTTATTTTATGATGGTTTTAACATTTTCAATCCGTTTTTCTGCTAATAAAGTATAAAATAGCGCCGTCCGTCGGACTCATTTACGTTTTATGGCATTTTGTTGTTGCAGAGGGGCTTGTGGCTTTTCGTCTGTCTGAATAATTATTTATAACTTTGCATCCGGAAAAGTTGTACCCGCGTGTGTGGGGACGGCCGCCGTCTTTCCGTGCGTTTTCCGCAGTGTGCGGTGCGTGCGGTGGTGGTGTTGTGTGCCGGGTGCGCCGTTGCCGTTTCCCCAATCCTATCGTGCCGGGTGAGCTTGCGGCATGTCCGCCCGATGCGGCGTGTCTGTGACTATTGATAATTTTATGGACAGGATATTTCACAAACGTGTCGGTGTCCGCGACTTTATCGTGGTGGCGGTGTTTGCCATTGTCGGACTCTGGGCGCTCATGCACCGCAATGTTCAGTCGGGCCTTGTAGGCCTGGCCATGATGATGCTGGCCGCGCTCACGGTGGAGCGCGCCGTTCACACCGTCTATACGCTCACCGCAGACGGCCGTCTGCTGATAGACTGCGGACGTTTTGCACGCCGCCGCGAGGTGTCTCTGACCGACATACGCAGCGTGTATCGTGTGGAGGGACGTCTGTTGCTCAGGTCGTATGTTGCAGTGGAGTGTGTCTCGGGAAGCGTGATTGCAGTGCAGCCCGGCAATGAAGAAGGATTTGTGAAAGAACTGCGCCGCCGCATGGAATCCGTACGGCAGTCCTCCGTCCAAAATGCCGCTCAGGACTGACTATGCCGCGCTGAAGAACCGATGGACGTAATGCCGGTTGTGCAGGACGTGCCTGTCATGATACATAAAAGACCTTACCTAAAAAAGAAAATGAAACGACTGTTATATCTGCTTCTCATTCCGGTGTTGTTTCTCACACCGGCTCATGCTCAGGAAATAGTAGACGACGATGACGAGTACGCGTCAGGCGCCGCCGACACCATACGCACCGACACCGCGTCGGCCGTCATACCGTCGCTGCCCTGGCCGCAGTCGGTGCAGCAATCGCTGACATCGCTGCTCGACGCACGTATGTTCGAGACCTCTCAGGTGGGCATTATGGTGTATGATCTCGATGACGATTCGGTCATATTCCGTCACAACGAACACCAGCGTCTGCGCCCCGCATCGACCATGAAGCTCATCACTGCCATCACCGCCATCGACAAACTGGGCGGCAGCTATCAGTTCAAGACCGAGTTGTGCTACACAGGTCAGGTAGCCGACGGTGTGCTGCGCGGCAATGTATATTGTGTGGGTGGATTCGACCCGCGGTTCAATTCCGACGACCTCCGCGCCTTTGTGGAGAGCATCCACAAAATGGGCGTTGATACCATACGCGGCAATCTCTATGCCGACAAGACCATGAAGGACACCGCACGCCTTGGAAAGGGCTGGTGCTGGGACGACGACAATCCCGTGCTCTCGCCGTTGCTCATAAGCCGCAAGGACAACTTCATGACGCGTTTTGCCGAGGAACTGCGCGAGTATGGCATCGTGGTGGAGGGCACAGTGTCGGAGGCCATGAAGCCGGGCGACGCTTTCTGCATCTGCCGGCGCTTCCATACAATGGACCAGATACTCATGAACATGATGAAGGAGAGTGATAATCTGTATGCCGAATCGATGTTCTATCAGCTCGCGGCCAGCACCGGCAACCATCCGGCCACGGCCCGCAGTGCGCGCATGGTGATAAACAGGCTCATAGAGAAAGTAGGTCTTGACGCCTCGCAGTATTCCATTGCCGACGGCTCGGGGCTGTCGCTCTACAATTATGTGACGGCCGAGCTGGAGATAAAACTGCTGCGCTACGCATTCAAGAACAACAACATATATCTGCACCTGCATCCTTCGCTGCCGCAGGCAGGCGTTGACGGCACGCTCAAGAACCGCATGCACGGCCCGTTCACACGTGGCAACGTGTATGCAAAGACCGGTTCTCTGACGGGTGTGAGCAGCCTTGCCGGCTACTGCACGGCGCCCAACGGCCACCGTCTGGCCTTTGCCATAATAAACCAGGGAGTGAGACACAGCCGCGACGCGCGCGCCTTTCAGGACCGTGTGTGCCAGACGTTGTGCCAGCCCTGACGACATAACATCCAGTAAAGAACTATGTACGACATTGTCATTCAGACCGAACAGCTTTTCGCACAGACCGGATTGTCCGGCGAGATGCTCACGTTCGTAAGCCGCATGGCCCTGGCCCTGCTTGTGCTCGGAGCCGCGTGTGTCATCTATCTTCTGTGCCACAGATTCATAGTGCCGCTCATGGTGCGCATAGCGGAGAAGACCGTGGTGGAGTGGGACGACATTCTGCTCAACGAAGCAACGCTCCGTGCCGCCTCACATATAATTCCCGGACTGTTCGTGTGGATGTTTCTGCCCGATGTGTTTGCCGTCTACCGTTCCGTGCCGGAGATTCTTTCGCGCGCCACGGCCTTCTATGTGGTGCTCATGTCGATGCGTCTCGGCATTGCCTTCATCGATTCGTTCAAGGGTTTCGAGGGCGAGCGGCGCACAGCCCTGCAACAGTATTTCCACACCTTCTGCGGTGTGTTGAAGATAGGAGTCATCTTCATTTCGGTCATAGTGATGCTGGCTGTGGCTATAGGGCGCAGTCCGCTGACGCTCCTTGCCGGTCTCGGTGCCACGTCGGCCATACTCATGCTCGTGTTCAAGGACACCATAACGGGCCTTGTGGCGGGCGTGCGCCTCACGAGCAACGACATGTTGCACAAGGGCGACTGGATAACAGTGCCCAAGACTGAGGTGAACGGCATAGTGGAAGACATAACGCTCACAACGGTGAAGGTGCGCAACTTCGACAACACCATACTCACCGTCTCGCCGCTGACGCTTGTAGACGGTTCGTTCCAGAACTGGATGTCGATGCGCAACGGAGGCGGACGAAGGGTGAAACGCATGGTGTATTTCGACTTCCGCAGCGTGCGCCTGGCCGACGACCAGATGAAACAGAGGCTGGCGCATAAGTACGGCATGAGGGAGACGGAGATGAAGGGCGAGGTTGTCAACATGACGCTCTTCCGCCGATATGTGGAACGCTGGATAGCCGGGCGCGACGATGTGAACAGCGATATGATGTTCTTCGTGCGCCAGCTCGAGGCCACAAGCACCGGTCTGCCCATGGAGTTCTACTTCTTTCTGAAGCAGAAGGACTGGAAACCTTATGAGCACCATCTCGCCGAAATAATGGAATACATCTACGCCATTGTGGACGATTTCGGCCTGAAGATATATCAGCGCCTCTGAACCACGTTTCCAATCACGGACGGGCAATGGCTCGGCGTAAATTCAACGGAGATAGGTCGCAATAGAAAACTGCGGTATCAATACCTTATAGGCTGCGTTGCCCTCTGTTGAAGGAAAACAATATGGGCAGCTTTCAGATTTTCAGTATCCTGCGGTTTTTCCGTCTGAGTTTTCAGTTCTACCCCAAAAATCCAGCGAGTATTTGCGCGCAGACTTTCCTTCGGACGCAAATACGCGAGAAATGAGAGCCGTGTACAAACTATTGGATTCCAACGACTTACATTCATAATTGATTTTTCCGTCATACGAAATGCACCGTTTCAGCACGTGATATGGCCCGTTTCATGCCCTCAAACGCACCATAACACACCCTAAAACAGGCATAACCAGACTCTGAAACGGGCATAATCGGAATGTCGGATTAATGATTCCGGATTACACTACAGGATATATAGCAATGCGGTACGGCCTGAACCGGCCTTTATAAGCCGTGATTTAACATTTCTTTACATCTCTTTCGCGAATTTATTTTGTCAAAAAAAAGTCAAGAAAATCTGTAAGTACACCGTCCGGGTTTTCTTGAAAAACGCCTGCATTATGCGTGAACAGACACGCGGGAGACATGCGTACTTCTTGTGGTGTGGATTTACCGGCGGTGGCAGCGTCAGTTTATTGTTATCTCAGCAGACGTTCCGCCACTGCTCATAACACCCTGCGTTGTCCGGAACTTTTGCTTCATTCCGTGGTTATTCATAAATAAAACCGGTCTCAACGGAATTTCAGCAGAACCTGTGCTATAGTTCCACGACGTACAGAATACAATAAAACACCGGCCCGCAGCGACGTTGGTGTAGTGCTGCGGGCCGGTGGCGTCTTGTCTCTTGCGATATTGTGGTAGTTGCTGTCAGTCGAGTTTCTCACCTGTCAGGTCTTCTATCTGCCGAATACATTCTTTCAGTTCGCGCCGTCTTTTCATGTATATGATCGCTGCTATGGCTCCTCCAAAGACTGCGCCAAAGCCACACCCACGATAGAATGGAATGCTGTAGGATAATTCTGGAGTCACTTCGAGATACATCCATGTAAGAAGTATCACCGAGATAGGGATGCTTATGCGAAGCCATCTGGCTTGAAGGCGTTTCAGACGTATCAGTCTGCGGCCCGTATCCACAAGCCTGTCGGTGCCCACAGTCTTGTTGTTAAGTCCGCGTTCCGCATATAATGTGTATGCCATTGCCGCAATCATATACAGTCCGAAAACAAAAGCGAAGACCATCGACATGCTAAATTCTGTTACGAGCACATATATAAGGAATGGTATGAAAATCAGAGTGAAAACCAATGACAACATACGTTCACGTGTCAGTTTTCTGACAGTCTTCTTTATTATGGAGCGCAGCATCTTCTCGCTCACCATCTGCTCCTTGTCGAGCTTCTCCTTGAGCAGCGCTACCTGTGCGCGCATCATTTCCAGTTCGTTGTTGTTTTCCATCTTCTTGCAGTTTTAGTTGTTGGACATTTGTTTTAGTTCCTGGCGTATGCGGAACAGTCTCACCGACACGTTCTTGGCCGTGATGCCCACTATGTCGCCTATTTCCTCATAGCTGAGATTCTCGAGCCACAGCAGCACTATGGCGCGGTCGAATGGTTTGAGGCGGTGGATGCGGTCGCGCAGCATGCGTATCTGCCGCGTGTCGTCGTCGTTGTCCTCATACAGGTTGGCCTCCATTGCCAGCCTCACAGTGGGTTTCCGCTTGCGTTTCCTGTCGCTGCTTATGCACGTGTTCAGGCTCACACGCCATATCCATGTGGACATATCGCTCGACTGTCTGAACTGTCCGAGTCCGTTCCATACGTTCAGCAGCACTTCCTGAAACATGTCGTCGGCGTCTTCGGCGTTGTCGGCGAACATGTAGCACACGGTGTATATGGCGCTTTTGTGCTGCCTGACTATACGTTCGAATTCTTTTTCTGATACTTCCATTTGGTTATATTTGAACATTACTGCAAGTTAGACGCAAAGGTAACACAAAAAACTACATCGACTGAGAATTATTTTCAGTATTGTCGCAAAGTTTCTGTTTCTGACGGCACATTGTCATGTTGCAGGGCCGTTTTTTTGTCGCGGGGCTGGGAGAAACCATATTTTATCCGTATCTTTGCACCATCGAAACATAGAAAATACAGTCCGGCCGTGTGTGTCGGGATGGAAAAACTTTAAACGTCAAGTGTTATGAGTGTCAATATTCAGAGAAACGAGAAAAAACGTATTGTGATTGTCGGAGGAGGATTCGGAGGACTGCGCCTTGCCATGGAGCTGCGTAACTCTGGCCTGCAGGTGGTTCTGGTGGACAGAAACAACTATCATCAGTTCCCGCCACTGATATATCAGGTGGCCTCGGCCGGCATCGAACCAGGACACATATCGTTCCCCTTCAGAAAGATATTCCGCGGTAAGGACGACTTCTATTTCCGTATGGCAGAGGTGCGTGCCGTCTTTCCGGAGAAGAAAATCATCCAGACTTCTATCGGAAAGATGGAGTATGACTATCTTGTATTTGCTGCCGGTACTACAAGCAACTTCTTCGGAAACAGCAATATAGCCGATGAGGCAATGCCTATGAAGACCGTGGCGGAAGCCATGGGACTGCGCAACGCGCTGCTGAGCAATCTGGAGCGTGCGCTGACGTGTGCCACTGAGGAGGAACGTCAGGAGCTGCTCAATGTGGTGATTGTAGGTGGTGGTGCCACTGGTGTGGAGATAGCGGGTGCTCTCTCGCAGATGAAACGCTACGTGCTGCCTTACGACTATCCTGACATGGACGCTTCGCTGATGCACATCTATCTCATCGAGGCCGGCGACCGTCTGCTTGCCGGCATGTCGCAGGACTCGTCGCAGAAGGCAAAAGAGTTCCTCGAGGGCATGGGCGTGGAGGTTTGTCTCGGCAAGATGGTGACCGACTATCGCGACCGTAAGGTTGTGATGAAAGACGGAATGGAGATTCCTACACGTACGTTCATATGGGTTTCGGGTGTCAGAGCCAACACCGTCACCGGTATAGACGGCGATCATCTCGGACGTGGACAGCGCATCATTGTGGATGAGTACAACCGTGTGAAGGGCATGGACGGTGTGTTTGCCATCGGCGACCAGTGTCTGCAGACAACAGATCCGGCCTATCCCGGCGGTCATCCGCAGCTCGCGCAGGTGGCCATACAGCAGGCAAGGAATCTTGCACGTAACATAAAGAAGATAGCGGCGGGCGAAGAGAATACTCTCGTACCGTTCAGATACAACAACCTCGGATCCATGGCTACAGTGGGACGTAATAAGGCTGTGGCTGAGATAGGCAAGTTCCACTCGCAGGGTTTCTTTGCATGGGTGCTGTGGCTTGTGGTTCATCTGCGCTCCATTCTTGGCATACGCAATAAGCTCATGGTGCTTCTCAACTGGTTGTGGAACTATGTCACCTACGACGAGTCGATAAGAATGATTGTCTATGCCACCAAACCGAAAGAGGTGAGAGAGCGTATGGAGCGTGAGCGCGTGACTCACCTTGGCACGGATATGCTGGCCGAAGCCGAGATGTTGAGAAAACAGAAGGCTGAGGAAGAGAAACAGTCATAAGGCCTGATGATGCCCGGCGTTGTGGCGCGGGCATCTTTTCATGCAATCATAGTGCGCGTTTGGCTTCACATATTCATGTGATGTGTGAGTCGGTATGCATAAAACAGCCGGGCTGCTGCATGAAAGCAACTGAGTGCTTATATGATAATGATAGAGCCGATATATATAAATGATTGCGCCGGTACGTGAAAACATCCGGGCAATCATATAAAAATAAGAAAACCGTTATACACAAATAAAAGAGCCGCTTTCCTCATTCGGACGGGAAAGCGGCTCTTTCTTGTATTGTTGTCCGGGCTTATGCTTCAGCCTCAGCCTCTTTTTCTGCCTGACGATAATATTCTACGTCTTCTACGCGCAGGTTCTTTATGAACGAGTGGTGAGCGTTTACCTCAGCCTCTGCATAGCGTACATACACGTTGGCGCTCTTCTCGAAGAGTTCCGGAGAACGTGTGGCGTCGTCGAGGATGAGCAGCGACATGATGGTGTCGGCTGTCATTTCGTACAGACGGCGTGCCACGAAGTCCTGCAGTTCCTGGCTTCCGGCTTCCTTCACAGCGTTCACTGCGTCTTCCAGTTTCTCAGCCATGAGAGCCACGCGCACCTTGAGTGCCTTCATGCTGTCGGCAACCTCGTGCTCCAGCATATCCTTTATCATGCCCATGTATGTGCCGTTGGTGATATAGCGTATTGCGGCAACCACCTGGAGCTGTGTTGTTCCTTCATAGATGGAGAAGATGCGTGCGTCGCGGTAAAGACGCTGACACTTGTACTCCATGATGAATCCTGAACCGCCGTGAACCTGTATTGCGTCGTATGCGTTCTGGTTGGCGTACTCGGAGTTCATACCCTTTGCCAGCGGAGTGAAGGCGTCGGCGAGGCGTGCATATTTCTTCTGCTCCTGACGCTCTTCGGCTGTGAGCTTGCGCTCGCGTGCTATGTCGTCGAGGGCTTTGTATATGTCGACGTATCTTGCTGTCTGATACAGTATGCTGCGACCGGCATCAAGCTTTGCCTTCATGCGTGAGAGCATGTCGTAAACAGCCGGGAACTTGATGATGGCAGTGTCGAACTGCTTGCGGTCCTTTGCGTATGAGAGAGCCTCGTTGTAGGCAGCCTGGCTCACACCTACCGACTGAGCGGCGATGCCCAGACGTGCTCCGTTCATCAGAGCCATCACATATTTGATAAGACCCATACGTGTGCTTCCGCACAGTTCTGCCTTTGCGTTTTTGTAAACAAGCTCACATGTCGGTGAACCGTGGATTCCCAGCTTGTGCTCTATGTGGCGTACTGTCACGCCGCCCTGGTTCTTGTCGTAGATAAACATTGACAGTCCGCGGCCGTCGTGTGTGCCTTCCTCAGAACGTGCGAGCACGAGGTGTATGTCAGAGTCGCCGTTGGTGATGAATCGTTTCACACCGTTGAGCAGCCAGCAGCCGTCTTTCTCGCTGTATGTAGCCTTGAGCATTACGCGCTGCAGGTCGGAACCGGCGTCCGGTTCGGTGAGGTCCATACTCATTGTCTCGCCTGCACAAACACGTGGAATGTATTTCTGGCGCTGCTCTTCGCTGCCGAACTCATAGAGAGTCTCTATACAATCCTGCAGTGACCAGATGTTCTGGAAACCGGCATCTGCGGCAGAGATAATCTCCGAAGCCATAGAGTAGGGAGTGATCGGCATGTTCAGACCGCCGTAACGGCGCGGCATTGAGATGCCCCACAGTCCTGCCTTGCGTGTGGCGTCGAGGTTCTCGTATGTCTTTGATGCGTAGTGCATGCGTCCGTCCACGAGGTGCGGTCCTTCGAGGTCTACGTCCTCACTGTTGGGTTCGATAATGTTTGCTGCGATGTCGCCTGTTATCTCGAGCACGTTCTTGTAGTTCTCGATGGCGTCGTCGTGGTCAACTGGCGCGTCCTCATACTTGTCCTTGTCTTCGAAGTTGCGCTCCTTGAGCTCGACAACACGCTTCATCTCAGGATGATTGAGATAGAAGTCGAACTCCGGATGATCTGTATAATAATTAGCCATTTTGTTTACTTGCTGTTCTGTTTGTAATATTTGATTAATTTAGGAACGACTTCCTCAACGGTACCATTGATCACGTAGTCGGCAATCTTGTTGATAGGAGCGTCAGGATCGCTGTTGATTGAGATGATGATGCCTGAGTCCTGCATGCCGGCGATGTGCTGAATCTGTCCTGAGATACCGCATGCGATGTACACTTTCGGATGTACTGTCACACCGGTCTGACCGATCTGACGGTCGTGGTCGATCCATCCTGCGTCCACAGCGGCACGGCTTGCGCCAACCTCACCGTGGAGTTCCTTTGCCAGTTTGAAGAGCATGTCGAAGTTCTCTTTGCTTCCTACGCCATAGCCTCCGGCCACAACGATGGGCGCACCTTTGAGGTTGTGCTTTGCAGCTTCCACGTGGCGGTCGAGCACTTTCACAACGAAAGCCTCCGGAGAAACATATTTTGCCACTTCCGGATAAACCACTTCCTCTTTTGCCTTGCCCTCGTAGAGAGCTTTCTGCATCACTCCGCTGCGCACGGTAGCCATCTGTGGGCGGTGGTCAGGGTTGACAATGGTTGCCACGATGTTGCCTCCGAATGCCGGACGGATTTGATAGAGCAGGTTGTCATAGTGCTTGCTTACCATCTCACCGTTCACTTTCATCTTGGCGTCATAGTCGCCTATCTCGAGCTGTGTGCAGTCTGCGGTCAGTCCGCTTGTCAGAGATGAGGAAACTCTCGGGCCGAGGTCGCGGCCTATTACGGTTGCGCCCATGAGCGCTATTTGCGGTTGCTCTTCCTTGAAGAGGTTCACCAGAATGTCTGTATGAGGTGCTGATGTGTACGGGAACAGACCTTCGGCGTCGAAAACAAAGAGTTTGTCAACACCGTAGGGCAGAATCTGCTGCTCCACCTCGCCCTTGATTCCTGTGCCAGCAACTACGGCATGGAGTTCCACACCGAGTTTGTCGGCCAGCTTGCGGCCTTTGGTGAGCAATTCCTGAGATACTTCGGCTACAGTTGTGCCTTCTATCTCGCAATATACAAATACGTTGTTCATATATTCTTGTTTGTCTTTTGAGCTGCGCATCCGGCGTCTTCCGTATTGCCGTATGCCGTGCAGCTTTTATTTTTTACTGCTTCGGATGAATATTATCCTATAATTTTTTCTTCCAGCAGTTCCTTCACCAGTCCTTCGATGTCGGTGTCGCTGCTGCTCAGTGTTTTGCTTTCCTTAGCCTGGAACACAATGTTCTTCACGGCCTTCACCTTTGTAGGCGAGCCGCTGAGTCCGCATTGAGCCGGATCACCGTCAACGTCGGCCACAGACCATTGGTTCAGAGTTAGATAAGGCCGCTCCTCATACAGATAGTTGTATTTGTTGTCGGCGGTACGTTCCATCGGCGCTGTGGCGCGCTTGTATTTCATCATCAGTTTTGCGTTGCACGGACGGCACGGGTCTGCGCTTCCCGTCACTGTCACGACGAGAGGCATCGGTGCCTCGACAGTCTCCACGCCTCCGTCGATGTGGCGGCGTATTGTGAGCTTACCGTCTTCGCATTTCAGTATTTCCTCTGCGTATGTTACCTGTGAGAGGCCCAGCTTCTGTGCCACCTGCGGACCAACCTGTGCGGTGTCGCCGTCGATAGCCTGGCGGCCTCCGATAACGATGTCAACATCGCCAATTTTCTTTATGGCCGTTGCAAGGGCATAAGATGTGGCGAGTGTGTCAGCTCCGGCAAAAAGACGGTCGGTCAGCAGCCATCCTGTATCAGCTCCGCGATAGAGTCCCTGACGTATGATTTCAGCAGCGCGGGGAGGGCCCATGGTCAGTATTCCTACGGTAGAACCCGGGTTCTGCTCTTTCAGACGCAGAGCCTGCTCAAGTGCATTCAGGTCCTCCGGATTGAAGATTGCGGGCAGTGCCGAACGGTTGACTGTTCCTTCAGCAGTCATGGCGTCCTTGCCCACGTTTCTCGTGTCGGGTACTTGCTTGGCAAGTACAACAATTTTCAAACTCATAATATAGTAATAATAAATTGTGAAATTTCAAATCGCAAAAGTAATAACTTTTTGATAGCCAGCCAAATTAACACATTTAAAAAATGTGTATTTAAGCTCTCTCGTACTCTATTTTTGTTATTATTATCTGATGTATCTTTGCTTTCTGTATGTATATATGATATTTTATTTTGAAGGTTTAAAATCGGAATGTAATAGAAACAGTTATACGTTTTGCACGGTAGTCCGGCTTACCTGTAAATTTTTACAATGACAGAAAGTGACGCCTGAAAACTCCGGAGGGTTTTCGTGACAATATATGCGAAGTGATATTTTCAAAGATATATATGAATGAGATATGCGGATAAAATGAACATGGGATTAAGAAATACATCATTTATGTGATGATTTTTACGAATACATTATTTATATTTGCGTATGTCTTTTTTACTTTATACTAATAAGTATTTAATTTTAGAAAGCTATGAGAACTTTTTTATTATCAGCTTTTTTTGTCTTATTTAGTTTCCCTGCTGATTGCTTCGCGCAATTATTCATGGCGAAAGACTTATACAAACTGTATAAGAAAATACCGGTGGTGTGCTGGCATAAGGAATGGGACGAACGATTTGAACTGGAGATTGAGGCTTCCTTTGTATCACCGGCTGAGACAATGGATATTTACACTTTAAAAGATGATGTACCAGGACCTGACACAGCTTTTGTATGGTCAAATATCCGAGGACTGGAATTTTCGGTTTTGGAATATCAGTATTGCCTGAATAATTCGTTGGATGATGCCGCAATGGACAGTGTTAATAGAAAGGTAAACGTAATGCGTAGACTCATGTGCAATACAGACAGCATATTTATAGTAAGGATTATGGACGACATAGGTAACTTTGAACATTTTTATCAGTACTTCGGCGTTAAGCGTAACGGGCATTATGAATATGGACGTACAGATTTCGGGCCTGACACGTGGACGTTTCCCGAGATGATAGAGAAGGCGTTCGGGTCAATGGAGAATTTCAGAAAGCAGTACTTGGAGTATGCGAAGCGGGTGCTGTACGGACGTCCCAAGCCTGTGCCGGAAGTGCCTGATGACGGAAAACTGCATCTTTCGGATTGACGGTAAGTCCGAAGTTGAAGATGTGTTCGTTGTATAGCATAATGTGCAGTCGGAAATAACGTTTTTTTTGTTCCGGCTGCACATTATTGTTTTTGATAGAATATCGGAGCACCAGATTATTATTACACCTGTATGACAATTATGTCATTGATTTGAGAATAAAATAATGATGTCTGCTGTTTATACTGCAATCGCTTTGCCGCCTGCTATCTTTTCCTCGAATATGGTGCGCGTTACACGGCGTGCCCTCAGCGAGCGTACGGTGGTGAAATCGGCGAAGAACGGGTCGGTGCTTAAGAACCAGGCGCGCGGTTTTACGTCGATGGCGCGCCTGAGTTGCGCTTTCAGTTTCACGACATACCGCGGATTGATCACCGACAGAAAACATTCGCCGCGGCTGTTCTCCAATGCGAGAACGAGTCGCGGACGGTTGTCGTTGCGTGGCACGGTGGTCTGCCGGCCACGTATGGATGTCGATACGGTGATGTTCCAACCGTGGCGCGTGTTCAGTTCGTTCATCATACGGAGGAACACGCGTCCGTGTGGCGCGTCGTCGCGTATGCCTTTCCATGCTATGTACAGATGTATCATCTCGTGCAGGAGCACAGTCTGCAATTCGCGTTCGGTGCAGTCGTAGTATGTGCTCAGACGTATGGCGAATCCGGATGTCTTCCATCCCAGGAGCGTACGTCTACGTTTGCACGACATAGAGCCGAGCCGTGTGCGCGAATGTCCAAGCGACAGTCGCGGGCGGGGCAAGCTGTCGGCGAAGTAGTCACGGTTGAACGTGTCGAACCACGTGGCAATCTGTTCTGTTGTAGGCGTCATCCGTTGGCGTTATTCGCATACGGGCGACAACTGTCCGAGCGCCTTCTCTATTTTCTCAGACATCACTGTGCCCAACACCACCTTGCCTTCTTTGTCGATGAGATAGAGTGTCGGTATCCAGTTTATTTTATAAGCCTTCGACACTTCAGTGGTCTTCCACTTCTTCAGTTCGCTCACCTGTGTGTACTTTATGCCCTGCTTCTTTATCATGGCGGTCCAGTTGTCCTTGTTGTCGTCGAACGATACGCCCAGGAACACTATGCCGCGGTCCTTGTAGGTCTCGTACATACGTTTCATGTTAGGTATGTCCTTTATGCAGTCGGGGCACCATGAAGCCCAGAAGTCGAGCACCACATACTTGCCGCGGAAGTCGCTCAGGCTCACCGTCTTGCCCTCCGGAGTCTTCAGACTGAATTCGGGCGCCTTAGTGCCTGTCTCGAGCAGTTCGGTGGCATACTTGGCATCGTCGTCCTGAGTGGCGAGGTTCTGCGCGCATGTTGTGCTGAAAGGCATTGCCGCCATTGCTGCGGCGAAAGCCAGAGTTATAAACAGCTTTTTCATTTTTTCTTGTTTTTGTGATTTGATAATCAGTATGCACTATGCGTCCGGCCGTAAGGATAATGCCGACGGAAGCTACTGTGGCCTGTTCTTATAGTGCCTGACGCAGCATATCATTTGCAAAGATACGACATAGGATTTATTCTTCAAAGGAATAATATTTAAAAGATATAAAGTCCGTATTGTGTTGCATAAATATTCATTTGCGGTTGTATATTTATGCAACGGGCCGAGACTCAACTCTTCGAGAGTGCCGATGAAATCAATCAAAAGATTTTTTTTGTACAAATACGCGAGTTTTGAAGAGGTATGCATAACTTTCTGACACTCTGTGGGTTACTTTGTTTTGTGACGTGGAATGGTGATTTCGGGCTTGCAATAACGGCTGTTTCATGGTCTGAAACAGGCTTTTTCACACTCCGAAATGGTCTTTATCAGGGCATGAAATGAAGCTAACGACAGTGCGAAACAGACCGTTTCGCACTGTCATGAGAATTTTAATGTCAGAAGAGATGAATATTTATGCAATATAATTTCATTTTTAACGATTCCCGATTTCTATTTTGCAAAAATTTTTTGTCAAAATATTTTACTGTCAAAACCGTATATTTATTCATTTCTACCCATGTGCCCGGTGTTTCCGTGCTGGCTCCGGCTTGCGGTCGTATCAGTAGCCTGTGTCGCTGAACAGCCAGTCGAGCGGATATATGCCGCGCATGGTGTCGCGGTGATTGTAGAATTCGGATGCCGCGCGCTTGTTCTCCTTGCTGCTGAGCGACGGGTCTTTCAGCGGCGCCATACAGGCTATGCTGTGCACCGTCTTGCGCCTTTCCGCCTCGCTTTCGGGCAACCGTGCCATGTCCGTCATTATTTTTCCGGCCATCCTTTGCAGCTGACTGCTGCCTCCGGCAGACAGTTCTGTGAGATAGTCGGTCTGTGCCTGCCGTCCGTCGCGCAGACCAATGGCCATGGCTTTCAGCGCGTATAGATTGAGCGTGTCCGACTTGTTGAGCCGTCCCATGGCTATCTCGCGCCTCAGTTCCTTTATTTTGCTGTGTGTGCCCAGCACCCGCGCGCTTATTATCACGCCTTTGGCTATGAGGTAGTCCATGGCTTTGTTCACGTCGTCATACCTCACGGAGTTTCTCAGCGGTTTCCAGTCGTCGTATGAGAGTCGTCTCACCTGTTCCTCGTCTTCTGTAAGTTCCTTCAGCTGGCGGTATGTCAGACGCTTGATAAGTTCCTCAATCTGATATTCCTTGTTGGTGCCGATGAGTGGTACGGCTATGTCTTTCGTCCTTATTTTCTCATCGAGCAGATCTATCAGTCCCGTGTATGCCGAGCGCGCCATGCCCGGTAGGCCGGCCTCGTCGAAGGCCAATGCCTTCTGCAGTGCGAGTGCTATCTCGTTCTTTCCGTTATATCCCGGCCGCGCATAGTCATGTTCCGACTTCCGGTCGTCGTGCTTGTACAGGTTCAGTTTGCCGTATTCCGTCAGCGCGGTCTTGGCGAGTATGGTGGCCTGATGATAGTTCTTGTCGGTCAGCCATAGCCGTGTCATAACTAGTGTGCTTGGTGCGTGCAGCGGTGTTATCGACGTTATCTGTTCCATTTCGTCTATGGCTTCGCGCAGTTTGCTCTCTTTCATGCCCGAGGAATATTTCAGGGTGAAGTCGGAATATTTCCTCATCTTGTCGATGAGCGGCACGATGTGGTAGGGCAGATTGAGATAAGGGTCGATGAGTTGCAGGGTGTATCTGAACTCGGTGTTGGCCGGCTTGTTGTTCAGATAGGCCGGATACCAGCGCGGCATGTTGAGAATGAGACGCTCAATCTCCTTTGCCAGCAGCGGATGCACGTCCTGCAGTATCTTCACATTGCTTGTAGTGCCGTCGGCACGTATCACGAAACTCACGGGCACTGACGGCACGAATGCCGTACGCCATGCGGCTGTAGGGTAGTGGAAGTTCTTTGCCACATACTCCGGCAGGGCTTCATCAACGCTTCCCGGGAACACCGGTGCTATGTCCACGTGGCTGTATATGTCGGCCGGTGCCACGTCGTCGGTGCCGCTTTGTGCTGATGCGTATGTGCAGAAGAAAGACATCAGCGTCAGGATGGACAGTATGTGTTTCTTCATATGGCTTTGTTTTTGATTGTCATACTCTGTTGTTCACGTTACGAAATTACGAATATTTGTCTGTATGCGAAAGGGAAAATCCCTATCATCGGTTAGGATTTTCCCTATTTGTTGTGTGTCGCCGCCTTGCGTGTCGCTCATTCGGGGTGTGAGGGCACGGTGGTGTGGCTCTGCGATGTGATGCGGAGCGGTAAGGCAAAACAAAAAGGCGGCAGAACATTCTGCCGCCTTTTGAAAGATTGTATATGTTGTTTTGCTTCACACAAGTCCGTCTATCTGTTTCTTCAGTTCCATGAGCTGGTCGCGCACGGAGATGAGTGTGTCGAGCACATCGGCACTCTTATCGGCTCCGCTGCGGTTCTGGTTCATCATTTTCCGCGCTGCGGCAATCTTGAATCCACGCACCTTCACGAGGTTGTATATCAGTTTTATCTGCTCTATGTCCTTCTCTGTGTACTGCCTCACTTTCTGTCCTGTGGTCTTAGGTTTGAGATGCGGAAATTCCGTCTCCCAGTAGCGCAGGGTACATTCGCGTACGCCTATCATCTGGGCCACCTCTTTTATTGAATAATACAACTTCAGATTCTTGTTTGGATTTAATACCATGGACAGTGTATTTTTATTAAACAATGATTAATTTATTTGCAAAAATAATCAAAAGGAAGTATCTTTGCAAAACTTTTTGTAAGGAATTGGAAAATTAAAATAAAAAACATAACATGATGACAGCTAACGAAATCCGCGACTCGTACAAAAAGTTTTTCGAGTCGAAAGGACATGCCATCGTGCCGTCGGCACCGATGGTGATAAAAGACGACCCAACGCTGATGTTTACCAACGCCGGAATGAACCAATGGAAGGATATCATTCTCGGCACGCGCGACCCCGAACCGCGCCGCCGCGCCGACTCGCAGAAGTGTCTGCGCGTGAGCGGAAAGCACAACGACCTTGAGGAAGTGGGACACGACACATACCATCACACAATGTTCGAGATGCTCGGCAACTGGAGCTTCGGCGACTACTTCAAGGAAGAAGCCATCGATTACGCGTGGGAATATCTCGTTGATGTGCTGCATCTTGCGCCCGAAGATCTTTACGTGACAGTGTTCGAAGGCTCGCCGGAGGAAGGCATCGCACGCGACGAAGAGGCTGCACGCTTCTGGGCAAAGCACGTGCCGGCCGACCACATCATCAATGGCAACAAGCACGACAACTTCTGGGAGATGGGCGATACGGGTCCTTGCGGTCCGTGCTCCGAAATCCACCTCGACTCGCGTACGCCGGATGAGAAGGCCAAAGTGCCCGGACGTGAGCTTGTGAACAAGGACGATCCTCAGGTGATTGAGATATGGAACATTGTCTTCATGCAGTTCAATCGCAAGGCTGACGGCTCGCTCGAACCGCTGCCTATGCACGTCATCGATACCGGTATGGGCTTCGAGCGACTCGTGCGCGCACTGCAGGGCAAGCACTCCAACTATGACACAGACGTGTTCCAGCCTATAATAAAAGAGATAGAACACATCACCGGACTGAAATACGGTGAGAAAGAGGAGACCGACGTGGCCATGCGCGTATGCGCCGACCACTTGCGCGCCGTGGCGTTCTCCATCGCCGACGGTCAGCTGCCGAGCAATGCCAAGGCCGGATATGTCATCCGCCGCATCCTGCGCCGTGCAGTACGCTATGCCTACACGTTCCTCGGACAAAAAGAAGCGTTCCTCTACAAGCTCATGCCTGTATTCATACAGGAGATGGGAGAGGCCTATCCGGAACTTCCTGCACAGCGCGAGCTCATCGGACGTGTGATGAAGGAAGAGGAAGACTCGTTCCTCCGCACTCTCGAAAAGGGTATAAACCTGCTCAACACCGCCATGGAAGAGCTGAAGGCTCAGGGCAAAACACAGCTCGACGGCGTTCAGGCTTTCCGTCTGTTCGATACTTACGGATTCCCGCTCGACCTGACAGAGCTCATCTGTCGTGAGAACGGTTACACTGTGGACGAACAGCAGTTTGATGAGGAAATGCAGAAACAGAAGGCCCGTGCCCGCAACGCCGCCGCAGTGGAGAACAGCGACTGGGTTGTGCTTGGCGAAGGCGAACAGCAGTTCGTGGGCTATGACTATACTGAATATGAATGTCACATCCTGCGCTACCGCAAGGTGACACAGAAGAAGAACACCTTCTTCGAACTCGTGTTCGACAACACTCCGTTCTACGGAGAGATGGGTGGACAGGTAGGCGACAAGGGTGTCATCGTGAGCGAAAGCGAAACTGTGGAAATAATCGACACCAAGCGCGAGAACGGACAGAGCATTCACATTGTGAAGGAATTGCCGAAGGATGTCAATGCCGACTTCATGGCATGTGTCGATACAGACAAACGTGCTGCCAGTGCAGCCAACCACACTGCTACACACTTGCTCGACTATGCTCTCAAGCAGGTGCTGGGCGACCACGTGGAGCAGAAGGGTTCGTATGTATCGGACACAACTCTGCGTTTCGACTTCTCTCATTTCCAGAAGGTGACTGATGAGGAACTGCGTCAGGTTGAGCAGATTGTGAACGACATGATACGTCAGGACATTCCGCTCGACGAGCACCGTGACACTCCGTTTGAGGAGGCTAAGAAACTCGGAGCCATCGCTCTGTTCGGCGAGAAATACGGTGACAAGGTGCGCGTGGTGCGTTTCGGACCGAGCTGCGAGTTCTGTGGAGGTATCCATGCTTCATCTACCGGCCGCATAGGTATGTTCAAGATAATAAGCGAGAGCAGCGTGGCTGCCGGCATACGCCGTGTCGAGGCAAAGACGGGAATAGAGTGTGAGAAGCTGATGTACGCTATGGAGGACAGCGTAAGGGCCATCCGCGCGCTGTTCAACAATGCCAAAGATCTGAAGGGTGTCATCGAGAAATACATCGAGGAGCACGATTCCATGAAGAAGGACATAGAACATTTCAGAGCCGAAGCCGTAGAACGCACTAAAGACAAGCTCATCAGCGATGCACGTCTGATAGGTGGCGTGACAGCCGTAAGCTCAGTATTGCCGATGAAAGCATCTGATGCCAAGGATCTGGTGTTCAAGATCCGTCAGGAAATTCCACAGAATCTGCTGTGTGTCATTGGTTCTGTTGACGACGGTAAACCTATGCTCAGCGTCATAATGAGCGACGACATGGTGAGCGAGCATAAGCTCAACGCAGGACAGATGGTACGCGAGGCTGCCAAACTCATCAGCGGTGGCGGTGGCGGACAGCCTCATTTCGCTACAGCGGGTGGTAAGAATGCCGATGCGCTTTCTGCTGCGGTGGACAAGGTGATAGAACTTGCAAATCTCTGATAAGAAATGTTTTAAGGATCTGTAAATCCTGAACTGATATTCCTGCGGGGCGTTTTCATCGTGGATGAATGCGCCCCGTATCTTTTCATAATATACCGGTCTTTCTTTCTCCGGTTGTATTTTTTGCTTAACTTTGCATCCTGATAACACACAGGTCCGGCTTCGCATGCATCTGGTCCGCGTGCCTTGTCTTTCTTATGCCGGCGATGTTATATTGTTCATAAGGTTTCGGGCCACGTAAAAAAATGAAAAGATTATGGCAAAAGACAAATTGTTCACACGAAGTTATATTTGTATTCTGGCTGCCAATTTCCTTCTGTTCTTCGGCTTCTGGTTGCTAGTGCCGGTGTTGCCTTTCTATCTCAAAGAGACATATAACTGTCAGGAAATGATTATTGGCGCTGTTCTGAGCTGTTACACAGTGAGCTGTCTTTGTGTCAGGCCGTTCTCCGGATTTCTCATGGACCGCTTTCCGCGTAAGCCCATATACATTCTCTGCTACTTCATATGTGTGCTGATGTTTCCTGCTTACACCGCGGCCACGGCCATATCGTGGTTCATCGCCCTCAGGGCTTTGCACGGAGTGGCGTTTGGCGGAGTGACAGTCGGCGGAAACACTCTGTGTGTCGATATCATGCCGAGCAGTCGCCGTGGTGAAGGTTTGGGCTATTACGGATTGACAAACAACATAGCTATGGCACTCGGACCTATGACCGGACTGTTCATGCACGACCATTTCACTTACGTGCAGATATTTATCAGCGGTATGCTCGTAAGTGTCACCGGACTTGTATGTGCCATTGCCGTGAAGGCACGTACGCCGGAGTCGCTCCGTATCCGCCGTCAGATGGAGGCTGCGGGAGAGAAACCAGCCGAGCCGGCACCTCGCAAATTGTCGCTCGACCGTTTCATTTTGCTTAAAGGTATTCCCGTAAGCATTTCGCTGTTTCTTCTTTCCATACCTTACGGGGCAACAACAAACTTTGTCGCAATGTATGCCCGCGAGATTGATATCACTGCTCCTGCCGGACTGTTTTTCACGTTCATGGCCCTTGGTATGGGCGCATCGCGCATCGTGGCGGGCAAGAAGGTCGACCGAGGATACATCACTCAGTGCATACACGTGGGCTATTATCCTGTCATCGCAGCCTTTTTCATGCTCAGTATGTGTCGTTTCGTTGCGCCTGTCAACATGACAGCGGCCACAGCCATGTTCTATCTTGTTCCGCTGCTGCTGGGTGCAGGCTTCGGTGTAATGTTCCCGGCGATGAACTCTCTGTACATCAATCTCGCACCGAACAATCAGCGTGCCACGGCCACAAGTACTTATCTGACAGCCTGGGATGTCGGTATCGGTATTGGAATTGTAAGCAGCGGTGTGATAGCGCAGCACTTCACGTTCTATATGGTTTATCTCATAGGTTCGGTGCTTTGCCTTGTTTCGCTGCTGTTCTTCACAATGCGTGTCACTCCTCACTATAACCGCAACAAATTGAGATAATTCTTTTACTTATCTTTCTGCTGCATACATTGTTATGTAAGTTGCGGAAAACAACAGACGGCGCGGCCGTACGGTTTTGCAGAAAGAACCGTACGGCCGTGTGTGCTATGTCTGTTTTTTTATTTGTGGCAATTGTTGGATAATGAAAAAAAATATGTAACTTCGCATCATAATGATAGACAGGGCTACAGTCGAAAGGATTATGGAAGCCGCGAACATTGTGGACGTGGTTTCCGAGTTTGTCACATTGCGCAAGAGCGGAGCCAATTACAAGGGGCTCTGTCCGTTTCATGATGAGAAGACGCCGTCTTTTCACGTCTCTCCAGCACGCGGAATATGCCACTGCTTCGGATGTGGAAAAGGTGGAAATGCGGTTGGCTTCATCATGGAACATGAGCAGATGACCTATCCCGAAGCGCTGAGATGGCTCGCCGCAAAATATCATATCGAGATACAGGAACGCGAGCTCAGCGACGAGGAGAAGAAGGAACAGAGCGAGCGCGAGAGCATGTTCATTGTCAATGAATGGGCTTCCGGCCATTTCGAGGACATTCTTCACAACAATGTGGATGGCGTTGCCATAGGCATGCAGTATTTCCGCAGCCGCGGATTCAGGGACGACATAATAAAAAAGTTCCGCCTCGGCTTCGACCTTACTGACCGTTCTGCCCTTGCGTCGGCGGCAATAGCGAAAGGCTACAATCCGGAATTTCTTCTCAAGACAGGTCTTTGCTACAAGACCGACCGCGGCGATCTGATAGACCGTTTTGCCGGACGTGTTATCTTTCCGTGGGTGGGCATAAGTGGAAAGACTGTCGGTTTTGGCGGCCGTCTGCTCGACTCACGTACCAAGGGAGTCAATCAGAAATATGTGAATTCGCCAGATAGCGAGATATATCATAAGGACCGGGAGCTTTATGGCATCTATCAGGCAAAGAAAGCGATAGCAAAGGAAGACCGCGTATATATGGTGGAGGGTTATACTGACGTCATTTCCATGCACCAGTGCGGCATAGAGAACGTCGTGGCCAATTCCGGAACGGCGCTCAGTACGCACCAGATACACATGCTCCACCGATTCACTTCAAACATCACATTGCTCTACGACGGTGATGAGGCCGGTATACACGCCGCGTTGCGTGGTACGGACATGCTCCTTTCAGAGGGCATGAATCTTAAGGTTTTGCTTCTTCCAGACGGTGACGATCCCGACAGTTTCGCACGTAAGCACACCGCTTCAGATTTCAGAAAATATATAGAGGACCATCAGACAGACTTCATCCAGTTCAAGACAAGTCTTATGCTCGACGGTCAGACAGATCCTCTGAAACGTTCGGAAGCCATCAACTCTGTGGTGAAAAGCATATCGCTTGTGCCCAACCAGATACTCCGCGACACTTATATACACGACTGTTCGGTGAAGCTTGGCATCAACGAGACGACGCTCATCAATACGATGAACAAGTTTATAAGAAGCGGACGCGAGGACAAACCGGCTCTTCTGCGCGATGAAAGCCTGTCGGGTGCGGTGGAGAAACAGCAGAGAGTGAGCATCACAGCACAGCAGGTGTCTGGTGTGGAGCAGTTGCTTATCGGTGCTGTCATACGTCATGGACAAGAGGTTATATACGACAATATTGAGAGTGAGGACGGTTCGGTCATCAGCCTTAATGTTGCCCAGTATGTGGACTACAATCTCAGTGTGGACGGACTCGGCTTCAGCAATCCGCTTTATGCGCGTATTCTTTCTGAAGCGGTGGAACATTCTGGCGACAGTGGTTTCGTTGCCGAACAGTATTTTATACATCACGATGATATTGAAATAAGCAAGGTCGCCACGAGTCTGAGCATAGACGAACTGCAGTTTCTTGCCAAGGGAAACACCGACGAAGAACCGAAGTCGGAGAAAGAACTCCAGGTGGAAGAGGAAGAACGCATCGCTCGTCTGCGCGGTCAGGTGGAACACCTGCTCAACGATTTCCGCATGGACTATCTGGACAAGCGTCTGCGACAGTTGCAGACCGACATCACGGCTGCCGTGAACGACGCCGACCGCATGCGCGAACTGATGGAAGAATACAAGAATGTACACAAACTGCGCGGTCAGCTTGCCAAGGTTCTCGGCAAGAACATTGTAATGTGACATATCAAAAACACTAAACTGAAAAAACAGAATATAATGTATTACATAGAAAAATCATTCGAAATATCGGCCAGTCACCATCTCACGCTTTCGTATGAGAGCAAATGCACGGCTACACACGGTCACAACTGGAAGATAACGGTGATGTGCAAGTCGCGCGAACTCAATGCCGACGGTATGGTGGTTGACTTCACCGAAGTGAAAAACAAGATAATGAACCTTCTCGACCATAAGGATCTGAACAGTGTGTTGCCATTCAATCCGACTGCCGAGAACATTGCTTTCTGGATTGTCTCGCAGATACCCACATGCTACAAGGCAGTGGTGCAGGAGAGTGAAGGCAATGTAGCAATATACGAAAAAGACTGACCAATGAAACGAGTCAACGACATTTTCTACTCCATTCAGGGCGAGGGACGCAATGCCGGACGCGCTGCCGTATTTGTGAGATTCTACGGATGCAACCTGAAATGCTCGTTCTGCGATACCGATTTTGCCGATTTCCGCCTCATGAGTGATGAGGATATCATCGCAGAGATAAGTCAATGGCCGGCACGTCTGGTGATTCTTACCGGAGGAGAACCTACGCTTCAGACCGACGCACCGTTCATAGACAAGCTGCACGATGCCGGGTTTGAAGTGGCGATGGAGACAAACGGCACCAACATACCGCCCGACAACATCGACTGGATAACCTGTTCGCCGAAGACGGGAGTGAGACTGCGCCGGTGTAACGAACTGAAATGTCTGTTTGACGAGAACGGCCGCGCTGACGACTTCGGCATAGAGGCTGACTACTATTACGTCCAACCGTGCGACACCGGCGACGAAGAGCGCAACCGTCGCATAACCTCTGCCTGCACAGAATACGTGAAAGAACATCCGGAATGGCGCCTTTCGCTCCAGATACATAAACTCGCCGGTTTCAAATGATATACATCCACTGGATTCCGATGTTGCTTTACATCCTCCTGGTTGTGGCAACGATAGTCACTGTTTTGCTTGACAACCGTCAGCCGGTGAAGACAGTGACGTGGATTCTCGTGCTTATCTTCATTCCTTTCATAGGCGTCCTGCTTTATTTCTTTTTCGGTCAGAACACGCGCAAGATGCGTTTCATCAGCCAGCGTAGTCTCGACCAGCTCACCAAACGTTCGATGTTCGAGTTTGCCGAGCAGAAAGATCTGCAGTTGCCCGACCGCTACAAGACACTCATACAACTGTTCAAGAACCAGAGCCTTTCGTTTCCGTTCAAGGACAACGAGGTGGAATTCTATACCGACGGCCACAGTTATTTCCTCTCACTGTTGCGCGAGATAGGCCGCGCGCGCAAACATATACACATCGATGTCTATATTATCGACGACGATCCGTTGGGCCGTCTCGTATCCGATGCACTCATAGACAAAGCCCGTCAGGGCGTAGAGGTGCGTCTGATATACGACGATGTGGGCTGCTGGCACGTGCCAAACACCTTCTTCGAACGTATGCGTGACGCGGGAATAGACGTACATGCGTTCATGCCGGTGAAGTTTCCGACGTTCACAAGCAAGATAAACTACCGTAACCACCGCAAACTTTGTGTCATTGATGGTGAGGTTGCGTTTCTCGGAGGAATGAATATCGCCCGGCGGTATGTCAGCGGCACCGATGCCGGACAACCATGGCGCGATACCCATCTGCGTGTACGTGGCGGCGCGGTGTATGCCGTGCAGTGTGCTTTTCTGATAGACTGGTATTTCGTCGACCGCACTCTCATCTCGAACCGTAAGTATTATCCTGCACTGCACAATGCCGTTACGGGCGGCAGTCTGGCCCAGGTGGTGACGAGCAGTCCCATTGCTCCGTGGCCCGACATCATGCAGGGCTACGTGCGTATATTGCTTGAAGCGAAGCATTACGTTTACATGGAGACTCCTTATTTCCTTCCTACAGAACCCATACTGTTTGCTATGCGTACGGCAGCGCTCTCGGGTGTTGACGTGAGACTGATGGTGCCGATGCACGGCGACTCACGTTTGTTGGAGTGGGCGAGCATGACCTATGTGTTCAACACAGTGAAGGCCGGTGTGAAAGTATATCTTTATACTTCAGGCTTCAATCACAGCAAGCTGCTCGTGAGCGACGACTATCTGTGCACCTGCGGCTCCACGAATATCGATTTCCGCAGTTTCGAGAACAATTTCGAAGCCAACATATTTCTTTATGGTGAGGAGACGGCCATGCGCGTGAAGCAGATATTCCTGACCGATCAGGAACAGTGCGTCACCTTCGAGTCGGCCATCAGAAAGAAGAAACGTCCTTTTCTCCGCCGCCTTGGCGAATCGTTGGTGAGACTTCTGTCACCGTTGTTGTGACGTATTTGTTTATTTTCTTATTCTTTGTTTTTCATGCCGGCATGCGCTGCTGTTGTGTGCATGCGTGTGTTTTGATGTTTTTCTGGTTTTGTGATGAGGCCGGAGCATGGCGTATGTTAAGTGCCGGGGTGTCGGAACGGCCGATGGCACGGGTGCGAAAAGATCATTCCGTGCCGAGGCCGTGCTTTATTTGAACAGCGAGAAGTTCACGCTGCCATAGCTGCGGTGTTCCACAAAGTGTTCGTGAGCGGAGAAGTCGTTGTCCTTTCCGTGTTCGAACACCAGCAGTCCGCCGTCCTTCAGCAGGCCATACTGGAATATGAGCGACGGTATCTCGGGCAGCTGTTTCAGTGCGTAAGGCGGATCGGCGAAGATGAAGTCGAACTGCTGCTTGCAGCTTTTCATGAATCTGAACACGTCGCCGCGGATTAGCAGACAGTCGTCCGTGCCTATCTTTGTCATGCACTGGCGTATGAAGGCCGCGTGGTCGCGGTCGGCTTCCACGCTCACCACGTGGCTGCATCCACGCGAGAGCAGCTCGAGCGATATGCTTCCCGTACCGGCGAAAAGGTCGAGGGCCACGGTACCGTCGAGATCCATGTATCCGTTCACCACGTTGAATATGTTTTCCTTTGCAAAGTCGGTGGTAGGCCGGGCTTTGAACGAGCGCGGAACGTCGAAGTGACGTCCTTTATATAATCCTGTGATAATTCTCATCTTCCTTTGGCGTAATACACCTGCAGGTCGAACGGCAGCCCCTTCATCTCGGCTGCAGCGGGAAATCCAAAGTCGGCTGCAGGATTTATCATGTAAACATTTGCTATGTACTGTCTGAGTAGTTCGGTCAGTTTGTCACGGTCGATCATGTCGCCGGCCATGTGCAGTTCGGCGTCGGTGGTGTCGAGTCCGAGCTGTTTCCACACATACATTATGTAGTACAGCACGTCGTTGGCGTGTGCAGCCTCAAACGAGTTGCAGTATATGAAGCGGTTCTGTCTGAAGCTCATCAGCTCCACGCGCTTGTCGTGGAAGTAGGCAAAGAGCTTGCGGTGGGCGCCTGTGAAGCTGCGTCTGTGCATGTAGTTCCACACGGGCTGCATCAAAGGCATGATGGTGGAGACGGGGAAATTGTCGTCAATCACCAGCTTCAGGTCGCTGTTCATGGTGAAGGCGGCCACGGCGTTCTGTCCCGGCAGCACAGCCGTGAGAATCTGTTCGCTCTTGTTTGTCGTGAACATGTGCGAATAGAGCAGCTCAGTGTTGTTGTCCTCAAACTCCTCTATGGGTATCATGAGCACCGGTGTGTCCATCATCACAGTGACCGAGGCATACTTGCGCCTGAGTAGTCTGCTCTCGGCGAAAGCCAGTCTGAGGTTGGCCGCCATCGACATTCCGGGGTTCACGTCGTAAGGTTCGTAGTCTATGCCTCCCCCTTCGGCCCTTTTGTCGGTGGCGAACGATAGCGCGTTGTTGCTCACTCTTATGGTGAGTTTTCTGTTCAAAGAGTTTCTATTCCCAGTTTCCGTCATTGTCGTTTGGTGTTGTGAGGTCTCCTATTTTCAGCCCCGGGTATCTTCCTTCGGCCTCGGCGTCTTCGGTCAGACGTCTGGTCAAGCCGGAGTTGAGTCCCCGCAGATAGGTTTTGTATTCGGCCCCGCACTCCATGAGCGGTATGGTGCGGCCGCTTCTGGTGGTCTGCATGGTGGCAGAGAGTCTGAAACGCTGCCCTTCGGCATACGGCACATACTGAAGCGAGTCGGCAAGAAAACCTCCGTCTATGAGCTGTGCGAAGCTGCCTGCATATGAGCCGGTGGCCTTGCGGTAGCGTTCCTGTGCAGTTCTTATCTTCACGAGCCGTTCCTTCACGGCCGTCTCACGTTGCGCCCGCTGCCTGTCGAAGTTCACCGGCGAGCAGATGCTCATGGCACACACCGCGGTCATCGCCGCGACGCACACCAGCAGTATGAGGTTTATGGTTCTCGTGGATAACTGCATACGGATGGGGTTTTTGCCGTTGTCGTTCATTAATGAATATGCAAACTTACTAAGAATTTTCGTAAATACGGCAGTGCATGGCCCATTTTCGCCTAATTTAATAGGCCGGCGCGGCCTTATGTCGGGCAAAAAGACTAATTTTGCATGCGCCGTAATGACACAGACACCACTGACAGTGGGGCACGCGGAAGCGCGCCACCGTCTGCCGGAACTTGCGGCACGCACACGGAAAGAGAAGGAAAAAGAAGAATGATAGCCGACGAACTGACATACATGATAGCCGAAAATCTCGGCTTTGAGCCTACGGCAGAGCAGCTGGCGGCCATGCGTACGTTTGCCGCTTTCATGACCGACCGCTCCGACCGCGTGCTGATGATAATGCGCGGTTCGGCCGGAACGGGTAAGACTTCGGTGGCGGGAGCCATGGTGCGCACCATGAAGCAGCTGGGCTGCAAGGTGGTGCTGATGGCGCCTACGGGCCGTGCTGCCAAGGTGTTTGCGCTCAATGCCGGACACGCCGCCTGCACCATACACCGCCGCATATACCGGCAGAGGTCGCTGGGAGGAGGATTCAGTCTTGCGCCTAACATGCTGTCGGACACTCTCTTCATGATAGACGAGGCATCGATGATAGCCAACGCCGGTTCCATAGACTCGCTTTTTGCGGGCGGACGGTTGCTCGACGACCTCACGTCGTTTGTCTATGGCGGACGCAACTGCCGCATGATACTCATCGGCGACCGCGCCCAGCTGCCTCCGGTGGGCGAGGCCGAGTCGCCGGCACTCAGCGGTCTGTTCATGGAAGGCTACGGATTGAGGGTGTATGAGAGTGACCTCAACGAGGTGGTGCGCCAGGACAGTATGTCGGGCATACTCTTCAACGCCACTGTCATACGCCGTATGATAACGCACGACCGCCTCACGCTCATGCCCAAGGTGAGATTCGGCGGATTTGCCGACGTGGTGATGGTGAACGGCAGCGAGCTCATCGAGTCGCTCGCGTCGAGCTATTCGGCCGTGGGAATGGACGAGACGATGGTGGTGACACGCTCGAACAAGCGCGCCAACATCTACAACCAGGGCATACGCAACACGGTACTCGGGCGCGAGGAGATGCTCACCACGGGCGACCTGATAATGGTGGTGCGCAACAACTACTACTGGGCAGGCAAGGACGCACCCACCGATGCGGGCATAAAAAAGGACGCGGCGAAGAAGGCCGACCGCGGAGAGACGGACACAACGGACGCCGCAACGACGGGCATATCATTCCTTGCCAACGGCGACAGGGCCGTGGTGCAGCGTGTGAGAAACGTGCGCGAGCTGTACGGATTCCGCTTTGCCGACCTGTGGCTGCAACTGCCCGACTACGACAACTACGAGTTGCAGGCCACCGTCATCACCGACAGTCTGACAACGGAAGCACCGGCACTGACGCGCGAACAGAACAATCTGCTGTTTGAAAATGTGATGGAGGACTACGCCGACATACGACTGAAAGCGGACCGGATAAAGAAAATAAAGGAAGACCCTTACTTCAACGCGTTGCAGATAAAGTTTGCCTACGCCGTGACATGCCACAAGGCGCAGGGCGGACAGTGGGCGCACGTTTATCTGGATCAGGGATACATGACCGACGACATGCTCACACCCGAATACATCCACTGGCTCTATACGGCCTTCACACGTGCAACCGAGAAACTGTTTCTCGTCAACTGGCCGAAGACGCAGACCGCCGACAGCTGACGCGCACGGCTCCGCCATGACAGTGTCCCGGCACTTCCGCCTCTTATGTCACGACTTTCCGTTTTTCGTTATCTTGTGTTTTGTTCTTCACACACAAGTCGTCTGTATTTGCAAAGCGTATTCCAATTCAGTCCGTCTGTTGCTGTTCCAATATATTTTACAACATCCGTATTTGGTAAAAAATCTTTACACTACCCCCGTTTAAAATTTAAATATTTTCCACCGCAGTCACTTCTGTTCCGAAATACGCGATTCTCGTGAGGATAATATATGTTATTGAATATCAATGTGTTATGATGATTGCTATCCGTAAGGTTTTTCTTCGTGTTCTGAAAATGCCTTTATTGCATGCCGATAAAGTCTTTTTTATCGTGTAATACAGTCTGTTTCATGGTGTGATAATGCCTATATGGCAGTGTGATATGGTCTTTATTGCGGACGGATATTGTTTTGGTGGCGTTTCGTAACAGATTTAAGTGCGGCTCAAATGTCGTATTTCGTGTCCACGGTTCTTTTTCCGTTGTCTGATATGCACGAGTTTACGATTTCCGGTTTTCTATTTTGTCATAATCAGTCGGACGTTTTTTTGGTAAATTTTTTTTACAATGTCGTGGCTGCGCAGATGTGTTGTTGTGTATCAGCTGCGTGTGTGGCATGGTGTGTATGTCGGGTGTTTATCATGACATATGATTTTTGCAGTATATCAAAACCGTTGCTCACATGGTACATATGATATTATTTTGTAACTTTGTTACTGGATGACTGCATCGTGCAGGATGTTCTTACGGGCGGTGTCCGGTTTATTACGGCAGTGCCGGCGGTAAGGTGTGCCGAATGCCGGTTGTTGTCAAGAAAGATGGAATATTAATGGAAAAACAAACGATAGTGATATGAAAGTAAAAACATGTGCGGAGACTGTGGATATACGCAAGGGTGCGCGGTTTGTTGAGATGCGCATAGCCGGCGTGCCGTTCATGGGTATGAGTGTGATGGTGGCGCTCTCTGAACCTGAAGTTGAGGTGAGGTCTGATGGCAGCAGGTATTATTCGTGGCAGGCAATAAATTTGGAAACGGGTAATGTCGTGAATTATGGTGTGTGCGATGAAGCACTGGGATATGCGCCGAAACTGTATGACATATCGTCGCCACTTGTGGCTGCATGGTTGCGGAAGCGTGGTTACAGCTTTTCGGATGAAGAAGGAGAGATGCTGAGTACGGATGCCGGCAGGGAGGAGACAAGGGCTGCGGATACGGTTGTGCCGGCAGCTGAGGATGACATGTGTGGAAAAGATGTGGAGAGTGCTGCTGTGGAGAGTGTGCCGCAGAAGCAGGAAACGCAGCCCGGAGCAGATAAGGACGAATACAGAGATATCGGGTGTGGAGTGGTGTCTTTGTTTGGCGACGGTTCGTTCACGCTTTTAAATATGGCTACGGGGAAGCGTAGGATGTTTGTATCAGCGAGTGGAAGGGTGCTTGTGGACGACAGTGAGATAGATGTGGAGAGCATCCGCCACCGTTTCAAACATTGCGGTTGTGTGGACGACAGGTACGTGAGGTATTGGTTTGGAAGGTACAGCGACTTCAAGGAAGGTTTCTGTGCGTTGGCGTGGACCATTTATCCCGACGGGCAGTATTTTGCCGACGAGGACGGATTCGGAGGTGAGGACAACGACGAGGAGCAGATATATTGTATCATAAACACCAATTTGGACATAGTGGTGCCGTTCCGTCCGATGGATGATGTGAAGGAGGAACTGAGGCGTGTAGTCTTGCGTGCGAAACAGAATGGGGATGGATTCTGACCTTGGAGAATGTCGGCTGTCGGTTCATAAAAATGAAGGTGTGTTTGGTATTATACAAGTGTTCGGACATTTTATGATTTTCTGTTGTCTTGCTTGCATTAAACAGGAAATAGTGTTACCTTTATAATGTTATACTGAATCTTGCTAGAATTACTCTAAGTCCTAAATAGTTTATTATATATTATGCGACTATTAAGATTATTAATTACAGTGTTGTTCTCTCTCTGCTTTATTGCAGAGACTGATGCTCAGGTGTCTGATGACAGTGATGGTGTTATAACTGTGAGGATTGATTCTATCATCTATCCTCGCCAACAACTGAAAGAAGAGCGGAAACAAATATCAAGAAGTGATACTTTGTATGCTTACAAGTACAACATCTATTATCACTACTATAAGAATGGAGAAAAGACACGGTTGATAAATAATGTTTTAGGTAATGACGGAACCAGGGTTGATGAGATACAGTTCGACGTGGCAGACAGTGATTTCACAGGATATATGACGTTTGATGATGTAATGAGCGGATTGAGATATGTTGTGGCAGATGCCAACAGACGATACGGAATAAGGAGCAGATTCCAAATATGGGTGAATACACTCGACTTCGGAGAGGAAAGCGTTGAACTCTGCCGTATATATGATAAGAAACGTCATAAGATAAGACATGATTCTTCTTTATTCAAAAGACTATTTATCGAGAGTGCGATATTCAGAAGCATAAATGATATGATGAAAGAGTACGGGATGGAGTTCGAGGATTGTGGATGTTCCGATTTTGCCCGATGGAATTATTTGAACGCTGATGCTTATATCAGGTCTTACGGTTATAAAGGTGATAAGGGGGCGCTTCCTGAGAAGATGATTTATGCATGGGACTATATAATAGAATTCGTAGACAGAAAATAGTTGCCGGCTTTTAATGGCTGTTTATTTATCGGCATCATGACAAATATAAAGACAAAAGATATGCGACAGGTAAGATTTTTAATGATATTATTCTTCCTTTTCGTTGTTTCAAAGGTGAATGCCCAGACATCGGACGACAATATACAGGCAATATCGGTGAAGATTGACTCAACGTATTATGAACCTATTTATAAAGATATATTAAATAAAATGACAGACTATTCCTATTATAAAAATGGGAAAAAGACAGGTAATACAGTTGAAGTACATATTGCAGATGACGGTCTGGTACGTTCTATAAAAATAGACTGTAAGGACGAGAATCTTGAGACCCTCGGCTGCTACATGTCTTTAGAGGACATGATGAGCGGATTGAAGTGTGTCATGGACGACATCACAAAAAGGTATGGCATAGACAATGAATTAATAGTGAAGATAAACACATTGGATTTCGGAGACGGGAGTGTGGACCTGTGCCGGCAATATGATAAGAAAGCGGGCAAAAAAGGAATTGGTGTTCCTTCCGTATTCTCAAAAGTATGCCTTAAAAGCAAACTCGTCAGAAGCCTGAGAAAACTGATGGCGCAATACGGGAAAGAACATGCCATAGAGCATCCTTTTGTCTCTGACGGTTTGTTATACAATATACTGGATTATGTGAGCCCAGAGATTTATACCCACTTCTATAAATATGAAGGCAATAAGGATGAACTTCCTGAAAAAATGTTTTACTCCACCGATTTATTAATGGTATTCCGTGATAAGGAAAAGTAAGCTTTGATAATTATAAATCGAAATGCGGCAGCATCGTTGCGGGAACCTATCCGCTGGATACTGTCGCATTTACGTATGATTGATACACCGTAAGTGTATGGATCGGTGCCACGTATTCGGTGTATGATTATTCTTATTGTGTCTGGAGAACTTCCTGGAGTCCGCTTATTTTCTTAAGACTCTTCATTATTTCTTTCACCTCGCTGCGGTCGTGTACACGCAATTCTATGAGTCCGTCGAAGATGCCTTCGTCGCTTGAGATCGTGACTTTGTGTATGTTGACGTTCATCTTGTCTGAGATGACGTCGGCCACATCGTGGAGCATGCCTTTGCGGTCGATACCGCGTATTTCGATTGTCGCGTCGAAGAACATCTGTTTGTGCATGTTCCATTTTGCATCGAGAATCTTGTTGCCGAAACTTGTTTTGAGTTTGTCGGCCACCTTACAGTCGCGCTTGTGTATCTCAATGCGGTTTTTGTTGTCAATATATCCCAGAATGTCGTCGCCTGGTATAGGATGGCAGCATCCCGGATAGATGAAGTTATCGATCGTCTCTTCGGAGATGATAATTGGTTTTTTCTTATTGAAACCTTTCTCGACAATGAACAGGGCTTTCTTCTTTATGTCTTTGTTTGAGTTGCCGAGGAATGGTACAAACTTGCGCCATGTCAGGGCGTTCTCTTTCTTCTTGTCGTTGAGTTCGTCCAGTTCCTTGTCGCCAAGTGTTATAGTTTTCTTGCCTATGTTGAGGAACAGGTCTTCTGGTTTCTGCAGGTCGTGGAGTGCACACAGTTTATTAACGACGCCCATGTTCATCTCCTTTTCGTTGGCTTTCAGCCATTCTGTCAGAATCTGCTCGCCTTCTTTCTGTTTCTCTCTGTTGTCACGGCGCAGGCTCACCTGTATTTTTCCACGTGCCTTTGCAGTGGACACGAAATTGATCCATGATGGTTGTACGTGCTGCGACTTGGATGTGAGAATCTCCACTTGGTCGCCGCTTTGCAGCTTATGGCTCAGAGGCACCAGTTTGTGGTTGACTTTTGCTCCGATGCAGTGGGTTCCTAGGAATGTGTGTATCTGGAATGCGAAGTCGAGCACCGTGCATCCGGCCGGCATGGTTTTGATTTCTCCTTTGGGAGTGAATACGAATATCTCGCTTGCAAAGAGGTTGAGCTTTATCGTGTCGAGGAAGTCCATGGCGTCCGGTTGCGGATCGTCGAGTATTTCCTTGATGGTGCTCAGCCAGTTGTTAAGTTCGTTGTCGTCGTCCACAACGATATCGCCTTCCTTGTATTTCCAATGTGCGGCAAATCCTTGTTCGGCCACTTCGTCCATCTTGTTGCTTCTTATCTGCACTTCGATCCATTGTCCCTGCTTGGACATCAGTGTGACGTGCAGTGCCTGATAGCCGTTGGCCTTAGGATGGTTCACCCAGTCGCGCAGGCGGTCGGGGTGTGATTTGTATATCTGGCTTATCGCAACATATATTCTGAAGCATTCGTTTATCTCCTCGCTACGTGCTTTCGGGGTGTATATGATGCGCACGGCCAAAATGTCGTATATTTCTTCGAAGGTGACATGTTTGTTCTGCATCTTGTTCCAAATGGAATAAGGGCTTTTCACTCTTGCCTTAATCTGATAGTTGATGCCCATTTTGTCGAGCGCCTCACGTATCGGGGTGGTGAAAAGTTTGAACAGTGTGTCGCGTGAAGCCTGGGTAGATGCGAGCTTCTCTTCAATGGAAGAGTATTCCTCCGGGTGCTCATATCTGAAACTCAGGTCTTCGAGTTCGGTTTTTATTTTGTTGAGTCCGAGACGGTTTGCCAGCGGTGCATATATGTAGAGAGTCTCTCCTGCGATTTTGTACTGTTTGTTTGCCGGCTGGCTTTCAAGTGTCCGCATGTTGTGCAGACGGTCGCATATTTTTATAAGAATCACCCTTATGTCGTTGCTCATCGTCAGAAGCAGCTTCTTGAAATTCTCAGCCTGTGCAGATGCCTGTTCGCCGAATATACCGCCGGATATCTTTGTCAGTCCGTCGACAATCTGTGCTATCTTGCTTCCGAAGATGTTCTCAATGTCCTCAACCGTATAGTCAGTGTCTTCTACAACGTCGTGGAGCAATGCCGAGCATATACTCGTTGATCCGAGGCCCATTTCCTCGCATGCTATCTGTGCCACGGAGATGGGGTGTAGTATGTATGGCTCGCCGGACAAACGGCGCACACCCTTGTGTGCCTGTCTCGCAAAGTTGAACGCCTTTGTTATGATGTCAACCTTTTTGCGGTGACGTGTTGACAGATAGGTGTTGAGCAGATGCTGGAACGCATCGTCTATCATCTGAGCCTCAGAGGCTTCTTTCTGTTTGTCTTTAAGATCCAGGTCGTCCATGACTATAGTATTTTAAGGTGATTGTTTATGCGTGATTATCTCACTCTGAGCTTCTTGCCTGCGCGTATGTTTGTACCACTAATGTTGTTGAGTCGTTTAAGTTTGCTTACAGTAGTATTGTTGCGCTCGGCTATTTCAGACAAAGTGTCTCCCTTTCTGATGGTGACTGTCTTTGCTCTTGTGGTACGTTTACGTCTTGTACTCTTCTTGCGTGTTGAGGCTACCGGTGCAGCCTTGTTGATTTCAACCTCGGTGCGCTTGTTCAGAAGCTCCTCCGCATTGTGTGCATATATGCGTTCCTCGTTGTCGATGAAGCTGTTGATATGTGTTGAGGGCAGTCTTATTGCAGATGCCTGTGTGTTGCCGTTGACTATGTTGCGGCGGTATTGTGGGTTGAGTTCCTTTATCTGGTTAATATCCATGTTGAGCACACTGGCAATCTGTTCGAAGTGTACGTCGCGGTTCACCATTACCGTGTCGGTCTTAACAGGCAGGTCGGCTCTCATCGGGCAGATGTTGTGGTCGCAGTAATATGTCATGATGTAGTTGGCTGCGATGAACGCCGGAACGTATCCTCTTGTTTCTTTCGGAAGGTAAGGATAAATCTGCCAATAGTCGGTTTCGCCTTTCGAACGGTGCATGGCTTTTGTTATGTTGTCCGGACCGCAGTTGTATGCTGCTATCACGAGGTTCCAGTCGCCGAATATTTTGTAAAGATCTTTCAGATAGTGTGCTGCCGCGTACGATGATTTAATCGGGTCGCGTCTTTCGTCAACGAGCGAATTTATCTGGAGACCGTATTGTTTTCCGGTTGTGATCATAAACTGCCAAAGACCTGTCGCGCCTACACGTGACACGGCGTTAGGATTGAGCGCAGACTCCACTACAGGCAGATATTTCAGTTCGAGCGGCAGTCCGTATGCCTCGAGTGCTTCTTCGAATATCGGCATATAGAAGTTCTGTATACCGAGCATCATGCTTACGGAATGACGTAGTTTGATGCTGTATCTGTCAATCATCTGCTGTACAGCGTCGTTATACGGCATTTCGATGATTGTAGGCATTTTGCTCAGTCTTTCCTTATAAACCTCTTTGTCGTATACCGGATTTATGTCTGGCATGTTGCATGTAGTGTCCGGTTTCAGATAAGTTTTTATATGGTATTCGCTTAAAAGACTATCGAATTCGCATGTCATGCCTCCAGGGAGTTCGATGGTTTCTTTTTCTCCTTTTTCGTTTGTAACTGTTATTTCTGTGTCGTCATTTCCTGATTGTGCATTTACCGGACTGCAATATCCGATAACGAGGGCGGCTATGAATAAACTTATTTTCTTCATCAATTGTTGTTCTTATTTTTCTGATTGGTAATGTGATAATATAGTAGCAGTGGAGTGGCTGTATGTCAGAAATTCAGACTGCAACTCACTCCAATGGAGTTTGATTTCAGTGATATCCTGTTGTCGTTATAGTTGTTTATTATCGTTGGTTCAACGCTCATACTGAGATTCTTTGATATGTCAAATTCAGAAAGCGAAGCGTCAACATATGCATCAATAACCGACAGGGCATACACACCGACGAGCACGAAGAAACTCATATCGCGCCACCGACGGTAACGGTCTTTACGGCTTTTGAACAGACTTTTGTACCTTTCGATGTTTGTTTCGTCTATCTTGTTGCCCAGATGCAGGAACTGGTTATAGCTTTGTGTGTTAGGATCGTCGTCCATTATGTCGAGATACGCCTGTGAGTAGTCACGGTACATCTGGTTGTTCCACTGCATGGCGTATATACATCCGACAAATCCTCCGTAAACTATTGGAATCTTCCAATATTTGCGGTTATATATCTGTCCGGCTCCCGGTAATACCAGTGCCAGCCATAATGCCCGCTTGGGGTTAGGCCTCCACGTGGCCCAGTCGCGCTTTGCCTTCTTTGCAACCGAGTCGGTTGTCGCAACGAGCTTCAGACTGTCATCGTGCGAAAGCATGCTTTCTGCACTTATAATGCTGTCTGACGGATTATGCTCGTTCCATGTGGCAGATACCGGCGTGGTGACAGTGTCTGTCTCACAAGTCGTGGCTTGTACGGCGACAGGCATGCATGCTATAAGGCATACCCGCAGTATGTCGGATAAATGAAATCTCACGTTTATTGTTCTTTCATTTTATCGAAGATGTTCATAATGCGCTCCAGTTCCTCTTCGTTGGCGAAGGGAATGGTTATCTTGCCTTTACCTTTAGGCGAACAGCTCATCTGAACCTTTGTATGCAGGAAGTCAGACAAGCGGCTTTTAAGCATATTGAATTCCTCTGGGAGTTTTGCCTTTGCTGCAATCTTCTTTTTGCCGCTTTCTATGTCCTCGCCGTTTTTCAGCTGTTGTGCCAGTTCCTCCACCTTGCGTACGGAGTAACCGTGCTTCTGTACTTCGTTGAACAGTTTTATCTGAAGCGACGGGCTGTCGATGGCAAGCAGTGCGCGGGCATGTCCCATGTCTATTTCTTTTTTCTGGAGAGCCATCTGCACTTGTGCCGGCAGACGCAACAGACGCAGATAGTTGGTTATTGCCGTGCGGCTTTTTCCCACACGTTCAGATACCTTTTCCTGAGTCATGCCGTCAGCTTCGAGCAGATGCTCGTATGCAAGTGCAATTTCTATGGCGTTCAGGTCTTCGCGCTGTATGTTCTCCACAAGCGCCATCTCCATGACGTTCTCATCCTTTATGGTGCGTATATACGCAGGGATGGCTTCCAATCCGGCCAATTGAGATGCGCGCCAGCGGCGTTCTCCGGCAATGATCTGGAATCTGTGCTCGGCTGTCTGTCTGAGAGTTATCGGCTGTATTATGCCGATCTCGCGTATGCTGTTGGCCAGTTCCTGCAGCGCTTCTTCGTCAAAATCTCTTCGCGGCTGGTTGGGATTTGGCTCAATCTGGTCCAGTGGAATTTCGTTGATGGTTGATGTGCCCTGTGTACGCACGCCGTTTGTGTCGATGAGCGCATCAAGTCCTTTTCCTCTTTCTATATCGTCGAGTCCTCGTCCGAGAACGTTTTTGCTGAATTTCTTGTGTACTGCCATAGGGCGTTATTGTTATGTGTGTTGTCTGTTGTTTTGTTTTGGCTGAAAGTCCGTGCCGCAGACACGTCTTGTTCAAGTCTTGCAGATGCGTCTGTCGCATATCTTCAGCCTGCATTCTTTCTTTGGGGCGTCAGATTCTCTATCTGTTTTTGTTTATTATTTCCTTGGCCAGTGCAAGGTGGTTCTTACTTCCTGTTGAATCAGCATCATAGAGAATTACAGGCAGTCCGTGGCTCGGGCTTTCGCTCAATTTTACGTTTCGCTGTATGACAGTCTTGAAAACGAGTTCCTGGAAATGGCGTTTCACCTCGTCATAAATCTGGTTTGCGAGTCTGAGACGGCTGTCATACATTGTCAGCAGGAATCCTTCTATTTCCAGTTTCTGGTTCAGTTTGCTTTTTATTATCTTTATTGTATTCAGCAGTTTGCTGATACCTTCGAGTGCAAAGTATTCACACTGTACGGGAATGATAACCGAGTCGGCCGCCGTAAGCGCGTTTACTGTGATGAGTCCGAGAGACGGGCTGCAGTCAATCAGAATATAGTCGTATTCGTCGCGGATGGAGTCGAGCAGCCGTTTAATCATTTTCTCTCTGTCGTTGAGGTTGAGCATTTCTATCTCGGCACCCACCAGATCGATGTGGCTCGGTATTATGTCAAGTCCGTTGATATCGGTTGTATAGATGGCGTCGCGCACGTCTGCGTGGTCAATAATACATTCATAGAGTGAGCAGTCAACCTCTTTAAGGTCGACTCCCAGTCCGCTCGATGCGTTTGCTTGCGGATCGGCATCAACAACGAGTACTGATTTCTCCAAAGTAGCAAGCGAAGCAGCCAGATTTATGGTTGTTGTGGTTTTACCTACGCCGCCTTTCTGATTAGCTAATGCAATAATTTTTCCCATCTCAGTCTAATGCTTAGTTCGCCGCACGAAGGGTCGTGCACGCAGCAGAATATAACTTCAGGACGTGGTCCTGCATTTGATTAAAATTATTGGCAAAGATACATATTTTATGTGAGAAACGGATAGTTTAAACCTTTTTTCGTATTTTTGCATGCAAATTAAATGTAAATTTATGAAAGAAAAAAGGCCTTTGATACTCATTTCAAATGATGACGGATATCATGCCCGTGGCATAAACAGTCTTATAGATATGCTGTCGGATATGGCCGACCTGCTTGTGTGCGCTCCCGAGTCGGCGCGTTCGGGCTTTTCGTGTGCGTTTTCGGCCACTACACCGCTCCGCCTGAAGCTGCGCAGACACAGAGAAGGTGTCGACGTATGGTCGTGCAACGGAACGCCTGTTGACTGCGTGAAACTCGCCCTCGACCGCTTTTGCGCCGACCGAAAACCTGATATGGTGATTGGCGGAATAAACCATGGTGACAATGCGAGCGTCAATACGCATTACAGCGGAACGATGGGCGTGGCCACCGAAGGCTGCATGAAATACATTCCATCTGTCGCTTTCTCGCTTTGCGATCATCGCGATGATGCAGATTTTGAACCGTTGCGCCCGTTGGTGAGAAGCATCACGGAAAGAGTGTTGCGTGAAGGTCTGCCCACAGGAGTGTGTCTGAACGTCAATTTCCCGGTTGTCGACGAGTTCCGTGGCGTGAAGATATGCCGCATGGCAAAAGGCACATGGGGCAATGAGTGCGTGTGCATGAAACACCCTCACGGTTATGAATATTTCTGGATGACAGGCGAATACACAAACGACGAGCCCGAGGCTGAAGACACAGACAACTGGGCTCTGACTCACGGATATGTGGCCATAACGCCTACCACAATAGACGTCACGGCCTATGACATGATTGACAAAATGAAGGGCTGGACCTTCTGAAAGCATCAACACCGATGAAATATTATCTTATAGTGGGAGAGGCCAGTGGCGATCTGCATGCTTCGCGGCTTATGAACGCACTGAAGGAGAATGATGCTCAGGCTGAGTTCCGTTTCTTCGGAGGCGACCTTATGTCGGCTGTCGGAGGAACACGCGTGAAGCATTACAGCGAACTGGCATACATGGGCTTTGTCCCGGTGCTCACGCATCTGCATGTCATCATGCGCAACATGACCCTGTGCAAGCGCGACATAACGGAGTGGGGACCTGATGTGGTCATTCTTGTCGATTATCCCGGCTTCAATCTCAATATAGCACGCTATGTTCATGCTTCCACCGACATCCCCGTCTATTATTACATATCGCCAAAAATATGGGCGTGGAAGGAATGGCGCATAAAAGACATCAAACGCGATGTGGACGAACTTTTCTCCATTCTTCCTTTCGAGATACCGTTTTTTGAGAAAAAACACGGCTATCCCATACATTATGTGGGCAATCCTACGGCCGGAGAAGTCGGTGCGTTTCTTGGCGGATACAAGGAGACGAAGAGCGAGTTCTGCAAGCGTGTCGGACTGGAAGAAGGCAAACCTGTTGTGGCGTTGCTGCCTGGCAGCCGCCGTCAGGAGATAAAGGACAATCTGCCCGCAATGCTTCAGGCTCTCCGTCGTTTCCCCGACTGCCAGCCGGTGCTGGCATGTTCGCCGGGCATACCTGATGAATATTATGATGCTTTCGCCCATGATGGCACGTTGCGCTTTGTACATGGCGAGACTTACGCGCTGCTTGCCAATGCCGACGCGGCTGTTGTGACGAGTGGCACTGCCACACTTGAGACCGCGTTGTTCGGTGTTCCGCAGGTGGTATGTTACAAGACTCCGCTGCCGGGACTTATCTCATGGTTGCGACGAAAGCTCATACATGTCAGATACATATCGCTTGTCAATCTCATAGCCGATGCCGAAGTTGTGAAAGAACTTGTTGCCGACACCTTCAGTGTGGATAACATAGCTCACGAACTGTCGCTCATCCTTCCTGGTGGCGAGGGGCGTAAAGCCATGCTCGACGGGTATGCTTCGGTGAGAGAACGCCTCGGTCATGAGGATGCTTCGCAGAATGCCGCAAGGATAATATGCGATCTGCTGCGGTTGCGTTCTGCCGGACGACGTGCGAAAAAAGTCTGATTGGATAGCTGTTATAAAAACGCGAAACACTCTCTTTTTGTTCTATTAACGGGAATATCAGGTGTAACAGGTTGCGATATGGGCTTTCCGGGCTTACGGAACGGCCTGTTTTGAGGTGCGGAATAGCCTGTTTTAGGCATCAGAACGGCCCGTTTCATGGCTCGATACGGGCTCTTTTAGAGTGCGGAACAGGCTTTGTCAGACGACGGTTGAAACCGCCTTATGTTAAAATACTTGTATATATAAAATATGCGCCCATGACACGGATGATGTCATGGGCGCATATTTTATTTTCTTTGATTTCATTCTTTATTCGGCGAATGCATGGCGATAGCCTTTTATTTTGTTCCATGCTCCGCGCGTGAAGTCGGGCACTGCCACAGGAGCGCTGCCGTTCTCTATCGACAGGCGTGTCAGTTCGGCCATGCAACACCATTCTGCCAGGTCGTAAACGTCCATGTCGAGCGGCAGACCGTTGCGCAGACAGTAAACCAGACGATAGTCCATGATGAAATCCATTCCGCCGTGTCCGCCAACTTTCTTGGCTGTTTCCTCAAGCTCCTGATGTATCGGATGCTTGTATTTCTTCATAAGCATGTCCTTCACTTCCTGCGATACTGCCGAGTGCATGTCCAGCTTCTCGTGGTCGGGGATGCCTGTTGAGCCCGACTTGTCAGGGCGCAGACAGTATTGTTCGATAGGATACTTGTTGGCAAATCCGTTTGTTCCGGTGAGCTGATACATACGGCTGTACGGACGCGGATTCATCACGTCGTGCTGTATGTGTATGGTCTTGCCGTTCTCGGTGCGTATGAATGTCATTGTGTGGTCACCGTTCTGGAAGTCGGAGCCGTCCTCATTCTGTAGTTTCTTCACCAGTTCCGGACCTGTCACAGCCTTGGTGTCCATGGCCACGAGCGTCTTCATGCGGTCGCCACGGTGTATGTCGAGCAGCTGGCATGCCGGTCCCAGTCCGTGTGTGGCATAAACATCGCCGCGGTGTTTGCGGTTGTAGTCCAGACGCCAGTTGTTCCAGTAATACGGCCAGAAGTCCTCAAGGTTGTGTATGTATGAACCTTCCACGTGCAGTATGTCGCCGAACACTCCGTGCTGCGCCATGTTGAGGGTTGTCAGTTCGAAGAAGTCGTACACACAGTTCTCCAACTGTATGCAGTGCTTCCGCGTGCGTTCGGAAGTGTTTATGAGCGCCCATATCTCGTCGAGCGTCATTGCCGCCGGCACCTCAATGGCTGCATGCTTGCCGTGTTCCATGGCGTAGATACCCATTTCGGCATGATGTTTCCAGTCGGTTGCTATGTATATGATGTCTATGTCGTCGCGTTCGCACATCTTCTTCCATGCGTCCTCGCTGCCGTAATACAGGTCGGGTGCGGGCATTCCTGCGTTTGTCACAATCTTCTGTGCGTTCTCTGCGCGTTCCTTTATGATGTCGCAGAGAGCCACTATTTTTGTTCCGGGAATGTGTGTCCAGCGTTCCACGGCTCCCGGACCGCGCATTCCGAGTCCGATGAATCCTACTCTGACTGTTTCGAGTTTGGGTGTAGTCAGTCCCACGACGTCTTTTTGTCCTTCAGGACGTTCGGGTACTTTTACTTCAATAGGGGAATACTTTGCCACGCTTTTCGGCGCACAACTCCAGCACAGCAGCATTACTGCTGCAGACAGTAAGCAAAAAAACAGATTTTTTTTCATAATAGAATGGTAAGGTTTGTTTTTGTTTTCAGGTTCAGGCCGATCCTTATGATTTATAGTCGGGTGCAGGACGGATCATGTCTGCACCCGACTTTATGTTGTTTTCAGAACAATGTCAGAGTGTAAAAGTACACCACAGCTGCGGGTATTGCCATGAGCGACGAGTCGAAACGGTCGAGCATTCCGCCATGTCCCGGCAGTATTTTTCCGCTGTCCTTTATGCCCATGGTGCGTTTGAATAGCGATTCAACGAGGTCGCCCCATGTTCCGAAGAACACAACGACAAGTCCGAGTCCCATCCACTGGGCCACCGACATTGTGTTGCCGTACATCAGTTCACCGGTATTGCTGTTCTCCACATATCCTATAATGGCTGCAACAGCCAGCACTAGCAGTCCGCCGCCTATGCTGCCTTCCCATGTCTTGCCCGGGCTTATTCTCGGAAACAGCTTGTGTTTGCCGAAGAGCGATCCGAAGCAGTATGCTCCGGTGTCGTTGGCCCAGAGGAAGATGAAGATGCTGAGCGGTGTGAGGTAGCTGAACACCACCTGTCCGCCGTAGTCTCTGAACGCCAATATGTTTATGGTGGAGAGGGGCAGAGCCACGTACATCTGGGAAAGCATGGTGTACGCCCAGTTGTTTATGGCGTTCTTGCTTTCTGTGTACAGCTCGCTGATGAACAGATAGATGACACTCAGAAGATAAGGTATGAACACAGCCGAGGGTGTGATGCCGCTGCAGAATCCGGCAACGGCAAGAAAAAGATAGACACCTGCGGCGGTGGAAATGAATCGGTTCACGGCCACGCCGTCAATTGTGTTCACCAATCCTGTGTACTCCCAGACTGTCAGTCCGGTGATAAGTGCGAACACCATAATCATCCCTTCGGGACACATGAAACACACAACGATAATCGCGACAAAGAGTACGCCGGTTATTGAGCGTGTGATCAGGTTTTTCATTTTCTCACTCATGGGCTGTATTGCTTTAGTGTTTATTTGTCTTCCTTATTCTCTCCGTCGCCGTCATTTGCCGGTGCGGTTGTGGTTTCCGGTTCCACATTTTTCTGTTCGAGAGATCTTTCGTGTTCGGCCTGTGCCTCCTTCACAATGTCGGGCATGTCTTCCAGTTTCGGAGTGTCGTCCTCCATTATCTCTTCCGAACGGCTTATCCACGGGCGTTTGCCGAATATCTTCTCCACGTCCTCGGCGAATATCACCTCACGTTTGAGCAGCAGCTCAGCCAGTTGCTGGTGGCCTTCCTTGTGTTCGGTCAGCAGATCCTTGGCACGTGCGTACTGGTCGTTGATCATCTTGAGTACTTCGTCGTCTATTATCTTGGCCGTTGTCTCCGAGTAAGGACGCTGGAACTGGTATTCCTGATTGTTGTAATAGCAGATGTTAGGCAGCTTTTCGCTCATTCCGGCGTAGGCCACCATGCCGTATGCGCTCTTGGTTGCGCGTTCCAGGTCGTTCATTGCTCCTGTGGATATCTGGCCGTTGCAGAGCTCTTCGGCTGCGCGTCCGCCGAGCAGTGCGCACATTTCGTCGAGCATCTGCTCCTTTGTCGTTATCTGGCGTTCCTCAGGCAGATACCATGCTGCACCAAGTGCACGTCCGCGCGGTACGATGCTCACCTTGACAAGCGGGTTGGCATACTCGCAGAACCACGACACTGTAGCGTGTCCTGCCTCGTGGAGAGCGATGGTGCGCTTCTCGTCGTAGGTCATCACTTTGGTCTTTTTCTCCAGACCTCCGATTATTCTGTCAACGGCATCGAGGAAGTCCTGCTTGCCTACAAACTTCTTGTTGTGGCGTGCTGCTATGAGCGCGGCCTCGTTGCATACGTTTGCTATGTCGGCACCGGAGAATCCCGGAGTCTGGCGAGAGAGGAAGTCTATGTCCACGGTCTCGTCGGTCTTCACCGGACGCAGGTGCACCTGAAATATCTCCTTGCGTTCGTTCAGGTCGGGCAGATCCACGTTTATCTGTCTGTCGAAGCGTCCTGCGCGGAGCAGCGCCTTGTCGAGCATGTCGGCACGGTTTGTTGCCGCCAGGATGATTACGCCGCTATTGGTTCCGAATCCGTCCATTTCTATAAGCAGCGCGTTGAGGGTATTCTCACGCTCGTCGTTTCCTCCCATTGCCGGGTTCTTGCTTCTTGCACGTCCAACGGCGTCTATCTCGTCGATGAATATGATGCACGGCGCTTTCTCCTTGGCCTGTCTGAAGAGGTCGCGCACGCGGCTTGCACCCACGCCGACGAACATCTCCACGAAGTCCGAACCGCTCATCGAGAAGAACGGCACGCCTGCCTCGCCTGCCACAGCCTTTGCCAGAAGGGTCTTTCCTGTTCCCGGAGGACCTACGAGCAGTGCGCCCTTTGGTATCTTTCCTCCCAGGTCTGTGTATTTCTGCGGTTCCTTGAGGAACTCCACAATCTCCTGTACCTCCTGCTTGGCGGCAGCCTGTCCGGCTACATCCTTGAAGGTTATGCCCAGGTCGTTGCCCTTTTCGTACATGCGGGCCTTGCTCTTGCCCACGCTGAACACGCCTCCGCCCGAGTTGCCTCCGCCCATGCGGCGCATGAGCAGTATCCACAGTGCGATGCCAAGAATGAAGGGTGAGAGGTTTATGAGCAGATTCATGAACGAGTTGCCTTTCTCGTTCTCATAGCTGAAGTCGCTCAGTTTTCCGGTCTTCTGCATCGAAGTGAGATACTTTTCAAGCTCGTCCACCGAGCCGAACTCCACGTTCACGGCAGGTTCCGGGCCCACCTGCTTCGCGCTCTTGCCGAACACGTCGCGTATGTTTTTCGACTTCACATACATGGTAAGCATGTTGCGGTCCTTGTTCACTACTACGTTCTTGGCGTAGCCTTTTTCAACATACTCCTTGAACTTTGTGTATGTGGCCTCCTGTTTTGCCGAACCTCCTACGGCGAGCGCGTCGCCTCCGCCGGTGATGAAGAGTATACCCAGAGATACCAGTATGACTGTGTAAATCCAGTTCATGTTGAACTTGGGCATTTTCGGCTGGTTATTGTCGTTCTGATGTTTTTTTTCGTTATTGTCCATAATTGTGAAATGCTACATTATGTCAATCATTTGTTATATACGATAATGTTGTCTGTCCTTGTGCTGTGCTTTCAGTCGAGGTCGGGGATGTGGGTCATGGGTGCGTCCTCCCACAGATTCTCGAGGTTGTAGAACTGACGTGTCTCCGGCAGGAACACGTGCACCATAGCGTCGATGTAGTCCATTGCCACCCACTGGCTGTTGCCGAGTCCGTTCACGTTGGCAGGTTTTTCACCGGTTGTCGTTCTCACCACTTCTTCGACAGAGTCTGTTATGGCTTCCACCTGCGACGGCGATCCGCCCTGACATATCACGAAATAGCTTGTTATTGCTCCGTCGATGCCTCTTAGGTCAACAATGGTTATATTCTGTCCTTTTTTTTTCTGAATTCCTTTTGTTATTGAGTCTACCAGTTTGTTTGTTGTTTCCATTTATGCGAATTTTGTTTTTTTTGATTCAGTCGGGGCTTCTGCCTCAATGCATTAGAAGCTCCTGAAGTGCTGATTTTTGCGTTTGTGTTACTTGATAATGTTTTTAATTAATAATGTACAAAGTTACATCTAATAATCTGAAAAACGAGGAAAATAGGCCGTTTATTTATTTTTTTTAGAAAAAAGTTGCGAAAAATGTTTGTAGTTAAAAAAAAATGTGTACCTTTGCAGTGCAATTCAGAAATGATGACGCAAACAAATTGGGATATGGTGTAATGGTAACACTACAGATTCTGGTCCTGTCATTCTTGGTTCGAGTCCGAGTATCCCAACACAAAGCCGGATGTATCGCAAAGATGCATCCGGCTTTTTTATTCCCTATGGTTGTGTCAGAGTGGCGCTTTACGGGTTCATTGGAATTTCTATGTAGATTGGTTTTAATACAAAAACAGTGGTTCCAATCCTGTATCGGCGTTGTTGGTTTCTGCTGAAAATAACAATATCGGGCCCGTTCCATATTCTTTGCATCCTGTGGTTTTTCGGTCTGAGTTTTCTGTTCTACCCCAAAAAATTAGCGAGTATTTGCGGGCAGACTTTCCTTCGGACGCAAATACGCGAAAAATGAGAGCTTTATACAAAGCGTTGAAAATCAGTTGTTTATATTTGATATTTGTTTTTCTGTCCTGCGAAAAGCACCGTTTTGGCATGTGATATTGCCCGTTTCATGGCTTGATATGCATAATATCACACCCTCAAATGGACGAAACCATGGGCTGAAACGGGCTTTATCGGAATGTCAGGCACGCCATTCCGCACTTCACTGCAGGGTATATAAAAAGTCTGTATGGTTGGAAATGGGCTTTATAGTGCCTGATTTAACATTTGTTCACATCTCTTTTGCGATTTTCTTTTGTCAAAAAAAAGTCAAGAAAATCCGCGGATCCGTTGCTCGAGTTTTCTTTAAAAGTGCCGACATGAGGAGTGAGAAAGAATGCGGGATGTGTTCATGCCTTTTTCGGTGGGGATTTATCGGCTGTTGCAATGTGAGTCAGATATGAGGAAATGTGCTGTCACGCTTTATGTCATCAGTGCAATATAAGAAAGTTTTCCGCCGTTCCGTGCTGCTTCATTAATAAAAACATTCACTGCTGAATTCCTTTTTACAACTGACCTGTGCGCCGTTTCCGACTGTCTGTGGGGTTCAGGCCGGAGCTTATTGAGCGTGCGGTGAGAGGCTGTGGGGCGGATGTGTCACGTATGAAAAGATGCCGAAGGGGCTGTAAACGAAAAAACGGGCAACCGGCCTTTGCCGATTCCCCGCCTTTCTATATAAACGTTCAATAAATTCTTCTTAAAGAAGAAGACATCAGATTGACCTTATTTCTGAAGGTCGATCTTGTGTCCTAAGCTTACTGCCTTAGCAATCATGATTGCCACAACGGCAAATGCAAAAAATGTTACCATAGTTTTTTTACCTTTCTTTTAATTTTAATTTGTTATCCTTTTTGTCTTTTCGACGCTGCAAAGATAATACGAATAACGTACCGCGCAAGGGCTTTTTCATTAAAAGTATATGAATATGATGTTTTATTGACGTACGTCAATGAAAGCCAGAAAAATGTTGCAAAAACTTTACAATATGTCATATATTTGTCATAAAATATGACTTTATGTCATAATATACGCCATTCTGGCACAGAGCGGGCTGTCGGCAGGCATGTCGTGCTGACTTGTTTGCGGAGTGCGGGAGGTGATGCGGTATGCCGTGAGGGTGGTTTGGGGTGTGAAGCTAAAAAATGTTTATTCATCTGGTTTAATTACATTATCCGACAGTTTTTTCGTACATTTGCATTATATATATGAACAATAAAGAACTCTAACAGAAATATTGGAACGCAGAAAAACATTCAACGATATACTGAAGGTCGTGTTTTCGCTATTGCTTGGCGGACTGATACTTTACTGGATGTATCGTGACTTCGATTTTAAAAATGTCAGTCGGGTGCTTCTCCACGAAATGGACTGGACTTGGATGTTGTTGTCTTTTCCTTTTGGCATACTGGCACAGATGTTCCGCGGCTGGCGATGGCAGATGAGTCTTGAACCTATTGGCGAACATGCGAGAGCATCGACAAGCATCAATTCCATATTCCTTTCTTATGCGGCCAGCCTTGTGGTGCCGCGCGTGGGCGAGTTTGCGCGTTGTGGAGTGCTCAAGCGCTACGACGGAGTGTCGTTCACGAAGGCGTTGGGCACGGTGGTCACCGAGCGCATCATCGACTCGTTGCTCGTGCTTGCCATAACGTTGCTCACACTGTTTTTCCAGTTGCGCGTGTTCGACCGCTTCTTCAGCCGCACCGGAACCAACATAGAGATAATGTTCGACCGTTTCTCTACGGCTGGCTATGTAGTGACTGCCGTGTGTGCAATAGCCGTAGCCATATTGCTGTGGTATCTTTTGCGCAGGTTCTCTGTATATAATAAGGTGAAGTGTACCATAAGCGGAATAATGCAGGGTGTGTTCTCCCTGCGCGGTGTGAAGAACATGCCGCTCTATGTGTTGTTCACTCTTGGCATATGGGTGAGCTATTTTCTGCACTACTATCTTACGTTCTTCTGCTTCGAGGCCACCTCGGGGCTGGGCGTGGCCTGCGCACTTGTGACATTCATCGTGGGAAGCATCGCCGTGATAGTGCCCACACCCAACGGAGCCGGACCGTGGCATTTCGCCGTGAAGACTATGCTCATACTCTACGGAGTGGGCGAGACCGATGCTCTCTACTTCGTGCTTATCGTCCATTCGGTGCAGACGCTGCTTGTCATTCTGCTTGGCGTCTATTCGTGGATAGCACTGTCGTTCACATCGGTGAGGACAAAAGTGGCCGCATGTACGGCCGGTAATGATGACCAACATACTATTAATAATAAATAGAAAAGCTATGACTGAAATCAAAAACCTGAAACCTGAGTGTGTGTGGAAGAATTTCCATGCGCTTACACAAGTACCGCGTCCGTCAGGACATCGTGAGAAAATACAGCAGTTTCTGCTCGATTTTGCAAAAAATGCCGGCGTTGAAGCGTTCAAGGATCCGGCCGGAAATATAGTGATGCGCAAGCCTGCTACTCCGGGAATGGAGAACCGCAAGGGCGTAATCATGCAGGCACACATGGACATGGTGCCGCAGAAAAGCAAGGAAAGCACCCATAACTTCGAAACAGATCCTATTGAGACTTGGATTGATGGCGAATGGGTGAAGGCACGCAACACCACTCTTGGTGCCGACAACGGCATAGGTGTGGCTGCCATAATGGCCGTTATGGAGGACAAGACTCTTGTGCACGGTCCGATAGAAGGACTTATTACAGCCGATGAGGAGACTGGTATGTTCGGCGCAAACGATCTGCCTGAAGGACAATTGCATGGTGACATACTGCTCAATCTCGACTCAGAGAGCTGGGGACACTTCTGCATCGGTAGTGCCGGTGGCGTGGACGTAACAGCCACTTTGGAATATAAGGAAGTGGAGACTGACAGCACTGATGCGGCTGTACGCGTTGTGCTCAAAGGTCTCAAGGGCGGACACTCCGGTCTGGAAATTCATCTTGGACGCGGCAACGCCAACAAACTGATGGTACGTTTCGTACGCGACGCTGTGGCAGAGCTCGACGCACGTCTGGCTACATGGCACGGCGGCAACATGCGCAACGCCATTCCGTTCGAGTGTGAGACAGTGCTGACACTGCCGAAGGAGAACGTAGAGGAACTGAAGGCAATGGTGGAGGAATACCGTGTGCTGTTCAACAACGAGTTTGCTGGTATTGAGAACGATATCCACTTCTTCGTAGAGGACGTGGAAACACCGGCTATGGAAGTGCCGGAGGATATACAGGACAACCTTATCGACGCTATCTACGGATGCCACAACGGCGTGATGCGCATGATTCCGTCGTTCCCTTCTGTGGTTGAGACTTCTTCAAACCTCGCTATAATAGAGATTGGCGGCGGCAAGGCAAGCATAAAGATTCTTGCACGCGGTTCACGCGAAAGCTACAAGGAGTACATCGTCAACACACTGCAGAGCACATTCAATATGGCCGGTATGCGTGTGGAGACTTCCGGAGACTACTGCGGATGGGATCCTAACACTCAGAGCGAGATTCTCCATTTGCTCACCACAAAATACAAGGAGCTCTTCGGTGAGGAGGCACACGTGGTTGTCGATCACGCCGGACTGGAGTGCTCTATCATCTTGGGCAAGTATCCGCAGCTCGACGTCGTATCGTTCGGTCCGACAATCCGTTCGCCGCACACAACAGGTGAGCGCTGTCTCATACCGACAATAGAGCCGTTCTGGACTCTGCTCACAAAGACTCTTGAGAACATTCCCGAGAAATAAACGGCACATATAGCGGTCGGGGCTTTCCTTAGGATGGCCCGCCGCCCTGTGTGACACATACATTCTGCGGACGCAGTGGGCTTCTGACGTATTGATGTCAGTTGCGCTGTGTCCGCTTTTTCTTTGTACTTCCGCTTCGTGACAGGAGTGTTCTGCGACCGGCAATCACGCTTTGTATGCTCTTCTGTTGTGCTGTTCATTGTGGTGTGTGCAGTCAAATAATTCAAATTAATGCCATTTTATTTTGTCCGCCACCCAAGTTGCTGTATCTTTGCCGTATGAAAACTGTCAGACCAAAGAAAAATCTCGGTCAGCATTTCCTGACCGATCTTAACATTGCAAAGGCGATAGCAGACACAGTGGACGCGTGTCCGGACATCCCGGTACTTGAGATTGGACCGGGTATGGGCGTGCTCACGCAGTTTCTCATGGAGAAAGATCGTCTGCTGAAAGCTGTTGAGATAGACTCCGAATCAGTGGAATGGCTCAACAGTCATTACCCGGCGTTGCGCGAGAATATCATCGGCGACGACTTCCTGCGCATGGACCTGTCGAGTCTGTTCGACGGCCGGCAGTTTGTTTTGACTGGAAATTATCCTTACGATATATCGTCGCAGATATTCTTCAAGATGCTCGACAACAAGGAACTGATACCCTGCTGCACGGGAATGATACAGCGCGAGGTGGCGCAGCGCATTGCTTCGGCGCCGGGAAACAAGTCGTATGGCATATTGTCGGTGCTCATACAGGCGTGGTATGATGTGGAATATCTGTTCACGGTGAACGAGAACGTGTTCAATCCGCCGCCAAAAGTGAAGAGCGCCGTCATACGCATGACGCGCAACTCAACTGAAAAACTCGGTTGTGATGAGGCGTTGTTCAAGCGCATTGTGAAGACCGTCTTCGGTCAGCGTCGCAAGATGCTGCGCGTGAGTCTGCGCCAGATAATGGGCGACAAGACCGTCGCGCCGGAGTTCTGGCAGCACGAATGTATGACGCGCCGACCAGAACAACTGTCTGTCGCCGAGTTTGTGGAACTTACAAATCTTGTTGATGCTGAACTGAAAAGCGCTGTCTGACCGCGCTTTTCAGTCATTATTTGTCTATTGCCGCCTGCGCTGTCTTCATGGCTTCGGCCCGTGCCGGTTTGCCGGTGGCGGTCATCGGCAGTTCGCTGACGCATATATAATGTTTCGGGCGGCTGTATTTCGGCAGATGCTCTTCGCATATACGGCGCATCGTTTCGCTTTCGTCGCCCTCCACAAGCATTGCCACCGCCTCGCCCAGACGGTGGTCCTTCACCTTGGTTATCATGAATCGGCACGCCGCGTGCGGCTTCAGTTGCCGTTCCATTTCCTCAATCTGCATCTTTATTCCTCCGCTGCACACCACGTTGTCCTTGCGTCCGATGATACGGAAACGTCGTCCGTCGGCGTCCAGCTCGGCTATGTCGTTGGTCTTCAACCGCTTTTCGCATACGGCAGGCGCGTCTATCATGAGGCAGCCGTCGGTGTCGGTGGCTATGCTTACGTTCTCAAACGGAGTGTACCATTCGCTTGCCTTAGGTCCGTTGAGCCGTCGCAGGGCTATGTGCGACAGCGTCTCGGTCATGCCGTATGTGCTCCACACGGCGTTTGGAAAGTCTTTCAGAGCGTCGCACAGCGCGTCGTCCACCGCTCCGCCGCCTATGATGAGCTGTCTGACGCCCATGAGCAGGCGGCGTTCCTCGGGGTTGCTGATACTGTCGTAAACCTGAAGCGGCACCATCGCGGCGAACACGGGAGACCGGTCGAGTCCGCGCAACGGATGGCCGCCCGGCTTAACGCTTATCAGTTTGAGGCCTGCGACAATCGACCTCACCACCACCATCTTGCCCGCAATGTAGTCGAGCGGCATGCACAGCAGAGCCGTATCGCCCTGCTTCAGACCGAGAAAACGGCACGTGATGCGCGCGCTTGCTTCCATGCGGCGTTTTTCCACACGCATCGGTTTGGGCTTTCCTGTCGAGCCGCTGGTGTGCACCGTTATGCAGTCGTCGCCGTTGTTCCATTCTTCAAGAAATTCCTCAAGAGTCATATTTGCGTCTGTTTTTATTTTATGAGATAACGTGTGTTCTGTCTGCCAGGACGCACATGTAAAATGATAAAGCCCAAAACGCGTTGTCAAAGAGCCCGTATTGAGGCCTGATAAAGCCCATTTCAGGGCATGAAATGGCCTGTTTCGCGGCCTGAAATAGTGCGTTTTGCAGGCTCAAACAGCCTTTTTCGTGAGCGATGAAAGCTGATGGCGGTCTGAAACGTATGAACAACGGCATTCCGGTATCATTTCGGACACACGGTTGGAAGTGTCGTTCCGTTGTGCGGTATGGAGTTATTGCGGTCAGCGTGTGCGCCACAACCGGTCTTTTCTTATTTCGAGCGGCATGGGCAGATTGTCCGTGAAAAGCTGTCCTGTGCCCAGTCCCTGAGGCATGTTTATGCTTGGTCCGTAGATGTGGGCGGCAAGCTGGGCCACCGCGTTCAGTCCCACGTTGCTTTCCAGTGCGCTTGTTATCCACGAGCCGATGCCTCTTTCACCGGCAAGCCTTATCCATTCTTCCGTGCCGTGCATACCTCCGTGAAGCGACGGTTTGAGGATGATGTACTGTGGTTTTATGAAGTCGAGCAGCTGGGCTTTCATGTCCTTGGCGTTCACTCCTATGAGTTCCTCGTCGAGCGCGATGGGCAGCGGAGTCTCACGGCACAGCTTTGCCATCTCGTTCCACTGGCGTTGCTTTATCGGTTGTTCTATGGAGTGGATATCATATTTTGCAAGCTGTTCGAGTCTTTCCGCCGCGTTGTCTGGAGTAAAACCGCCGTTGGCATCCACACGCAGCTCGATGCTGTCCTTGCCGAAGTGTTTTCTGATGTGTTTTATCAGTTCCAGTTCCTGATTGAAGTCTATTGCTCCTATCTTCAGCTTGACGCATGCGAATCCAGCCTGCATCTTTTCCTCCAGCCGGCCCATCATCTCTTCGAACGAACCCATCCACACCAGACCGTTTATCGGTATGCCTTCCTCGCCGCGTGTGAACGGAGTGTCGAATATGGTGGTGCCGCCGTTGTCGAAGCTTTTCTCGGCTGTCTCCATGCCGAAGAGCATCGACGGGTACGGACGCATCAGGTCGTAGTCTATCGATTGTCTCGTCTCGTACATCCGGCACAGGGCATTCAGCGTCTGCTCATATTCGGGAGAAGCGTCGCAGCTAAGGTCGGGCAGGGGCGCACATTCGCCCAATCCTTCGCGTTGCGGTTCCTCGTCCGACGTCATTTTCAGAAACCACGATGTGCGTGTGGTGTATATCCCGCGTGACGTTCCGGCTGGTTGCTTGAAGTGGAGCGTACGTTTCGTTACAGTGAGCCTTCTCATTTACCTGTAGTGTTTGTTTCTTTATGTTGTGTGATGATGAGGCTTTGCGCCGTTCAGAGTGACTTACGGGAGCTTCGGATATTTGCTGAAGTCGGGCTTGCGTTTCTCGAGAAACGCCTTGCCTCCCTCCTGAGCTTCGTCCAGGAAGTAGTAGAGCATGGTGGCGTCGCCGGCGAGTTCCTGTATGCCCGCCTGTCCGTCGAGTTCCGCGTTCAGACCCGCCTTTATCATTCTCAGTGCGAGCGGACTGTGCTCCATCATCTTCTCGGCCCATTCCACGCATGTGTCCTCCAGCTGGTCGAAGGGCACCACCTTGTTCACCATGCCCATTCGCTCAGCCTCTTCGGCCGAGTACTGACGGCAGAGGAACCATATCTCGCGTGCCTTCTTCTGTCCGACGATGCGTGCCAGATAGGATGCGCCGAAGCCGGCATCGAACGATCCAACCTTCGGCCCGGTCTGTCCGAATATCGCGTTGTCGCTTGCTATGGTGAGGTCGCACATCAGGTGCAGCACGTGTCCGCCGCCTATAGCATATCCGTTGACCATTGCTATCACCGGTTTCGGCAGCGACCGTATCTGTTTCTGCACGTCCAGCACGTTGAGTCTCGGCACACCGTCCTCACCAACATATCCTCCGCGTCCTTTCACGTTCATGTCACCACCCGAACAGAAAGCCTTGTCGCCTGCACCGGTGAGTATCACCACACCTATGCGTTGAGCCTCCCTGCACCATGCGAACGCCTTAGACATCTCCCACGTTGTGCGTGGTGTGAAGGCGTTGCGCCATCTCGGGCGGTTGATTGTTATGCGGGCGATGCCGTTGTACTCGTCGAAAAGAATCTCCTTAAAGTCGAAACCTTCTATCGGTTTCCATTCTCTTGTGCTCATATCTTTTATGTTTTGTGTTGTCGTAAACTGTATTCAGTCGTGGCTTCTTCGGACTGTTGTCTCACAGTATTGAGCATGCTGTATGGCATAAAACGCTTTCCTGTTTCTCATGTCCTTTGCCGCCGTAGTGGCAAAGTTATCAAATTTTTGCCATAAGAGCAAGCATACGCACATATGACTTGGTGTTCCGCGTTTTTTAAAGGACATACATATATAAAAAACAGGCATGTCTTCAGAAAGACATGCCTGTCGGAAATTACATATAATAATATTATGTATTGCTTACTTTATAACCTTTACAGTCTTTGTGGTTCCGTCAGAGAACTTCATAACCTTTACGTTAATACCCTTCTGTGCGTTGCTGATGCGACGGCCAGAGAGGTCGAAGTATTCTGTTGAAACAACATCAGCATCATTGCCTTCAACCTTGTTGATACCAGTTGTTGTGGCTTTTATTCTGAGGTTTGTGTACTCTTCCGTAATATATGTACCATTTTGATATGTATACACGTCAGAAAGTCCATAATCATTCAATATATAGCTGTCTGAAGATGAGTCATATACGAAATTTTTTGTACCGAAATATAAATAATTACCTTGAGTGAACGCAGTCGTTAGATCTTCTTCTACATTCTGCGGTAAGGACAATTTAAGGGAGTCGTCTATGTTTTCGACGAGCATCCATGCATCCTCATACTTCTCCGGCATCAGACCTTTGATATAGCTTACTTCGCCAAGATTGATTACCTCTATAGTACTTTTTGCGTCTGTTTTTGTCACTTCCATATTGTTGCTGTCAAGTCCAGAATAGTCATAAATGTACTCATGTTGTTCTGCGGCAGGGAATAGATCCTCTGGATAGAATGTCAATGATGCGCAATAAGTATAAGTCGTAAGTGATGAATTGTATTCTATGTACAGGCATAGTATGTCTTCACTGTTTGAAATAATACCGGATTTTGGATCAATTGTAAGCTGATAATCGCTGTTTGTGTCGGGCGTTATATTGCCTGATTGATCCATGATTCCTTTGTACATAAAGACGTCGTAACCCTGAATATTGCCTACGGTCTGTCCTTTTGTCAGGGTGATGGTGTTTCCGTTGATGCTGCCTTCGAGGTATCCTCCGATAGAATTAGGACACATCATGTTTTTGATGTAAACCTTGTTGTTGTCACCGTATATAATATCGATGGCTTTGTGATACTCTGGTAATGCACTTATACCGAATATTGTTTCCATGCCATAGCAGGAATTGAGAAAGTCAAGATAGAATGTTTTAGGTGTTCCATCTGGTGCTTTGGTTTGTGCTTTGGCTGCTTTTCCCAAAAGTCCGGTATGCATGTTTTCCGTCGGGATGTTCATTTTCATGGCCTTTGTGGAAAAATCTAAATTTTTGAAGCTGTTTAACGGTTTCTGTGCCATGCTGCCCAAAGAGAACAGAACTGCTGCAATAAGTAAAATTTTTCTCATAACTACTATTTTTTAATTTGTTGTTAAAACTTTCTTCAAAAGTAGGTATTATTTTTTACAAATAACAAGAAAATGCCATTTTTTTTTTGCATTATGAATTGATTTTTTATTTCTATGCTTACTTAAAGACGTCAAAAAAAGGCTTTCACTATATTATAAAAAGATAATTTTTGTTTTACTGTCAGTTTATGGTGTGTGTCTTTTAGAGTAGGTTATTGCGGTAAAGGTATTTTTCTGTTTAAAGTGTTGTTTGTTGCGGTATACGCATCAGAGTTTGAGCGATTTGAAGTAATCGCCCATCACTCTGTTGTCTGTTGCCGCATCTGTCGTCACCTCGAGTAGCATAGGACGCTCAGAATGTCGTGTGAGCAGTGTGACAATGCCCAGTTGCATTTCTTCCATGTTGTGTGCAGCCATGTATCCGATGTCGTTTTGTGTGCATATGCCTTCGGCATTTGTTGTGTGACATGCAGTCACGAGCTTGTCGGCCGCCGCACTTTCGCTTAGTCCAGGGAGTCCGCGGAATATGCTTCCTCCGCTGTTGTTGAGCAGGATTATGCGCAGATTGCCTTTGAGCGAAGTGTTCCACAGTGCGTTCTGGTCGTAAAAGAAACTCAGGTCACCGATAATGCAGAACACCATGTCGGCCGTTGCCATGGAATGTCCCGCCGCTGTTGACAGACTGCCTTCAATGCCGTTCACACCACGGTTGCACTCCACATGATGTGTGGAGAATATGTTTGCGAGCCTTATGGCCGAACTGTTGGCATAATGTACGTGCCAGTCGTATTCCATGTCGGCAAGCTGTTGTTCAAAGTATTTCACCACAGCCATCGACGAATATGCTGGTTCGTATTCTTCGGAATGGCGTTGTGTTGTGTTAAGTTCCTTGTTCCACATTTGCAGGAAGCGTGTGCGTTCGACATCTATGTCGGCTGTCTTATCTGTCGATGGAACTGTGTCTGTGTTTTGGTCTGTACGTTTGAGCAGTTCCGGCAGACGTTTCAGGGCGTCAGGACTGTCGTATTGAGCGATGTGCGTGAGATGCATGAGCGGGTCGGTCACGGCAGAAGCGTCGGGTGTAAGCAGGCATGACGGTGCACCGGAACGCCGCAGAAAGCGTCGTGTGGCCTTGCTCACGACGGTGTCGCCTATATATAATATATAGTCAGGCATGTAGTTTGCGTCATTACCTATGGAGCGTATCACCTCATCAAAATGCACTGCGTCGGCTCCGAGAGGTTCGCACAGAGTGACAAACAAACGTGACAAGGCGCGCAATGTGTGGCTGTCTATAGCTCCGTACGGCATTTGTCCTATGACCACCATGGGCCGTCGGGCTGTAAACCATGCGTCGGGCAGCATGTCGCACAGGTCTGTGCCGTTGCCACGATTGCATCGCACGACAGTGCGTTCGCTCGGCAGACATTTGCAGTCGAATGTGAATAGCGGCTCGGTTATGGGTACATTGATCTGTACCGGTGCGCCCGTGCGGCATGTGGACAGATAAAGTGCCTCGCACACAAGGCGGTTGCACATCCAGTGTTCCTCATCGTTATGAGGTTCGGGTAGTGTGACACACTTGCGCACCATCGTTCCGAAAGCACCCGGCTGCGGCAGAGTCTGTCCGTCGAGTTGGCCTATCCATTGTGCGGGACGGTCGGCTGAGATGACGATGAGCGGTATGTGACGGTAGAAAGCTTCGGCCACGGCCGATGCAAGATTGAGCAGAGCCGACCCGGACGTGACACATACGACCACAGGTTTCATGCCTATGGCCAGACTTATGCCTATGGCGCAGAAGCCTGCCGAGCGCTCGTCGGTCACAGGGTAGCACTCTATGGCCGGACACTCGTTAAGATTGTGTACGATGGGAGCGTTGCGGCTGCCCGGACACACCACTGCATGGCGCACTCCGTAAGCGGCGAGAAGCGCCGTGAGTATGTTCACGTTTTCCTTGTTGCTGTACATTTCAGTCGTTGTTTATCACACACCGCATGGTGTCCATCTTACATTCTGTCTCTTCCCACTCATGCTGTTCGTCGCTCTCGCGCAGCAGTCCGCCACCGGCATAGAGTCGGTAACCGTTGTCGCATATGCTCATGCAGCGCAACGATACGAACAGACGTGTGGCGCCATCAGGTTGCAAGGGTCCGCTGAAACCGCTGTAATAGCCACGTCCCGCCGACTCATTGCTCATGATGAAGTCGCGTGCTTCGTCCTTGGGAATGCCGCACACGGCCGGAGTGGGGTGCAGGCTGTCGATGACGTCGCCAAGGATATTCATGTCGTCGAGTGTGAAGGTGAAGTCGGTACGCAGGTGTACCAGTCGTCCGGCGCGTGCCGTGTATGGTCCCTTGCTGCTTATGTTGTAGGCGAAGCGTCCTATGCGGTCGCGTATGTATGACGCTACGTAGGCCTGCTCGCGTGTGTTTTTATCGTCCCATTCAATGGTGGTGTCGCACTGTGTGCTGCCCGGTGTGTCGAATCCGAGCTGGCTGTCGTCAAGCCGCATTGTGCCTGCCAGCGCCATGGTTGAGAATATCGGTGCGTCGCCACTGAGTAGAATCTCCGGTGTAGCCATGAGCCACGTGCCTCCCTGAGGTGTGGACACGAGTGCCACGAACATGCGTGGATAGAGTCGGCACGCCCTCATGAAGAGTTCTTCCGGTTGTGTCGGTGTGGTGCACTCCACGCGTGAGCTGCGCGCAAGTACCAGTTTTTCGAATTCGCTTTTCTGCAGCGACTCGTGGAAAGCAGCGAAGTCAGTGGCGTATATGTTCCTCTCGTCTTCATCTGTATGGCGTGGCGGAGCGTATGAAGCCTGTGTCTGTCGGCAGTCGGGAGCCTCCATTGTCTCCGTGAGGTCCGGTCGTATGAGCAGTACAGGGCATGATTCCGATATACAGAACGGAGCGAAAACGAATCCGCTCCGTCCGTTGAGTTCACGATATGAGTGCAGTTCTTCGGGTATTCCCGTGGTCTGCGTTATTTTCACTATATGTCTGCCGTGCGGCAGACGGTACATGGCATAGCTGCTCATTTTGTTCTCGGGCTGAGTATGAAGTTGGTTACCTCTACCGACGAAATGAGTTCGCCGGCGTTGTTTTTCAGTTCTATGTGCCACAGGTGCAGTGTGCGGCCCTTGTGTATGCATCGTCCGTAAGCCGTCACGGTGTCGCCTTCGAGCACCGCCTTCATGTGGTTGCCGGTCACGTTGATGCCAAGACAGATCTTACCCGGGCACAATGCCATGGAGCCTATGCCTGCAAGGTTCTCTGCCAGTGCGAGTGATGCGCCGCCGCTGAGAAATCCGAACACCTGGCGGTTGTGTCGTCCCACCTTCATGCGTGCCATGCACGTGTCGGGTTCGGGTGTAGATATGAAATCCATACCGAGCGTTTTGGACAGTCCGTCCTGCTCAAGTCTTACTCTTTTGAGTTTTTCAATGTCCATTATCAGAAGTGTTATATAACTGTGTCAGAGCCCTTCGCGATAGAAGTCGAGGGCTTCGAATATTTCGTCTTTGGTTGCCGTGCGGTTTATGCGTATGTCGCCCACGTCGGCCAGAAGTGTGAAGTTGATGGTGCCCGCGGTGTTTTTCTTGTCGTGAGTCATCAGTCTGTAAAGCTCCGAATAATCGTCGCATGTCACTTCGGGCAGTGAGTAGTTCTCGCGTATGAACGTTGCCGTCTGGCGCAGTTTCTCTATTGGGAAACCATCTTTAACGTGACTGAGATACAACTCGCACGCCAGTCCCCATGCCACAGCATAACCGTGGAGCACCGGATGGCCTTTCTGCATGGCCAGTGACTCGAAGGCGTGGCCCACGGTATGGCCCAGATTGAGAGCCTTGCGTATGTTCCGTTCCAACGGGTCGGCCTTTACCACTTTTTCCTTTACTTTCACCGATTCGGCCACCATCTGTTGCAGACGCTTCAGGTCGGGGCTGTTGAGGTCGAATGTCAGCAGGTCGCTCCACATGCGGTCGTCGCTTAGCAATCCGTGTTTGAGCATTTCGGCATATCCCGAGCAGATGTTTGCATGGTCGAGCGTACCGAGGAAGAGCGTGTCGAGGATGACAAAGCGACTGTCGCAGAACACTCCAATCTCGTTTTTCAGTCCTCCGAAGTTCACACCCGTCTTTCCTCCGACAGATGCATCGACCATGGCGAGCAGTGTTGTCGGGATATTGATGAAGTCGATACCACGTTTGAATGTCGATGCTACGAATCCGCCGAGGTCTGTCACCATGCCTCCTCCAAGGTTGATGAGGCATGAGTGGCGCGTCGCGCCTCCTTCCTGCAGACTGCGCCATACGCAGGCGGCAGAGTCGATGTCCTTGTGTGTGTCGCCGGCCTTTATGGTGATGAGGGTTGCATTCTTGAGCGAGAGAAAATCCCTTAGTCTGGGCCAGCAAACGTCACGTGTGGTTTCGTCGGTCAGTACAAACAGTCTGTCGTGTTCGCACTCGGATATCGCTTCGGTAATCTCGATCTCGATATCCTCGGATAAGATAATTCTCTGTTTCATAATATCTCCCTTTCTATTTTTAATATGTGAACACCGTCAAGTGATGGCGCGGCATATATATTATGCAAAGATAGTGTAAACGGCCTGCAATACAAAATAAAAAACGGCATTTTTTGTATTGTGCCACCATGCCCTGTCGCTGTCAGAATATGTATATTCTGTCATTGTGACGAAAGAGCTGGGATTGGATGAATAAATATGCAAAATGCTTCGGGGTGTGTATAAATATACAACGTCAACTTCACGAGAGTGTCGTCGGAAGTCAGAAAAAAATTTTGCGTGCATATACGCGAGTTTTGAAGACATAAGCCAACGTTCTGTGCATCAGTCGCTTACGCAAAAACGCCGTCTGATATGCTCCTGACGGCTGTCTGATAAAGCCTTTATCAGGGTGTGATAAAGCCCATTCCATCGCCTGATAAAGCCTGTATGACCACCCGAGATGCTGCATTCCACACCACGATAAAGGCTCTTTCGCTCAACACGCATCAGAAAGCGATAAAGGAATTGCATTTATATTCATCTTTTATACAGGTTTTACTGTTCTCGAATTTCTATTTTGAAAATTTTTATTGTCAAAATTTTTTACTTTGAGAATTGCATATTTATACATTCCTGTGTAAGCACGGTTGTTGCGTCACAGTGCACATCATGGCACTATACTGATTGACAGAAAAAAATAAAAAAACGTGCTTTTATGAAAGAAAATTAAACCTTGAAAATAATGATTCGTCTAAAAAGGCGTGAACTCATTATAAAAACAATCAAACATACAAGATGAAAAAAACTGTTCTGATAATGCTGCTCTCTCTGGTGTGGACGGCCGTCTCCGCACAGAACCGCAGCATCACCGGTGTGCTGACAGACAGAGACACCAAGGAAGCCATGGCACAAGTGACTGTGCAGATGCTCAACAGCGACAGCACCTATGTCACGGGTGTCACGTCGGACGACAACGGCAAATTCACACTCAAAGCCCCGTCGGACGGAAAGTACATACTGAAATTCACGAGTGTGGGATACATCGTGAGTTTCAAGAATGTTGAAGTGAAGGACGAGGGCAATGTGGATCTGGGCGAAGTTGTGCTCGGAGCCGAAGCCACAATGCTAAAGGGAGCTACCGTTACGGGCCAGGCTGCCAGAGTGGTGGTGAAGGAAGACACGCTGATATACAACTCGTCGGCCTACCGCACGCCTGAAGGTTCTGCCATAGAGGAACTGATAAAACGTCTGCCTGGAGCCAAGGTGGACGACGACGGTAAGGTGACCATCAACGGACAGGAAGTGAAAAAGATAAAGATGGATGGTAAGGAATTCATGACCGGCGACACACAGACCGCGCTGAAAAACCTTCCTACATCCATCGTGGAGAAAGTGAAGGCATATAACGACAAGAGCGATCTCGCGAAAGTGACGGGTATCGATGACGGCAATGAGGAGATGGTACTCGACTTTGGATTGAAGCGTGGCATGAACAAGGGAACATTCGGAAACATAGACGCAAGCTACGGAACTGAAGACCGCTATGCCGAGAAGCTCATGGGAGCATACTTCAACGACAAGTTCAGAGTGATGCTCATGGGTAATGCCAACAACGTGAACGACAAAGGATTCCCCGGTGGCGGTGGACGAGGCAACTTCGGACGCGGCCGCAACGGACTAACCACGTCGAAGATGATAGGTGCCAACTTCAACTACGATGACGGCAAGAAGTTGAAACTCGACGGAAGTGTGCGCTGGAACCATACCAACAACAACGCACGCACAAAGAGCTCGTCGGAGAACTTCGTGAGCACCGTTGGTTCGTTCTCCAACAGTCTGAACCAGAGCTATTCGCGCGGCGACAGATGGAACGCGCAGATGCGACTGGAGTGGAAGCCTGACACCATGACCAACATCATGTTCAGACCTTCTGTCAGCTATTCGGCCGACGACAGCCGTTCCATAAACCGCTCGGCATCATACAACGCCGATCCGTACAACTACGTGACCGATCCGCTCGACGAGGAGTCGATAGCAGAGCTGGACAAGGAAGATGTGATGGTGAACAGCAACAACGGAACGTCCATAGGCTATAGTGAGTCGAAACAGTTCGGTGGTTCGCTCCAGTACAACCGTCGTCTTGGCAACAACGGTCGCAACTTCACCGTTCGTGCCGAGGGCCGCTACAGCGAGGGCAACAGCAACAACCTGTCGCTTACCAATGTGCATCTGTATCAGATACTCAACCAGGCAGGGCTCGACTCTACCTATCAGACCAACCGCTATCGCGTTACTCCGACACGCAACTACAACTATACTGTGCAGGCAACATACAGCGAACCGCTTTGGAAAGCCACATTCCTGCAGTTGAGCTATAAGTTCAATTACTCTTACAGCAAGAGCGACCAGAACACTTACGACTTCAGTAATCTGGGTGAGGACTACTTCTCCGGACTCACACCTGCATACCGCGGATGGGGCGAATACCTGGCACGTCTGGAAAATCCATTCGAGACCTACTTCGACAAGAGTCTGAGTCGTTATTCGGAATACAGAAACTATACGCACGACATTGAGGTGATGTTCCGTATGATACGCGAGAAGTACAATTTTAATGTGGGTGTTCTCTTCCAGCCGCAGCGCTCCAACTATAAGCAGGATTACCAGGGTGTTTACAAAGACACTGTGCGCACGGTGATGAATATCACTCCGACGCTCGATTTCAACTATCGTTTCAGTAAGGTTAGTAACCTGCGTATAAACTACCGCGGATACACTTCGCAGCCGAGCATAAGCTCTTTGCTTGATATCACCGACGACAGCGACCCACTGAACATATCGATGGGTAATCCGGGACTGAAGCCATCGTTCACCAACAACTTGAGAGTTTTCTACAACAACTTCATCGAAAGCCACACTCAGGCCATATCCGGACACCTCAATTTCAGTACCACGCGCAACAGCATAAGTACGAAGGTGACATACGACGAACAGACCGGTGGACGTATAACGCGCCCGGAGAACATAAACGGAAACTGGAACCTGAACGGTGCGTTCATGTATAACGTGGCCATCGACTCTACGGGATACTGGAACGTGAGCACCACAACAGACTTCAGTTATAACAACTATGTGAGCTATCTGAGCCTTGACCGCACCTCTGATTCGCAGAAGAACATCACGCGTTCAATGACGCTCGGCGAACGTCTGGCGGGCAGCTACCGCAACGAATGGCTGGAGCTTGAGCTTGATGGTTCGTTCCAGTACAACCATGTGCGCAACAAATTGCAGGCACAGAGCAATCTGGACACATGGCAGTTCTCATATGGAGGAACAATGTACATTAACTGTCCGTGGGGCACAAGTCTGTCGACTGATATTCATCAGAACAGCCGTCGCGGATACAACGACAATTCGTTCAACACCAACGAGCTGGTATGGAATGCACAGATATCGCAGAGCTTCCTGAAGGGAAAACCGCTGTCGGTTATGATTCAGTTCTACGACATATTGCGCAACCAGAGCAACTTCAGCCGTACTATCAACGCCATGCAGCGCAGCGACGTTGAGTACAACTCCATCAACAGCTATGCTATGCTTCATGTGGTCTATCGTTTCAATCTCTTCGGTAATAAGGCCGCACGTAAGGAAATGCGCCGCGGCCCCGGTATGCCAGGAGGACCTGATGGTCCTGGCAGGGACCGTGGAGGCAGACATGGTGGCAGACCTGTCAGAGCAATGCCTATGATGCCTATGATGTAACGTGAAAATATATCCTGTGGCCGGTTGTAAATAAAATACAGCCGGCTTTTTTCTTTTTGTATTAAACCTTATATTATTATATGCGTCATATAAATAAAACCTACTATTATTATGAATCTTCGACACATTGCGATATATTTTCTATTGATGTTTTCGTGTGTATGCGCCTATGCCCAGAAATCGTCAATCAGTGGAAACGTTGTTGATGCGGCAAATGACAGCGTGCTGTTCAGAGCCACTGTGCAGCTGCTGAAGACTGACACCACGTTTGTGGGAGGTGTGCTGACCGACGACATGGGCCGGTTTGAGATAAAGGTGGACGCCCCGGGAAAATATATACTGAAAGTGTCTAACATGGGATATCTTGAGAGAATGCACGATGTTGTGGTGTCTGCAGGACGGAAGACAGATGCCGGAAGCATAAAGCTCGAACAGAGTGTGACGCTGCTCGGTGAGGCTGTGGTTACGGCCAATGTTCCGAAGGTGGTGGTGCAGGAGGACACATTTGTCTATAACGCTGCTGCATACAGAGTCGCTGAGGGTTCGGCGATAGAGGAACTGGTGAAGAAACTGCCCGGTGCCAGGATTGAGGAAGACGGAACTGTGACCATAAACGGCAAACAGGTGAAGAAGTTCATGCTCGACGGACGAGAGTTTATGGGCGGCGATGTGCAGAACGGACTGAAGAATCTGCCTGCCGATATAGTGGACAAGATAAAGTCGTATGACGAAAAGAGTGATCTGGCCAAGCTTACGGGAATAGACGACGGCAACGAAGTGACGGTGCTTGACTTCACTGTGAAGAAGGAAATGAAGAAGGGCTTTAATGTGAATACCAATGTGGGTTACGGTACGCATGACAGATATGCCGGTCGCTTTATGGGCGCACGCTTTTATGGCGACCTGCGCTATACGCTCATAAGTAATATGAACAACACCGGCAACGGTGGAAAGCGACGCTCGAAGATGACTGGTCTGAACATAAACTATGAGAAACGCGACAAACTGAAAATAGACGGTGGAATAAGATGGAACCATTCCGACAACGACAATTGGTCGAGAAGTTCGGTGGAAAGTTTTGTCAACCAGACGGGTGCTTTCTCAAACAGCGAGAACCAGAACTATTCGCGTAGCGACGGATGGAACGCCAATATGAAACTGGAATGGAAACCGGACACCATGACAACCATAACATTCAGACCTTAATTCAATTATTCCATGAACGACGGACGCGGATTCTCTTCATCGGCGTCGTATAAGGAAGATCCTTACATCTATGTGGATGATCCGTTGAGCGAGGAGGGAATCGGTGTGATGGATGACAACGGACTGATGGTGAACCGCAGGCGTAACAAGTCGTTGAGCAACGGAAGCAACTGGTCGACTGGTGCTTCGCTTCAGTTCTTTCGCAAGCTTAACAGCAAGGGACGTAACATCGCGCTGAACGGAAACATCAATTATGGAAAAGGCAACAATAAGAGTCTGTCTGCATCAAACGTCCATTTGTATCTGGTGCAGGACATGTTCGGTAACGACTCAACGTATCAGACAAACCGCTATAACGTGTCGCCGTCGGACAATGTAAGCTACAGTCTGAGGGCCACATACACCGAACCGCTGCTTAAGAATGTCTTTCTGCAGATGAGTTATCAATACCAGTACAGTCACAGCATGAGCGATCGAAAGACTTATAATTTCGAGCGTATAGCCGAAGAGGCATGGAATGATATAATGAATGGTTATCGTGACTGGAACAGCATGTTCGAGCTTTTCGAACAGCCTTTGGAATATTATCTTGACGAAGACCTGAGTCGCTATGCCGAGCATAACAATTATAATCACAATATCAATGTGCAGTTGAGAGTGGTGGACGAGAAATACAACCTGAATGCCGGTATAGTGGTGCGTCCGCAGCGCTCGCATCTCATACAGGATTATTGGGGAATGCTTGTCGATACGGTGCGTACGGTGACCAATATTTCACCGACTGTTAATTTCAGATACCGTTTCTCTAAGTTCAGCGATATAAGGTTCACCTATCGTGGTTCGACTTCGCAGCCGAGCATAACAAGCATGCTTGACATTACGGACGACAGCAATCCGCTCTATATAAGCAAGGGTAACCCGGGGCTGAAGCCTTCGTTCACAAGCAACATAAATCTGAATTTCAAATCGTATGCCATGAAACATCAGCGCACTATAACGGCCGGAGCAAGGTTTAGCACTACACGCAACAGCATAAGCAACATGGTGACGTATGACGAGAAGACGGGAGGACGTACTACACAACCGCAGAACATAAACGGCAACTGGAACGGATCGCTGAATTTCTCGTTCAATACATCGATAGATACGTCAGGTGTGTGGACTGTTGGAACTGACAGCCGGGTGAACTATGATCATTATGTCAGCTACATAAATCTCAATAACGACGCCTCGTCGGAGAAGAATGTGACGCATTCAACATCGTTCAGAGAGAATATATGGGGAAACTTCAGAAACGACTGGCTGGACGTTGGAGTGCATGCATCTGTGAACTACAACATGACAAGAAACATGTTGCAGTCGAACAACAACATGGATACGTGGAGATATTCGTATGGAATGGATGTCGACATAAAGGCTCCGTGGGGCATGTCTTTCTGGACATCTATCAATCAGAGCAGCCGTCGCGGATATAACGAAAAGTCGATGAATACGGACGAGCTGATATGGAATATGCAGATAAGTCAGAGTTTCCTCAAGAAAAAGGCCCTTAAACTGATGCTTGAGTTTAAGGATATACTGCGTGAACAGAGCAATTTCTCACGCTCCATAAATGCCAACAGTAGAAACGATACGGAGTATAACACCATAAACAGTTATGTTATGCTGAAGGTGCAATACAAAATGAATGTGTTTGGAGGAAAGAAAGCAAGGCGCGAGGCACGTAGCGAAGGATGACCTGAATCATAGAGAGGAGATCGCCTTCTCTATGGTTTCGGGATAATGGAGCATTTCCAGGTTGTGAACTTTAGCTGCGATGTCGTCCACGCTATCGCTTTCGGTCAGTGGTGTGGAGTATTGTGCGATGATTTCACCGCCGTCGCATACGTTGCTTACCCAGTGTATTGTTATTCCGCTTTCTTTCTCACCCGCAGCCTTTACGGCTTCATGTACATGACGGCCATACATGCCTTTGCCTCCGAATTTAGGCAGCAGTGCCGGATGGATGTTCACCATGCGGTGATCATATGCCTTTACAAGAAAATCGGGAATCATGAGAAGAAAGCCTGCAAGTACGATGAAGTCGATGTCGTAGCGGTGCAGTGTTTCCATCAGAATGGCTTCATCGTTGAATTCGCTTTTAGGTATCACCACTGTTGGAATATTGTATCGGGCGGCACGGGTGAGGGCATAAGAGTCTGCACGGTTTGAGACGACAAGCGCGACAGATGCTTCTGTCGAGCCGGAAAAGTGTTTTATTATGTTCTCACAGTTGGTTCCGTTGCCGGAAACGAATATTGCAATATTCTTCATAAGTGGTTGTTTGTTATTCTATGTCATCATCAAAGTCGTCATCGAATCCGAACATTGCCGGATCAATGAAAGCATCGAGAGCTCTGCGTTCCTTCTTGGTAGGACGGCCGGTTCCGCGTGCTCTGTCGACAAATCCGCTTATGCGGCTCATCTCCAGCAATTCGTATTGTTTTGGATCGGTGACGTTTTCGTAAATCTCAGAAATAAGTTTTGCGCCTACACGCTGCTCTATGGTTTTCAGAATGCGGAATGAATAGGTGATAGGAGGCTTCTTAACACTTACCACCTCGCCGGCTTTCACCATACGGCTTGGCTTTACGCATACGTTGTTCATCATCACACGGCCGTTCTTGCATGCGTCGGCTGCGATGGAACGTGTCTTGAATATGCGTGCGGCCCACAGCCATTTGTCTATTCTTGCTTCCTCTGCCATTATTTCTTTCCTAATTTGTTGTAGGCGTTCATTGTGTTGTCGATACCGGCCAACACGAAACTCTTTATTATGTCAACGGCGCAGTCGATGGACGGCTGCAGCACTTTCATGTCTTCTTCGCTGTATTTTCCCAACACCCAGTCTACCTGTGCACCACGTGGAAAATCGTTTCCGATGCCCATACGGAGTCGCGCGTATTGCTGTCCGATAAGCTGCTGTATGTTGCCAAGACCGTTATGACCGCCGTTGCTGCCTGATCCTTTTAGGCGGAAAGCACCGAGTGGCAGTGAGAGGTCGTCCACAATGACGAGCAGACGCGACTGGTCTATGTTTTCTTTGTTGAGCCAATAGCGCACTGCATTGCCGCTGAGATTCATGTATGTGGTGGGTTTGAGCAGAAACAATTTGCGTCCTTTGAGGCTTGTTTCGGCCACAAAGCCGTAACGCTTGTCATCAAAAACAATATTGGACGCTTTTGCAAAAGCGTCCAATATCATAAATCCAGTATTGTGGCGGGTTCCGGCATATTCGTCACCGGGATTTCCCAACCCTACAATTAAATATTTATCCATCTACTATAATGTTGCGGACAGAAACTTCATAAATCCTTTTTCATGATGCTGAAGCGCCACAGTCCGGCATCAGATTGTCTATTGGAAACTTATTACTCTGCTGCGTTGGCGGCTGCTGCAGACATTGCGGCACGTGTCATCTTCACAGAGCATACGATAACTTCCTTGCTTGTTGCGATCTCAAGACCTTCGAAGCTGAGATCACCAACCTTGATGCTCTTACCGATCTTCAGTGATGTAACGTCGATGTCAAGGTGCTCCGGTATGATAGTGTAAGGAGCTGTAACGTCGATCTTGCGGATAGAGAGGTTCATCTTACCACCATCGCGTACACCCTGTGCCAAACCAACGAGTTTTACAGGAATACCGATTGTAACCGGCTTGTTCTCGTTCACCTCGAGGAAGTCTACGTGCAGCAGTGCGTCTGTTACCGGATGGAACTGCAGTTCCTTCATGATTGCTGTGTGAGACTCGCCGTCGATTACGAGGTTGATCATGTAGATATGCGGAGTGTAGACAACCTTACGCAGTTCGCTCATAGGAACAGCGAAAGCCATTGCTACCGGTTTGCCGTCCTGTGTTGCCTCACCGTAGAGGTTGCAGGGTACCAAACCTTCTTTTCTCAATTCTTTAGAAGCTTTTTTTCCAAGGGCAGTGCGCTTCTGACCTGTTACGTTAATTTCTTTCATAATAAAATGTGTTACTCTAAATTAAGTTTGATGATAGTCATGCCTTAATTCGCCATCACACGAGAAATGTGTTTCTGTATCGATGTACTCATAAAAGCGGTGCAAAGTTACTCTTTTTCTTTGGATTGCCCAAAGCATATTAAAAAAAAACATTAAACGTCTGTATTTTTTTGGCGGTTACTGTATTTTTCTCTATTTTTGCAAAGAATTTTATTGAAGGATGGATAATGATTAATCGTGAGCTAATAAGAATAAAGATAGTCCAGTTAACCTATTCTTACTATCAGAATGGCAACAAAAATATGGATAACGCTGAGAAGGAACTCTTGTTCAGCCTTTCTAAAGCATATGATTTATACAATTATCTGCTTGAACTTATCGTAGCCATTACACGGGAGGAAAGACATCGTGTCGAGATACTCTCCCAAAGGGCACAGCGTGAAGGTAAGGAGTTACCGTCGTCAAAGTTTGCTTATAACAAGTTTGCTGTGCAGCTCGAGGAAAACAAAATGCTCTGCGAGTTTGCCGAGACTCAGAAACAGTCATGGGAGGAAGACCTGGAGTTTGTGAGAAAACTGTGCAATCAGATAGAACAAAGCGAGGCATACGCCAATTACATGCAGTCGGAGGACGACTCATATGAGGCTGACCGTGAACTGTGGCGCAAGCTTTACAAGCAGCTCATTCAGGAAAATGCAGACCTTGACGCTATTCTTGAAGAAAAGAGTCTTTATTGGAATGACGACAAGGAAATAGTAGATACATTCGTATTGAAAACCATCAAACGCTTCGATCCGAAAAACAAGCAGAAGCAGGAACTTCTGCCTGAATACAAGGATGAGGAAGACAGAAACTTTGCGCGTAAGCTTTTCAGAACAACAATACTGAATGCCGAGCAATACCAGCGCTACATGAGCGAGACATCGCGCAACTGGGATTTCTCCCGTCTGGCGTATATGGACATTGTGATAATGCAGATCGCTATTGCCGAGATGATGACTTTCCCGAACATTCCGGTAAGTGTCACCATCAACGAATATGTAGAGCTTGCCAAGCTTTATTCCACACCGAAGAGTGGAGGATATATCAACGGTATGCTTGACGCCATCGCACGCTTCCTTATCAGTACTGGTAAGATGTTCAAGTCGATGGACGAACCGCGCTCAAAGAAGTCTCAGGTTGCTGAAATCAAGAAGAACGGCGGTGAAGAGCCTGCGAAGACAAAGGAAGACAATGCGGAATAATAATTGAAGAAATATAAACAAAATAACTAAGACTATAAAAGATGAGTACATTGGTATTGGCTGCTCAGGCAGCAGGAGCTCAGGGCGGAGGCTTGGGCATGTTGGTAATGATGGTGGCAATCTTCGTTATCATGTGGCTTTTCATGATACGCCCACAGCAGAAGAAACAGAAGGAAATACGCAAGTTCCAGAATTCTCTCACAGAAGGAGCAAAGGTTGTTACCGGCGGTGGAATATATGGAACTGTAAAACGTGTTGATCTTACCACCAATACAATTGAGGTGGAGATAGCACGCGGTGTGGTTATTGTCGTTGACAAGAGCTACGTTTTCGCTGATCCGTCTTCACAAATGCCGAATGCCTGATGTCACGCATTCGGTGTAACAGGTGATACCTAGAACGTCGAAGGAATGGAGCGATTGACGCATGATTATAAAAACATCAGGAACTTCTTGTTCGGATTCTTGAACAAGGAGTTTCTGATTTTTTTGTTTTTTCTGGCTCTAAGCAGTATCTTCTGGCTTATGATGGCTCTTAATGAGACATACGAGCGTGAAATAACAGTGCCGATGTCGCTTACCAATGTCCCAAAGAATGTGGTACTTACTACAGAGATGGACTCCACAGTGAAGGTGACTGTGCGTGATAAAGGTTTTACGCTTGTCACCTACATGTACAGCAGACGTATGCAGCCGATAAAGATAAATTTCGGAGCATACGCCAACAAACAGACGGGATACGGACTTGTGCCGTCTGCCGATATACAGAAGTTTGTCTATCAGCAGCTTATGGGTTCGTCGAAGATAGTGTCTGTCAATCCCGACAAACTTGATTTTTACTTCAATTACGGCGCTTCCAAGACAGTGCCGGTGCGTATGGACGGATCCGTTGTACCGGGCCGGTCATACTATCTTGCGTCTACACGCTTCTGGCCGGAGAAAGTCACAGTGTACGCGAGCAGGAAAATGCTCGACAGCATACGCTACGTGAAGACGGAACCGATACGCATTGTCAATTTCGAGGACACCGTAATAAAGGAAGTTCCTATAGCCAAGATACACGGAGTTAAATGCGTTCCGTCCACAGTCCGCATCGGACTGTATCCTGACATCCTTACAGAGGAGAGCGTATCCGTGCCTATCAAGGCCATCAATCTGCCCGATGGAAAGGTGCTGCGCACATTCCCGTCGCATGTCAATGTAAGATTCACAGTCGGAGCAAGTATGTTCCGTACGGTGAAGGCAGATCAGTTTGTCGTTGTGGTGGACTATAACGAAGTGATGGGACATGCTTCCGACAAGTGCGATCTTCACTTGGTGAAGAGTCCTTACATGGTGCGCAATGCGCAGCTTGAGATAAATCAGGTGGATTATTTGGTGGAACAGCAGTAAGGGTATGCGTCCGCACGGCAGGCGATGCCCGGCCCGACAGACAGCCGTAAGGCTGCCTGACAAGTCTGACACTGCGTTTGCAACACTGGAGCGACACCGATAACAGACAACAGAAAAATGAAAATTGCAATAACAGGAGGCATTGGTGCCGGCAAGTCATTTGTGTGCAAGTCGCTCAACCGACGCGGCATTGAGGTTTACGACTGCGATGCGGCCGCCAAAAGACTTATGCGCACATCACCCGCACTGCGCGATGCGCTCCGACGTCTTGTAGGCGACAGCGTGTACAAAGGAGACGTGTTGCAGAAACAGGTGCTTGCCGCGTTTCTCCTTGCGAGCGACGCTAACAACAGCGCTGTGGCCGATATTGTTCATCCGGCAGTAGCCGCCGACTACATGTCTTCCGACATCGAGTGGCTCGAAAGCGCCATTCTCTTCGACAGCGGTTTCGACAAACGTGTGCCTTTCGACTTTGTCGTCTGCGTCACGGCGCCCGTCGAACTGCGCATAAAGCGTATAATGGCGCGCGACAACATCACACGCGAGCAGGCGCTGGAGTGGATAGACCGTCAGCTGCCGCAGCAGGAAGTGGTGGCACGCAGCGATTTCGAGATTGTGAACGACGGCCTTCATGACATAGATTTACAGATTAACAACATTTTAAACAAAATAAACAACAGATTATAAAAATGGAAACAATTCTTTCAATAGCAGGCAAACCGGGCCTTTACCGTCTGGTTTCGCGTGGAAAAATGAATCTTATTGTTGAATCACTTGATGAGGCTCACCGCCGCATACCGGCATTTGCGTCCGACCGTGTGACAAGCCTCGCCGACATAGCAATGTACACTGACAGCGAAGACGTGCCTCTGTGGCAGGTGCTCCAGAATCTTGGCGAAAAGGAAGACAAGAAAGAATGCTCGCTCAATTACAAGAAATGCTCTAAGGAAGAGCTGCATGCTTTCTTCGCAGAGGTTCTGCCCAGCTACGACCGTGAGCGCGTTCACGACAGCGACATCAAGAAACTTATACAGTGGTACAACCTCCTCGTGAAGAACGGCATAACCGACTTCAAGGAAGTTCTGATGCCTACTGAGGGTGACAATATCGACGACCGTACAGAGGAATAATCCTTTTCACGGCGTTTCACGGACGGTGTCTTCGGATGCCGCTGCCCACAACGACATAAGGGATGCATGCGTTCTGAAGGCATGCATCCCTTTATTTTTCTGCCATGATTGCACTATTTTCCTATGGACAGCTCTTTTTTATGTCTTTTTCACACCGTAAGTCACAATCAATACGTATCTTTGTCAATGGCTTGTTTTATTAGCCTTAATTCAAAAGACACAACAATCACGATATGAAATATATTCTTGCAATCGACTCTTTCAAGGGATGCCTGTCTTCGGCCGGTGCCGAGGAGGCTGTGGAAAAAGCCATACATGATGCCGAGCCCGATGCCGAAGTGCTCCGGTTGACCGTGTCCGACGGCGGCGAGGGCATGCTCGACGCTTTCATGAGCCTGTCGGACGGCACCCGTCATAAGGTACTTGTGCGCGATGCCATGATGCGTCATGTCGAGGCTGAGTACGGAATAAGTGCCGACGGTACGGCTTTCATCGAGTCTGCCGCCTCGTGCGGACTCACGCTTATCGAACCCGAGTTGCGCAGTCCGGTGCGTGCCACTTCCTACGGAGTGGGCGAACTCGTGGCCGATGCCGTGAGGCGCGGATGCCGCAACTTCATTATCGGACTGGGCGGCAGCGCCGTGAGCGATGCCGGAATAGGCATGCTGCGTGCTCTCACCGACGCCTTTGCCGATGGTGGAACGATGGACGATGCTCTTTGCGGCGTGCTCGGGCAGTGCCGGTTCACTCTGGCCAGCGATGTACGCAATCCGCTTTACGGTCCTGATGGCGCAGCCTGTGTCTACGGTCCTCAGAAAGGAGCGTCGCCGGCCGATGTAGTCATGCTCGACAACCGTGCCCGTCGCTTTGCCGACTTCTCCGCCCGCCACTTCGGGTACGACCGTTCCTCCGAACCCGGTGCAGGCGCTGCGGGGGGCTTGGCTATGCCTTCATGCAGTATCTCGGTGCCACGGTGCACAGCGGAGCCGACCTCTTGCTCGACATGGCCGGCTTCGACGCCATGCTCGGCGATGCCTCGTGTGTCATAACGGGCGAGGGACGGGCCGACCGTCAGACACTCATGGGCAAACTGCCCGGCCGTGTTCTGTCGCGTGCACGTGCGGCCGGAGTTCCCGTATGGCTCATCGCCGGCAGCGTGGCCGATGTTCCCGAACTGCTCGAGGTCGGTTTTTCGCGTGTGGAGGCAGTCACTCCTGCATCGATGGACACGGCAGAGGCCATGCGTCCCGACACAGCCCGTGCCAACATAAGTGAAACAATCAAACGACTGATGATATGAAAAAGAAAATGTTATGGTCGGCTGCTATAATGGCTGTAACGCTGTTGGCAGTCCTCATCGGTTCGGGCTTCTACATGCTCGACTATGCCCTGTCCAACGCAGACAGGTCGAAAAAGACAAGCTACGCATATGTAATGAAGAACTATCCGGAGACACGTCCCTGGCTAGACAGTCTGCAACGCAACGGCATTCTGCGCGATACGTTCATCGTAATGCCCGACGGCGAGCGCTCGCATGCCATCTTTGCACGCTCCGACAGTGCCCGCGGACGCACCGCCGTTGTGGTTCACGGCTACAAGGACCGTTCCACCGGCATGCTCCACATAGCTTATATATATAATAAGGTGATGGGTTACAACATTCTGTTGCCCGACCTTCACGGTCACGGGCTGAGCGATGGCGACGACATACAGATGGGTTGGAAAGACCGTCTCGACGTGATGCACTGGATGGATGTGGCCGAACGCATGTTCCGCCAGAGTGGTTACGAGTCGCGCATGGTGGTGCACGGAGTGTCGATGGGAGCCGCCACTACTATGAACATCTCCGGAGAGAAGACGCCCGACTACGTGAAATGCTTCGTGGAGGACTGCGGTTACACCAGCGCGTGGGACGAGTTCGCACACGAGATGAAGAAGCGTTTCGACCTTCCGGAGTTTCCTCTGCTCCATGTATCAAGTGTGCTGTGCAAGCTGAAGTACGGATGGAGCTTCGGCGAGGCGTCGCCTGTGAAGCAGCTGAAGGCAAGTCATAAGCCGATGTTCTTCATACACGGAGGCAAGGACGACTTTGTGCCTACGGCAATGGTTCATCCCTGCTACGAGGCAAAACCTCAGCCCAAGGCTCTGTGGATAGCTCCCGGCAGCGCACATGCCGTGTCCTACCGTGACCACAAGCAGGAGTACACCGACCGTGTGAAAGCCTTTGTGGAGAAGTGGAACAGATGATACAGTCGTGACAAAATGGCGCAGTCGTGCGACAATATGGCATAAAATTCCTGTTGGTACGTTAGTTGTATATATAAGAGTGAAGCCTTTAAAGAAAGGCATAACAAGAAAACAAACAACTAAAAAATAATCAGGAGGTATTAATTATGATGCCAGTTTACAGAAATTCATGGTTACCAGAAGTGTTCAACGACTTGTTTGTCAACTCACCGAAGACCAACGCAACGGCTCCGGCCATCAATGTCAAGGAGACACAGGACAGCTACATAGTAGAGCTTGCCGCTCCGGGAATGCGCAAGGAGGACTTCATGGTTCACATCAACGACGACGGTGACCTCACCATAAAGATGGAGAACAAACGCGAGGAGCGCGAGGAAGACAAGAAAGCACACTATCTGCGCCGCGAGTTCGCCTACTCAAAGTTCGAACAGACTCTTATTCTTCCGGACGATGTAGACAAGGAGAAGATCAAGGCCGGAGTGGCCGACGGAGTGCTCACAGTAGAACTTCCCAAGATAAAGAAGGAAGAACACAAGGTCAGCAGACAGATCACTGTAGAGTAATCTTTTAAGAGTTATTTTCTCACGGTTGGCAAATTTTAGAATGGTTATACATTAAACACTGTCCCCGGACTCAACGTCCGGGGATTTTTTTGTCCGTATGTGCAGAACGCTATGGTCTGGCGGCGACGCTTATTCATGGCTGCTGTGAGGGGTGCAGGACGTAATTCTGTATAAATATACACTTTTTTTAGTAAAAAATTTTGACAAAATAAAATCGCAAAATAGATGACAGCTACCCTCGTTACTACTGTCGGCAGATGCCTGTTTCTGTTGTTTCATGTCGCGACAATCGGTTGCTGACAGTACGATGTGGCTGTCACTGCTGTGCAATACAGGCTTTGTTGTGGTGCGAAACAGACTATATCAGGGTGCAATATGGTCTGTATCATGCCATGATAGAGCCCATATCAGGGTGTAAAAAGCACTCTTTCGTAAGCCGGAAAATTATCTTTTTTGTAAGGAAAAAATTAATGTGCTGATAACCAGTGGTTTATGTTATGTCTCTGAGAATTGAATATTTGCGTGCGACAGATCTTTTGTCTGCAAATAATCGATTCTCAGAGAGTTGACGGTCTGCGCACTGTATATTTATACAACAGTTTGTGCATAAATATACATTCGCTGTTGCCGCATGTCTTGTTCCGTCTGATGATGTTACGGAGCGGCGGCGTGCTGTATGTGATACGAAAGTGATGGTGGTGTCGGGGCGTTATGAATATTACTGAAAACGCCCTGCCTGATGCCGTGACAGCATCGGGCAGGGCGCGTGCTTTGGTTTATGGTCGGGTTTTTAGAAACCGTATATCTCCTTCAGTTTGCTGCCCAGCTGGTCGCCTCTGAGGTCGAGTGCGACAATCTTGCCCTGCGGATCTACGAGCAGGCTCGACGGTATGGCGCGGATTCCGTAAGTCGTTGCTGCGACGGATTTCCATCCCTGAAGATCGGAGAGGTTGGGCCACGGCATGCCGAGGTCGGCTATTCCTTTCTTCCATGCGTCTTCCTTGTTGTCGAGCGACAGGCCGACGATTTCGAATCCTTTGGCGTGATACTTCTCGTAGTTGGCCTTCACGTTAGGCATCTCTGCGCGGCATGGTCCGCACCAGCTTGCCCAGAAGTCTATGAGTACGTAGTTTCCCTTGCCGCAATATTCGCTCAGCTTGTGCATCTTTCCGTCGGTTCCCTTCATCTCCACGTCCTTGAACTGTGAGCCCATGATGGCCTCTTTGCGCTCTATCTCGGCCAGGCGCGCTCTCGAACGTGCCAGTCGCGGGTGGCTGGCGTAGGCATATTTAGGGTTGAGCAGTTCGCGCAGCTCGTCGGTTGTGTACTTGTCGGCTATGTTGTCTCCGAATATTGCCGGTATGAGGTTGTCGCGGTTTTCCTCTACAGCCTTCCTCACCACAGCCTCCATCTTGGCGTTTATGGGATCGATGTGGTTTTTCTGCAGATTCTCGGCCAGCGCCTTCAGCTCGTCCTGCGACTTTCCGCTCATGCTTGCTTCTGCATACTGTTGCATGTATTTGTTCATTTCGCCGTACAGACCGTCAATCTGCCGGTCTATGCTGTTCACGCGGTTGTTCAGTTCAGAGCCGCTCAGCTTCATTGTGCTGAGGTCTACCGTCACGGGCTTTCCGTCGTTTATGAACACACACATCTGTGCATTCTCACCCAGAATACCGAGTATGGCGTCCTTCTTGAAGCTGCCCTTCATCTCGAACTTGCCGTTTACGGTCTCTGCACTGTCTATCTTTATGATGTCGGAATAGAATCTTACTTCGGTGGCATCGAGCAGATAAACTTTCTTGATTGTAGGCTGGCATGTGCCTTTGATTTCGTATTGGGTGTCTATGCCTGTAGTTTGTGCCATGAAAGGAAGGCAGCACATCGTGAGTACGGCGGTAATAATAGATTTTCTCATGTCTGTTTTTTATATTTTAGTATGTTAATGTTATCAGCAATAAGATTGCAGATATAGTGAAAGGTGAGCGCAGCGGCAAGGCTTGAAAACGATGTTTTAATAGCCTTGACATTGCCGAGCCGTATCCTATATTATGCAAATATATGGATTCTACACTGGAATCTTCTGCTTTACAAAGGTAGTAAATTTATTTTCACCCCCCCCATTTTACAATAATTAACTTAACTGTCGCATCATGTAATGACGTGTAAGGTGTGACGTTTTTTAGATTTGTACATGCTGAAGAAAGTCTGTATCCAGCGGCAGAAAGCGACGTAGTAAAAGAAAAAACGCCCTGCCTGATGCCGTGACAGCATCGGGCAGGGCGTGTGCCTTTGGTTTATAGTCGGGTTTTAGAAACCGTAGATTTCTTTCAGTTTGTTGCCCAGCTGGTCGCCTCTGAGGTCGAGGCCGACAATCTTGCCCTGCGGATCTACGAGCAGGCTCGACGGTATGGAGCGGATGTTGTAAGTAGCTGCAGCGATGGATTTCCAGCCCTGAAGGTCGGAAAGGTTCGGCCACTGCATGCCGAGGTCGGCAATGCCCTTCTTCCATGCGTCTTCCTTATTGTCGAATGACAGGCCGACGATTTCGAATCCTTTGGCGTGATACTTCTCGTAGTTGGCCTTCACGTTAGGCATCTCTGCGCGGCATGGTCCGCACCAGCTTGCCCAAAAGTCGATGAGCACGTAGTTTCCCTTGCCGCAGTATTCGCTGAGCTTGTGCATCTTTCCGTCGGTTCCCTTCATCTCCAGGTCCTTGAACTGAGTGCCGATGATGGCCATCTTCTTTTCGAGGTCGGCCATGTAAGCCTTTGCGCGTGCAGCCATCGGATGGCTGGTGTAGGCATATTTTGGGTCGAGCAGTTCTTTCAGCTCGTCGAGTTCACAGTCGTACATGATGTTGTTGATGAACGCTGCCGGTATGATGTTGTCTTTGTTGTCGCGGATAATCTGCTTTGTGAGCTCTGTGCTCTTGGCTGCAATGGGCTCTATGTATTTGCTGTTCAGTTCCTCGGCCAGAGCTTTCAGTTCGGCTTCTGATTTGCCGCTCTTCTGTGCCTCGTTGTACTGTTCGATGTATTTTCTTACTTCACCGTTTATTGCATCGAGCTGACGGTCGTAGCCGTTGAGCTTGTTGTTCAGTTCAGAACCTTTGAGCGTCATGGTGGCAAGGTCGGTGCTTACCGGTGTTCCGTCGTTTATGAATACGATGTAGCTGGAACTTCCTTTAGCTGCAATGCCGAGGAAAGCGTCCTTCTTGTTGCTTCCCTTTATCTCGAATGTTCCGTTCTTTGTCTCTGTACTGTCTGCCACGCCCTTCATCAAGTCGATGACATACACCTTCGCGATGTCTGTCGGGCATGTGCCTTTAACCTCATAGGCAGTGTCGCCGTTGCCTGTCTGTGCCATAAGCGGCATGCAGCAGAATGCAAGGGCAGCTGTGATAATTGAATTCTTCATAATCATATATAATTAAAATGGTTTATGTTTGTGGGGCACAAAATTATATATTTTATTCCGTTCGGCGGTTATTAATCAATTAAAAATGTGTAACTTTGCCGCCGAATTTGTATTCAGAGTGCTTGGTAAACCTCTTAAAAAACAAGGAAATGGACATAAACAGGAAGACTGTGAGCGTGCTGTTCATGCTTTTCAGCATGCTCTTCTGCGTTTGCCTTATTACGGCAAACGTGCTTGAAACAAAGCAGATATCGTTCGGACCGATAAACATTACTGGCGGATTGCTCGTATTCCCCGTGTCGTACATCATCAACGACTGTGTGTGCGAGGTGTGGGGATATGCCAAGGCGCGGCTGCTCATCTGGCTGGGCTTTGCCATGAACTTCATATTCGTGATGTTCGGAGCGCTTGCCGACGCCATTCCCGGCGCGCCTTATTGGGACAACGACGCCGGATTCCATGCCGTGTTCGGTCTTGCACCACGCATAGCCGCCGCGTCGTTCGTGGCTTTTCTTGCCGGATCGTTCATCAATGCCTATGTCATGAGCCGCATGAAGGTGGCTCACGGAGGCCGTCATTTCTCGCTGCGTGCGGTGCTCAGCACGGTGTTCGGTGAGACTGCCGACTCGCTGATATTCTTTCCGCTCGCCCTCTCGGGGGTGGTGCCGTTGTCGGAAATGCCGTCGCTCATCATCTCGCAGGTAGTTCTGAAGACGCTTTACGAGATATTGGTGCTGCCGGTGACGGTGCGTGTGGTGCGTATGACAAAGGCACACGAGCACACCGATGTTTATGACGAAGGAATAAATTACAGTGTCTGGAAAATATTCAATATATGAGCAACAACAGTGAAAACAGAAAGGAGGAGGGACTGAAGGCCCTCGGAGCGAAGACAAAATATGCCGACGACTATGCGCCGGAAGTACTTGAGACGTTTGTAAACAAGCATCCGGACAACGATTATTGGGTGAGATTCAACTGCCCGGAGTTCACGTCGCTGTGTCCCATCACCGGTCAGCCGGACTTCGCAGAGATACGCATCGCCTATATACCTGATGTTAAGATGGTGGAGAGCAAGAGCCTGAAGCTCTATCTTTTCAGCTTCCGCAATCATGGCGACTTCCATGAGGACTGTGTGAACATCATCATGAAGGACCTCATAAAACTGATGGATCCGAAATATATCGAGGTGACAGGACTGTTCACTCCGCGTGGTGGCATAAGCATATATCCTTATGCTAACTATGGAAGACCGGGCACAAAGTATGAGAAACTGGCCGAACAGCGTTTCATTACGCACGACATGAACGGATAGCAGACCGCAGGTGACGCTGTCGGTGGTATATAATAAGAGCATAAACGTATGAGGAAAAGGTTTTTTGCAGCACTCGGCGTTCTGTTGGTGGTGGCTTCACTGCTGTCTTCGGTCAGTGTGCACGCTTCCGACGGCAAAGGCCGTAAGAAGGTGGCTGTGGTATTGTCGGGAGGCGGTGCCAAGGGTATGGCGCATATCGGAGCACTGCGTGTGATAGAGAAAGCCGGAATACCGATCGACATCATCACCGGAACGTCGATGGGTTCTATTGTAGGCGGACTCTACGCAATAGGTTACGACGCCCACCGACTCGACTCTATGGTGAGGGTGCAGGACTGGTCGTTTCTGCTCACCGACAAGCTTGAGGCACACAGTCCGCTGCTCGATAACCGCGAGAGACAGAACACTTATTTCCTCACAAAGACACTCACGCTCAGTAAGAACAAGATAACCAACAAGCCGGGAGGAATGATAGAGGGCCGCAACCTCGACAAACTGTTCAACAGACTTACGGCCGGCTATCGTGATTCTATAGACTTCAACAGTCTGCCAATACCCTTTGCGTGTGTGGCCACCAATATTGTGGACAACTCGGAGTATGTCATGCATAGTGGCTTTCTTTCCGAAGCCATGCGTTCGAGCATGGCCATACCAGGTGTGTTCTCGCCGGTGAGAAAGGACAGTATGGTGCTTGTGGATGGCGGACTGCGCAACAATTTCCCTGTTGACATAGCACGGCAGATGGGCGCCGACGTGGTGATTGGCGTGACGGTTCAGGAAGATTTGAAGGAAGCCTACGAACTGAAGAGCACGTCGGATGTACTCATGCAGATTGTCAATATCAACTGTAAGAACAAGTATGACGAGAATCTGGCAATGACGGATGTGCCCATTTGTGTCAACACTTCGGGTTATTCTTCTGCCAGTTTTACTGCTTCGGCCATAGACACGCTGATGAAACGAGGCGAGGAAGCGGCAGTGGAGCAGTGGGACAAGCTCATGGAACTGAAGAGGATAATCGGTATTGACAGCACTTTTGTGCCTGACAGACCGCACCTTCATGCTGAGGCCATGCTGCCCGACACGCTGGTTGAGGATGCAAGAAAGAAACGTGTGGGGATGCTGTCGGCCGGACTGGGTGTGAGGTTTGACACCGAAGAGATTGTGGCGTTGCAGATAAACGGCTCTTTCACGCCTGCCGCATCGCCCTTGACAACCGAACTTACGCTTCGTCTTGGCAAGCGTATAATGGGCCGCGCCGATTTCATATACGACCCGATAAAAGCCGGCCGTATGCGACTTTCATATATTTTCCGTCACAATGATTTGAATCTTTATTATGAAGGCAACCGCGACTTCAATATGACTTACAACCAGCACACGGCCATTCTGTCGCCTTTGAACTTCAACATACGCAATTTCAGTCTTGACATAGGTGTGCGTTGGGATTATTATGCTTACAACAGCATGCTTTCAAATGTAGAGAATGAGAATCTTGAAACTGTTGTTGATGGTGGCCATTACATAGCTTATTACGCAGGAGTGAGATACAACTCGGAGAACAAATGGTATTTCCCGACGCGCGGATCGCGCTTCAATGCGTCTTACAGTTACAACACGGACAACTTTGTAGGCTACGACGGCGACCGCGGATACAGCATCATAAGTGCTTCGTGGCGCACAGCTCTGCCTCTTTCGAGACGTTTCACTCTGCAGCCGATGCTCTATGGACGTATGCTATTCGGTGGCACCATTCCGCTTTGCAGTGCCAATATCATCGGCGGCGACAGGTTCGGCAGTTATGTAGAACAGCAGATGCCGTTTGCCGGAGTTGGCTATGCTGAGCATATAGACAATCAGTTTGTCGCAATGCAGTTGGCGGCATACCAGCGCATCGCAGCCAATAACTATGTTCAGCTCAAGTTTGCCGCTGCGTGCATGTCGCACAAGGCGGGCGACATGTTGCGCGAACCGCTGATGGTAGGAACGCAGATGGCTTATTACTACGACAGTATGTTCGGACCGCTCGGAGCTTCTTTGGGGTGGTCGAATCGTACGGGCAGCGTTTATTTCTACATCAATCTGGGCTTTGATTTCTGATGTCCGGTCGTAGCGTATGCCGTGAGTCGGAATGTGTGGAATGTGGCCTGTGCGCATCATGCAGTAGTCAAAATAACTAAAAAAAGCGTATATGCTCGCTTATTTGGAATTTTTTGTCTATTTTTGCATGTTTGAAAGAATGAACGAAATTAAAAATCAGAAACATACAAGATATGAAAAAGAAAATCCAGTTCAGTCTCTTATATCGGGACATGTGGCAGTCTTCAGGAAAATTCCAGCCGCGTAAAGACCAGTTGGAGCGCATAGCTCCGGTAATCATCGATATGGGATGCTTTGCCCGTGTCGAGACAAACGGTGGTGCCTTCGAGCAGGTTAATCTTCTTGCAGGCGAGAATCCAAACGATGCCGTAAGAGCTTTCTGTAAGCCGTTCAACGAAGCAGGCATCAAGACTCATATGCTTGATCGTGGTCTTAACGCACTCCGTATGTACACAGTGCCAGACGATGTACGTCAGCTGATGTACAAGGTGAAGCACGCACAGGGCGTTGATATTCCCCGTATATTCTGCGGTCTGAACGACGTTAGAAACATTATCCCGAGCATAAAGTGGGCTGCTGAGGCTGGTATGACGCCGCAGGCTACTCTCTGTATCACCAATTCACCGGTTCATACCGTTGAATATTACTGTGACATAGCAGACAAGGTGATCGCTGCCGGTGCAAAGGAACTGTGTCTGAAGGATATGGCAGGAATTGGCCAGCCGGCTATGCTCGGTCAGCTGACAAAGGCTATCAAGGACAAATATCCTGATATCATTATCGAATATCACGGCCATTCTGGTCCTGGACTTTCTATGGCTTCTATTCTGGAAGTATGTAAGAATGGTGCCGACATCATCGATACAGCGATGGAACCGCTGTCTTGGGGTAAGGTTCATCCGGACATCATTTCTGTTCAGAGCATGTTGAAGAACGAGGGATTCGATGTTCCTGAAATCAATATGAACGCTTACATGAAGGCCCGTTCGCTCACTCAGGAGTTCATTGATGAGTGGCTTGGCTATTTCATCAACCCACAGAACAAGGTTATGTCCTCACTTCTGCTCGGATGCGGTCTGCCTGGCGGTATGATGGGAAGCATGATGGCCGATCTTGGCGGTATACGTTCTACAATCAACAATATACGTAAGAAGAAAGGCGAAGAAGAACTTTCTATGGACGACATGCTCGTGAAACTGTTTGACGAAGTGGCTTATGTATGGCCGCGCGTGGGTTACCCACCACTCGTAACACCGTTCTCTCAGTATGTGAAGAACATAGCTCTCATGAACCTTCTTACTCTTGAGCAGGGCAAGGGACGCTTTGTCATGATGGACGATGCAATGTGGGGCATGATACTCGGTAAGAGTGGAAAGATTCCTGGAACCATCGATCCGGAACTGGTTGAACTTGCAAAGGCACAGGGACGCGAGTTTACAGATGCCGATCCGCACACTCTCATTCCTAACAATCTTGATGAATTCAGAAAGGAAATGGACGAGAACGGATGGGATTACGGTAAGGACGACGAGGAACTGTTCGAACTTGCTATGCATCCGGAGCAGTACCGCAACTACAAGAGCGGCCAGGCAAAGAAGAACTTCCTTGCAGATCTGCAGAAGGCAAAGGATGCAAAACTCGGCAGCCAGCTCACACCGGAGCAGCTCTCTGCATTCAAACATGCAAAGGCCGACGCTATCGTGGCTCCTGTAAGAGGTCAGGTGTTCTGGGAGTTCAACGGAGAAGGCGAGTGTGCACCGTCTGTAGAGCCTTACATCGGTAAGGAATATAAGGAAGGTGATGTGTTCTGCTACATCCAGGCTCCGTGGGGCGAGTTTGTTGAAGTGCCTGCCGCTATGGGTGGAAAACTCGTTGAGATCGGAGCAAAACAGGGCTCTAAGATCAACAAGGGCGATGTTGTTGCCTATGTTGAGCGTGCTCATGAGTAAATGACATTTCATGGATTGGAAAATCATAATAGACAAGTATTATCCTAAGGAGAGCAAACTCAGGGAGATACTTATAACACATAGTCAATCTGTAACGCGTCGAGCGTTACAGATTGTTTCTTTACATCCGGAACTGCAACTCGACCGTGACTTCATAGCCGAGGCTGCAATGTTGCATGATATAGGCATAATACGCTGTGATGCGCCTGATATCTGCTGTTTCGGAGATGAACCTTATATACGTCACGGCATTCTTGGCGCGGCCATGCTCCGTGCCGAAGGTTTTCCCAGACATGCACGTGTTTGCGAACGCCACACCGGTGCCGGTCTGTCGCTTGACGATATATGCGGGCGCAATCTGCCGCTTCCGCATTCGGACTTTCTGCCCGAAACTCTTGAGGAACAGGTGATATGCTATGCCGATAAATTCTATTCCAAGTCGCATCTCGAACGCGAAAAGACAATCGAACAGGCCGAGAAGAGTATTTCCAAATATGGAGAAGCTGGTCTGATGCGTTTTCGTCGTTGGGTGGAGATGTTCGAATAATGTTAAAGTAACGAAATCACTCGCCCGTTCTTTATATATTAAGTAACTTTGCAAGTTGAATGAGGACAAAGTCAATTATAGCCCTTCTGCTTTTCGCCATCATGTTTGTGATGGCTGATACCAATATACCGTTCTTTCAGAAAAAGAAGGAAAAGACTCAGATGGTAACCGATTCGGTGATGCAAAGCGATTCTATCATGCGCGATTCGCTGGGCAACATTGTTGTTGATACCACCAAAATGGACTCGCTCGAACTTGCCATCTATCATCACAACAAAGCGATTGACGATTCCATAAGGCTCGATTCGCTCAACCGACAGAAGTCGGAGGGCATCAATTCGCCTGTACAATACAGCGCCAACGATTCGCTCGTGTATGACGCGAGCAGCAAAACGGCACATCTGTATGGCAGTTCCAACGTCAAATACGAGAACATGGATCTTGCCAGCGAAAAGATTTACATGAGTCTTGACAGCAGTCTTGTGCATGCCACCGGTATCCGTGACACGGCTGATACCACAGGTCTGAAACTCACGGGAACGCCTGTCTTCACAATGGGTGCCGATTCGTATGAGAGCGATACGATGGCTTTCAACTTCAAGACAAAGAAAGGTCTTATAAGCAACGTATACACTGCGCAGCAGGACGGATTCCTCCGCAGTGAACTGTCGAAGCGCAGTGCCAGTGGAGATGTCTATCTTCAGCACGGCCGTTACACCACGTGTGACGCTCCGCATCCCGATTTCTACATCGCGCTTTCGCGTGCCAAGGTGCGCCCCGGCAAGGATGTGACGTTCGGTCCGGCCTATCTTGTCGTGGCAGACGTTCCGCTTCCGCTCGCCATACCATACGGATTCTTTCCTTTCACCAAAAGTTATTCTAGCGGATTCATAATGCCTACTTACGGTGATGAGAGCGACCGGGGCTTCTATCTGCGCGACGGAGGATACTATTTCGCCATGGGCGACAAGTGGGATCTGAAGCTTTTGGGTGAGATCTACACCAAAGGCTCATGGGGTGTTTCGGCAGCCAGCAACTACAACAAGCGTTACAAGTACAGCGGAAGTTTCCTTTTCAGCTATCAGGACACACGTACCGGAGAGAAGGGAATGCCCGATTACGGACGTCAGGAGAGCTTTAAGATACAGTGGAGCCACCGTCAGGACCCCAAGTCAAATCCTTTCAGCACACTGTCGGCAAGCGTCAACTTCGCCACATCGAGCTATGAGCGCAACAATCTCAACAGTCTTTACAATCCGCAGACGCTCACCCAGTCGACCAGAACCTCTTCTGTGAGCTGGAGCACAACTTTCTCAAGCATCGGACTCTCGCTCAGTTCTACAGCCAACCTGTCGCAGAACATGGTCGATTCAACCATCGCCATGACGTTGCCCGACCTCAATATCTCCATAAGCCGATTCTATCCGTTCAAGCGTAAGAACGCCGTGGGCAAGGAACGTTGGTACGAAAAGATTTCAATGAGTTATACCGGACAGCTCTCCAACTCCATCAACACGAAGGAAGACATGCTTATGAAGTCGAACCTTATAAAAGACTGGCGCAACGGATTCAACCATTCCATACCTATCAACGGTAACTTCACGCTGTTCAACTATATCAATATCACGCCGTCGTTCAGCTTTACCGACCGCATGTATACCAACAAGGTGATGCGTTCGTGGGACGAAGAACGTCAGACGGAAGTGGCCGACACGACATACGGATTCTACAACGTATATAACTGGAACCTCAGTGTTGGTATGTCAACAAAGCTTTACGGTTTCTGGATTCCGAACCGCAAGATCTTCGGAGACAAGATACAGGCCATACGCCACGTCTTCACTCCGTCGGTAAGTTTCAGCTATGCGCCGGACTTCGGAGCCTCACGTTACGGTTATTGGGAAACATACCAGAAGACCGACGCCGACGGCAATGTGTCGCTGGTTGAGTATTCTCCGTTCACCAATGCGCTTTACGGAGTGCCTGGAAAGGGAAAGACCGGTAGTATCTCGTTTGATGTTTCAAACAACATCGAGATGAAAATAAAGTCGGACAAGGACTCCACCGGTATGAAGAAGATAAGCATTATCGACGAACTCGGTGCCAACCTGCGCTACAACATGGCGGCGAAGGTGCAGCCGTGGAGCGACCTTACCATGCGAATAAGGCTTAAATGGTGGAAGAACTATACCTTCAACATGACTGCCGTATTCGCTACATACGCATACGAACTCGACGCCAATGGCAGACCATACGTCGGAAACCATACCGAGTGGAGCAAAGGACGTTTCGGCCGTTTCCGCGGAACATCACAGAACATATCGTTCACTCTCACCCCGGAGAAGCTTAAAAAGTGGTTCGGCGGAGGCGATGACGAGGAAGACGAGAAGAAAGAAGACGAAGAAGGAATAGACACCGGCATTGAAAGCAATGTGGATGACGACATGATAGAAGGCCAGCGCGGAGCCAAGAAGAAGTCGGGAGGCGGAAAGGCGCTCACTGATGCTGACGGTTACATGAAGTTCTCCATGCCGTGGTCGCTCACGTTCGGTTACGGTATAACAATGAGTGAGAACACCTCCGGAAAGTTCAATACAAAGAGCATGCGCTATCCTTACAAGTTCACACAGACGCTCAACTGCAGCGGTAACATACGCATCAGCGACGGATGGAACATCAGCTTCTCCAGCGGTTACGACTTCGAGCGCAAGGATATATCCATGACAACGGCGTCGCTCCAGCGCGACCTCCACTGTTTCAACATGAGCTGCTCGGTCGTTCTTGCGCCTTATACCAGCTACAACTTCACGTTCCGCTGCAACGCCGCGACGCTTACCGATGCCCTCAAGTATGACAAACGAAGCGGCTACAGCAACGCTGTGCAATGGTATTAAGCCACACCTTATTATATGATATACGTAAAAGCCCCACCGTTTCCAGGTGAGGCTTTTATTGTATACAGGCTTCTGCTAAGGCCGCCCGTTGTTTCTTCGGCATGTAGGATAGGACAGTGCGGAAAGTAGAAAACATATCTCTGTATTGTGGATAAATACGATATCCCTGTCTTTGACAGACTCTATACGACTCTGTATAAAGTCTGTGGTAAATGCCTTTTCGTATAAATGGCTGCTGAATATCGGAATACTTACAGACACGCTGGTGGTGTATACCATGACGGCACGGGTATTGCGTAATAATAAATTCAAATTACCACAACTTATAAATCATCGCCGCAAGAGTCGGCGCGTACTTTTTCCGCGCTTTTCCTACGCCTGATATCAGTGTCTTTAAAGAAAACCCGGACGGTGAACTTACAGATTTTCTTGACTTTTTTTTGACAAAATAAATTCGGAAAATAGGTGTGAAGGAATGTTAAATCATGCCTTGTAAAGGCTATTTCAGTATGTTCCGTCTTTTAATATACCTTATACCATAGTTTGAAAAAATTGATATTGTGCTCTGATAATGCCCGTTTGAGCCTATGGTTTCGCCCGTTTCAGGGTGCGATATTGTGCATTTCAGAGCCTGAAATGGGCAATATCACGTGCTAAAACAGTGCTTATTGCAGGACGGAGAAATGGTCCTTGAATATAAGTTATTGGTGTTCAATAACTTGCGTAACACTTTTGTTTCTCGCGTATTTGCGTCCGAAGGAGTGTTTGTTCGCAAATGTTCGCTGATTTTTGGGGGTAGAACAGAAAACTCAGATGAAAAAACACAGTATGTAAAAGGTATTGAAAAACTCCAGTCTGGAGTCCTTTCGACAGAAACCGTATAGACTGTTTAGTGATAAAAACGCGTTTCTGTTGAGACCAATCCCCTTTGAATTTATACTGAACACATAAAGAGGCCGTCTTAAAATGAACTTTATACGGTCTATGTTGTTCCATTTCATATTGAAGTCATTCGGATTTTCTCAGAAAGGAATTTATAAGTTCCCTTGTTGACGGTTTTGTCCTATCAAACCTTTTTCGTTACCAGAAGTCTCCGGTTATGTGTAGAAGATAATCAATATCATTTTGAGACAGCTTCTATATTTGTCGGGTTAGTGGGACTTGCTTGTTTTCCGAGATAATGAGAAGTTTATCCCCGGCATGCAGTTCGGCTTGTCCGTTGGGAATCAGAAATTCGTATCCCCGCTTGATAAGTATCACTAAGGTACCTTGTGGAAGGTGCATGTCGGCCAGTCGGCTGCCCGCTTTCAGTATCTCGGGGGTCAATGTAATCTCATGAAGTTCGGAATCTATTTCGTCTGGTAACTCAATTCCGAATTCATTGCCTTCTTTTTTCTGAGGCAGGTCCAGTTTCAACCACTTGGCTACTTTGGCAATGCTCATCCCCTGTATGACAAGGGATAGCAGGGTGATAAAGAATACTATGTTGAACAGTTGGTTGGAACCGGGTATCTGGGCAATGACCGGATAGGTGGCAAAGATGATGGGAACTGCTCCGCGCAGGCCGACCCATGAGACAAACAGACGGGCCTTGTTACTGATGTGTCTGAAGGGAAGCAGACAGGCAAAAATGCTGATCGGGCGTGCTGCTACGATCATAAATAGACCGATGAGTAAGGCCACAGCAGCGACATCGAGCAGTTCGTGCGGGTTGACCAGCAGACCTAAGGTGAGGAACATGATAATCTGGAAAAGCCATGTCAGTCCGTCCATAAAGGTATTGATATCTTTACGGAAGGCAAGTTTGGCGTTTCCTACCACTACTCCCAGTATGTAGACGGCCAGATAACCGTTTCCCTTTACAAAATCGGTCAGAGTGAATGTGATGAAGATGAGGCTTAACAGTAGGATGGGGTACAGGGAACTGTTCGACAGGTTGATTTTATTGATAAGCCAGATAGCAAAGCGCCCGAAGGCATAGCCGATGATACCTCCGAATACAAATTGGGTAAACAGACCTTGCGCTATGTGCCAGACATTCAGTCCGCTTCCGCTGCTGATGACCTCGATGAGTACGATAGTGAGCATGTAGGCCATCGGGTCATTACTTCCACTTTCCAGTTCCAGCATTGGGCGAAGGTTCTCTTTCAGATTCATCTGTTGCGAACGGAGCAGATTGAAGACAGATGCTGAGTCTGTGGACGACATTGTGGCGGCAAGAAGCAGGGAAACCATGAAGGTGAGTTGGATGTTGGTTTGGTTCCACTCGGAGATGTAGAAGATAAAAGCTCCGGTGAGTAAGGTGGTAAGCAGCACACCAACCGTAGATAGCAGAATCCCTTGTGCCATTACAGGACGCACTTCATGTAGCTTGGTGTCCATCCCTCCGGTAAAGAGTATGATGCTTAATGCCATCATGCCCACGAACTGAGCATCGGAAGCACTGTGGAATTGGATACCCAGTCCGTCGCTGCCAAAAAACATGCCGACAAGCAGGAAGAGCAACAAGGTGGGGATTCCGAAACGGTAACCGGTCTTGCTGATAAGAATACTGCAAAATATAAGAATGGAGCCAATCAGTAAAATATTTTCTGCTGTTATCATTGTGGATGGTTTGTGTTTTGACAAAAAAAATAAATAGCGTTGACAAATAAAGAATATAACTTATTCATATTGCAGGCTTCCTGCCATTGTATACCGCTGTTGCAAACTGTATTCGGATAATTTATTGTATGTATGTGTTCTGACGTATCACTGGTAATTTCAAGGAAGTACTGTCGTTTTTCCGTGTGAGGAGCGGTACTTACAAGTAATGAGTGAGAAACAACTCGTGATGAAGTTGTCTTAAATCAGAATTTGACAATTATTTTATGATTCTCCGCCATGCTCAGAATGACATTCCTTTTGATCTTGATTTTTATTATGGGGACAGCTTCTTTTTGTGGAATATGGTCAGTAAGCGTCATACAAGACGCTTACTGTTGTTATCCGGCGTGGTTGCTTTTTGCCACAGCTTCGAGGTCGGCTGTCTCGCCTACAAGCCATACAATGTCGTCGGGACGGAATCTGTATGATGCATCCACGGCCGAGAGGTTCTCCTTGCCTTCCTCTATTCCCACCACCATACAGTTGTATTCGTCTCTTATTCCGCTTTCGCCAAGCGTCTTGCCTGTGAATTTTCCGTCCTTGTCTATCACAATCTGCTTGAGGTGCATCTCCCTCTGTTCCAGGTCGGGATCATCCTCCACCACATTGCTGTTCACGGCCTCGCTGAATGTAGTCAGCTGTTCGTCGCTTCCTATCACCTGCAGCCGGTCGCCGGGAAAGAGAGTGTCGTCGCCGCCCGGTATGTTTATGCGTCTGTGTCCGCGCAGAATACTGCTCACGTGCACTCCATAGCGGTTGCTCAGTCCGAGCTCGCGCAGCGATTTACCTGCCCATACCGAGTCGGCCGGTACGTCTATGTCGCTTATGTGTACGTCTCTGTCGAGCAGGTGGCCTTCATACAGCGGCTTTCTCATTCCGAGCACCTGCGCCTCTATCTCACGCGATCTGAGGTTCTGTACGAAAATCTTCTCCATTCTTATGCTGCGCTTCTTCAGTCGTCTCGACACCACCATGAGCATCACCAGAGCCGTGGCTATGCTTATCATCAGCGCGTTGGTGAAGCGCGACAGATAGTTGCATATATAGAAAATGAAGGCAATGGCTATGACTGCCCGCACGATAATGGTGAATATGAGCGGGAATCGGTTCATCCAGTTCTCGTGCCACAGTGTCATGAACTCCTTGCTGTGGTTCTTCTTCATTATCATGGCGCGTAGGAACGGCGATATGATGAACACCGTGAGCAGGCCGCATATGCCGTTTGCCCACCAGTGCATGCCGGGCATGACTTTTCTTATGAACGGCAGGAAGAACATGAACATCAGCACTATGCACGCCGTAGACAATATGGAGTAGACCAGAGTGTTGAGCGCCATCTGCGTGATGAGTCTTTTCCAGTTGCTCTGTTGTGCCGGCGCATTGTTCATGGATATGTTGTTGAGCGTGTTTATCCAGCTTTTTGGCAGATGGCGTTCCACGTAGCCGTAGCATGGCACCGACAGTTTTATCATGTAAGGTGTGAGGAACGTAGTTATCACCGATACGGCCACAACAACGGGATAGAGGAAGTGGCCCGTCACTCCGAGCGACAGTCCCAGCGAGGCAATGATGAACGAGAACTCACCTATCTGCGCCATGGAGAATCCGCATCGCATGGCCGACTTGAGCGACTGTCCGCCGAGCATGAAGCCTATTGTGCCGAACACAGCCTGTCCTACGAGTATCGTTATGACGAGCGCCACTATCGGGAGAGCGTATTCCACGAGTATCTCCGGATCGACAAGCATGCCCACCGACACGAAGAATATCGCGCCGAAGAGGTCTTTCACCGGCGATACGAGTTTCTCTATCTTGTCCGCCTCGATGGTTTCAGACATGATGGAACCCATGACAAACGCTCCGAAAGCGCTACTGAAGCCCACCTTTGTCGACAGCACCGCCATCAGACAGCACAGTCCGAGCGACACGATGAGCAGCGTCTCGTTGTTGATGAGCTTGCGCATCGACCTCAGGAACAGCGGCACCACGGCTATGCCTACCACAAACCAGAGAATGAGGAAGAACACAATCTTCACGATGCTGCCTATCATCTGCCCTCCGTCGGCGCCGTTGCCCACGGCTATGGCCGACAACATCACCATCATGACAATGGCCAGTATGTCCTCCAGTATGAGCACACTCATCACCGGTCCGGTGAATTTCTGCTGCCTGAGCCCCATGTCGTTGAACGCCTTATAGATGATGGTGGTGGAGCTCATGGCCAACATTCCGCCGAGGAATATGCAGTCCATGCGTTTCCAGCCGAATGAGTGGCCCACGATTATGCCCAGCGTCATCATGCAGAAGATGATGGTGCATGTGGATATGACGGGCGATGCGCCCATCTTCATTATCTTCTTGAACGAGAAATCGAGACCGAGCGAGAAGAGCAGGAACATCACTCCTATGTCGGCCCACGTCTGAATGCTCGACTGATCAATCACCGACATGGTGTACGGCATGTGCGGACTGACGATGAATCCTGCCACAACATAGCCGAGCACAAGCGGCTGTTTCAGTTTCTTGAACAGTATTGTGACCACGCCTGCCACTATCAGTATCAGTGCGAGGTCGGATATGAAATTCGGTGTTTCTGCCATTGTTGTTCTTTCTGTTTTGTCGTTTCGTGCCGTATACGGTTTGTCTTGCGGTGCGATATTCCCACGCAACCGTGTCCGGGCTGCGCGGTCTTCGCTCCGTCGGGACGTATAGTGCCGTACGGTCTGTTCATAAATGCACCGGCGCATGAACAGTCGTTGTGAATGTCCATGCGCCGTGCCGCTTTATCTTTATGCTGAGGCTCAGTCGTTATACTGTGCCGTCAGCTCGCATATTCTCACAATCACTTGCATGGCTTTCTCCATTACCTGTATGCTTACAAACTCATACGGGCCGTGGAAGTTCACTCCGCCTGCGAAGATGTTGGGGCAGGGCAGACCCTTGAACGAAAGCTGTGCGCCGTCCGTGCCGCCACGTATCGGTTCCACTTTCGGTGGTACGCCGCAGTCCTGCATGGCCTTCAGCACGATGTCTATGACGTGCATGTTCGGGTCTATCTTTTCCTTCATGTTGTAGTACTGGTCCTTCAGGTCGGCTGTCACCGTTCCTTCGCCGTACTTCTCGTTCATGCGCTTCACGCAGTCTTCAATGAAGTCCTTGCGGTCTTCGAAACGGCTGCGGTCATGGTCGCGTATAATGTAGTGCAGTGTTGCGTTTTCTATGTTGGCCTGCATGCCCAGCAGGTGATAGAATCCCTCATATCCCTCTGTGGTTTCCGGTGTCTCGTCCTCCGGCAGCATCATTGCGAACTCGGCAGCCAGACGGTTGGCGTTCACCATCTTGTCCTTGGCATATCCCGGGTGTACGCTTATGCCCTTGATGTGTATCTTGGCCGATGCAGCGTTGAAGTTCTCATACTCCAGATTTCCCAGGTCGCCGCCGTCCATGGTGTATGCCCATTCGCATCCGAACTTCTCAACATCGAAGTGGTGGGCGCCCATGCCTATTTCCTCGTCAGGGTTGAATCCCACTCTGATGTCGCCATGTTCTATCTCATCATGGTCGCGCAGCCAGCACATGGCCTGCACTATCTCGGCTATGCCGGCCTTGTCGTCTGCACCCAGCAGGGTGTGACCGTCAGTCACGATGATGTCCTCGTCCTTGTGGAATTTCAGTTCCGGGAATTTCTCCGGTGATGATATGATGCCTTCGGACAGCACGATGTCGCCTCCGTCGTAGTTTCTTATGATTCGTGGGTTGACGTTGGCTCCGCTGCAGTCAGGGCTTGTGTCGTAATGGGAAATGAATCCTATTGTCGGTATGTTCTTCTTTGAGTTCGATTTCAGTGTAGCGTAGATGTAGCCTTTGTCGTCCATCTCCACATCGCTGAAGCCCTCGTCCTCGAGTTCTTTTTTCAGATATTCGGCAAAAACAAGTTGTTTTGACGTACTAGGCACGCTGTCCGATTCCTCGCTCGACTGCGTGTCGAATTTGGTGTAATTTAAAAATCGTTCGGTAATGTCCATTTTGAGTTATTATGTAAAATATGTTTCTTTGTTGTTTCGGATTATTCGGCGTAAGGATTCCGCCCCTGTGCGGGCGGTCCGCACCGATGAGTATTGTATTTGCAAACTTACTAATAATCATCGTAAAAAACGAATAAAATGATAAAAAATAAAGCCCGGTGGCTTCTCTTTGTCAGCCCGTCGGACGATGGCGTGTGTGCGGTGTACGTGTGGTGTGGATGTGTTGTGGGGTAGACAGGCGCTAACTTTTGCTGTGCCAGATGTTATAATGTAAACAATTATTAACGAAAACTCAACCGGATTTTAACACTTCTCCCGCGCTCCTTCCAGCTTTCCGAAGAAGAATCTACCCGCTTTTTTATGCATGCAAATGCCTTTATGTCGGTTGCCTTGTGCGTTGCTGTCGGGGCGTTTTCGCTTCACTGATTTCCATTAAAGCCCGTTTTGCACTGCGATAGACATTGTTTCACCACCCGATATGGACGGAATCAGGGCATGAAAGAGCCCATTCGGCACCTCCGAATGGGCTCTTTCGCGCCGCCGTTTTTTCATAACGGTGTGGCGGCCTGGCGTATATCGTTGAATGTCAACATCTTGTACAATTTGCCGAAAATTCCAGTTTTTCGCGTAAAAATATCTCTTATAGAAAACTTTACGAATTTTGAGCCATTTTCGGACGTTATTTTTTAACATTTCAGGGACTCCGTTTTCCCCTTGTCCGGCGATGTTTATATGGCGTCAGTCGATTACTCCGAAGTGCTCTAATGCTTTGGCCACGCCGTCATTGTCTATATAGTCGGTCACGTAATCGGCTGCTGCCTTCACGTCGTCGAGAGCATTGCCCATGGCTACACCCGTGCCCGCACGTTTTATTATAGGTATGTCGTTGCCGCCGTCGCCGAATGCCATTGTCTCTTCTATGGCTATGCCGGCAGCCTCGGCCACGGCTTCCAGTCCGCGACCTTTGTCGGCCTGATTGGATGTTATGTCGCAGAATGCCGGATACCAGCGTGTGGCCGTGCATGCCTTGAGGTAGGGCATGAGCGTGTCTTCCTGCTGTTGGGTGAAGAACGGCGTTATCTGCAGCACCGGTTTTTTCAGCAGTTCGTCTATCGGCACCGACATTACGCCACGCTCTACGTCGAGTATATCGTATAGCACATGGTCAGTCTCTTCGGTGCTGTAGAGCATAGATGTGCCCTCGTTACCCATCACCAGACATCCGGCTTTTTCTTTTCTGACATACTCCAGCAGTGTGTCCACGTCGCTGCGCTCTATCGGTGTCAGTCTTACGTTTTGGTCACCTATGGTGCAGCATGCGCCGTTGGTTGTGATGTATCCGTCTATCAGGTGGCTTATGGCGCCGAGATTGTTGATGAGCGGCATGGGTCTGCCTGTGGAAATGAATATCTTTACCCCTTTCTCCTTGGCGCGTGTGAGAGCTTTCACCGTCGACTGTGGTATGGCATGTGTGTTGAAGCTCACAAGTGTGCCGTCTATATCGAAAAACAGTGCTTTTATCATGACTTTATGTGTTGTTGTGTATCATTAAGCGGATGCAAAATTACTTATTTTCCGTGGCACGGCCGAGAGTGGCGCGTTATTTTTTGTTAGCGTGGCATTGACGTGCTTTCAGCTATTTTGCGTAACTTTGCGTCTGTCTTAAAAAACACCGCACATCATGAACGAGGAAGCACAGCTGGCGTGGCAGATTATCGAAACCACCGACACAAGTCTTTTTCTCACCGGTAGGGCCGGAACGGGAAAGACTACCTTTCTGCGCAATCTGAAGGAGCGCACGTCGAAGTGTGCCGTCGTGGTGGCGCCCACGGGCATAGCTGCTCTCAATGCCGGCGGTGTGACGATGCACTCGTTCTTCCAGCTGCCTTTCGCGCCTTACGTGCCCGGTACCAAGTTCGGCTCGCAGGGTTCGCAGGTGCGCATGAGCAAGGAGAAGAAGAGAGTGATATGCGCTATCGACCTGCTCGTGATAGACGAGATAAGTATGGTGCGTGCCGACGTGCTCGATTCGGTAGACTATGTGTTGCGTCTCTGCCGGCGCAACAGCAGGCCGTTCGGCGGTGTTCAGCTGCTCATGATAGGCGATCTCGGACAGCTTGCGCCTGTAGTTAAGGACGAGGAGTGGCAGATTCTGCGGCAGTATTATCCCACACCATATTTCTTCAGCAGCAGCGCTCTGGCCAGAACAGAGTATGCTGTGGTGGAACTGAACAAGGTGTACAGGCAGGCCGATCCGCAGTTTGTCGAACTGCTCAACCGTGTGCGCGACAACATGGCCGACCAGAGCGTGCTCAACACACTCAACAGCCGCTACATCCCAGGTTTCAAGGCCGACGCTGTGGAGGGCTGCATACGTCTGACCACACACAACGCACAGGCTCAACGCGTGAACAGTGCAAGGCTCGATGCCCTGCCGGGAAAGGCATACACTTATGAGGCTGAGATAACAGGTCACTTCCCTGATTATATGTATCCGGCCGATGAACGCCTTACGCTCAAGGAGGATGCGCAGGTGATGTTCGTGAAGAACGACTCGTCGCCTGAGAAACGCTACTACAACGGCATGATAGGCACAGTGTGTTCGATAGGCAGCCGAGGTTTCAGAGTCAGGCCAAAGGATGGTGGTGACGAGATAGAGGTGGAGCCGGAGACATGGGAGAACACTCGCTACGAACTCAATGAGGAGACGAAGGAGATAACGGAAGTGGTTGACGGAGAGTTCCGTCAGTTCCCTGTCAAGACAGCGTGGGCCATCACCATACACAAGAGTCAGGGCCTGACGTTCGACCATGCTGTGATAGATGCTTCCATGTCTTTTGCCCATGGGCAGACTTATGTGGCGCTAAGTCGTTGCCGTACGCTCGAGGGCATGGTGCTGAGTGCTCCACTCACACGCTCGGCCATCATACGCGACGGGGCTGTGGATGGATTTGTGAGCGATGCGCGCCGCCATATTCCCGACGGCAGCATGCTGGCCGGGATGCAGCGCCGTTACTTTGTGGCGATGCTTGACGAGCTGTTCGATTTTTCGGGCATTACCGAACCGTTCTACTCAATGATGCGCGTCATGACCGAACACATGTCGCGTCGCTATTCGCGAACGACCACAGAGTTCAAGGCACGCAATGCCCGGCTCGTGTCGGAGGTGACGTCTGTGGCCGATAAGTTCCATCAGCAGTACGGCCGTATGGTTGTGGCCGCTGCCGATTATGCCACCGATGCGGCATTGGCCGAGAGAATTAACAAGGGTGCTTCGTATTTTCTGAAACAGTTGTCGGATGTTGATATGTTTGTGAAAAAGCTCGACATAACAACCGAAAATAAGGAGCTGTCGCGACGTGTGGACGAATACATATCTATGTTGAAGACATCGTTGGCCGACAAACTTCATCTGCTTAGATTCGTTATAGACAATGGTTTTGAGGCCAACAAGTACATGCGTGAGAAGACAAAGATAGCAGTGGAAGGTGTAGAGGACGACAACCGTAAGGGAGGACAGGCTGCGGGACGCAAGAGCCGGCGCCGTAAGACTCAGACAGGGATAGCCGGCGATGAGACAGAACCTGCCGCATCAGCAGCTTCAAACGCTATGGCCGACGGACAGAAACGCCGGAAAGGCAACGCCAAAGTGCTCGAAGCTCTCATGGCCTGGCGCAGGGATAAGGCACTGCAGACAAAGATGCCGGCCTTCTGCATAATGAAGACTGAGTCGCTGGAAGCCATCGCCGACACTATGCCGAAGTCATCCGACGAACTGGTGGGGCTGTCGTCGATAGGTCAGAGAAGAGCAGAGAAATACGGAAAGGAAATAATTGATATTGTGGATTCACTGCGAAAGATAGATGACGGCAGGAATGTAAGCGAGGATGAATAGGGGAGTGGATAGAGTGATGCGCCTTCCCTTTTATATTCATAGCGTTGAGGCTTATTGTAATTTCTTACCAAATAAAAGTCGGAGTATTATATATTCTGTTTAGTGTTGGCAATATTGCTTAATTCTATGTTTAATGCTTTTATTAGTTTTTTTATAAAAAACGGGTCAAAATTCACGCAATTACCTTCATAGAAGTATCTCCACGCAATAAAATGATCGTTATTTATAGACAAGTCTTTTTTAAACTCGTCAACAATATTATAATGACATTTATTTGCAATTTCCTTTTGCTGATGGTCTGAAAGCCTCTCAAATAATTTATCTAATTTGTGTTCTCTAAAAGAATCTTTACCTTCATTTTTTAGTAAGGCCTTTAGACCTATTTCGCATGTCAGAGATGTAATCAATACATATCCTATAAAATAACTTCCATCATCAACTGGTCCTCTATCAAATCGTTCTAGAATCTTTTGATAGGTTAAAAACGCATTGTACAAATCTAAAAAGGAAACCTTTTTTTTAGAATTATTCTTATTTTGATATTTATCCATTGTTATTTTCTTTTCTCAATTCTTATTTTCTTGTCTATAACGGGAACAATGTATCATGTACTATTTATGATTGTTGAATAGTTTTTACATATCAACACATAAGTAACTTGCTCCTTCTGCATATGCACAATATAGTTATAAAATTATTAAAGCGTATAAGATTTGCTATAAAACCACAACAGATTGTTTAACAATTATTATTTATTAACCAAATTCTCATTGTTTGCAATTATATTATTCGTACATGAGGAATTTAAAAATTAAATTAATTGTATCATTATTCTGGCTCAATCGAAATTAAGTGGGTATTGATTTCAATAAAAGGCGGTGAATTTAATCCCGGATAGGAGTTGTTTTCGTATGCTGAAATAAAAATATATGGTCCACTTTCAAATTATAAGCAGATTTTGATTTTTATGTCTGAGTTTCACTTTCTACCCCAAAAAATAAGCGAATATTTGCTGACCGACTTTCCTTTGGACGCAAATACGCGAATTATAAGAGTGTTGCATAAGTTGCTGAACTGCAACAACTTATGTCTGACATTCATTTTTCCGTCTTGTAATAAGCACCATTTCAGCATGCGATATTGCCCATATTGGGGGCTGAAATGTACCAAATCGCACCCTGAAACAGGCTATATCAGACCATAAAACGGGCATTATCAGAGCACAATATCAATTTTTTCAAACTATGGTATAGGGTATATTAAAATACGGAACATACCGAAATAGCCTTTACAAGGCATAATTTAACATCTGTTCACATCTCTTTTCCGAATTTATTTTGTCAAAATAAAATCAAGAAAATCTGTAAGTGTGTCGTTTGAGTTTTCTTTAAAAACATCGATATTAATCTTGAAGAAAAGCGTAGAAAATGTGTGTCCATTTTGCATTAATACTTTTTTATTTTCTCCACTATTGATTTGGTACCATTTTTATTATTGACTTAAAATTTGCCATATATTGTAAAACCAAGGGTAAATATATGCTAAAACATTGGTAAAACAATTTTGTTTTACTTGTTGCAGATTTTATGTAATTGTATAATTATTTTTACAAATACATAAGATTATTGTTACTTGTATATATAATAAAATTGGGATAAATACTGCAATTTATCCCAATTCAGCCAGTGATCCCGTTGGGATTCAAACCCAAGACCTTCAGAACCGGAATCTGACGCTCTATTCAGCTAAGCTACGGGACCTCCATTTTGATTGCTGCAAATTTATATAAAAAAAATGATACGCACAAATAATACCCTGTTTTTGTTGGACGGTATAGATTATGCTGAGCTGTGTCTGAAATGCTGTTACGGCATGGCCGTTTTGTGAAGCATGGAGGATTGTGAGACTTGTGCAGCATGTGCGAGGGGACATATGTGCGGCATGATATCGTCGCATACTGATACTTAAAGGCTGATATTGTGTCTTTTTGTAAATTATTTTCTGTTATTTTCTTTCTATTTTTCAATTATTATTATTTATCTTTGCAACCATTAATGTTAAAAACGACAATATATGAGCAAATTGATAAAACCTAAGGGATATAAGGCACTGCTCGACATGAAACGCACGGAGCAAGGAATAAAACTTATAAAGGACTTTTTCCAGGAGAATCTTTCCACAGAACTGCGTCTCAGTCGTGTCACTGCGCCGCTCTTTGTCCTGAAGGGTCTCGGAATAAACGACGACCTGAACGGGGTGGAACGCCCTGTGACCTTTCATATAAAAGACCTGGCTGAGGCTGAGGCCGAGGTGGTTCATTCGCTGGCAAAGTGGAAACGTCTCACTCTGGCAGAATATGGCATAGAGCCGGGATATGGTGTTTACACCGACATGAACGCCATACGTGCCGACGAGGAATTGGACAACCTTCATTCGCTGTATGTGGACCAGTGGGACTGGGAGGCTGTGATAACCGCAGAACAGCGCAATGTGGATTTTCTGAAAAATGTAGTGGAGCGCATATATTCGGCCATACGTCGCACGGAGTATCTCACGTGTGAGACTTATCCGGAACTGAAACCTTTCCTACCGGAGAAAATACACTTCATACACAGTGAGGATCTGCTGGAGATGTATCCGGACTTATCGCCGAAGGAACGCGAGGACGAGATATGCAGAAAGTATGGCGCGGTGTTCCTCATAGGCATTGGCGGAAAACTGTCTAACGGCGAGAAGCACGACGGACGTGCGCCCGACTACGACGACTGGTCAACGCCGACGGACGACAGAAGGGCAGGACTGAATGGCGACATACTGATATGGTATCCGTTGCTCGGACGTTCGTTTGAACTGTCGTCAATGGGAATAAGAGTGGACAAGGAGGCTTTGCTCCGCCAGCTTGCGCTCGAGGGCAAGGAAGACAGGACACAGCTGTACTTCCACCGTCAGCTGCTTGACGGAAAGTTGCCGCTGAGTATTGGTGGCGGTATAGGACAAAGCCGTCTGTGCATGCTACTGTTGCATAAGGCACACATAGGAGAGATACAGGCAAGTATCTGGCCGGAGGATATGCGCAGAGAATGTCGTGAGGCGGGGATGCCGCTCATTTAGTGGAAAATGGAATGCCGGACGGAGCGTCTGTCCGGTGTGTATGATATGAAAAACGAAGCAGGACCGTGCGTGTAGAGCGCCGGTCCTGCTTCGTTTTATTGTATGAACGGTGGGTCAGGCAAGTTCGAGATTGAGCATCTCGCACATCTTGTCGATTACCGGATTCTTCTTTTTCATCTCCTCAAACAGTTCTTCACGTGTGAGCATAGGCCCTATTTCTTCGGCCTTTGCCAGTTTGAGTTCTATCTGTATGTTGCCGTTGTGAAGCGCTTTTGCCAGTGTGGCGCGTATTCGTCCGCGTATCTCGTTCACCTGGTCGAGCAGATTCTGGTTGTCGACCGTCAGTTCGATGTTGGGGTGTTGGGTGATGCGCGGAGTCATGTTGCGCATTCGTGAGGCGAGACCTATCATCTTCGGAGGCATACGGTTGCACATAGAGAGCCACTGCAGTTCGAGGAAGTCCTGGTCGAACTCCTCGTTCTCGTCTTTGTTTGTTATCTCCGGCTCCTTCACGGCTTTCTTTTCACTCTCCGCCTTTTTTATTCCGGCAAACGTTATGCCGATGCTGTCTAGCTTCAGTTTTTTCATGGCCGGACGTGGATTTGCGGCCGGTTCGCTTACAGTGGCAGCGGGCTCGGCTGTATGTTCGGTCTTATAACTGAGCTTCTTCCCGGCCACGGCCACCTGTGGAGCCGCTTTAGGTCGGGACATGACAATGTTCTTGAACAGGGATTTCAGTCGTTTGGGGCTACGCCCCGCGCCCGGTGTATCGTCGTCCGGCTGTGTGATCTGTGCCACCTGTATGAGTGTGAGTTCCACGAGCAGGCGTTTGTTGCTGCTCTGTCGGTAGTTGATATCGCACTCGTTCATTATCTTCAATGCCTTGTACAGGAACTTCACGGGACATTTTGCTGCCTGCTCAATGTATTTCTGACGCTGTTTCTCGCTCACTTCGAGCAGTGTGACGGTCTGCGGATCTTTGGCCATAAGCACGTTGCGTACGTGTGCGGCCAGACCGGTGATGAGGTTGCCGCCGTCGAAACCCTTTGCTATTATGGAATTGAGAAGCAGCATTATGTCTGTCACCTTGTTCTCGAAGGCAAGGTCGGTGATGCGGAAATAATTGTCGGAGTCGAGCTCGTTGAGGTCCTCTATTATTTTCTGATACGTGATGTTGCCCTGGCTGTAGCTTGCCGCCTGGTCGAATATGGACAGTGCGTCGCGCATACCTCCATCCGCTTTCTCGGCTATGAGTGCGAGGGCTTCCTCCTCATATGCTATGCCTTCCTTCTCGGCCACCATTTTCAGATGGTCGATGGTGTTCTGAATGGTCATCCGCTCGAAGTCGTATATCTGACAGCGCGAGATGATGGTGGGCAGTATCTTGTGCTTTTCGGTTGTGGCAAGGATGAATATCACGTGTGCCGGCGGTTCCTCGAGAGTTTTCAGAAAAGCGTTGAACGCAGCGGTGGACAGCATGTGCACCTCGTCGATGATGAACACCTTGTAGCGTCCCACCTGCGGCGGTATGCGCGTCTGGTCCATGAGCGACTTGATGTTCTCCACCGAGTTGTTGCTCGCTGCGTCGAGTTCGAAGATGTTGTATGACCTCTGTTCGTTGAAGGCGCGGCAGCTCTCACACTCGTTGCAAGCCTCTCCGTCGGCGGTGGGGTGCATGCAGTTGATCGCCTTTGCGAAGATGCGGGCGCATGTTGTCTTGCCAACGCCTCTCGGACCGCAAAACAAATAGGCGTGTGCCAGCTTACCGCTCTTGACCGCATTTTTCAATGTCGTGGTGAGAGCAGACTGTCCCACTACCGAATCGAACGTGGCCGGCCTGTATTTTCTGGCCGAAACGATATATTCTTCCATACGGTTCGTGAAAATATTTTGTTTGTTTTTGTATGTCGGATTTTTACTCTCTGTCGATTATTACATGCAAAGATAGTGAAAGGTGAGCGCAATAGCAAATGAAAAAACATGGTTTTTTCTAAATTTGGTATTGCCGAACCGCCTCCTGTCTTATATAAAGATAGTGAAAGGTGAGCGCAACAGTAAACTAAAAAACATGGTTTTTTCTAAATTTGGTATTGCCGGACCGCCTCCTGTCTTATCCAAAGACAGTGAAAGGTGAGCGCAACGGCAGATCATCTTATTCCGAATAAGCGTTGTCGCAAGGCTGCTGACAGGAGAACTGTCAAGGCTCGTTCCATGCCATGATTTTTTGTCTGAGTTTTCTGTTCTACCCAAAAAAATTAGCGAGTATTTGCGTGCAGACTCACCTTCGGACGCAAATACGCGAAAAATAAGAGTATTACGCAAGTTGTTGAACATCAATAACTTATATTTAATAACCATTTTTCCGTACTGCAATAAGCACTGTTTCGGCACGTGATATTGCCCATTTCAGGGCATGAAATGCACAATATTGCACCCTAAAACAGGCGAAACCACAGGCTCAAATGGGCATAATCGGAATGTCAGGTGCATCATTCCGCACTGCACTGCAGGGTATATGGTAATGTGGTACGGACTGAAATAGCCTTTGTAATGTCTGGTTTAACATTCGTTCACATCTCTTTTGCGATTTTATTTTGTCAAAAAAAAGTCAAGAAAATCTGTAAGTCCGTCGTCTGAGTTTTCATAAAAAACATTGATATTAGGTGTAAGTAAAAACATGGAAAATGTGTGCCGTGCTTGCGTTGTGGATTTTCCGATTGTGGCAACATGAATTCTTTATTGTGTGGAAACATACCGGTCATGCATCATATCATCCGCCTTGGCGGGAAGTTTTGCGCTATCCTGTGATGTTTCATGAATAAAAATCTCTCCCCGCTGAATTTCTTGAGAGCTCGAAATTATAAAACAAATGGTGATAGAGGAGTGCAGCAGGAAATGAAGAAACACGGTTTGTCCGGCACCGGATGCTGCCGGACGGTATCTGTGTTATGCGGAATATGTGTATGAGACTGTGGAAAACGGGTATGCGCTCTGTTCTTACGGCTGCGCTGTATCCGTCTTGTTGCTGTCGGCAGCCATCCTTTCAAGTGCCTCGAAATCTATTTCCGGCGGATTATCATCGGATGTTCCTATTGTGAAACGGCTGCCGTATCCGGTGCTCTCGTTGAAGAAACCGCAATTCTGTAGCATGAAAGCGTTGTCGCATACTCCGCCTTTCTTGTCGGTGCGCAATCCGGACTGGCCTGTGCCGTCGCATGTGAACGTGGCGTTTTCTATTCTGTGCCAGTTGCCCAGTCTGTCGCGTGTCCACTGATTTCTGAACATAACCTTTCTTGTGAAAATGCTTGTTTCCGGGACGAAGCACTCGAGAAAGGAGTGGGCTCCTTTATAATATGTGGCTGTGGCAGGGCGCAGCATACGTGACAGAAGATGCCATTTGCCGTATTCGTCGCCGAAGTATCCGGTGTATATTGTGTTGCCGTTGTTGTCGGGCTGCACCTTTACGAGTGTGCGGTATGTCTTGCCGGCTTTCCAGGGATAGTGCATGAAACTCTGTTTGCCGGAGCCTTCGTTGCCGAAGTTCTGCGCAGTCACGCCGTCGCCTTTGCTGAGAACCTTCACATGAAGCGAGTCGGGTATGGCGTCGGGATTGTCTGTTGAGTAAGGGCTCCATACGGAAAAGAGCACCATGTTGGCGTTGTTGCCCTTGTCGTCTTTGATAGACTGTATGCCCATGTATCCTTCGCCGAATCCTGTTGTCATGAAATATGTGCCGTGTATGTCGTTTCCTTTCGGAACAACTACCTCGTTGTAGAAATACTCTATGTCTTCATTCGGTATTTCATACATCATGTGCACCGAAGGCCCTCTGCGTGCCCAATAGCATTCGCCGGTCTTTTCTTCCGGCACAAAATGGTTTTCGCCGGCAACAGCATCGCCGCTTGCGGTGAATTCCGATATGTTTCCGAAGGTTTCGCCTGAACGCTCTATGCCCTGGATATTTATCTTCACATATCCCGCAACGTCCGAGCGGAATGTGCCGACTGTGTAATACTGTTCTTTTCCGCCGGCTATTTCCACATTGTATTTCTTTCTTCCTGACGAGAAGCGCAGCGTGGAACGGTCGTTCTCCTTGCCGGCTGTGGCTTTGACAGAAAGCGTGAAGTCGCCGGCCCGGCCGGTTCTGAAGTAGAGGCTTATTGTCGTCTTGCTGTCATTCCATTCCGCTATTCTGCCGTCGTAGGTGTTGATAATCTTTGCCGCTCCGGCCGTGAAGTTCCTGTCGTTGCATGCTGTAACGTAGGTGTTGCCCTGCTGTGGAATTGTTATTTTCGGTGTGCTTTGGGCGTAAATACATGTTGTGAGAAACAGGGAAAAGAGTGTTGCGCAGTATTTTTTCATTCGTTTCAGGCTGTTGTTATAGGATTATGGTTGCGTGGGGTACACAGAAAGCCATTCTTTGTGAAGTGATGGCATGATATAGGTATGCCGTGTGTATCAGGCATAATCATTTTATGCAAAGTTATGGTTTTTTTTCATCAGAACATGTCGAAAATGATTTTTTTTAGTTAAGTTTGCATCCAAATAATCATTAATGAAACGTTTAGTACCAATAATCAATCTCATCGGACACTACAAATATGTCATTACGATAGTAGTGGGAGTGTTGGTCGTGGGCTTTCTTGACGAAAACAGTTTCGTCAGGAGAGTGCAGCTCGAATTGCAGATAAGCGATATGAAGGCGGAAATCGAGAAATATCGTTCAATATACGAGGCTGACTCAAAACAGCTCAGAGAACTGAGAACCAATCCGGAGGCTTTTGAGAAGATAGCACGCGAGCGTTATTTCATGAAAGCCGACGATGAGGACATTTATGTACTGAGCGATGACCAGAAACCAGAAACAGAAAACGATGAAACAGTTGAGTAAGACTCAGAATATAATATTCCTTGTCGGAGGAGTGCTTATGGTGATCGGTGCAGGATGCTTCGCCTTTATGTGGCAGCAGGAAGTGGTGTGCTGGATATATCTAGTAGGTGCGGTAATGTTTGCCACAATGCAGATGATGCAGACCTATGAAGGCAATAATCCTACGGTGAAAAGACTGAAGAAAATCATGACGACGGCAGACATCTTCTTCGTGTTGTCCGGCATACTCATGATTGATAATGCATACCGATTCATGCAGCAGGTCTTCACAAACTATATAACATATTTTCAGTATGTGTTCAACAAGTGGGTGCTGTTGCTTCTTGTTGCTGCAGTGCTTGAGATATACACCATGCACCGTATCTCATCCGAGTTGTCTAAGGAGTGACATTTTGCTGAAAAAAACTATAAAAGACAACCTTTTTAAATTAAATAGAGTAAAAAAAAGCTTGAACTTCAATAATACATATTATCTTTGATACCGCAGATGTTAAAACGCTGATCCTATGAACAAATTGATATCTTACTTTTTATCTATTGTATTTTTATCTTCTTGTGCGAATACGTATAATATCCAGGGCACATCGAATGTATCGACACTTGACGGCCGGATGCTTTACCTTAAAGTCTTGAAGGACAACGAATTCAAAAGTCTTGACTCATGCGATGTGGTGCACGGTCAGTTTCGGTTCAATGGAACATTCGATTCTGTGTGCATGGCAAACATATTCATGGATGACGAAAGCGTGTTGCCGCTTGTGCTTGAAGACGGAAATATAACAATAAAACTCAATACAACACAGCAGACGGTCAGCGGAACACCTCTCAATGACGAGCTTTTCAAATTCTTCAGCAAGTATAATCAGCTCAACAACCAGAAGGCTGAATTGCTCCATACGCACGACAGAGCGATAATGGATGGCAAGAACATGGATGAGGTCAACGCTAAACTGATGGTTGAGGCTCAGAAACTATCAATGCAGGAAGACAAACTCATCACTACGTTTGTCACCGAGAATTTCAACAATGTCCTCGGCCCGGGCGTGTTCTTCATGGTAACTGCCGGTCAGCGTTATCCGGAACTGACACCGTGGATAGAAGATATCATGAGCAAGGCAACCGATAAATTCAAGAACGACGCATACGTGAAGGATTATTATCGCAAGGCTCAGGAGAATCAGGCAATAATGAACGGAATGAAAGATGCGCCTGAAGCCGAAACGGCTGTGCCTGAAACTGCTGCGCCGGATGCAGCTCCGACACCAAACGAACTGGCTAAACCGGTTGAAGAAAAATGAAAACACTGATATATGGCGGCACCATCGTGAACGAAGGCCGTGTCCTAGAAGGATCACTGGTAATTGAAAACGATGTCATAGCCGAAATAAAAGAAGGAACCGAAATACCCTGTGGCAACTACGACAAGAAGGTGGATGCCACAGGGCTTCTTGTCTTGCCTGGCGTGATAGACAGCCATGTTCATTTCCGTGAACCAGGTCTTACGTCGAAAGCAGACATCGAATCGGAAAGTAAGGCTGCGGCTTTCGGAGGGGTTACGACATTCTTTGACATGCCGAACACCGTGCCTCAGACTACATCGTTGGAGGCTCTTGACGAGAAGTTCAGAATAGCAAAGGAGAAGAGTCACGTGAATTACAGCTTCTTCTTCGGTGCTACCAACAACAATGCTGACGAGATAGAGAAACTGGACAGACACATTGTTCCGGGTGTGAAACTGTTTATGGGAGCCAGCACCGGCAATATGCTTGTCGACAAGGACGACTCTTTGCGCAAGATATTCAGCACGGCCACGATGCCGGTAATGGTGCATTGTGAGGACACGAACATCATAAATGCCAACATGGCTGAGGCAAAGGCGCGCTACGGCAACGATCCAGATTTGACGTATCATCCGCTCATACGCAGCGAGGAGGCATGCTATAAATCGTCGTCTCACGCCGTTGAGCTGGCACGTACTTACGGCACCCGCCTGCATGTAGCCCATGTCAGTACGGCGAAGGAGCTCGGACTGTTCGGTCACGACGACAATATCACCGCCGAGGCAGTCATTGCCCATCTGTTCTTCAGTGATGAGGATTATGCCCGTCTGGGCACAAGGATAAAGTGCAATCCGGCAGTAAAGACCGCGCACGACCGCAGTGAGTTGCGCAAAGCGCTTTTGTCCGGAATCATATCTACAGTGGGCACCGACCATGCTCCGCATCTTCTTAAAGATAAGGAAGGCGGATGTGCACGTGCTGCATCGGGCATGCCGATGATTCAGTTCTCGCTTGTCACGATGCTTGAGCTTGTGGATGAGGGCGTGCTTACCATGGAACGTCTTGTCGAACTGATGTGTCATAATCCGGCACGAATATTTGAAGTGAGAGACAGAGGATTCCTGCGCAAGGGATATAAAGCCGATATTGTGCTTGTCGGCCGTGATCGTCAATGGACTGTTACAGACGATATCATCCGCAGCAAGTGTGGCTGGAGTCCGATGGAAGGCCACAGATACGACTGGCGTGTAGTGAAGACTATATGTAATGGCCGCATGATATATGACGATGGAAAGTTTGATGAAGGCAGCCGTGGCGAACAGGTGATGTTCAGATGATAACCGTATTGAAATACAAGATAAGCGAGATAGAACCGTACATCAACTGGATTTATTTCTATCATGCCTGGGGATTGTCCGGCAAGCCTGAAAGCGAGAAAGCCAAGCTGAGGGCTGATGCCGAAATGATGTTGGCCGAGTTTGAGAGCCGCTATCATACACATGCCATCTTCGGACTGTTTCCTGCCAACAGCGATGGTGACGATATAATTATAGACGGAGTGCGTGTGCCGTTTCTGCGTCAGCAGATTATGAAGACAGACGGTAGTCCTAATCTTTGTATGGCCGACTTCATACGTCCGTTGTCGTCAGGAAAAACCGACCGCATAGGTGTCTTTGCGACAACTGTTGACGCTGGCATGGAAAAGGATTACAGTGATGATGACTATCTGAAAATGATATCGCAGACACTGGCCGATAGGCTTGCCGAGGCTACAGCAGAGAAGATGCACGAAGAGGTGAGACGCCATTACTGGGGCTATGCGGCGCAGGAACAGTTGTCCATTCCCGAAATGCTGAATGTAGGCTATTGCGGTATACGTCCTGCGGTGGGTTATCCTTCCATGCCGGACATAAGCATAAACTTCATTCTGTCGGAACTTGTAGGCATGTCTAAAATAGGAATACGCCTCACCGAAAGTGGTGCCATGCAGCCTCATGCTTCTGTTTCGGGGCTGATGCTTGCCCATCCCAAAGCCACCTATTTTGATGTAGGACAGATAGGTGAGGACCAACTGGAAGATTATGCGTCGCGTCGTGGCATACCGGTTAAGATGATGCGCCGTTTTCTTTCTGCCAGTCTGTGAAATATAAACAATGTTGACCATATAAAAATCATGTCATAGTGATAGCGAGGATATATATATTTATTGTATTGGCAATTGTGTTGCCAGATGTCTACGTGTATGTCCGCTATCTGCGTCGCCGTACCGATCTCAGTCTTCTGCAGCACATGCTGTGGTGGGTGCCGGGCATTATTATGACTGCCTATACTATCGGTCTGTCGCTTATAAGAGATTTCGCGCCTGGAGATATGACGTGGCTTAACGTCTATCTTTTCATGTTCGGTCTTATCATAGTGCCGAAACTGTTGTTTGTCACGTGCTCATTCGCAGGTCTTATAGCACGACGCGTTTTTTCGCTGAAGCGTAACTGGGGCAATTTTGTGGGCATTGTGCTTGTGCTTTTTTCCTTGTACATGCTCATTTATGGTTCTACAGTTGGTGTACGTAAGTTCACTGTGAAACATGTCAACCTTTATTTTGATGATCTTCCGTCTGCTTTCGACGGATACAGAATAGTGCAGTTCACCGACCTCCATGCCGGTTCTATTGAGGCAGAATTGGTCGAACGTACCGTAGAGACAATAAACTCGCTCGATGCCGATGCCGTGGTCTTTACCGGAGACATACAGAACATGTTGCCGGACGAACTCAACCGTTATGACACGGAGCTCTCGTCGATTAAAGCAAAGGATGGAGTTTTTTCGGTGCTTGGCAATCATGACTATAGCATATACGTGAATGCCGATTCTTCCATATGCATGGCAAACGAGCGTAGGCTCATCTCTCTTGAGCGTAGCTATGGCTGGACACTTCTCATGAATGAGCATAGGGTGATACGCCGCGGCTCTGACTCCATAGTTATTGCAGGCGAGGAAAACGGCGGAAAGGCACCTTTCCCACAAAAGTCCGACCTTAAAAAGACTCTTTCCGGTGTGTCATCAGGTACTTTCATAGTACTGTTGCAGCACGATCCGTCAGCATGGCGTCGCTACATACTGTCCGGGTCAGATGTGCGTCTTACTCTCAGCGGTCATACACATGGCGGACAGATAAGCATGTTCGGCCACCGTCCGACGCAGCTTTCCGGCGTTGAGGATAGCGGACTATATCGAGAAGGACGCCATTTTCTGTATGTCTCTACCGGCGTAGGCGGCCTTGTGCCATTCCGTTTCGGTATTGCTCCCGAGATAGTAGTTTTCACATTGCATAAAATCAAGTAAACAATAAATCATACATGAAGTATTTATATCGAGCTTATCAGTTGTGCATCGCACTTCCTCTTATTGCAGTTCTTACTGTGCTTACAGCCGTTACGGTTATTATCGGCTGTCATATCGGCAACGGACATTTCTGGGGATATTATCCCGGAAAATGTTGGGCGTGGTTCATTGTGCGCATCCTTCTTCTGCCGGTCAAGGTGGAGGGACGTGAGAATCTCGACAAAAACAGTTCCTATGTGTTTGTGGCCAATCATCAGGGGGCATTCGACATTTTCCTTATCTACGGATTCCTCGGACGCAACTTCAAGTGGATGATGAAGCGCCAGTTGCGCAGTGTGCCGTTTGTAGGCAAGGCATGTGAGGCCGCTCACCACATATTTGTCGACAAGCGTGGTCCGAGCAAGATACGCGAGACCTATGATAAGGCGCGCAATACACTTCGCGACGGTATGTCACTTGTTGTCTTCCCCGAGGGAGCACGCACGTTCACCGGCCACATGGGAGTGTTCCGCCGCGGTGCATTCATGCTTGCCGATGAGTTGCAACTGCCTGTTGTGCCTCTTACAATCAACGGTTCGTTTAATATTATGCCTCGTACACGCGATATGAAATGGGTGTGCCGTCATCCCTTGCGCCTTACAATCCATAAGCCTATAATGCCTGTAGGGCAGGGACCGGAGAACATAAAGCATGCGGAAGAGACAAGTTATAAGGTTGTGATGAGCGGACTTGTGCCGGAGTATCAGGGCGCGGTCGACAATCCCGACCAGTGAGTCAGCCTGATGCAGAAGGTGTTGTGCCGTTCTGTTTTATTTTGTCTGATAAAGTTTTTTATGACGCAACAGATACATACTATGAGTTTTTTTATGTAAGTTTGCAATGTTAATAATACGATACGACGATGAACCGCAGTGACAGTGTAATAATTATACCGACATATAACGAGAAAGAGAACATTGAGAAAATTATCAGAGCGATATTCGCTCTTGAGAAGTTCTTCCACATACTTGTGATCGACGACGGCAGTCCCGACGGTACGGCAGCCATTGTGAAGCGGCTTATGGCCGGAGAGTTTGCCGATCGCCTTTTCATCATTGAGCGTTCTGGCAAGCTCGGATTGGGCACAGCATATATCACAGGATTCAAATGGGCGCTCCAGCACGATTATGAATACATCTTCGAAATGGATGCCGATTTCAGTCATGATCCGGCCGATCTGCCACGCCTTTATTCGGCATGCCATGACGAGGGTTACGATCTTGCTATAGGCTCGCGCTATGTAAGTGGTGTCAATGTGGTGAATTGGCCTATGAGTCGTGTGCTCATGAGTTATTTCGCGTCGCAGTATGTGCGTTTTGTTACAGGCTTCAAGGTGCATGACACCACAGCCGGTTTCAAGTGTTATCGTCGCCGTGTGCTTCAGACAATACCGCTCGACGAGGTGCGTTTCAAGGGCTATGGCTTCCAGATTGAGATGAAATATACAGCCTACAAGATAGGTTTTAAGATAAAGGAGGTACCGGTTGTCTTTGTCAATCGCCGTGAGGGCACGAGCAAAATGAGCGGTGGAATCTTCGGCGAGGCTTTCTTCGGCGTGATGCGTCTGCGTTGGGATGGCTGGTTCAGGAAATATCCGAAGATAGCAGAATAATGAAAATAAACGATATAAAGTCCGTATACGGCGCGTTGCCGCAATGCGGCGCCATTCTCCAGGCTTTGGGTCAGGATTCTGTCCGGACGCTCTTTCTGCAGGGCCTGTCGGCTTCGGCCGCGCCTGTATTGTTTTCCTCCATTGCCGGAAAACTCTGCAAGACAGTTGTGTTCATTCTTCAGGATGCTGACGAAGCCGGTTATTTCTATCATGATCTTACGCAGATAATGGGGCAGGACGACGTGTTCTTCTTCCCGTCGTCATACCGTCGTGCCGTGAAATACGGTCAGCGTGATGCTGCAAGCGAAATATTGCGCACCGAGGTACTCAGCCGTCTGTCGCGCCGCAGAACCGAGAAACAGTCTTCATTATATATTGTAAGTTGTCCTGAAGCGGTGAGCGAGCTTGTTGTTTCCAAAACCCGGCTCGACGAACGCACACTTACTCTTTCTGCCGGACAGACCGTTGACCTTGTTGAGGTACAGCGCACGCTGCGCGAGTTCGGTTTCTCTGAGGTTGACTATGTTTACGAACCAGGTCAGTTCGCAGTGCGTGGCAGCATTATGGATGTATATTCCTTCAGTTCGGAGTGGCCTTTCCGTATAGACTTTTTCGGCAATGAGATAGATACCATACGCACATTTGAAGTGCAGGATCAGCTATCCCGCGACAAGCGGGACACCGTAGAGATAGTGCCCGAACTGGCACGTATGGCTGACGAGAAGATGCCTTTCACTTCGTTTCTTCCATCCGACACACTTCTCGTGGTGAAGGATATGCTCTATCTGCGTGAGACTGTCGCGCGTATATATCAGGAAGGTTTCTCGTCGCAAGCCATGACCGAACGGCTTGAAGGAGCCACAGAGACTGAGCAGGCAGAGATAATGCGTGACATGCGTCGCGACAATCAGCTTGTCAGTGGCACTCGGTTCTCAGAAGAGATTACCTCTTTCCGCCGTATCGAGATAGGTCATAATGCCACAGGTACGCCCGATGCAACCATCACATTCAACATCACTCCGCAACCGCTATTCCATAAGAATTTCGATCTTCTTACCCGTTCTCTCGAGGATTACCGTCTCATGGGCTATAAGCTCTACATCCTTGCCGACAGCGAGAAGCAGACAAATCGTCTGCGCGACATATTCGACAGTGAAGAGATAAAGGCCCGCGACTACGACATAAAGTTCGAACCGGTGGACAAAACCCTGCACGAAGGATTCGCCGACAACGACCTGCGTGCATGCTTCTTTACCGACCACCAGATATTCGACCGCTTCCATAAGTACAGTCTGCGCAGCGATACTGCACGCTCGGGCAAGATGGCTCTCACCATGAAAGAGCTTCAGGAGATGGAACCGGGCGACTTTATTGTGCATGTGGATTTCGGTATCGGTAAGTTCGGTGGCCTTGTAAGAGTGCCTGCAGGTGATTCGTACAAGGAGGCAATACGTATCATTTACCAGCATGGCGACATCGTGGATGTGTCGATACATTCGCTATACAAGATTTCGAAATACCGTCGCAACGGAGCCGGCGACCCACCACGTCTGAGCACACTTGGCACAGGAGCGTGGGACAGACTGAAGGAGCGCACCAAAAAACGTATCAAAGACATTGCGCGAGACCTCATAAAACTGTATGCCAAACGCCGTCATGAGAAGGGCTTTGCCTTCAGTGCCGACACTTTCATGCAGCACGAGCTGGAGGCCAGCTTCCTTTATGAGGATACTCCCGACCAGCTCAAGGCCACACAGGAGGTGAAGGCCGACATGGAGAGCTCGCGTCCGATGGACCGTCTGGTGTGCGGCGACGTGGGCTTCGGTAAGACCGAGGTGGCCGTGCGTGCCGCCTTTAAGGCAGCCTGTGACAACAAACAGGTGGCTGTGCTTGTGCCTACCACGGTGCTGGCTTTTCAGCATTACCAGACCTTCCGCGACCGTCTGCGCGATCTGCCGGTGCGCGTTGATTATCTCTCTCGTGCACGTTCAGCCAAACAGACACGGCAGGTCATTGAGGACCTGAAGGACGGAAAGATAGATATTCTTGTCGGAACGCACAAACTGATAGGCAAATCTGTTGTATGGCACGACCTCGGACTGCTCATCATCGATGAGGAACAGAAGTTCGGCGTATCTACAAAGGAGAAGCTACGCAAGTTGAAGACAAATGTCGATACGCTCACGATGTCGGCCACACCTATACCGCGCACCCTGCAGTTCTCGCTCATGGGAGCGCGCGATATGAGCATCATGCGCACTCCGCCACCCAACCGTTATCCCATACAGACGGAGCTTGCCACTTACGGCCATGAGATAATTGCCGATGCAATAAACTTTGAGATGAGCCGCAACGGACAGGTATATTTTGTCAACGACCGTATATCCAATCTGCCGGAGATAGCAAACCTCATACACAGATACGTGCCCGACGCACGCGTGGCTATAGGACACGGACAGATGAATCCCGACGAATTGGAAAAGATACTCATGGGATTCATGAACTACGACTACGACGTACTGCTCTCCACCACCATTGTGGAGAACGGTATCGACATATCCAACGCCAACACCATTATAATAAACGACGCCCACCGATTCGGTCTGTCAGACCTTCATCAGATGCGCGGACGTGTGGGACGTTCCAACCGCAAGGCGTTCTGTTATCTGCTTGCGCCGCCCAAATCGGTGCTCACGCCTGAGGCACGCCGCCGTCTTGAGGCACTGGAGACATTCTCCGACCTTGGCAGCGGATTCAATCTGGCCATGCAAGACCTTGACATACGTGGTGCGGGTAACTTGCTTGGAGCCGAGCAGAGCGGGTTTATGGAAGACCTTGGATATGAAACCTACCAGAAAATTCTGAATCAGGCGGTCACAGAACTGAAGAATGATGAGTTTGCCGATATATATGCTGAGGAGATAGCCGACGGCAGACAGCTATCCGGCGACGACTTTGTGGAGGACTGCGCCGTAGAGAGCGACTTGGAGATGTACTTCCCCGATACCTACGTTCCGGGCAGCAGCGAGCGTATGTTGCTCTACCGCGAGCTTGACAACATCACCGACGACCGCGAGCTTGACGACTATCGCCAGCGGCTCATCGACCGTTTCGGTCCTGTGCCTCACGAAGGAGAGGAACTCTTGCAGGTGGTTCCGTTGAGGCGATTGGGCAAGCGTCTGGGATGTGAGAAACTCATACTGAAACAGGACAGCATGCGCATGCAGTTCGTATCAAATACAGCCAGCGCATACTACAAGAGCCAGGCTTTCGACAAAGTGCTGCGCTATATAGGCAACAATCCGCGGCGCTGCAATCTGAAAGAGATTTCTGGCAAGCACATAATGATAGTTTCCGGTGTGAAGACTGTTGGTGACGCCGTGGCGGTGTTGCGCGACATAGACCGTTAAACAAAAGCGGCAACCCGTAAGGGCTGCCGCTTTTGCATTCAGTGTTGTTTTATTTCTTCAGTTTGAAGTCGGTTATCGCCGGCCGCGGACCTTCGTTCACTATGGTCTGGCTGTACTCTTTGCCGAACCGATTGGTGAACACCACCTTTATGTTGCGGTATCTTCCCGTGGGTTTTGCCCTGAAAAGATGGCGCGTCTTGCATATCTGTGCCGGCAGAGGTTTGGTGCGCAGGAACATCTCGTCGTCGTCGCTTATCTGCTCCATGCGTCCCATGTACTTGCCGTCCTGATACCATGCGACGCGGCAATGAGAGTCCCAGTCCCATATATTGGCCACTACGTACGTGTTTTGTGTGCGGAACTCACCAACCTTATAAAGGCGCATCTGATACTCGGGTGGGCGGTTTGTGCCCTTATAGCTCCATTTTATGTTTGTTCCATTGATGTCGGCTATCAGATAACCGTTTGGTGCTCCGCATCGGTTCATGTTGCTTGTCCACCATGCTCCGCACGCTGCGCCTATGTTGTGCTGATAGAGCCGCTCGGTCACCTCCACGTTTTCGTAGAAGTGTGTGTGCCCGCAGAACACGTGCACGTTGCGTCCTGCCAGTGCTTCTTTCAGCTCGTCTGCATTGGTTATGTTGTCTTTCTTCTCATAATTGTTCCACACCGGCGCATGCATGTTTATCAGAATGAGCATGCTGTCGGGCACGTAGCTGAGGTCTTTTTTCAGCCATTCCATGTCGGCGGGCATGATGGTCTCCTCATATTTGTGGTTGCCCTTGTAGTTGATGTTGTTTATCGTCACTACGTGCACCTTGCCTATGTTGAACGAATAGTTCAGCGGGCCGAACTGTTGGCAGAAGTTCTTCTCGGCATAGTTGGCCGCTCCTGGCTGCTGGTTGGCGGCACTGGCGTATGCCTTGTTGAAGTCGTGGTTGCCTATACACTGAAACACGGTCATCCTGTTGTTGCGCAGCGAAGTCTCGAACTTGCTCAGGAATGGCATGTTGTCGAATACAAGGTCGCCAAGTGTCATGGCCACCACGTCGCCCGTGCGTTTGAGCGAGTCGGCGCTCTGCATGATGTCTTTCACCGTTTCCGTGGTCCAGCGTTTCAAGTCCGACGCCGTACGCAGCTGAGGGTCGGATATTGCGATGTAGTGGAAGCTTGTGACGGGTTTCTCACGTTTGTTGAGTACAAACACGTTCTGTTCTGCCTTCATGGCCGTGCGTACGGTTTTGTAGAAACCGCGCGCTATGCCGTTGACAGCCGGCAGCGTGTAGTTGGCCGGGGTGCTGATGCTGATGAATTTGCTGACAAGAGTGTCTGTAGGCAGAGTCCATGCACCTTTCTTGTCTGTGATGGTGAAGTTGGTTCCGTTGTTCACCACAACGCCCTTTATGCCTTTTCCGGTTGCGTCTTTCACATAACCTTTGATTGTTATCGACGTAGTGTCTCCGGCCTTCATGCTCATGAGTCCAAGAGTCAGAAAAAGGTATAACAACAGTTTTTCTTTCATAATGTCTTATTTTTATGTTTGTTTGTCGTTGTTGCGGGAGCGGCGGCTGATAGTCTTCCGCCCCTTTTTCTTATACAAAGGTACAGATTATTTTTTTCAAAACATTTTCTTTAGTGTTAAGATGTTGTCAGTATTGTTTGTGTGGAGGATGAAAGGACACGTAGGACGTGTATCCTGCGTGTGTATTTGCATATTTATTCAATTCTGAAAGTAAAAAATTTTGACAATAAAATTTTTCAAAATAGAAGTTCGAAAACAGTGAAACCTGTATAAAAGATGAATATAAATATAATTTCTTTGTCGCTTTCTGATGCGTGTTGCGCGAAAGAGCCTTTATTAGGGTGCGGAATGCTGCATTTAGGGTGGTCATACAGTCTTTATCAGGCGATGGAATGGGCTTTATCACACCCTGATAAAGGCTTTATCAGACTGCCGTAAGGAGTATATCAGACCGCGTTTTTGCGTAAGCGACTGATGCACAGTGTATTGGCTTATGTCTTCAAAACTCGCGTATATGCACGCAAAAAATTTTTTCTGACTTTCATCGACACTCTCGTGAAGTTGACGGTGAATAAATATTCATCAGCTTCGGTACAGACTGTATATTTATACAAAATGGAGAGTGCCGGCAGAGAGGTAGGATGAAAAATAAAAGCGACAACTTTGCAGGTTGTCGCTTTGTATGCATTTTACATTATGTTTTGAGTCATAGATGTTCCCGCTCTGTTTGTATCTTATTGTTTGCAGCCCTGTTTGGGTTCATCCGTTAGGGCATGAGGAATGACGATGCGGAGCGGGTGCTGTCGTTTCAGTCCACTTTAGGCACTCCGGCCAGATATTTCTGTATCTCCTCGTCGCTGATGTTGTAGTTGGCAAGGTCGCCGTTGAGATAGCTGTCATACGACGGCATGTCGATGAGTCCGTGGCCGCTGAGGTTGAAGAGTATCACCTTCTGTTCGCCACTTTCCTTGCATCTGTTGGCCTCGCGTATGGTGGCGGCTATGGCGTGACAGCTCTCCGGTGCAGGCACTATGCCCTCAGTGCGCGAGAAGAGGAGGCCCGCCTCGAACGATTCGAGCTGAGGAATGTCCACACCGCGCATCATGCCGTCCTTGAGCAGTTGCGATATGATGACTCCCGCACCGTGGTAGCGCAGACCGCCGGCGTGTATGTTGGCCGGTTTGAAGTCGTGGCCGAGGGTGAACATCGGCAGCAACGGAGTGTAGCCGGCCTCGTCGCCATAGTCGTAGCGGAACTCGCCGCGTGTCAGTTTAGGACAGCTCGACGGTTCGGCCGCGATGAATTCGGTCTTGCGTCCTTCGAGTATGTTGTGGCGCATGAAGGGGAAGGCTATGCCTCCGAAGTTGCTTCCGCCGCCGAAACATGCTATCACCGTGTCGGGATATTCGCCGGTCATGGCCATCTGCTTCTCTGCCTCAAGACCTATGATGGTCTGGTGAAGGGCCACGTGGTTGAGCACCGAACCGAGCGCATACTTACAGTTGGGTGTGGTGGTGGCCAGCTCTATGGCCTCGGATATGGCTGTGCCGAGCGAACCGGAGTTGTTGGGGTCGCGCGTGATGATGTCCTTTCCGGCACGTGTCGACATTGAAGGCGAACCGGTGACGGTGGCACCGAAGGTGCGCATTATTATTCCGCGGTAGGGTTTCTGGTGGAGTGTTATCTTCACCTGATAGACGGCTGCCTCGAGTCCGAACACCTTGGCGGCGTAGCTCAGGGCTGCGCCCCATTGTCCGGCACCGGTTTCGGTGGTTACGTTGGTTACGCCCTCCTCGCGGCAGTAGTAGCACTGGGGCAGGGCGGAGTTTATCTTGTGCGAGCCGAGCGGGTTTGCGCTTTCGTTCTTGAAGTAGATGTGGGCAGGCGTGTCGAGTGCTTTCTCCAGTGCATAGGCACGCACGAGCGGAGTGGCGCGGTAGTATTTGTACATGTCGAGCACCTCCTCGGGTATGTCTATCCAGGCATGTTCGGTGTCAAGTTCCTGTTTGCTGCATTCCAGGCTGAATATATGCGCGAGGTCTTCTGCCGTGAGCGGTTTTTTTGTTGCCGGATTAAGAGGCGGAAGAGGTTTGGTAGGCATGTCGGCCTGAATGTTGTACCACTGTGTGGGGATGTCTGACTCTTGTAATAGAAAACGTTTCTGCCTGTTCATATTTTTACTCGTTTTGGTAAATATGGTTGCAAATGTAACGATTTTATTTATAAAAACGACAAATTGATGATAAAATCGTTAACTTTGCATCTGTTTATGATTATATTATACACTTTATTTGCATATTTTCTGGTTCTGATGCTCATAAGTCATGTGACGGGCCGCAGAGCCGACAACAGTACTTTCTTCAGTGGCAATAGACGGTCGCCGTGGTATATGGTTGCCTTCGGTATGGTGGGCGCGTCGATATCGGGCATTACCTTTGTTAGCGTTCCCGGCATGGTGCTTACGAGCGACATGACGTACATTCAGACCTGTATCGGTTTCATATTCGGCTATTTCGCCGTGGCATTTGTCCTGCTTCCGGTTTACTACAGGCTGAGGCTCACAACCATATATACTTATCTGGACCACAGGCTCGGGCGTCAGGCTTACAGGACCGGGGCCGCTTTCTTCCTGCTGTCGAAGATGACGGGCTCGGCGGTACGCTTCTATGTGGTGTGCGTCATACTGCAACGCTTCGTGCTCGATGCCCTGGGTGTGCCGTTCGTGGTGACGGTTGTGGCCATGGTGGGGCTTATATGGCTTTACACCCGGCGCGGAGGCATAAAGACACTTGTGTGGACTGATACGTTCCAGACGCTCTGTATGTTTGCCGCTCTGATACTTATTATATATAATGTGGCGCGCCATCTGGGCATGAGTATGGGCGAGGTGGTGGATATGGTGGTCGCCGACAGCCGCAGCCGGATGTTCGTGTTCGACGACTGGATGACGAAACAGAACTTCTGGAAACAGTTTCTCAGCGGCATATTCATCGTGATTGTGATGACAGGACTGGATCAGGACATGATGCAGAAGAACCTTACGTGCAAGACGTTGCGCGAGGCTCAGAAGGACATGTGCACCTATGGCTTCGCCTTTGTGCCTGCCAATCTGCTGTTTCTCTCGCTCGGTGTGCTGCTCGTGGCGCTTGCGGCGAAGGATGGAGTGGTGTTGCCTGCGGCGGGCGACGAACTGTTGCCCATGTTTGCCGCTACCGGACGGATGGGCATGGCTGTGGTGGTGATGTTCACGGTTGGTGTGGTGGCGTCGTCGTTCTCGAGTGCCGACTCGGCCCTTACGGCTCTCACCACAAGCTATTGTGTGGACCTGCGTTCGCGTCCCGGCGACGAGAAACTGCGCAAGAAGGTGCATTTCGCCATGTCGGTAGCTTTTGTGGTGTTCATACTTCTGTTCCATTCGCTCAACAGTACGAGTGTGATTGATGCCATATATGTGCTGTGTTCATACACATACGGACCGTTGTTGGGACTGTTTGCTTACGGTCTGCTCACCAGACGGGGTGTGTCGGGGCACATGGTGCCGTGGATAGCGGTGGCTTCGCCGGTGATTTGTTTTGCGGTGGACAGTCTTTCAAAAACTATGTTCGGCTATACTTTCGGCTATGAACTGCTGATGCTCAACGGTCTGCTGACTTTTGCAGGACTGTGGATAACGGGCAGAAAGGAAGCTGACGTGGAAAGTATGAATGTGGAGAAGGCGCGTTGAGACGGTGAGAAAAGACGGTAGGGTGGAGCAGGAAATGTTATGATGGCGCCACCTATGTCACAGAATAAAGACGTAAAAAAGGCAATGTCCCGGAGCGGGCATTGCCTTTTTGCATATTTGTTCATGTATTGTTCAGTCATCGTGTGCCCGTGGATAATTCTCCGTTGGGATGTTTGTGTGGCGCGCAGACATGCTGTACGGTTATTTGCCGGCAGCTGCAAGATAGCGCTCAGCCTCAAGAGCGGCTTTGCATCCTGAGCCTGCTGCCACGATGGCCTGACGGTATACGGAGTCGGCGCAGTCGCCTGCAGCGAACACTCCGGGTATCTTTGTGCGCGGTGTGCCGTCGATGGTCTGTATGTATCCGGCCTCGTCGAGGTCGAGCCACTCACGGAACACGTCGGTGTTAGGTTTGTGACCGATGGCGAGGAAGAATCCGTCGATGGGCAGATCGTAGCGTTCTTCGTCAGGCTCGCCTTTGCGTTTCACCACGTGAGCGCCTTCCACGCCGCTTTCGCCGTAGAGACCCACGGTGTTGTGTTCGTAGAGTATCTCTATCTTCTCGTTGTTTTCCACACGGCGCTTCATTGCTTCTGATGCGCGCAGATAAGGTTTGCGCACAATCATATACACCTTGTTGCACATGTGTGAGAGGTAGTCGGCCTCTTCGCATGCGGTGTCGCCACCGCCTACAACAGCCACAGTCTTTTTGCGATAGAAGAATCCGTCGCATGTGGCGCAGGCGCTGACGCCCTGTCCGTTGTATTTTTTCTCGTCGTCGAGACCGAGATATTTTGCGCTCGCTCCTGTAGCAATAATCACTGTGTCGGCCTCAATCTCGTCGCCACGGTCGGTGGTGAGAAGGTAGGGAGCCTTGGAAAGGTCGGCCTTGACAATTATTCCGTCGCGCACGTCAGCGTCGAAACGCTCTGCCTGGTTGCGCAGATCCAGCATCATCTGGTTGCCGTCAACGCCCTGCGGATAGCCGGGGAAGTTTTCCACCATTGTTGTCTGTGTGAGCTGGCCGCCTGTCTGCAGACCGCAGTAAACCATCGGATGCAGGTTGGCGCGTCCGGCGTAGATGGCCGCAGTGTATCCGGCCGGGCCACTGCCTATGATGAGACAGCGTGTATGTTCTCTGTTTGCCATAGTCTTAAAGAAGTTCTTCTATTTGTTTTGAAATGTTTTCGATGCTTTCGGTGGGTTCGAAACGTGCCACAACCATGCCTTTCTTGTTTATCAGGAATTTTGTGAAGTTCCATTTGATGTCGGCTTTCTGTTTGTAGTCAGGGTCGGCCTCGGAAAGCAGTTTCTCAAGAACCGGAGTGAGCGGATGGCTCTCGTCCCAACCGGCGAAGCCTTTCTGCTGTTGCAGGAACTTGTAGAGCGGGTCGGCGTCTTCGCCGTTTACCTTGAGTTTCTTGAAACGCGGGAACTCTGTTCCGTATGTCAGTTTGCAAAAGTTGTGTATTGATTCGTCTGTGCCCGGAGCCTGCTGGCCGAACTGGTTGCACGGGAAGTCGAGTATTTCGAAACCTTGTGAGTGGTATTTTTTATAGAGTTTCTCGAGCTCTTCGTATTGTGGAGTGAAACCGCATTTGGTCGCGGTGTTGACAATGAGCAGCACTTCGTTGGCATACTCTTTCAATGATACGTATTTTCCTTTTCTGTCTTTTACTGAGAAATCGTAAACGGTTTTCATTTTTTCTTAGTTGGTTTGTCTTTATGCGACAAAGATAAGGATTTTAAACGAGTAAGAACAACGCTTTGGGCATAAATTAATCTAAATGGTAGGAAAATCCGCATAAACTTTAGGGAAATTCCTATTGACAAATATGAAATTCACCTTTGCGGTGTATCATGAATTTCGATATCTTTGCAGTAGAATAAAATCAATAAAAAAACATACAGCTATGAAACACTTGAAACTCTTTTGGGCGACTCTGGTATTTGGAGTGCTGCCGTTCTCTTTCACAAGTTGTGATGATCCGTGGGGATGGGATTACTACGATTATTACGAAGACTGGTATTATGACTATAACTGGTATGACGATGCGTTCGACTATGGCACGGAGCGTCTGAAGCTCATGGCGAGCACTCTGCGCGGTCATTGGGAAGGAACAATGAGAAATGAATATACCGACGACTTCGGACACCGTGTTTATGTGGACATGTATGTTTACTTTGAGTTTGACCAGTACAACAGCCGCTCGCTGAACGGACGGGGACGTGAGATAGACTATGTAGGCAACGAAAGTCAGGAACTGCGCTTCTCATGGTATATCGATCCGCGGTCAGGAGATATACATATAAGATATGACGGCAGCGGATATACATTCGTTCTGGATTCGCATGGAAACAGTCAGACGTCCGGATTCAGTCTCAGTGACGATTACTTCAATGGAGTGATGGAGGGTGTGAACAACGACGAACTCATCTATTTCGACTGTGTGCGCACCACATGGGCCAAACCTTCACTGCCGTGGGCAACGCAGAAAAAGGCAGCTGCGGACAATGACAGCATAAAGCTCAAATATACGGAGAACCTGAAGTTCAGAAGTAGAAAGTAGAGCACCGACCGGCATGATACGGACTGTCGGAGTGCCGAAGAAAAGGCCGTCCGGACAGAAGTCCGGACGCCTGCCGGGAGATAAAGCCCATACGGCGTTCTGAAAGAGCCCGAACGATGGTATGAAACGGCCCGTATCGATGCCTGATAAAGCCCATATCGCACCCTGAAACGGGCTGTATCAGAGCTTAAAACAGGCTGTATTGCAGACGAAGAAAACAGTGGTTGATACCGGCTTGATGGATAAAGGCAGTTTGTTATTCTGTCAGGCTTATGCTGAAACAGATGGCATGGCAATATCATAATGGACATAAAAAGCAACAGGCAGGAACATCATTTGCTCCTGCCTGTTCTTTTTTATATGCCGTCATCGGTTATAAAGGATGACAACATGTTGGTATTCATCGTCTGTCAAAGTCCCCATGCTTTGATGGCAATCTTGCTTTCAACCTCGTTTTCGGTTTTGTCGGGAAGGTTGCAGAAGAAATCAATGCCGGTCTTCTGTTCCAGTTCGTCTATGGTTATGGCGTAATCGGCAAGGTCATCATACGTCTTCCACTCGTTTTTCTGTTCTGCCCAGAACGCTATGGCACGGTAGCCCTGGCTGTTCTTCAACAGACATGCCATGAAAAAATACTTGGGAACAATAAGTTTTCCCTGCACTCTCTTGATGATGTTGCTTTCCTTGTCTATGGTGCCTCCCTTGCAGACGTAGAGTGTATCGGTGGTGGCATTGGGCGACCAGCTTCTTACTTTGTCTTCCATTCTCACCCAAAGACCTTCGCCCTGGTCCTGTCCTGACGAGCTGTAACCGTTGAACTTGCGGTATTGCGGCTGCATGTTGGTGAGATAGAATGTCTGTTCATTGGCTTTGTATGAATATTTCCTGTCGGCGTTGGGGCAGATGTGGCCGTGGTCGAATCCAGAACCGTAGAAATAATCTTTGTCGAGATATTGTCCGCTTGAGAGTTTCGGATCGAACAGATAGCCGTCAACCACCCGGCTGTAATTGCCTGTATAGCCGCGGTGCATCTGATAGCACGACCAGCGCTGGGCCTTTTTGTCGCAGTCCCATTCAACGCAATAGTTCACTTCGTCGCGGTCGTACTGCTTGTCGCCGGTTGTTCTGTGTACAAGCACAATGCTGTTTCCGCCTTTCAATTTTGGAAATTCGAGTCTGGCAACCGCGGCATCTGTAGTAACTACATTCCTGTTTGCGTTTACTTCAGTGGGCGCTGTGCCACTGCCACCGTCGCCATTGTTGTCGTCATCGCTGTTGCATGAATACAGTGCAAAAACGAAACTCAACAGATAAATAAGATATTTCAGTTGTTTCATAAGTATGGTGTTATGGGGTGAATAATTGTTCTCCTGAAATATAAAGAATAAAAAAGTGTATTCCTGCGTATATGCAACTACGCATGAACACACTTTCCTTATATAGTTAAATATATATGATATATTTATTTGCGTGTCTTACCGTAACGGCTCATGAACTTATCCACACGACCGGCAGAGTCAACAAGCTTGTTCTTACCTGTGTAGAACGGATGTGATGAACTGGAAATTTCGACTTTTACCACCGGATAAGTCTCACCTTCAAATTCTACTGTCTCTGTAGTCTTGCATGTAGAACGTGTAAGGAACATATCGCCGTTGGACATATCCTTGAATACGACGGGGCGATAGTTTTCTGGATGAATACCTTTTTTCATTTTAGTTTAAATATAATTGTTAGAATATAATATCACGTAACAGGCTGCAAAATTACGAATAATTCTGCAGCCTGCCAAATATTTATGCGATTTTGTTACTCAATGATAGTGGTTTCACCTGTTGTAAGAGTGAAATCATCTATAAGTAAGTCGCCGCCCGGGTTCTTTGAGTTCATTATAAGTACACAGTACGTACCGTCTGCATCAATTGTGAATGTGTGGGTAACTTCGATCCATTCTGTATTTGACAGATTGTTTGAATATTCTCCGTACTTGTAAGAACCTACTTTTCCGTCAGTTACCTGAACATATCCAGGGCAGAGGGATGCGCCGGCAGCGGTAGCAGCCTTAGCATAGAACCTCATAGTGTATTCGCCTGCTTTGAGTTCCATTTCCTTATAAGAAATGCGCTTGTTGGATTTAGAATCACCTTTTACCAGAACTGCATAACTGCCGCTGTGCTTGTCTGTGCTCATGGAAAGAGTTGCATTGCCTGCAGTAGATGTTGTTGACCAGTTGTTTGGAAGTCCTTCAACCCAAGCCTCAAAATCTCCGTTCGGTTTTGTGAGGTCGCCGATGTTGCCGCTAGGAAGGTCTTCAACAGAACCTGCTTTTACGGACAGACTCTTCACTTCCCATGTTGATGATTGTGTATCGTCGCAAGTATGACGGAGAGCTATGACAACTTTGCTGCCCATGAATTCTGCAGGAATGTTTACTTTCTTCTCTTTGAATGTGAAGCTTGAACCCATGCCGTCAGTGTTGTATTCTATTGTCTGCCAAGTTGCGGTTTTTACATCTCCTGCATAGTTCTTGCTGATTACGATAGAGTTGTTGGCATTGATGTCACCTTTTTCGTAGTTGATGGCATGGTTGATTGTGATGTATGCCTCTGTTGCTTTAGTGAAATCAATTTCCGGAGATACGAGGAATGTTACACCAGCCTGGTTCTCTTTGGTTCCGTCACCGTTGAAGTCCTGGAATCCGGTTACCATTGCACTTGAATAGTCATTATACCATTTCAGTGTACCGCTGGCTGATGAAGAAGTGAAATTGCCGAGTGATGAAGAGAAATCCTGGTCGATGAAAGTACCTTCTGGCAGTTCGCCTTCACCGCCACCTTCTTCTTCAACCTTGCCGACCTGTACTTTCAGACTCTTAACCTCCCATGTAGAAGATGATGATTCGTTACATGTGTGACGCAGTGCTATGACAACTTTGCCGCCCATATATTCAGACGGAATGTTCACGCTCTTCTCTGTGAATGTGAAACCTGTGTTGAGGCCTTCCGTATTATAGTTCAGAACCTGCCATGTAGCGGTTGTTACATCGCCTGCGTAGTCCTTGCTTATGACGATGGAGTTGTTTGTGTTGATGTCACCTCTTTCGTAGTTCAACGCGTGGTTGATGGTGATATAAGCTTCTGTTACTTCTGTAAGATCGATTTCCGGACCAACGAGGAATGTCACACCTGCCTGATTCTCTTTGTTGCCGTCGCCGTCGAAGTCCTGGAATCCGGTTACCATTGCGCTTGAGTAATCATTGTACCAGTTCAGGTTTCCGCTTGCAGCTTTTGATGTGAATTCACCCAGTGATGATGTGAAGCTCTGGTCGAGGAGCACGCCTTCGGGCAGTTCCTGACCTCCGCCGTTGTTGTTCGGGTCATCGTATGGTGCCGGAACGTCTTCGCAACTTGTGAATGTGAATGCTGCCATTGTAAGGGCAAACACTGAATATAATATCTTTTTCATAATGTTATCTTTTTGTTGTTAGTATAATATTATTCTGTTTATTTTACTTCTTCAACGTCGTCTATCGAGCGGATGATTATCTCCCATGAGTCGTTGTAGCGTTTGAAGATACCTGTTATGTTGCATTTGCCCTGCGGAACTACGCGTCCGGCGAAGTCGCTGTAAGCAGATGTGTATATCATGACGCTGTTCGGCTGTTCGTTGAAGTTGAGACTTACAGACTGGCTTCCGTTAGGATCGGAGAATGTTGTGGTTTCTGATGCGCCCTTGATTGTGACGTTCTTTATCACACCGAGCTTTCCGCTGTCCTTGTCGAAAGTCCATGTTGTCTTTGCACTGCCGTCGGCGAACACCTCAGGTTCAATCACTTTGTATCCGCCTGTGATCTTGAAGTGTTCCTGCCAGAGGAATCTGTTCATGCGGCTCACGTAAGTGTTGCCGTTCTTGTTGGTGTAGAGAGTTCCTATTTCGGCCTGTTTTCCGTAGTTGCCCACATAGAGGTCTTTCAGTTCAACGAGTATTTCGGTTCCCACTGGCAGATAGCCGTTGATACCACCCTGTGCTATTGCGATGATGATGGCGCCGGTCTCGTCCTGCACTGCAATCTCATTGTAGATGTTGCCCTGCACGTCGTTGCCGGTGACGTAGCCTTTTATCTGCAATGGTTCGGTCACCTTCTCGTAAGAGTAGGATGTGTTTATTTTGTCCTTGTACATCTCTCTCACTTCGGCGATGGTCTTCAGATTGGTTTCTTCTATTGAGTTGTTGCCGTAAGGAATGTTTGTTCCGTTTGGATCTTCCCAGTCGTCGTCCATGCATGACGTGAGAGTCATGCCGCAGAGGAGTGCGAGCATTATGAGCTTCAGATATTTCATATTTTTCATAATTGTCGTGTTTTAGAATTTGTAAGCAATGTTCAGCATTCCGTTAGTTCCGTAGGCATAGAATTTCATCGGGTTCTTAGAGAAGCGGTATGCTCTGATGTTTCCGGAGTTTGTGTAGTCGCTGCGGCTCTGTTCGTATCCACCTGTGCAGATATTCTGGTTGTTCAGAATATTGGTGATCATGAGGTTGATAGAGAGCGATCCGCGTTTGAGATATATGCTGCGGCCGATTGAACCGTCGAGCATGAATCCACCTTTGCCTTTTGCCTGTGCAAGTGCAGACTCGCGTATGTTGCCTTCGTTGTCGAACACTCCGCCTGTTGCGCTCTGACGTGCGTCGAGTGTGCTTTCGTAGCGATAGCACGGAGAGTATGACAGATAGATGCGGTCGTAGTAGTTGCAGTTAAGGTCGAGATACCATCCGCCGCTGTGATAGCTCAGTCCGAGGCTTGCTGCTGTGAGCGGGGTACCTGCGTCGCGCATGTTCTTGTTGTATACGGTCTCGTCGGTGTATGTTGCCTTTGTTGAGTTCATGTAGCGCACGTGTGCGTTGTTGATGATCTTTGCGTCGCTTATTGTACCGATAAGGTTCACGTCGAATGCACTTGTCACCTTGAATTTCAATCCTGCTTCAACTCCGTAGTACTCTTTCTTCATGTCGGTGAGTGACACGTAAGAGAATGAGTTGATATCGTCGAAGTAGTAGTTCTGCCAGTCGGTCACGTTGGTGAGTCGGCTATAGTAGGCGTTGATATTGGCGTGGAGCCATGAGTTCTGCAGCTGATAGCCGAGTTCTGTGCTGAATACGCGTTCGTTCTTGAGGTTGAGCACGAAGTCATTATTGATTTCGGGCGATGCGAAAGCAGTTCTTGCCTGCGGTGCGCGGTGCTCATAGCCTACACCGAGCGTGATTGTGTTGCCGCGTCCGAGGTTGATGTTTGCTCCGAACTTGGCTCCTCCGTCGAGGAACTGTGCGGTCTTGCTCTTGCCGTAAGAGTTGTTAGCGGCCATACCGTTACGCATGTTACCGTTGCGCTGCATTGTGGTGTATCCTATTTTTGCAGCTACTGTATAATGTATCGGGCCGTAGTTCTCGCTGTAGCTTGTCCACAGCTTGCCGTTGTTCACGAGCAGATCGTAGTCGTAACCAAAGCGGTCGCCTTCCTTTACGAGGGCGTCGCGGTGGTTCAGGTCGTACTGTATTTCGTCGGCCTCACGTCCGTATGTCCCCAAAGCGTAGGTATTGATGTTGTGATAGATGGTAGCTCCCAGCATGTCTTCCATTGTCTGGTAGTGCATGCCTTTGTTGGTAGCGGCTATGATTCCGAGGTTCCATGCCTTGTTCTTATCCAACTGCTTGTTGAGTGTGGACGACAATGTGAATGTCAGGGCGTCGTTGTGTTTTGCCTGTATGTAGTACATGGCGTCGAGTCCCTGTGCCGAAACCTGTGAGTTGGAGTAATACAGACGATCCCAGTTTATCTGTCTGTTTGCTTTCGAAGCTGTCCAGTACTGGTAAGCCATATTCCAGTCGGCCAGGTTCTGCTCCGTACGGTTGTTGTAGTCGGTCTCATCCCATACGTCGTAATAGCTACTCGGCATGTTTTTCCAGTAGTTGGGGTGGGGATTATCAGCATTGTTGTAGTTGAGCTTTGTGCTCTGATACATGCTGTATTTTCCCATGAGCGACGTGGTGAGCTTCGATTTGTCGTCGATGTTCCAGTCCCATGTGAGGAGTGCTGTTGGAGCGAAGTCGTTCACAATACGTGAGTTACGCTTTTTGCCGTTCTGGTATCCCCAGTAAGGGTTGTAGTACTTGTCGTTAGACAACCAGTACATTTCGTCCGTACCGGCACCCTGTGATGCACGCTCTGTTGGGTTACCCCATGTCGACAATGACAGAGAGTGGCGGCCGTCGCCGAACACCTTCTGCACGCCGAGGAAGTATGAGAGAGAGTTGTAGAAGGTTCCTTCCACATAGCCCTCGTTGGCCCAGCGGTAGGTGATGTTGCCAGAGAAGGCCCATCCCTTGTCGCTCAGTCCGGTATTGAATGTGTACATGCCGCGCAGGGTGTAGTTGCGGTTGGCGCCGCTGAGTGTTATTCTGTGTCCTGTCGGCATGTTGGCCGGTCTGAAGTTGTAGTTGTTAGCTCCGCCCATGCCCGGCATTGCGAACGTGTTGCTCTCGAATGGGAGCGATGATTCCATATTGCGGGTCTGCTGGTTCAGACCTCCAACGAGAGAGTAGCGGAACTGGCCGCTTTCCATGTCGTTCATCGGAACGCCGTTGATATAGACATCATTGAATTTCTGATCGAAGGCGCGATAGCGGAAGCGTACGGGAGAGAAGAGGTATCCCACTTCGCTTGCATAGATGTTGGAGTTCGAATTGACGATTGTCACGTTCTGTGACATGTCGTCATCTTCGCCCAACTGCGCTTCTGTGAATGTGAATGCCGTTTCGCTTAGCGCTGCGGACTTCAGCCCTATGGAGTCTTGCTGTGCATGTGCCAAAGACGAGCAACAAAGGGCCATCACTGCTAATTTGAGCTTCTTTTGCATGTGTTTGAAAATTATAAATTGTTTGTCTTGCAAAGTAAGAAAATTATTTTTAAAGTCAAAAGATTTTTTTATTAAATTTTCGTGATTTATGTGTTTTGTGATATGATGTATACTCTTTCGGAACAATAATGGTGAATATTCGGAATGCGTTTGTGTCAGAGCGCTTTACACAGCCTTGCCGGCGGTGGTCCGGCGCATGTTGCAACGGGAGAATTAAACCGTCCGGCAGGGTGATGAATTTGGATTTTCGGACGAAATGAAGGTTACCTGAATGTTAACAATGTTAACGTCTCTGCTGATGTTTTTTAACATTTCGTTCTTTCAAATCAGATATGTTCCCGTGCGTTTTTTATACCTTTTCACAGCATCATCACCCTTGTCTCCATGTCACAGTCATTCTTAGGTGTGGCTGGAAGGCTTTCTTGGCATGCCCGGAATGCTTTTTTCGTGTGTCGGAATGGGCTTTATGAGGTGATGAAAGAGCCGTTATGGCAGTGTGAAAAGGCCTTTTCTGCAAACCGGATATTGGACGGTCACCGGATGACGGTCGTACGATCAGTTGAATGTCAGAAGGTTGTACTCAAACAGTATTTTATATTGTATTCTGCGTTCTTTAGTCAGTGTCTGTGCAATGTGTGTATTTCTGTGCATTTAAATGTTAAAGGGCATAAGACCGTGCTAGGTTTTGTGTGCGTATACTTAATTATTATTGTAAGCCGGTCGCGGGGCTTATGTGTGGTTGCGCTAGTGTCTTGCAGTAGTATGATATATAAAAAACGTATGGCATTGTGATTAAATTTTTATGAAATATACAATTTATTCAAATTTATTACCGATATTTGCAGAAATTCGCTGTTGCATCAGGCTGTGTCTGAAACGGTGACGCGGGTTCATGGGAGTGAATAGTACATTGTATATAAAGATATGAAAAGATTTAATTTTTTGCTTTTGGCATTGCTGCTGCTCTCGGTCAGTCTCGGAGCGTCAGCACAGAAGAAATACTCGGCATACGCCGTAGGGTTCTACAATCAGGAAAACTTGTTTGACACATGCCACGACGAAGGCAAGAACGATCATGAGTTCCTGCCATCAGGTTCGTATCACTGGAATGGTCTGAAGTACTCCCACAAGTTGCGCAACATGGCTCGTGTGCTTGCCGATATGGGCACCGATGTGCTGCCCGGAGTGGGATGTGCCGTCATCGGTGTGAGTGAGGTGGAGAATGCCAAGGTGCTCACTGACCTTGTTGCACAGAAACCTCTGGCCGAGCGAGGTTATCGCTATGCACACATCGAAGGTCCGGACAAGCGTGGTGTTGACTGCGCCCTGCTTTACAATCCGGCTCTGTTCACCGTGCGCGATGTCAAGTTGGTGCCTTATGTTCCGGAAGGCTCTATGCCAAAAGACTACACAACACGTGGATTCCTCACCGTTAGCGGAACTCTTGCCGACGAACATGTGACGGTCATCGTGTGTCACTGGCCAAGCCGTTTTGCCGGTTCATACTATCGTGAAGTGGCCGGAGGACAGGTCAAGGCTCTCAAGGATTCGCTCATGAAGGACGATCCAGATTGCAAGGTTATTGTGATGGGCGACATGAACGACGACCCGATGAACAAGAGTATGAGTGAGAAACTCTCTGCAAAGGCCGAGATAGACGAGGTAGGCAAGGACGATATGTACAATCCCTGGTACAACATTCTCAAGAAAGAGGGCCGCGGCACGCTCATGTATGGAGGCTCGTGGAATCTGTTCGATCAGATTGTCATGACGCCTAACATGCTAAACAAGAAGGGTAGCAAGGATTTCTCTACTTTGAAATATTGGAAAAACCAGATATTCTCACGTCCGTATCTCTTCCAGACCGAAGGAAAGTACAAGGGACAACCAAAACGTACCACAGCCGGAGGTATATGGCTTGATGGATTCTCCGACCACCTGCCGGTTGTAATATATCTGGTTAAGGAACAGAAATGAGACCTGCCGGTTCAGACATACAGGATTTACGGTCTGTTGCAGTTCCCGAAGTGGAACGCCATCCGTTTGAACCGTTCCTGCCGGAAGGATGCCGCCTGCTGATGCTCGGCAGTTTCCCTCCGGCAGAAAAACGTTGGGCCATGCGTTTCTATTATCCTAATTTCACCAATGACATGTGGCGCATCTTTGGTCTGTGTTTTCATGGCGACAAGATGTACTTCGTCGATCAGGAACACAAGACATTTCGTCTGGAGCTGATAGTACCTCTTCTCCGTCGGCTGGGCATTGGACTGTACGACACGGCACAGGCCGTACGCCGTCTCAAGAACACTGCATCGGACAAGGATCTGGAGGTGGTGGAGCCGGTCGATCTGAAGGCCATGCTGCGCTCGTTGCCTGACTGTCGGGCCGTGGTGGTCACCGGACAGAAGGCGTGCGATGTGCTTTCAGCATGTTTTGGCATAACTGGTCAGCCTGCCGTAGGAGAGTATGTCGCCTTCGATTTCGAGGGACGTACACTCAGACTCTACCGTATGCCAAGCAGTTCACGTGCCTATCCGATGAAGGTGGAGCAGAAGGCCACATACTACAAACCCATGTTCGAGCGCGAGACTGGGCTCTGACCGCGAAGGCGCACAGCCGCCGGTGCGGACCATAAACCCGGACAATGATTAACCCCACAGATAAAAATACATTTTATGGACAAAATAACGATTATAGGAATAGCCGGTGGTACTGGCTCTGGAAAAACCACCGTGGTTAAGAAAATAGTGGAGGCATTGCCACCACATCATGTGGCCGTGGTGCCGCTTGACTCGTATTATAACGACACTTCCCACATGACCGACGAGGAGCGTCACGCCATAAATTTCGACCATCCGGACGCTTTCGACTGGAAACTTCTTATCAAACACATCAACGAACTGCGTGAGGGACGGGCCATCGAACAGCCTACATACTCTTACCTGAAGTGCAACCGCCTGCCTGAAACGGTGCATGTGGAGCCGAAACCAGTGATAATAGTAGAGGGTATTATGACCCTTCTGAACAAGAAATTGAGGGATATGATGGATTTGAAGATATTTGTTGATTGCGATAGCGACGAACGTCTGATACGCAACATACAGCGCGACATAATCGATCGTGGCCGCACTGTGTCGATGGTTGTGGACAGATATCTGAAGGTTCTCAAACCTATGCACGAACAGTTCATAGAACCTACCAAACGCTATGCCGACGTCATAATACCTCAGGGAGGCGACAATCTGAAAGGCATAGGTATAATCTGCAAGTATATCGAGGGCATTGTGCCTCGCGATTGAAGGGTGAGGCGCACGCGAAAGGCGCGCGCCACACGTCAGTTTTTATCAATATCGGTGGGAAGGACGGTGTCTTTCTCACCTTTTTTTTCGGCTGCTTCCTTCATTTTCTTGCGCAGCAGATAGAACTTGATGGAGTTCACACTTTCAGAAACACCGTAGAGCAGCATGCACCATCCTATGACAAACAGTGGTGCGGAGGCTATGGCTGATGGACGTATCAGTGCGAGAAGACCTATGAGAAGTATCACCGACGGCATAATCCAGAAGTAAATGCCTACACGGAAAGTACGTGTTATGGCGGCAAGACTCACAAACTGGCTTATCGCTCCTATGATGAGCATGGCGGCAAGGATGAACATCAGCCACGAGATGAATGCGTTTGGCATGAGCGCAAGGATGAGTCCGAGCACAATACTGCCCAGACCTGTCAATGGGAACGATACCTTGAAGCCGCTCAACTGTCGTCCGTCGGCATCGAAGAGTTGCACGTCGCTCTCGCGGCGGCGTGCCACGAAGTATGCCGCACATGATATCACACCAGACAGAAAGAACAATATGCCGATGACGATGGTAAGCCACGTTACGGTCTGTTCTCTGTATTTTATCAGCAATACGCCCATTATTATAGCGCTGACGGCGCGTGCCAGCGAGCTTTGTATTATTTGCATGATTTTAAGTTTTTATGGTTTCTTTTGTTGTGTTGTAGTTTTTTATACGGTTCTGACGTTCGTAGGTTCTTTCAGTGCCTGTGCCGTAATCTCCGGTTCCGTGCGTTGTTGGGATGAAATTAAGTCTTGACGGGACATTCTTTACGTCTGACAGATATATCGCTTATCTCCTTTTATTCTTTACGAATGCGGTCATATCTTTGATAACGGGTCTTCCTGATATGAATCCGCAGGCAATTCCAGCTGCATTGATTATATTCATAGCGCTATCGTTTTTTATGAAAAGATAGTGAACAGTGAGGGCAATGGCGAAAGAGAAAATATTGTTTTCTCAATTTTTCGATATTGCCGGACCGCCTCCTATCATATGCAAATATAGTGAAAGTTGGGCATACTGCAAGTGCCGGAGAGTGTTTTTTATTTTGTCGTGTCACGCTCTTGGTTTATCTTTGCATTAGATAAGATGCGGTTGGGCAGTATAGGTTATGGCGGAAATTCGTTCTTCTACCTTGCTGCTGCACCCAACTTTCATTATCTCTGCATAAGATATACGACGTCAGGAATACGAAAGTAAATATTCTTTTTCGCTTGTTTACGTTATCTTTGCATACAGAATTATTTAAAAATAAGAACTATGACAAGACTTTATCTGGTGCGCCATGGCGAGACTGTGGACAATGTCAACTGCATATTGCAGGGACAGACGCAGGGATGTCTGACGCCTGAAGGCATAAAACAGGCTGAAAGTGTGAGGGACAGAATGGCCGGTGAGAAGATAGACGCGTTTGTATCGAGCGATCTGAAACGTTCTTACGACACCTGTTCCATCATCGCCGCACCACATGAAATGGATGTTGTGACGACTCCGTTGTTGCGTGAGCGAGACTGGGGAGGATTCACAGGAATGTATATTCCAGACCTTAAGGGAAAAGTATGGCCCGACGATGTAGAGACATTGGAGGCCATGAGAGCGCGCGCCGGCCGTTTTCTTGATTTCATACGCAATACATATCCGGACATGACGGTGCTGGCCGTAGGACATGGAATAATAAACAAGGCTGTGCAAAGTGTGTATTGGAACAAGCCGATGAACGAAATAGAAAAAATGACAAACGCAGAGGTGCGTGTCCTTGATTTGTAATTATGCACCTCTGCGGTTTGTCAATCCTTAACCAATTAATGCGTATCTTTTTAGAATGGAAGAGACAGATACTCTTGAAGTTGAATTTTAAATTATGTTGACTTACACTTTTGCTTGATGTCAGAGAGCTGTCATCTTAGCGACGTCCGCCGAACTTGCCGCTGCTGCGGCTTGAAGATGAGGAGCTCTTGCCTGCTCTTGACGAGCTTTTAGGACTTGAGAACGACGGACGGCTGATGCTGCGCGACACGCTTGAACTGCTTTTAGCACGGTTGCCTCCGAAGGAGCCGGTGCTGCGGTTTGTGCTTTGGGGCGTCTTGTTGCGGAAGTTGTTTATCAGGTCGCGGTTGTTGCTTGCTGATCCGCCTAGGCGTCCGCTGCCGGAGAACGACGAGTTGCTCTTTATAGTTCTTTTGCCGGCGATGCTGTTGCTCCTTGGTGTGAAGGTGTTGCGCGGTTTCTGATTGTCCTTTGATATGCTTCCTCCGCGCAGACCGCCGAAGCTTGAAGCCTTCACCGTTGTCATTTCCTTTCTGTCCGTTACGCTTGCAGGCCGTTTGCCGAAGCTGCCTATGCTGTTGCCCGGACGGTTTGTCACAATAGGCTTGTAGTTGTCCTTTCTGCCTCCGAACACGCCCGTATGGCCTTTGCCGTAGTCGCCGCGCTTGAAGCTGTCGCGCATACCGAAGTGGCGTACTTCGGGTTTCGGTCTGAAGTGATGTCTTTTATACCACGAGTGTCCGCCGTTGTGCCTCCAGCTGTGGCCTCCGCAATATACGGTCACAAAGTGCGGACAGCCGAAGTAGAAGTAGTCTCTGTGCGGATAGCGTGCATATATTCTGAATCGCCAGAAGCCTGCGCTCCAATAGAGAGGACGATAGAAGTAGAGTGCGGCGCAGAACGTGTTGTACTGCCAGTCGAACAGAACGTAGCTCATATCGAGATTGCGCTGCCGCCAGTACATGCCGTAGAGGTCGTCCTGTGTGCGTATGCTCATCAGATAGTCGAGATTTATCTCGTATGCGGCTTCGTACTGCTCTTCGCTCAGATTAAGTTCATACGCCATCTTGTCGGTGAGGAAAAGAGCCTGTTCGCGTGCCTGCTCATAGCTCATTGCATTTGCCGATACTGTTGTGACGAACAGTAGAATAAGGGCTGATACAAACTTTTTCATAATCGTATATTTAAATGTTATACATCCATTATCTCTTTCTCTGATGCAAAGATACAACGACTTTCTTTTACGAAAAGAGGGAATTTTCCTATTATCTCGGGGGATTTCCCTAAAATGTCAGTTGGTTCTGTTTTTTTCAGCAGAAGTATCGTGTTGGATAAAATAGAGAGGTTTGACTACTGATATGGCGAAAAATGCCTGTATGTGGGATAAATAATGTAATTTTGCAGTATAAAAAACGTTAATGTAAATATGAGAAGTATATTTGCTATATGTCTGTTGTTTGCTGCTGGGATGACGGCCCGCTCGCAGACGTGGACAGACTATGACAACCCAGGAAAGCTCAATCCTGTGCACGGTCTGAGATATGGAGTGGAGATGCAAGGCTCGTTTTCTAACAACAAGACGCCGTTGTGGCTCAACGCCAACAAGTACGGACTGAGCTCGCTCGAAAGCAACAACGGGTATGTTAGAGGTATGGTGATGCGCGATCTGGCGCAGGATTCCATAAGACGCTGGGGCATTGGTTATGGCGTTGATGTGGCAGTGCCTGTGAACTATACTAGCAATGTGGTAGTGCAGCAGGCCTATGCAGAGCTGAGATGGCTCTACGGAGTGCTTACTGTGGGCAGCAAGCAGCAGCCTATGGAACTGAAAAACAACGTGCTGAGCAGCGGATCGCAGACTCTTGGTATCAATGCGCGGCCGGTGCCGCAGGTGCGTCTGGCACTGCCCGACTATTGGGTGCTGCCTTTCTCGCACGGATGGCTGAGGGTGAAAGGACACATTGCCTATGGAAAGATGACCGACGACAACTGGCAGCACGAGGTGACCTCCTGCAAGTCGAAGTATGCCGACGATGTGCTTTATCACAGTAAGGCTGGTTATATAAAGATAGGCAACGAGGACAGATTCATGCCCTGGTCGCTCGAACTGGGATTGGAGATGGCCGCCATGTTCGGAGGAACGGCATACCGTCCGCAGAAAGACGGTACAATGCTGGCACTGAAAGGTGAGGGCGGACTGAAAGGCATGTGGCACGCCTTCATTCCCGGAGGTGCCGATGCGGGCGAGACTCTCTACAAGAACATCGCCGGCAACCAGGTGGGATCGTGGCTCATGCGTGTGAACTACGACGGCGACCGCTGGCGTCTGGGCATTTATGCCGACAAGTATTTTGAAGACCACTCTGCCATGTTCCTGCTCGACTACGACGGCTACGGCAAGGGCGACGAATGGCAGAAGAAGAAAAAGAGCAAGTTCATACTTTATGACCTCAAGGATATGATGCTCGGCGCTGAGGTGAACCTGAAATACGGTACGTGGCTTCGCGACATTGTGTTCGAATATATATACACGAAATATCAGAGCGGACCGGTATATCACGACCACACACCGAGCATATCCGACCACATCGGCGGCATAGACAATTATTATAATCATTATGTTTACACGGGTTGGCAGCACTGGGGACAGGTGATAGGCAATCCGCTCTACCGCTCGCCGATATACAACGACGACGGCACAATATCGGTGAAGAACTCCCGTTTCATGGCTTTCCATCTCGGCATAGACGGCCGTCCGACGGAGAATCTGTCATATCGTCTGCTCGGTACATGGCAGGAGGGCCTGGGAACGTATGCCATGCCGTACACCAAGAAGCAGTATAACGTAAGTTTCCTGGCTGAGGCCACATACAGTTTCAGACACAACTGGAAGGTGACTGGCGCTTATGCTATGGACTTCGGTCACATACTCGGCAACAACGCCGGTTTCCAGCTCACCATATCTAAGAGCGGATGGTTCTGACATACGGACAGTGTGACATGGATAGGAAAATGAAACAAAAGAAAACGGATAATGAAAATGAACAAGAAAAACATATATATGACAATGGTGGCATGGCTGATAATGGCTGTGTTCGCATCGTGTGATATTGAGACATCAGACAATGGCGACCTCGACGGATTCTGGCATCTCGACAGGGTGGACACTCTCTCGACCGGCGGAAGGGCCGACTTGTCCAACAAATACATATTCTGGTCTGTTCAGAAAGATCTGATAAACACTGTCGACAGACACGACTCAGCCGGTGATTATCTGTTCCGTTTTGAACACAAGGGCAAGACTCTGCGACTGTATGATCCGCATGTCAACGACAGAATGAACGGTGATCCGGCGGTGGAAGATCCGACTGTGCTGAATCCGTTCGGCGTGAATGCGCTCGACGAAACATTCAATGTGAACAAACTGACGGGTTCGAAGATGGTGCTGTCGACAGATGAACTGAAACTGAGTTTCACAAAACTGTGATGCACTAATATTAACGGTGCAGCAGCGAATACTCCATTCTGCCCATAGCGGAGTGGCCGACAGTGGAACAGAGTAGGGCAGGGCGTGCCCGGTTTGTTACGTTCCGGATGTGCGTGTGATGTTTTGCCGTACATCCGGAACGTTGTTATATCATGCACACCGATACTTTCAGAAATGATATTTATGTGCGTATGAAAGTAAATTTAAAGAAAACTCAGACGTTGTACTTACAGATTTTCTTGACTTTATTTTGACAAATGAAATTCTTGAAAGAGGTATAAAGAAATGTTAAATCATGCATTACAAAGTCCATTTCAGTCTGTACCACATCACCATATACCCTGTAGTGCAGTCCGGAATAATGCACATGACATTCCGATTATGCCCGTTTTAGCCTGTGGTTTCGACCATTTCAGGGTGAGATATTGCGCATTTCAGGCCCTGAAACGGGCAATATCACATGCCGAAACGGTGCTTATTGCAGGACGGAAAAATGAGGCTTGAATATAAGCTATTGGTATTCAATAACTTGCGCAACGCTCTTATTTTTTGAGTATTTGCGTCCGAAGGAAAGTCTGACCGCAAATACGCGCTGTTTTTTGGGGGTAGAACAGAAAACTCGGACGGAAAAATCAAAATCCGATTATAAATTGAAAGTTGTCCATTTTGTTTCATCCGAGAAGAAAGAAACTGTACCGGTTCGGGATTGATGGCGCAGTCCTTTTTTTGAAACCAATATCTACCGAATCTTGTCCGATACCATATTATGACGTGATAAAGTCCGTATCATGATACGAAAAAGCCTTTCCTGAATGAGTGGGAAAGGCATATGGGAGGATTATTCTTTCTAATGTGATGATTATCGCTGTGTTGCGTGAAGTGCGAGAGACTCGCGTATTTCACGCACATTTGTTTTCGTTGCAGATAACAGCCTTATTCTGAGGTCGTGATGCATAAATATGCGTCATGCTTTGGATGTTTATGCATAATTATACATCATGCAAGACTGCCGGACGTTTGGTTGCCGTGTCCTTGTGGGTATGGCCGGAATGTCATTTACTGATGCAGTCGGCCTCATGCTGCATACCGTGTTCTCTTCTTCTTACAAATACGTCTGTCACAAGCTGGAAGGCAGTGTAGACGATGATGTCTATCAGTACAACCAAGTCGCTCCGCAATTCCGGACGCATGGCAGTGTTGATTACTACGAACGCTACAGCCAGAAGCAGTATGGTCACAAGAGCCTGGTGCTGTGTCATTCCGGCACGCATCAGCTTGTGATGTATGTGGTTCTTGTCAGCTTTGAATATGGGATAGTGGTTTTTCAGACGTGTTATGATAACTCTCACAACGTCGAAACACGGCACGATGAGCAGCGTGTAGGTTATCAACAGGCTGTTGTTGCGGTAGGGCATGACGTTGGGATTATGCATGGCGAACTTGATAAGGAGAAATCCGAGTATGAAACCCAGCGTCAGACTGCCCGAGTCGCCCATGAATATTTTGTGTCCTTTCTCGGCCTTTCCCCATATGTTGAAGTAAAGATATGCCGTGAGCACACCCATGAGTCCGGCTATCAGAATGGCGTAGGTGTAGATGCCCTCGTGTATGAAGCATAGAAGAAATCCTGTCAATGATAGCAGGGCAAGTCCGCCGGAGAGTCCGTCGATGCCGTCGATGAGGTTCATTGCGTTGTCTATGAATACGAGTGCGAACACCGTGAGCGGTGCGCCTATCCAGAACGGCACTTCATATATGCCGAACATTCCGTAGAAATTGTTTATGTAGAGGCCGGAGATGGGCAGCAGCGAGGCAGCTATAATCTGTACTGCGAATTTTGTTCTCGGTCTGACTCCCACAATGTCGTCCACTATTCCTATGATGTATATCAGCGAAAGGCTTATGAGAAACATCACCGACCATGTGCCTACCGTGAGCTGCTGGCGGCCTGTGAGATAATCGAGCATGGATATGCCGAAGATAAACGCTATCAGTGTGCACGGCAGAAAGCATATCCCGCCAAGTCGCGGTATCACGTTTTTATGTATTTTCCTGGCGTTGGGAATGTCGTAGAGCTTCTTCCTTATGCAGAAGTTTATTATGTACGGAATGATGATGAATCCGCACACAGTGCTTATGATGAAAGCAGACAATACCAGAATAATGTGATTCTCCATAATAATGTCAGTTTATATTATAACTGATATGTTGGGTTATTATTGCATGAGAGATGACAGATATGTTGTAATAACATGAAAAAGATGCCCTGTTCTGGATGTTTGCGCCAGTGGTACGGATGACAGATGGATTGGGAAGATTAAAAATCGGCAGATGTACAGTGCGATAGCAGTTTTGTCGTTTTTATGGTGTGTGTAACAGAAAAAATAATTACCTTTGCCACAATTTATAAAATGCAATAGATATTAGGTATGAGAATATTGGTTACCGGTGCAGCCGGATTCATTGGCTCGAAGGTATTGTATGAGTTGGCAAGACGAGGAGATTTTGTTGTCGGGATAGATAATATAAACGATTATTATGACGTAAGACTGAAATATGGACGTCTTGTGGAATGTGGCTTTGACAATCCGGAATCAATAGAATTTAATAAGGTTGTAAGAAACTCCAGATTTGAAAATTGTCTGTTCATCCGTATGTCTATAGACGATAAGGAGATGATGGACAGAATATTCGAGGAATACCGTTTCGATAAAGTGATGAATCTTGCCGCGCAGGCAGGAGTGCGTTATTCCATAACAAATCCTTACTCTTATCTGCAAAGTAATATGGCCGGATTTCTCAATGTGCTTGAAGCGTGCCGCAACTACAATGTGCGCCATCTCATATTCGCTTCGTCCAGCTCGATCTATGGTCTGAATACGGAGACTCCATATAAGGAAGATGATAAGGTGGATACACCGGTGAGCCTGTATGCGGCGACAAAGAAGGCCGACGAACTGATGGCTCATTGTTACAGCAAGCTATATGGATTTACAACTACAGGTCTGCGTTATTTCACTGTTTACGGACCGTGGGGACGTCCGGATATGTCACCCTCGTTGTTTGCCGGTGCTATATTGAGAGGAGAGCCGATAAAGGTGTTCAACAATGGTGACATGATGCGTGACTTCACTTATATAGACGACATTGTGGATGGAACAATCTCTGTCATCGACACCCCGGAGGAAAATATCAAACGCGACAATGGTGTTCCTTATCGTATATATAACATCGGTTGTTCACATCCGGTGAAGCTGATGGATTTTATCAGTGAGATAGAGGATGCACTTGGTAAAGAGGCGGCCAAAAATTATCTTCCGATGCAACCGGGTGATGTGTATAGCACAAATGCGGACACTTCGCGGTTGGAAAACGAGATAGGTTACAGACCGCATGTTTCATTACATGAAGGAATAACACGTTTTATAGAATGGTTCGTGTCTGACAGCAATCCTTTGAAATAGATTTTCTGGTAACATCAGATCAGATGGTATATAATACAAAAGACGCGTAATGAGAATTCTTATTACGCGTCTTTTGATTTCTTGTCTACCACATAATGTCTTATCTTGCTGCCGTAGATAAACTTCACTACACTCAATGGCATCAGTCTGAAAATAAGACGACTTATCGGAAATACGTATTTGAGCGAAAACAGACCGTAGACTCTTCTTACTCCGTTCATGTATATGCGGAACTCATTCCAAGCCTTTGCACGGCTGCGGCGTCTGAACATTTCATCATCGCGGCGGAAATACAATGTTATGTCGTCAATGTTTCCTATCTTGTATCCTGCACATATAGCGTCGAACCATAGAGCAATGTCCTGACTCGTGCGATAGCGCTCGTCATATTTAAGTCCGTTTCTGAATATCTCGCTGCGCATCATTACCGTGGGGTGGGCGAGAGGGCTGGCCTTGTATATGGTGTGCATCACTTCCTCGTTGTTTCTCGGATAGTGTCGTACGTTTAGTTTCGGATTGCTGCTGTTAAACTCCTGCATGGCTCCGCCTACTATTGCCACGTCCGGATGAGTTTCAAGATATTTTGTCTGACGTTCGAAACGCTTCGGGTCGGATATGTCATCGCTGTCCATACGGGCAATGAAGTCGGACGACGCGATTTGCAGACCTATGTTGAGAGATTTTGTAAGTCCGAGATTTTTTACATTTTTATGTATTATCAGTTTATTGCCGATAAGTTCTTTCCATCGGTTTATTGTATGTTCAAGTTCGTCTGGCAGTGGCCCGTCTTCAATTAATATTATTTCTGTAGGTTGTACTGTTTGGTCGGTCCATATACTGTTTATCGATTTGTCAAGATATTCCGGACGTTCGTTTTTATAAACCGACATTAGAACGGATATGCTCATTTATGAATTTCTGTTAAGTTGAAGTATTTACCAAGTTCGAAGTCAAATGTATCCGGACTATATTTTACATAGCCGCTACATGGATAGAATGTTATTTCTCCAAAATATATTCTTTTTTTGATATTATATAAATCTATTCTTGCAAAAGGGAAACCTTTTGATAGCTTTTCTGCTAAAGCAATCATTTCCTTTATGTTCTCAGGTAAAACTGGAGGGGTATCAAAGGTTGGATAATCACTTCTTACATTATATAGAAATTCAAGATTTTCATTCCAGAATCCTCTTAGATGATGAGAATATCTTCCTTTGTCAACCCATAAAAAACGAAATTTTCCGTCATAACACATAAATTTATAATCATCTATGGAACAATCTTCGTTATTATCATCTTCAAGGAATTGTTCAATGATTATTTGAGATTTTCTTGCCCCTTTATAAGCCCATTCACGACTTATAATGTCATATCGTTTATTTCTCCAGCTATTTATTAGAGTTATTACATTATCAATATTTATATTATCTTTATCTTTACATATAAAGATATTGTCACCGTTACCTCCATCAGTCGTTTTTATGACAAATTTTTGAGGTAATTTAGTGAAGTTGATTTCTTCTGCTTTATCACATACCTGATATAGTTTGTTGAGATAAATGTCAGTACCGGTTTTTTCCTTTACATATTCTCTGACATGAAATTTATCTGTACATCTAAGCATTTCCGGATTACGATAAAAAACTTTATAACATTGTACGTATTCCGTAAAACGTTTTGGATGTTTAAAACTAATTAGTCTGTGGTGTTTTATTGCGTAGTGGATACGCAGTATTGTTTTGTCTGGTACAAATGCCAATACATTTGCCAGAATGTATTTTATCCGTTTCTTATTCATAAATTTACTTTTGTGTAAGTCCATCAAGTATCCCGTTAAATATATTTTTTATATATGCTTTGCGCTTGTTTGAGAATAATGAATAATATATTATTTTATA
>ULTX01036322.1_pt1 | contig 176682 bp, 161 predicted proteins | sample 1958041 | NCBI WGS metagenome assembly ULTX01 (sample SAMEA4835747, study PRJEB28245) | human gut metagenome | biome: gut microbiome; material: fecal sample | place: Denmark | collected 2008
GGGACACAATAACACGCCACGAAAAAGGCAGGCAGTTCAAGCTGAACGAGATAAGCAAAATCCCGCTTGGCGCGGCGTATTCACTTATGAGATTTCACGGAGCTGGCGTTCCGGCAGCTGTTTCTGACTGCGAATATGATGAGTATAATGATATGTCCGGACTATTTGGAAACAGCGATTCTGAAATCAAGGACCGCGGTTTTATTATATATAGCAACGATGAGTATTTCGAGGCGTATTTTAATTATCTGAAGAATACCGGTGGCTATCAGTTTATTCGTTTTGTAAACGTCAGCGGGTCACAGTACATTGCCTTCAATCAGCGTGGCTTTGATAATATCAGGGCTTTTCTTTTGCAGAAGCTCCAGTCAAAGCGTGAGGAAGCTGACCGCCTGGAAGCAGAAATCAACGAAGCATTCAGCGCTTCGGAGCCGACTGAAATTCCTAAAGATGAAAAATCCGAACTTTCAGACCTTATAGAGAAACTCGGTTTACAAAGTCACTCATACACTTTCAGCGTTGTTTCTATGGATTCGGAGATTTACGTTACCGGAGCGTATGTAGAGAGCGCTGACGAGCTTGATGAGCTTGGTATCCTCGGTCAGTTTGACGAGGATTTCGCCCATGGCGATACTGTCCATGCTGAGATAAGTTATTATATCATCGGGCAGTCGGACGCTGATTCCGAACGGCTCCCGGACGAATTCTGCGGCGACATCATGTCGCACCTCAATACAGCAATCGAATATGCAGATCAACTTGAAGAACAGACTATCATGGTTGATTTCAATGATTATGAAATGGAGGTTTGAAAGATGAGCAGCTTGACGCCAAGAACAGTTGACGGCGGCTTTACCGTGATTGAATCAGTGCGCCTCAGTAACAAGACAGAAATAGTCATGGGACGCCGCGAAAGTTCCTATGGAATCAATTACGCGACATGGGAGTGCTCAGACGGCAACAATTATTACTGGGGACATTATGACATAAGTACCGAACAGCAGGCGCGGCTTGATATGTTTGAACGTGCGGCTGAGAGAATGCGCCAGATTCTCCCGGAACAGTATTCCCAGTCTGAAGCTGAATCAGAAAATTCTGACGAAGACGAATGTGAAATGTGATATAATTATTGCGGTTCGATTTTATCGAGCCGCATATATGTAGACTGAAAGGTAACTACTTGATGTCTGCTCCACAGGTGCCTCACCGTGAGGCAGTAATTTGTTTCTGAATTGACCTTGACAAACAGCATTATTCGAAGTAAAATATAGATAGTACATCACTTAACACAAGGAGGGCTAACCAATGTTGACAGACAATCCGTATGATTCCTCAAGAAATAATCTGCCCCTTATGCGGTATCAGATTACCCAGACACATGAAGTCCTGAAGGAGTTTGTATCGCATATTAGCGGTTTCGTTACAAGGAACTATGTGTACACGGATAAGGAAATTCCCGAAAAAATAAAAAGGCTGGAGGACGAAGCACTGGAAATCAAGAGAAGCTTCTCGCTTTCAGACACCCGTGAGATACTGAACAAACACGAAGCACGACTTGTTGAAATCGACAGTATCATAAAGGACGCTACACCGCTGCCGCACAGATAACATTGCTCGTAATAATAGTACAGGGACAAGTGAATTTCATTTGTCCTTTTTCTTTTTCGGAGGATTTATGAAAGATTATTCAGAATATTCTGTTGAGGACTTTAACAGAGCTTTTATGAGGTTTTATGAAGCTCTCACATACGGAAAGCAGCCGGTCAAATCACCGACTGCTTTTTTATTAGGAGGTCAGGGTGGGTCCGGAAAATCATCAATACATGAGTACCTGTCCTCTGAAATCGGTAATATCGTTTCGATTGACGGCGATCTGTTCCGCCGCGAACACCCTAACTATGAAATGATCCAGAAGATTTACGGGAAAGACGCTGCAAACATCACCCAGTCCTTTGCAAACAACATTACAAATGCAATGATTGAAAAGCTCAGCGATGAAGGATACAACCTTGTGATTGAGGGAACCTGCCGCCGCGCTGATGTTCCATTGAAAACCTGCGGCGATCTTAAAGAAAAGGGATACCGTGTTGAGCTGGCGATAATGTGCGCCGATAAGGAAGAAGCATGGCAGAGTACGCTCGAACGTGCTGAGAAAATGCGGGAGCTGGGGCTTACTCCACGAGAAGTACCGAAAGAAAAATATCAGGAAACGATAATTGCTCTCCCCGGCAACGTGTCTATTTTGTACCAGTCCGGTGCATTCGATGATATAACGCTCTTTAATCGGCAGCTTGAGGAATTATATAAGTTCAGCCGGACACCTGAGCATGACCCGGCTGATATTTTTTATCACTGTCTGCACAGCAGATCCGATGAATTATATCGTCCACGCAGCAGCAATCCTGTGGCTGTTCTGCTTTATGCAAACAGCCTGGACGAAGCCAGGGCTTATCTTGAGCACAACTTCTATGAACTAACGGAGGGCAAGCAGCTTGACGAAGGCTTCTTCCAGTTCAGCTGCTCATCTGCCGGACGTCCGCTTCCGGATATAGATGTGTATGATGTTTCTGCCCCGGAAAACGAAGAGGACGAGGAAGAGGAACCGGAATGCGAAATGTAAACCGCCTGCCTCACCGTGAGGCACTACAAGCCACTGGAATTAGAATGCATTTATTTCACAAAATGTGTTGTGCTAAATCTCTTTCTGATAACATTAATTGGTTCATCTCCTTTTTTTACAATTGAGTGATAATTGGGGTAAATGGTTATTGTGGCATTATCAGCACTACCTGAAATTGTGCAAACCGAGAGATAGTATAACTCATCTGTTTCAGAAAGAATAATATTATCATACACAACGTTGCCATCATATGTAAATGAATAATCATATTTATCTACTATGAAGTCAAAATCTATTTGGCTTGAAGCACCATATCTTCCAAAACAATAAATTGCCATAAGTAAAGAAATTAGTGCTACAAGCCACATACCTGTTGCTTTTGCACCTACAACAATTTTCGAAATTGGTTTATGCTCCCCACCTTGATCTTGTTCAGAAGAGCTATTCATGTCTGTTAATCGTTTCTTTTCGATATCAATCAATATATCAAGTATAGGAAGATACACGATTAAAAAAACGCATGATGTCAGAGAAAGTCCTGCCCACAAGTAGGACGTTAAATTGATGATTTCCTTTGTTGAAGGTAAGGAGTTGTACAAAAACAGTATAACTAATGGGCTAAATGCTAAAGCAGTAACAATCCCCAATATTACTCGACGAGTCCGCTTTTTTCTATATACTTTCTTGGCTATTTTATATATAAGATAGAATACTGGAAAGAAAAGGACTGCAACCCCCAGAAATATCAGAATTGACAAAAGAATATTCTGATTGTCTTTTTGAATAAATTGCGTAGAAATATTCAATCCATCAGCATACCCCCTATACCCTATTCCACAGGCAATATTCCAAATAGCATTGATAACCAAGCCAAGAGCTGTGCATATTACAATATATGCCTCCTTGTTTTTCTTGAGGTTCTCAATCATCTCGCCAACAAAGTCTTTAACTTTCTTGTCAAAGGCATTTTCAAGAATCATATTCTTTTGATTGGCATTTTCTTTCTTTCGTTTGTTTTTGTTCATAAATTCATGTTCCTTTCGTGAGGTGTTAATATGGATATCCTATCTGATGCTATTATATGTGGCATTCAAACTTTTCTGATAACAATAATATGCACAATATTTGAATCATCAAGGTTTGAGTTAACCACAAAACAACTACTGCTAATTTTTCTTATCTATTATCTAAATGTTGGATTAATTGTTTTCGCCTTATTTTTGCCTATGCTTGATTGGAATATTTGTGCTGAAACAATGCATGAACTTTATATGCAATATGGATCCACATTACTCCTATCTTCGATATCAATTTATTTATTAGTGGTTGTATGCTTGATATTTTTTTCATGCAAGATTTTAGTTAAAATAAGAGGAAAAGATTAAATCGACACATTGTTCAAGAATAATATACCATAAAACGAAAGGGGTGTCAATATGTTCGGACAATTTATTGCTCAGAAGCGGAAAGAAATGGGTTTGTCATTAGCCAAACTTGCAAAGCTGTCTGGACATCCGGTTTCCTCACTGCATGGTATCGAAAACGGAGATAACCAGAATCCCCGCTTTGAAATCATCATCGACATATGTCAGGTTCTTGATGTAAGCCTTGACGAAATGAAAGCAGCTTTCTTGGAAGATCGAAACAAACACGATTGAGCATAGGTGCCTCACGGTGAGACACCGACTATGACTATGAAAGGACGATACATATGGCACAGTACAAGTACTCCAGAGATGATTACTACCGTCTGACCAATGCACCATGCATTGATGTGGCTCTTGCACTCGGCATGGAGATAAACGAAAGAGCCAGTGACCAGAAAGCCTGGAAAATGAAAGACGAACAGGGACTGTGCATTTACCGCGAGGGCAACAACTGGTATAGGTTCTCGGACGGGAGGCACGGTTTTTCAATCGACCTTGTAATAGATAAGCTGGGCTGCAGCAGAGAGCAGGCGCTTGACTTCATAGCCAAGAACGTTGTGAACGGAGTGTCAGAACAGGTTCGTCTTGACCATAAAGCGCCTGCAAATGTAATGAAAGAATTACCGAAAGAAAAAATATTTACTGTACCTGCCCATGATGTTAAGCCAAGTCGGGTAATGGCATACCTTATAAGGACAAGAGGCATTGATCCGGAAATCGTCAAGGGTATGCTGCAGCGCAAGATGATTGCTGAGGACAGCACACATCACAACTGCCTTTTCTTCGGGCGTGATGAAAAAGGTAATATCCGCTCCTGCGCTCAGAGAGGGACGACACAGGTTCAATTTCGTGGAGAGGTATCCGGAGGAGATAAGGCATACACCTTTGCAATGAACGGAAAGAGTAATGTTCTGAGGCTCTTTGAAAGTCCCATTGACGCAATGTCCCACGCTACCTTTTCAAAGCTGCTAGGTAAGGATTGGACAGTAGATCACCGTTTGAGCACTAACGGCTGCGGAAGCTATGAAAGCATAAAGAAATACATGGAGAACCACCCCGAAATATCATCGGTGTGGTTTTCTTTTGACAACGATGAAGGCGGACGTAATGGTGCAGCAGCTTCCAAGGAAAAGCTCCTGCACGATTTTCCTGATCGCCAGCTCAAGGTACATATATGTTATCCGACTCACGGCAAGGACTGGAACGAGGATCTACAGCAGTTCCGGCAGGTTGAGTCTGAAGGAATGAGTGTTCGTGAATATGTCAGCAGCGACAGTAATTCGTATTTCTCGTATCATGGCTTTCATTTTCAGCCGGTTGGAATTCTTCCTCCCGGAACTCTGAGTGACATTGCACAGGATATATCCTCGGTTCCCGAAATGGGATATAACGATGAATTTTCATATGCGGATTTTATCAGAGCAAACACTACCGGTAAGAACGCTGATATTTTCCGCTGCATCGAATCCAATCAGCTCTGTCTTCCCGGAGAAAATGAACTCTACTCCTATACCGGAGAATATCTTTCAACGTTTCACGTTCAAACCGCACAGGAGGAACAGCCGGACGATGACGAATGTGAAATGGAAATAGGATGAACTGTTAGTTTGTTGACTTGACAATTATAATGGAAAGGAATTCACAATGGAAATTTACAAGAACAACCTTGAATACGCCAAAAAGAATGGTGAGCGCGAACAGTATCTTCAGAACCTGGAGTTGTGCGATAAATGTGGGGCATTTATACGCCATTCTATTGCCGTAAATTTCAATTTCACCACCAAATACCTTGACGTCAAGACAATCACCGCAGAAGTTACCGAAAAATACGGCTTTGAGCGAACAATGCTTATGCTTGCGCTCCGAGTTGATAGCCTTAAAAATGACGGGCGCGTTGATATCGCTAATAAGGAATGGGAAAAAGAATTCCTCGCTAACTATTCCAATGCAGAGGAACTCAGAAGAATTGCTGACCGAGTAATGGAAAATGTTCACCCTGCTCTTCTTGACAGTGTAGCGGAAGAGGTTAGATTCACTTTCAGGGAAATGAACAGGAGTAAAGAGCGTGAGGTCGAAGGCTATCGTATAATTCAGACGGTTAAAACCCCTTACGCTGAATTCCTCCTCGGTCAGAACAAGAATATGCCGAGCTATTATGCTACATGGTACAACGGCAATCATGACGGCGGTCTATCAACGATACAGGGACACTATTTCACATCGAATGATTCACAAAGCAATCTTCTTTCCGCATATCACGATCTGTATTCCCGTGCACTCTCTGACGTAAATCAGCACACCCGCTTTGAAGAGCCTACGCCGAAAATAGGCTCGATCATTCGAACCGTCAACGGTCAGAATATGCAATTTGAACTAACCGACGAGGAACGCAACGGCGTATGGAACATGGTCGAGCAGCAGAATGTCGAGGGACGCTTTAAAGAACTGCTTAGCGAACGCGGCGTTCTTCCGGATTGGTCAGGCATGGAAAGCATAATCACAGATATGGCTGAAAAGTATCGTGATGATTTCGGGTACGGCTATGATGAAGATATGCAAGGATACATAGAGGATCACGAAGATGAAATCAAAGAAATTACAGATAAATATCTGTATGGCGATATCTATGTTGACAAGGGCAGTATTTCCGACTTTACCGGAAGAATAATGATTGTTCGCCCCGAACACATCAACTCCCGTGACGTTATTCCGGAGAATCAGTTTTTCCTTGCGCAGGAGGGACCTGGCTGCAACCCCGAGGATTACGGAAGCGAGATAAACGGAATATTCCTTTACGAACATGAAGAAGCCTCCCTCACCAATGATTGTTTCCTCGGTGCAATGCGTGAGGAGCACATACCTGAATGGGCAAATGAAGCTCGTGAAGATATCGCTGAGGAAAGCAGCGATGAAGAAGCTGATGATGAATACGAACCGGAAATGTAGTATGCAGGTGCCTCACCGTGATGCACCATAATCCAGCAGAATGAGTGCCTCACGGTGAGGCAGCGCCGAAAAAATTCTTTTTTCGGTAATCGCGCCGCCGCAGGCGGCGTCCGCACTCCGTGCGGCAGGAATAGAAGCGTTCCCGCTTCTACTTAACATCGCAACGCCAAAGGCGTTGCACGGGGTTCTCCCATGTTTTTGAAGGGTTCTAAAAATCACCCCCTAAATTTTGTATTATACGACATGAAAGGAATAATAAGAATGCTTTTATTTAAGGAACTTCAGAAAGCTCAAATGTATGCATTGTGTCAAAAATACGAAGAGCTTTACTTTAATTCTTTGGATGTTAAAATCAAGGATATTCCTCCTAGGATTCGCACATTCAGCTCATGTATCTATTTGGAAGCTTTTAAGAGAATCAAAACTATAACTGAATTCAATCAGCTAATTGAGCTGTTGGAAGATGATATTCTATCTTTTCCACATGCTCGTTCTGTACGACGTTTACTTTTGATTCATTTGTCGGCATATACACGATTCTATCCAAATCTAAATGAGTAACTCTATATGACCTGATGTCCTATTTTCGTTAAAGGTGACTTTAAAGCCGCATTTCTTATAAAAATGTTCTAGCATATCAAATTTCTCTATGTCAACATCGGACAAAAATCCACAAATACGCTTAGCATTTATATGTTGCGCTACTTTTATTAATCCTTTAATGGCAATTGTTCCGTTACCTTTGTTAATATGTTCTTTCATAAGTATATCATCTATTCTTATGTATGAGTTGTTTCCGCTTAATGAATGGTGATTATAGTATGAGCAGTGAACAACTGGTAGCATATTAAGGCTAGATGAATAATTAATACAGTATAGGTACAAATCAAAAGTATCACTGTTATAATGGGACGAGCGTTTGACAACATATATTTTCTCGTCGAATTTGTTTGTCGCATAGTAAATAATTTGATTATGGTAATCTTCCATAATACATGTAAGCATTTGTTCAGTATCATGCTGAGATCTCTCAAACAAATGAATTTGTGTTCTTAATTGAATCAATCTTATGTTCATTTGATTAAATTCATTGTTAAAAAGCAATTCACGCAATAGGTCTTTTAATTTCATCCCATTCTCCCCCTTTCCCATATTATACAGCAATGTTTCAAAAATATCAATTAAATTTGGAGGCAATACATGACACAAAATATCAAACGTTCAATCTGCTTAACTCCTGGAATGCTTGAAGAACTACAAATTTTTGCTTCGAGTAAAAATATAACTGTAGCTGAAGCTATTCGTTATTTGCTTGAAAGGGGGTTGTCACTTACGATGTTTACAGAGGAACAAGATACCATCCGACGTTTTATTCGCGAGGAAATAGAAAATACCCTGGCTGTCACAATGAAGCAGTACATGGATCGACTGATAAAAATGCAGGCGGTTACAACAAGAGTATCGTCCGCAGCGTTACAGTGTAATGTGGCAGTCCTCGCCGAAAACTACATTGATCAGGCTACTCCGGAAGAAATACTTGCCAACGCACTCCGACAGTCCTGCCGCATAACTCGAACTAAACCCAAGTCTGACGCCGAGTATCTTGCGGAAGCTCATGAATGGCTCAATGCTGATTTGGATACTCCGAGCGATAAATAAAATGAACAGGTGCATCACGGTGAGGCACCTAAAGAAAGTGAGATGATATCATGCCGAAGATAATTTACAAACAGCAGCACGTTGGGGATAACGGGCGCAAATTCTCCGCATCCCGCAACTCTCATTATGTCAAGTATATCGGTGAGCGTGAGCACGTCCTAAAAACATCTCACGAAACTAATCTTGTTAAATACATGGGTGAACGGGAGCACGTTGCGAAACTCATTGACAAAAAAGTTAAGAATGCCGAAACCGACGAGCTTATTACTTATGATGTTCAGAGCAAGAATAAGGGAAAAGCTGAGTACGATGAGAATATAGACAGGGCTTCAGAAGAAATGTTTACTGAACCGGAAAATGGTCTTTTTGGAGTGATCAACGGGAAATTCTCTGATAGTTACAGCACGGTCGAAATGCAGAAATATGTTCGTAAAATTTCTACACCACATCGGAATGTATTTCATAGCATATTCTCCTTTACTCCCGAAAGTGCAGCTGAAGCTGGATTGAACACTCTGGACGATTGGGAAAACTGGGTTAAGTATCACATTAGCGACATAGCAAACGGCATGAATATGAAGATTGAAAATATTGAATATCTTGCCGCAGTTCACCTTAAAGAGGGACAGCCTCATGTACATATTATGTGGTGGGATATACAACAGCAGGTTCTGATAAACAAAGTTGATCCTCTTATTTGCGACAAGATACGAATTGACGCAATAAGGAGCACGTATCACGATCAGTTCATTGCTCTCCACAATAATGAAGATAAGCTGATAAGGAAACTTCGAAGCAACATTGCTGATTACACTGCTAGTACGCTTGCTGGTGCTCCATCAGATGTTTACTCGCGAAAAATTATCGCTGGGATAGAGCATATCCATGACATAATTCCTAAAAAGGGACGCACTGCATATAAATATATGTCAGCCGAAGTCAAGAAAGAGATTGATATATTATCCCATTTCATCATAGATAACAATCCCGATTTCAGGTCAACCTATGAAGAAATATGCGAGCTTCGTCGGTTGTATAACGAAATGCTTCATAGCGATGAAACCAATTACGGCAAGCTGCAATTAGCTACATTCATGGGTAAAATCAATGACGAAATCGAAAGCTCCATCGGTAACGCAATATTAAAGCTAATAATGAAAGAGCAGAAAGCCGGACACTGGAACACTTCGCCTGATAGCTCGTTCCAGGCTCACAATGATACAGAGCTGCCTCACGATGAGGCACCTCTGTTTTTCAATGATGAGCCTGATTCAGACCAGAACATTGATAGAGATCCTACGCCTGGTCCCAATAATGACCTGTCTCACGGTGAGGCACCTGTATCACGAAAGCTGTATATCAGCTCATTTGCAATAAGAGAAGCCAGAAATGCTGTAAAGGATAAGGATTACGACAGAGCACTGGAATTATTCTCCAAAGAAGCCGACAAAGGAAATATCCTTGCCAAGTATGAAATTGCAGACCTCTGCCGCAGAAATCTGTGTCAGGGTAACGCTTTTGATATCTACCGTGAAGCACTGAACGGCTTTCTGGAGATTGAACCGCGAACCAGACAAAAGGCATATGTTCACTACCGGATAGGCAGAATGTTTTATGACGGCTATGGAACGGATATAGATTACGAAGAAGCATTCAAGTGGCTGAAAAAAGCCGCCGACGAAGGTAATCATCTTTCGGAATTTGTAGTCGGAAAAATGTTATGCAATGGTATGGGAACTGAAAGAGATACGGCAGCAGGCACTGAATATCTGACGGGAGCTGCTAACTCCGGAAACGAATATGCACAAAATTATCTTGATAATCGTGCTTCATGGGAGCATGGCTGCGTTGTAAAACTGGTTGGTTCTGTCGGACGTTTGCTGTCAGAAAATCTGGAAAGCAGCCGCGCAGCAATATCGGAATGCTCTTTGGCGGTATTCGGTCATGGCGACCTCAGCAAAGAGCAAATACGAGAGCTTATCCTTAAAAAGCAGGATAAAGAGAATACTGCTGAAATGTGAGGCACCTCACACTTGGATGGTACAATTCAGGCACTGCCTCACGGTGAGGCACCTGTTTATTTGGAGGGCGAAATGACATACTGTTTCAAAAAGCTGCGTGAGCTTAGGCTTACACATATCTTTTTTCTTCATTATTCAATCTCACTGATTATCGGCGGCGCGGCAATAGCAGGACTGATTCTGCTCGGCGGGGGTTTACAATTCTACTCCTTTGTGGTATTATGTATCATGTACACGCAGCCAACTTTTTTCATCCTAAGGCGTATAAAGATGTACGAGGCAAGGCAGGAACTAAAACACGGAACATTTGCTCCAGACGAAAGAATTAACTTGGCGATTCAAGCGCTGCAGCTAAAGCCAAACCTGGATATGAATTTCATTATCTATACGATTGTGTTATTAACAATGATTGCAATGTTCGTCCCTTACAATGGACTAATGATTGTGCTTGATAATCAGTTTCTGGGGATTCCTCTTGTCTTGTTAATTTTTCCTGGAATGTTAACCTTAATATCTATCGTAAAAAAATTAGAGGAAAAGATATGAGTGCAGTACTCTATGTAATTTCATACTTTTTTGCTTTTTTAGCAGGAGTGGGTATATTATGCTTGTGCTATCTCGCGAATCACACATATAATATTACGAATTTTTTGTGCGTTTGCAACTGGTTTGGCAAATATACAAAAATCAGTCAGAGGATACGCATCAAAAGCGTGGTTGAAGAAATACGCGAAAAATACAGGGATATGCCTATACGCGAACAGATAGCAGAATATGGACGCCTTTTTGAATCAGATTTCAACGAGCTTTTTGATAAGCTTCAGCCTGGTGTTCATTACAGAGTGACAACACATTACAAACACGTTATGGAAAAGGCTATAACCAACGGGCAGATCAAACTGCTCTGCCCGGTCAAGGAACTAAAGAACCGTACGCTCCGCGAACTGAAACCGCTGCTTGGCAGCAGGGATTACAGACTTGCCAGAGAATGCGTCAGAAAGAGTCCGCAGGTGATTCGCTGCTGTGATAAATGTAAACGAATATCGGTTTGCCAATGCAGACACGGAGGGATTTGTTCTGTTATATCCGAAAAAGGATTTGCACGGTATGACTTTGTGAAAATATGAGCTGTCTCACGGTGAGGCACCTAAAACACCACTTGATTTTTTGAACATGATATGCTATAATTAGGCTAAGGAGCAAAGGAGAAATACCAATGCACAAAGAATACATAATGGACAAGCTTCCGCCTGAGGTACGCGCCGATTATCTTGACCGGATTCACAGGTTCGTGCTTATGGACGATACCTTTATGGCAAAGGTCTTTGAGGATAAGAAGTGTGTGGAACTTCTGCTGAAAATAATTCTTGAAAAAGATTTGACGGTGGAAAAAGTAGTTTCACAGTACAGCATAAAAAATCTTCAGGGGCGTTCGATACGGCTGGACATTTATGCGGTTGACAGCAGCAACAAGGATTATAACATCGAAGTGCAGAGGGACAATGGCGGAGCTGCTCCGAAACGCGCCCGATACAACAGTGCGCTGATGGATGCAAACCTGATCCTGCCCGGCGATGATTGGGACAAGCTTCCCGATAATTACGTTATATTTATAACGCAGAACGATGTCCTCGGCGGCGGAGCTCCTGTTTACACAATAGAGCGAACGGTCAAGCAGAAAAATAACGTATCGTTTGAGGACCATTCTCATATAATATATGTCAACGGTGAATGCAGAGATTCAAGCTCTATTGGAAAGCTTATGCAGGATTTCTTCTGCACGGATCCTGCTAAAATGAACTATAATATTCTTGCAGAACGAGCAAAATTTTTCAAGGAAGACAAGGAGGGTGCTAATAATATGTGCAAGATTATGGAAGAATTGCGTGATAAAACAGCAGCAGAACGTAACCGTGAAATCGCTTTAAGACTTATCCAGCTTGGTTCTGTTCCGCTTGAACAGATTGCTGAAGCAACCGGACTTACCCTTGACGAGGTTAAAAAGCTTGCTGAAAAGCACACGGCATAAATAGTCAGCTGCCTCACCATGAGGCACCTCTTTATATGGTGATTCACTCTTACCCCCTGCCTCGCGGTGAGGCACCTCCAAAACATCTAAGATGGTTCATAGAAATAAACCAGCTTTTATTATATTCTATTACTTGACAGACCATCAAAAATTGTTGACAATATGATTATTGAAAGGAGTGATTCAGTGGAATATAAACCAAAGTTTCACATGACAGTCGAGCAGAACATATTTGTGGCGAAGCGTAACATTGTAGATTATATCTGGAAGTCGGCACGGCTTGAGGGCATAAACGTTACTTTTCCACAGACTTATGCTATCATAGAAAAATCAAGAGTCAACGGCGTTGATGTTGAAGACATCTTGAAAATCACCAATCTTAAACACGCATGGCAGTATGTGTTCGACAGTATCGGCAAGCCAATGAATCTGGATTTTCTTTGTAATCTGCATTCTGAGGTTGCAAGAGATGAAGCGTTAATGTGGGGTAAACTCCGAACAGGCAATGTTTTTATTTCGGGAACCTCTTATGTCCCCCCTATACCTAAAGCTGACGAAGTGCAGTCTGCTATTCAGAGATTGCTAACTATACCCGATCCGACTGAACGAAGCATTGAAATAATGCTTTGGGGAATGAAATCTCAGCTTTTCTGGGACGGCAATAAAAGGAACTCAATGCTTGCGGCAAATAAGATCATGATTGAAAATGGCTGCGGAATAATTTCTGTTCCAAATGAGTGCCTTGAAAAATTCAATGAAATCCTCTGTGACTACTATACTAATGATACCCTTGAACAAGCAAAAGAATTTGTCTATGAACACTGTATCGATGGTATAGATTTCACTGAACAGCAGGACGATGAAGAGGACGAAGATCTCACTCCTGATATGTAATGCTGCCTCACCATGAGGCACCTCTTTATATGGTGATTCACTCTTACCCCCTGCCTCACGGTGAGGCACCCCTAAAAATAAACTCAGGCGTACGTAACAGTGCGCCTGTTTTTATTGCCCGAGTGCTGAAAAACAAATTGACATCTTTAATTCGTCAATATGCACAAAAGGCGTTACATAGGTTTGTGGAAAGTTTTATCTACAAACTAATTGACAAAGGCTTGTTTCTGTGATATAATATAATCAAGAAGAAATATAGCCTACACTAAGGAGGATCTAAATATGAAACGCACTACACTCAAGCTCATGACCGCTGCAATGATAATCTCTGCAACAGCATTGTTCATCGGTGGCTGCTCCAACAAGGCACAGGATATTGACCTTACGCTCATCGGCGGCGAGGGACAGGTTATGGATAACAGATACACAGTTGATATCCGCTACGATACCGACGAGCCTACTGCAGAACCCGAAGAAATCAGCGAGCCTGACATACCGAAAGAAGAAACTGCTGTTCCTGAAACCACATCGGCTACAACCAGGGCAACACAGCCGGCTGTCACTATCACGACCGACAAGCCGCAGGTAACTACACCTGCTCAGACAGTACGCACCGATCTTCCGAAGGTCACAGCAGAACCACAGTATACAACCGCAGCCACCACTACCACAAAGCCTGCAAAGCAGACTGAGCCGGCTGAAATCAAAACTGATGAAAACGGCTTTCCTGCTAATCCTCAGAATGGTGACAAGTTCACGGACAGTACTGGTCAGACATATCAGTATGATGGTTCGCTCTTCTTCAGATGGGTACCTTATAACAATGATGGAAAAACCATTGTTCAAGAGTTTCCTAAACATGGCGATTATACTTATGGAGAGGGAGAGCAGATTCTCCACTAAAAACCGAATATAATAGATAGGTGCTTCACGGTGAGGCACCTATTTTTTCTTTTGTGAACAGGAGGATTCATTTGAAACATAATAGAATAATAGCACGGTTTGTTTCTGTGTTATTGCTTCTGGTATTCAGCTCTACAACAGCGTTCGCTGGGTTGAATCTCGGAAATCAAAATGGTACAGGATTCCAAGGTGGAACATCTAACAATTACTGGGGCGTATATACTGATGGCGGTATCCCGTTAAATGACACTGAGGGCTTACGTGTTACTGTATATGATGTTCAAACCAACGTCAAAGTTTTTAACACAATAGATATTACAGGCAATGCAAATATATCTGCTGCGTCAGATATGCAATACTTTTCGGATGGCAACGAACTCATATCTAAAACCACATGGTTAAGCTATGTAGGCAGTACATATAACAGCATATCAGAATCTGACATGGCTAGGTTCAATAATACTGTTCTCAGCAAGTCACAAATCGGCGGCTATAAGTCACAGTATATATCAGAACTTGCTAGTGTAGATATCATATCTGTGAATAATACTTCTCATCTTGCTGAAATAAAAGCAATACTTGGTGACAAGAATTTCCTTACAGATTTATGTGACCTCATGGGCGGCGGTCTAACCTACAAGGACATCTCCGAAGGCAAATACAAAATTGCCTTTGAGCCGGTAGCCTATTTCCGCTACAATGGACAAAACCGGGCAATGAGCGCGACGGAGTGCGGTTTACTTAATAAATACATGAAGAATTATTTTGATGCGGGATGGAACAGCACAAATAATCTCCGCGCTTTGCTAGGACCTCTGACGCATTCTAATCTTCCTCGCTCTGCATTTCTGGAAAACAAAGACCTTGGTGTTCCTATTTATTCGCCTTCCAATAGCGATTACTACAATGGCAATCCTAATTACAACAGTGACACTTGCATAATTCGCTGCATGGGAATAGGTGTTCTTACAGGGGATACAGATGATGACGATGATATAGAAGGAACTTCCGTTGCTGAATATCATACTGACACAGATGTATATACTTCATTTAATGTAAGAAATATTGGTGAAACGCCATTTGTTGGTGAATCAACATTCAGTATCAGAAATAGTAGCAATCAACTTCCCAAAATCCGTGAAAGCCTTGATGAATCCTGTAAAGAGGTTTATAGAGTTGATTATTATCGTGATGGGCCTCCAATATATCATTATGGTTATACTTCTAACAGATTGGTAACCGGATATTGCACCGAGGATAGTGAAGTCAAGGTTTTTGTTGATAACCCAGAATATGTTCCTGATGAAAATGGCCAATATTCTCGTGTTGCACCATATAAAAAACTCGGAACGTATAAAAATGGTCAGCTCATCAATATAGGCTCAGAATATAGCGGAAAAGTTTCGTACACAGTAAAAACCAAGGGTAGAAGCACAATCAAAACCGGAGTAATTGATGTTAATTGTCCGGCAGATGATGAAGCAATGAGCTGGTTTCAGTGGCGTACCCCGTCAAAAGAGCAGAGCGTTACCATAACCCTCAAATCAAACAACAGTAATTTGCGGTTAGTTGATGAAGAAGGAAATCTGTGTGAAACGCTGGTTATTGAAGCGGATATTTCAAAGGTCGAAGAAATAACTCCCCCTGATCCTAAAGTTTCAGATAAACAACCTTCGTGGCAGAAAGTCTATTCAATGTCGGCTGTTCAGGATAAGATATCAAAATATGTATCTGCTGATGACAGCACTGAGGAACTGAGCTGGTACACATGGACGTGCGCTGCGAATTGGTCACAGGATGAGGATACTGAAAACAGAAGCTATGTCATCATTACAGGCGGACCGTTGTATAACAACAATGATTACCCGTATGTTGGTTCAGTTTTTGAACGAGAAGAATTGACCATCACTAAATGGGGTGTAGATAACCGATATTTTGCTTCAGAAGGTTCCAAAAGATTATCAGGCGATTTTTATGCTGGAGCGGTGTATATATCAACTTCCAGTATTCATCTTGAGAAGAAAACGTTCTCGGTTTCGGCTTCAGCTGACGTTACAATTTCACCGTCTGATTATTGCAAAACTGCAATATATAGCGAGTCAAGTGGCAAATATACTATGAAATCCGGTTATGGAATACAGATAAGTGTGGATACCCATATTTCTGGAGATACACAGTATTGCACCGGAAGTCAGACAGCGAATGTGCTGTTCCCAGAATTCAACTACAATCGTCACAGCACGGCTCTTTATAATCGTTTGCTGGAAAAGGTCAACGGAAGCTTCGTTTTCAAAAAGAACAAATACTCGACCTACAATGACCGAGTGCACTTCACGCCGATATGGTTCCCGGACAAGAAAAACTATACCGTGTATGTCGAGGTGTTCGACGTGTGGTGTCCTGCCGGACAGCTCTCCGTAAGACTAACCGATCAGATTTACATCAATGGCAATGTTTACGATGATTGGCACATTGCGCCGGTTAAGCCTTGATCTGCTTGAACATATACCTGCCTCACGGTGAGGCACCTAAAAACTAAATACCATAAGGCACAGTGTAATTTTATTATGCTGTGCCTTTTTGTATCAAGGGGAGTATGAACGCAAAACTTGACATTCATACAAACAGTGAATATAATAGGAGATAAGCAATGCTGACAGAACACAATGAAAAGCTAACCGGAATTGTCATAGATCATCACATCAATACCCAGTCGGCAGCCAAAGCGGAATTGCTGAGAATACGCGATAAACTTCGTGAATTTCAGCCGCAGCCGTTTGGCTATGTCCAGTCGATGAATCCAACGATGGAACTGGACGATTTGATGGAAGCAATGGACTGTCTGCGCAAAGGTGACTATATCATTGTGCTGCACAAGGTGGAAAACTTCTTTGCGATAAGCGATTTCAGCTGCTCTGCCATATATCTATCTGTAATATCACTGCTTGAAAGGGTGTGAGTGATGATTAAGCAAGATCTGGCGAGCTATACAGATTTTGCAGAGGTGATCAACTCCTGGCTTCGGGAAGCTGATACCGTTGAAGCAAAATTGGATATGCTTGATTTTGCCGCCGAAATAATCAGAAACGAGTGGGTGGCTTTCTCACACGCAAAAGCGCTTCACAATGAAAGCGATAATCTGAAGCTGAATTGCCTGCCGATACATTGCTTTGATAAATCAGGAACCGCCATAGAATACCGCAGCAGAAAACGCTTAGCAGAAATCTCATTTTCCGAAACTCCTACAGCGGTGTCTGTCTGGAGCGCACAAAGATTCGTTAGAGCTATATCAGATGTAAGGGCTAATGGGTTTATTTATTCCGAAAGGTTTCATATAGACTATTTCCCTGAGATAGACGCAGCTTATGTCACCCAGGGAAATCACCACTGTGCTGCGGCGGTTTATCTCGCAACAGGCAAGGCATATGCTTCAATCATTTCGTTTCGCGATTTGTACCCTCATCTCACTACTGACGGCAAGAAATGGTACAACGCGCACACAAATGAGATGCTCAGTGCGGTGACAGACTGGAGATTTGCTGTTCTGTATTCTGTAAAACGGATACAATGGCAGCTTGAAAACGGAGATAGCAATGTACAGCTTAATTATGCATATGCTCCAAGCAATGACGAATATCTTTCTGATAGGACGCTCACTCTTGAACAGCTTGTCCGCTGCGTAAAGAACCATCGTGTGATCAATTCACTGTCGTTAAGGGCATTCGCAAAAACAGCAGATATATCATGGTATCAGGCTTTTATGTTTGAACATTGCTGCTTTGCCCCACAAATTACGGAGAAAATCAAAAATGCAGTCGGTCTTGCAGGTTGGCGGATTAAGTTTTAGCATTTACCTTACACACATACCTGCCTCACGGTGAGGCACCTAAAAACTAAATAACATAAGGCACAGTGTAATTTATTATGCTGTGCCTTTTTGTATCTGAAGGAGGACTATTATGAATATAAAACACGGCATAACAGACACAGGCAAGCTGAAGACCATTGATATCGACAAGTACGAATCAATTCCGGATAAGCCCGGAAGGTGCCGTGCAGTCGGACAGGCAAGCAAGCAGGAGATATTCGACCAGCTGAAGGATCACCTTGAATATGTGGGAATGCTCCCTGATGAATACTTTCTGCTTTCGACGCAGCAGCCCGAAATCATTCCGGAAAACTGGCGGGATTTCACCTGCAATGTTTCATACGGCGACAGCGAGGGTATCTACCTTGATATCTCCCTCAATACCGCAAGCGGATCCCAGAGTTTCATTACAGGCAAAACCCTCAGCGAAGATGTTGAGAGCTTCCTGAATATGTCAAGAGCAGCTGCCGAGTGTAACCTTATGCTTAACGGCAACGGCAGCCTTGTGGCGCTTCCGCAGGATATATCAGATTATCTTGAATATATGAGCGAGAACGAAGATAAGGAAGAATCCGGCGAAATGGAAATGTGAAAGGTGGTTCAAAAATGATAACAACTGGTGATGTGTGCGCGTTTAGTTTTTACGTCAGAGCATTTGATACCAGAAACGGCTATGCGAATTACGGAGATCCGCTGAAGTTCCTGTCATTGGAACAGGCAAAAGCCGAGTTCGCCAGGCGCTGTGCTCAGAATCCGCTGAGCGTTAATACAATGCTCGGCGTTGATTACGCTACTACGCGCCGTGATCTTGATCCTAATGGAATCGGTGCAGTGGATATGCTCCAGTGCATAAACGGACATCTTAAGATATCGGACGACTATAAGCTGTCCAGCGTATTATCGCAGGAAAAACTGATTGCCGTAAATGCGGTAGCCCTACTCAAGCGCGAAGCAGACAGATTACAGCGTATCAGCGACAATGCCACGGCAAAGTGCGCTAAAGAGATAAGCGACAACATCAATGCCGCCTGCACGAGTCCGGAAGCTGCTGAGCAGTACATTAAATCGCTTGCAGATGAATACGGCATTGAGCGCTGTAAGGATATCATAGCCAATGAATTGATCGGGAATCACGGCATGGCAGACAGCGAAACTATGGATTATCTGATTGATTCGTTCAGCGGCAAATATGACAGCAGATTTTCTGTTTTCGGTAACTCTGAACAGCTTGAAATGCTTGCCCATGCAGCTCAGCGCGTGGAGGAAAGCCTAACGGAAACAGAATCGAAGCTGCGCAACAGCGGTCTTGTCTATGGCGATAGCAATTCTATCAGAGATAAGTCAGCCGACATCAAGTCTGAGATAGACCATCACAATCGAATTGAGGACGAGGGGCTTGTCCCAGATGATGGGCTGAGCCTATGAAAGAAAAAATACTGCTGGTGTTACTGGTTCTGGTATTGTGCCTGAGCACCTGCCAGACCGAATACTATCCCGCCGCCGGTTACAATTCAATGTACGGCGGCGATGTCCTTTATGAGTGGAATGTTGATGTAATATCAATATACACTTTTAAAGGCATAAGGCTGTAAGGAGTGTGATAAATTGAAAAATAACAGCATAATGTACCGAATTCCTGTATGCATTTTTCTTTTCGTTTCCGGTACCATCATATCAGTTCTGTTTTCTAACGCTCTGAATGATATGATAGTGTACGGCAGGCTGACCACACAACTTACGGATCCGGGCGCGCTTATCGGGAATATCTTCACACAGGACAAACTCGGTCAGTTGTTCCTTCTGCTTGAATCACTTGTGGTTCTGATATGCATTGTATATTTTGTCTGCGCAAAACGCACATATCAGGCAGATACATACGCCGTGACAGATAATCTTTCCATTCCTGTGCCGTATGGTCAGGGACAGCACGGCACTACATGGTTCATGTCCGAAAAAGAAAAAAAGGAGGTATTTGATTATATCAAAATATCGCCTATGAATCCCCTAGTTTCAAAACTGGTGGCTTTAGGCAAGGAACGGTATGACGCTATTGAAAATGGCGAAGAATATACCCCTCCGAAATTGGACAAGACACTTTGCAAAAGCGGCGGAATTGTCCTTGCAAGGGAAATGTCCGGGGATACCGAATGCTTGCCGTGCATTACCGATGATATACATACGCTGACAATCGGCGCGACGCGCAGCGGTAAATCCCGCTGTCTTGTATTGCAGTCGATATGCACCATAGCATTAGCCGGCGAAGGACTTGTTGTAAATGACCCCAAAGGCGAGTTATATCATTACACGCACTGTTACCTGGAAAGCCTGGGATACACCGTTCGTGTAGTTGATTTCAATTCCCCACAAAAATCTACTCACTATAATCCGCTTCAGGTAATCATCGATGATGTGAATAAAGGTAATCTTGACGCTGCACAGAGATCTATGTGGGACTTCGTAACATTTCTTGTAGAGAAGAATGACCATACCGAACCGATCTGGACCAACGGCGAGTGTGCCGTCATTGCCGCCGCAGTAATGTGCGTGGTTTATGATAATAAGGGCCACCCCGAATACCAAAACCTCACGAACGTATATAACTTCATCGCTAATATGTGCAAGACCGTAAATAAGGTCATGCCGATTGACGCATACATGAACAAGCTGCCGGATAGTCACCCGGCAAAAAGCCTTATGGCGATTGCCAAGATAGCTCCGGACAAAATGGGCGGATCATTCTTTACATCGGCGCTGACCACGCTGCGACTGTATATAACTAACGATATGTATAACATAACTAAAGAGTCTGAGTTTTCCCTTGAGGATATGGGGGCTAAAACAAAGCAGGCTCTTTTTTATTTGCTTCCTGACCAGAAAACCACCTATTATCCTATTGTGTCGCTTCTTGTGGCACAGCAGTATGAACAGCTTGTAACCTATGCGAAAACACGAGGAAATCGACTTCCCAACCGTGTGAATTTCATACTTGATGAGTTCGGCAACTTTACTGCTATTCCGGATATCCAGTCAAAAATGACCGTAGGCGGTGGCTATGGAATACGCTGGAACCTGTTCATTCAGGATTTTAATCAGCTTATAGACAAATACGGACAAGAGGTCGCAAAGATTATTCAGTCCAACTGTCATTTCTGGATCTACCTGCATTCGCAGGATAATTCAACGAACAAGGAAATATCCGACAGACTGGGCAAATACACCACATCGACCTATTCTCTGGGTGGAACGACTCAGAAATATGCTGCACCGTCAAGCTCTACCAACATACAGCTTTCTGAACGCAGCCTGCTTTTCCCTGATGAGGTTGCCTTAATCCAGCGACCTTATCAGATAGTTACATCAATTTATAAACCGGTAGTCATGAAATCGCCGGACATTTCACAGTGGATGTTCAATATCATGCTGGGCATGGGCGATAAGTCGCATAACACCAAGCTCATCGATCTTGACGAAAAACTTCGTCCGGAACGTGGTGTAGCATTTACCGAACAAATACTTTGGAAACCCTGGGAGGAAATCTTGCAGACAGCTGCTCCCATGCAGGCTGCCTCGTCAAGATTTTCCGAACCTGGTTTACATAACAAACCACCATACTTCAGAAAGGGGTGAAATAAATGAAAAAGCTCAAAAGGATCATATCAATGATCACGGCAATGGCGACATCTGTTATGCTGGCTATAACAGCCAATGCAGAAGGCGGCGAACTTGCATCATCAAAAGCGGTGACGGGAACAAAAGCACTGCTCAATGATCTCTCCAATGTGTTGCTGGTAGTCGCTCCAATTGCTGGTACAGCCTGCGTGATTTACTTTGCTGTACGCCATGGCGCAGCAGATGAAATGGATCAGAAAAAATGGAAGCAGCGCATTGTTGTTGCTGTCGTTTCCATAGTAGTTGCTGTAGTGGCTTCGGCTCTCATCAAGGTACTCGTAAGCTACTACCAGTAAGGAGAGGTAACATGACCACAGATTACACATCGGGATTTCCACCCTAGCTTTGGTAATTCCTTTCAGCAAAACATCCTACGGAGGAACACCATGAATATTTCATGCGAACCCAGGAGCATACGCATTTTATCGGGCAATGGTAATCGACTTGCGACTGCAAGCATTACCATTGACGGAGCCTTTGTCGTTCGCAATCTCAGCCTTATGAACGGCTCAAAGGGTATGTTTGTGAATATGCCCCAGCAGAAAGGTGTTGACGATAAGGGAAACACCAAGTATTACGATATTGCCTTCCCTCTTACCACAGAGCTCAGAACAGCAATATCAGAGGCGGTCATTCGCGCTTACAAAGAACGTCTGAACGAGCTTCAGACCAATGCGGCGCATGATGATACACAGTCCGAAGCCAGCACGTCAGCTGAGGATTATGAAGAAGACGACGTGGACGAAAGATTTTAATTTACAGGAGGATTTCTAACATGAAGACAATCAGAAACAAGCTCATTTTCAAGGCGTTCCAGGCAAAGGAAGCAGCAAGAGAAAAGGCACTTGTGCTCAAGGCAAGAGCGCTGGACACCACCGGTGAGGGATACGTTGATACTGCTGTCAAGATCATCATCGCCGTTGTAATCGGCGGACTGCTCCTTGCAGGTCTTGTTGTACTGTTCAACACCGTAATCATGCCGAGGGTAACAACAGAAGTAACAAGCCTGTTCGATGCTGGTAATTAATTTCGTGCTAAATATCACTAACGGGGCGCGGCTCAAACCGCGCCCTATTTTTGTGAAAGGTAATTTAAAATGGCAGTTATAATCGTTATACTTATTACAGCATTGTTGACTGGAATTGTTTCATTGTTTTTTTCTTCAGAACTACTTACCAGCTTATACGATATTGTATTCGATTGTGGTCAGACGCTATCATCATTTACAGGAGTTGAATTCTTTGGTTTAATGATGCCGATTACATATGGAGTCGGCGTAAGTCTGATTGTGCTGAAATTTCTGAAAAAAGCATTTGATATCTATGTGCTCTGGACGGATGGCGATCCTGATGCAGATCCATTCCTACTTCTTACAAATTTTGTCCGCGCGGTCGGAACGGCACTGATATTTCAATGGCTGTATGGGATATTTGTAGATATATGTCGTGATATAACAAATCAGATTATGACGTCAATTGATGGTGGAAGAGATATGTCAACAGAATGGGTGACTGCAATTACCAGCATGGGCATAGTCCCTGCAATAGCAGGGCTAATTTTCATGATTTGCTACCTTATACTTCTATTCTCATTCATGGCTCGGGGAGTAGAGATGATGGTTATGAGAGTCGGCATTCCGCTTGCTTGTGTAGGGCTTCTTGATAATGACAAAGGTGTATTCCGGGCATATATCAACCAGTTCGTAAAAGCATTCGTGACTACGATAGTGCAGATAATGCTTTGCAAAATCGGTCTTTCTCTTATGCTGGGTGCAACGATTATTTCGGTTCAGAATATCATATGGGGTATAGCCTGCATGATTTCAGCAATTTCTATGCCGAAGATACTCAGAGAATTTCTAGTTCCCACTGGCGGCGACGGTCATATCGGAAACACCGTATTCCAGACAGTTCATGTTGCTTCGCTTGCCAAGAGCGTGTTTACTAAGTAGGTGGTGGCACATGGACACTCTTAACACATTAAGCCTGTGTATGCAGGGTATCATTTCAGCCGGACTGATTATGAGAATCATCTTTTGTGCTATCAAGCTCATGCATGAGGAAGACGAAGCTGCCAGGTACAAAAAACGTATCAAAAATTCAGTGGTAATGCTGATAATTGCGCAGCTGATATTCCCGATAAAAGAAATTCTGACATCATATCTCGGAAACGGTTACTAAGGAGGCACACATGGACGAGGATAAGCTGTATATTCCGTATGGTCTTTCCATTGACCAGGAATATTTTCCGGGTTTCGGTGGCAGAGAGCTGCGACAGTTCTTTGTCGGAATACTCGGCTCAGGAATAATCGGGGCGCTGCTGCTTATTTTTACCGGGCAGCTCATTGCACTGATAGTTGCGCTGATGATTGGTGCGGCTGGCAGCATGATGGCTGTACGCAAGGATCCGTATACTCGGATATCTGTTGTTGGTCAGATATCTGATATAATACATTTCCACAAGTCCCAGAAGCATTATAAGTACATCTACACTGCGCCGTGGGATATCAAGTGACTGTTTTTTCGCTGGTGGCAATTTATCTTTTCGGAATATCCCGTCAGGATATACGCTACCACGAAATATCGAACTTCGCCCCCGTAGTACTCATTCTTGCAAGTCCATTCATAAGCACCACACCAACAGTGGAACGAATAGTAGGCTTGTTTGGACTTTTCCTGCCGCTAATGGCAGTCAACTTTCTCACCAATGGCTTTGGCATGGGAGATGTAAAGCTATGTGCGGCTTTCGGCTGGGTTCTCGGAGCGTTTACCGAATACTGTTCACTTACCGTTGCACTCACAGTAGCCGTTGTAGCAGGAAAAATCACGAATAACAAATTGCTGCCGCTTGCTCCCTTTCTATCTGGAGCAGGAATGGTAGCAATTATTTTTAAGGAGGTTTTAATTTCATGTTAAAAAACCGCACGCTTATCGGAATTATTCTGATCGTAGCAGCAATCGGACTTTGCTTCGGCATATCTCCGCTGTTCAACACGATTCTCGCAAGCAAAACAACTATCATCAGGCTGAAGCAGGACATTCCGCAGGGAGTTCAGATCACCGGCTCTATGCTCGAAGCTGTTGAAGTAGGCTCTATGAACCTGCCGATAGATATGCAGAATGACCCGAAAAAGATAATCGGCAAATATTCCGTTACTGCTATGTTCGCCGGCGACAGCTTTAACGATAAGAAGCTCTCGGATACAATAGACACCTCAGACAGCCTGCTTCGTCAGCTGAAGCCAAACGAAACCGCTATGTCCGTTACAGTCAAATCTCTTGCAAACGGACTTTCTGGCAAGCTCCAGCAGGGCGACATTATCCAGATCGTTTCCGTTGACGAGGACGATAAGGCGCAGATTTTTGAGGAACTCCAGTATGTAGAGGTCCTTGCGACCACTTCGGACAAAGGCTCCGATAACACTTATAATGACGGCGAAGTTAATGCGAATGCGGAAGACGAGGATGATCAGTCCCTTTATGCGACTGTGACTATCATTCTGCAGGACAGAGCACAGGCGCTGAGATTAGCGGAATGCGAAAACACTTCTCTTCATGCAATATTTGTATGCCGCGGCGATGAAGAATACAAGCAGAAGTGCCTTAAAGCACAGCTTGACCTGCTTGCTGGCGGCGCTGATGAAACAGCAGAAGCTACATCTGAAGCTGATACCGAGGAAGCTCAGCCGGCGATGAATATTCCCGAAAATAAAAATCAGAATAATGCTCCTGCAGGAAGTGAGGAAGCAGCTCATGGCGCATAAGATTATTGCCGTATACGGAAACTCCGGAAGCTACAAGACAACCACGGCGCTTTCCCTTGCCAGGTATATGGCTTCTAAGGGGTCCAACATTATTCTTGTCGGCGCTGACACTACCAAACCGCTTCTTCCTGTTGCGGCTCCTCTTGAGAGTAAGTTCGCCGGCTCTCTGGGCAAGGCTCTTTCTTCCGTCGATTTCGATCGTGATATGATTCTCAAGAATATCTACATGGCAACAGACCATGTTGGAATACTGTCCTACAATATCCGCGAGAATGCCAATACTTATGCAGTTGTATCACAGGAACGCATTGATGATCTGTATATGCAGCTCAGACAGCAGTCTGACACGGACATCATCGTTGACTGCACGTCTGATATTTCACAGAGCAAACTGACGGCAAAGGCTGTAATTACCGCTGATGTGGTTATTGAACTGCTCACCTGCGACACTAACGGCCTGGTTTTCGACGGGTCGCAGGAGCCGATATTGCAGTCAGAACAGTATACATACCGTAAGTTCGTTCGAATGATGTCACTCAGCAGCGTTTTCAAGCAGGACGAAGCTGCCATGAAAAACGCAATGGGACGTATTTCCGGCACAATTCCTTACTGCCCTAAAGCAGCCGAATATCTCAATCAGGGCACGCTGCTGACCAAAGGCGTTGATGACCGCACATATAACACGACCATAAAATCGCTTGCGGAAATAATAATGAAGGAGGAATGATCATGGGATTTTCTTTCAAAAATCTTTTCAAAAAGGACGAACCCCAGGAAAACACCGAGCACGTTTCCCTTGAGAAAAGCGCCGAATCAGATTCTGCAAAGCCCGAAGCCAGGGCGAAGCACAAAAAGGGCGAAGTGGTAATCGCCGACTCCGGCAATGTCAAGGAAGTATCCCGAGTAATGCTGAAGTTCGATCAACTCCTCCGGGCAACACAGGAATATATGTCCAAAACATACGGACTTGAACTGTACTCGTCGGACAAGCGCGACACCATGAAGCAGCTTATTAAGCAGTATATGAAAGATAATAACTACTATATTGCTGGTGTTACACTTGCGGACGCTGCTGACCAGCTCTACCGCGAAATGGCAGAATATTCGTTCCTGACACCGCTTCTCGCCCGAAAGGACATTGAGGAAATCAACATCAATGCCTGGGACGACATACAGATTATCCCCTCAAAGGGTAAGCCGTATAAGCTGGAAGAGCATTTCACATCACCGCAGCACGCTCTCGACGTAGTGCGCCGTATGCTTCATAATAACAAACTGGTATTCGATGCTTCCCGACCGCTTGTTACCGGATTTCTTGATAAGAATATCCGTATTTCTGCCGTGCATTCGCTTGTTGTAGGCGAAGATGTCGGTGTTGCCGTGTCTATCCGTATCGTCAATCCATGCAAGATAACAAAGAAGCAGTTCATTGAGAGTGAAATGTGTACAGAAGAAATATACGACTTCCTTGTTATATCGTTCATACATGGCATTTCTCAGGTGTATGCTGGCGCAACGGGTTCCGGAAAAACAACGTTCATGGCTGATATAATGAGTAACTTCCCGGACGACAGACGTCTTATCACCATCGAAAAATCCGTGCGTGAGTTTATGCTTAAGAAGTATAATGATAACGGAAAGGCAATCAACAATGTCGTTCATTTTGTTACTTACGAAAGTGACGATCCGAGCCGCTGTGTAACCATGCGCGACCTGCTCACCAAGTGCCTGACAATGGATCCGGATAGTATATGCGTTGCCGAAATGAAGAACGAGGAAGCATGGGAAGCGCAGGAAGCAGCACGAACCGGACACACGGTACTCACGACAACTCACGCTTCTGGCGTAAAAGGCGTATATCCACGTCTAGCAACGCTCTGTATGCAGCTTTATGGCGATACTCCGATGAATACTCTTCTGTCATTTGTCACTGAGGCATTCCCGATTGCAGTATTTCTCAAGAAGCTCGATGACGGCAGGCGTCATATCATGGAAGTAGCGGAATGCATCGGTGTAAATGTGGAAGAGAGCAAAGCCATTACGCGTACACTCTGGAAATACAATGTTAAATCTGAAAGGAAAGTAGACGGCAAGATCGTAATCGACGGCGAGTTTGTAAGAGTAAATCCCATATCAAAGGAGCTGCATGACAGAATGCTCGAAAATGGCGTTCCCGAGGATATGCTCAGGAAATATTCGGAGGAGGTGCGTTAATGGATAGAGTAATTTATCTTTTCGGCGCTCTGCTTATGTCCGCCGGCATTGTTATCCTGCTCGGCATAACTCCCGAAATAATAACTCAGGACATTATGTCGCTGATGTCACGTCAGCGCAGCTTAAAGTATCGTGTAGCCAAAGCCCAGGGCAAGGTAAAGCAGAACCGGCTTCAGACTGCCATCATGAATATCAAGAATGCACTTATAGCCACACATTCTGAGAACAAGTTCTCTCTGCTGATTTCTGTTTCCCTTATCGGTATCTGCGCTGGATTTCTGCTGGCGGCTTTGCTTCAGAATCTGCTTCTTATACCCATTTTTTCGGGTATATGCGTGATACTTCCGTATGCTTACGTCAATGTCCTGCTTTCCAACTACAACCGGCGTATCTCCGAAGAGCTGGAAACGGCGCTTTCAATCATCACGACCAACTATGTGTCCAATGATGATATCATCTACGCTGTGGAGCAGTCCATTGACTACATCAATCCGCCGGTTCAGCAGGCTTTCCGGAAGTTCCTCACCCAGACGAAACTCATCAATTCCAATGTGAAGCTGGCTATCGAGCAGCTCAAGGGAGAAATCAATAATGAGATATTCCATGAGTGGTGCGACAGCCTTATTGAGTGCCAGGATAACGTTACGCTGAAGAAAACTCTCCAGCCCATCACTACAAAGCTTTCGAACGTGCGCATAATCAATGCAGAACTTCGGAATATGCTGATGAGCCCGCGCCGTGAACACGTTATGATGGTGTTTATCCTGCTGGCAAATTACCCTATTCTGTACTTTCTCAACGCAGATTGGTTCAAGGTGCTTACCGACACCTTTGTCGGACAGGTGGTCAATTCCATTGTCGCAATAGTCGTGATCGTGACGGTAATCCTGGCATACAAGTACACTCAGCCCATTCAGTATAAGAGGTGATGTGACATGAGTATATACAATATTGCACTCTACGCAGCAATCACTGTGATAAGCTTTGTGTTTGCAGGCGGACTGTACTGCTTTGCTCTTATTCTGTTAAAGGTGCCGGCAAAGCGTACAACTAATGCAATCAAGTCTATTGCTTCGAGAAATCGTCCGTCCGCAGCCGGCTTTAAGAATACTTACAACGATATTGCGCTGTTTGTATCACGGTTCATTCACCTGAACGAATTCAAGAAAAAGGAGCTTACCGACAGCCTGAAAATAGCAAACATAGCTATGTCACCGGAACTGTTCACGGCACGGGCGCTGGTGAAATCCGCCGGCATAATGCTGCTGTCTGTCCCGTTCTTTTTCTTCCTGCCTATATTTGGGCTGCTGATTATCGCCCTGGGAATTCTTGTATATTTTCAGGAAAAGCAGAAAGTCGATTCCTGCATAAAGGAAAAGCGCAGACAAATTGAGTTCGACCTGCCACGGCTTGTATACGCTATATCCCAGGAGATTCAGATGACGCACGATGTAATCTCGATCCTGGAACGGCATAAGGACAATTTCTCACCGTATCTCAACGAGGAAATCGCGATAACTATAGCGGATATGCGGACCGGCAACTACGAAGCTGCAATCACCAGATTTGAGGGGCGTATCGGAAGTACCAATCTGTCCGAAGTGTGCCGCGGATTCATTCAGATGATACGCGGTGATGATACTGCGGTTTATTGGGAAACACTCAGCGTTCGATTTGAGGAATTACAGCGCCAGCACCTCCGCAGCATTGCGCTGAAGATACCGCCAAAAGTTCACCGGCTGTCGTTCTTCCTGATGATGTGCATGATGCTGCTCTATGTTGTAGTACTCGGCTGGGAGCTTATCAGCAACATGGGAATTTTGTTCGGATAAGGAGGCAAGAATGAAAAAACTTCTTAAACGGCTCAGATCCACTCGTGGCGAGGGATATATCGACATCTCTGTTGCAGTGCTGGTTGTGATGATATTGCTGGTGGCAGTCATTAAGATTGCACCGGTATTCATCACGAAAATGACGATCAACAACTATGCAAACGAGCTTTGCCGCGAAGCCGAAATAGCCGGTCGTGTCGGTACAGAAACAACTACACGGCTAGACCGCCTTAACGAGTCTCATCCCGACCTCAATCCTACCATTACATGGTCAAAGACAGGCAACATTCAGATTGGAAACACATTCACGGTGACGGTATCTACCACCTATGATTTCAGCTTTTTCGTTTTCAGTACTACGCCAATTACTATATCAGCTACCGCAGAGGGTACCAGCGAGGTGTTCTGGAAATGATAAAAATACTGAAAAAAAGAATACTCAGCAACAAAGGGTTTTCTTATGTAATTCTCAGCGTTCTGATGGTCGTGATACTGCTCATGGGTGTTGCTATTTTTGAGATAATCAGAATAAACATTCAGGCAGCAACCGTCCGGGACAAATTTGAAGACGCAATCATCTCGATGTGTGTTGAGAATTACTCCGAGATGTACCAGCCGATTCGTGAGAGCCATGCTTCAAGCTATGCTTTCAACGGAACACGCTGGGAGGAAAGGCACAAAGCCAATGAGCAGTACATTCGAACTTATCTGAACAAAGCTATGGGCGCCGGTGAAATTATGCAGTGTGAGATAGTTTCTATAAGCTTCAATGTGGATTCGCCAAGTGTTGCCCCTGCAGACACAGATACTGCAAAGAAATATGCGGTATCTGGAAGCATTACAATCAAGGTTCCGTATCGTTTTGCCTGGCAGGAGCTTGCCCCAATATCCCTTAAGCTGGACGTAAAGTCACAGTGGAGAGCCCTATTCTAAGAAAGGAGAGCTATATGCAGATAGCAATAGCAGTTATCACCCTTGTACTTTGTGCAGGGGTTCTTTATTGGTTCAAGCGCAGCGAGAACCAAAAACGTACTCGCCGCACTGAAGAGGAGGAAGACGAGCGTGAACGTCTTGCCCAGAAAACTGCCCAGGAATTCGTGAATGCCAAAGACCTCGGGGAGCATTGCCTTTACACGATTGACGGTTACATATTCGCTTATATCAAGATTGAGGGGCTTTGCCTTGAGCTGTACAGCAGGCAGGAGCAGAAGCGCCTGTGTCGAGAACTCTCTGCTTCTCTTTCGGCAATCAAACGTCCCTACAAAAGTGACGCGGTAAGCCGTCCGGTTGATATTTCCGCACCTCTGAACGAATATGAGGAGCTGTATAACGCCGCGACTGGCGGCAGAAAAAAGCTGCTTAAGTTCGACATGGAATCACTGGCTGAAATGGTTGCGACCGGCGAATCCCTGGAGCGACAGCATTATATCGCTATATGGGATACAATTCAACGTTCTGATGAGCGCACTCTGACCCAGGCAGCACAGGACATAGCAAAAAAGTATTCCGACTGTGGGATAAAGGCAGAACTGCTCGACAGGAAAGGGATAGTTCAGCTCTGCAACTTGGTAAACAATCCTGCGTATGTCCACGTCGAAAATGCAAATATTGAGGACGTTATTTCCGTCCTCTCTGCTGGATAAGGAGTATAAACCATGAACAGCGAATTACACATAAAACCTGGCAAGGATCTTGCTCCTCAGATTTATGAATTTTACCGGAATAAAATATGTTTTGGTGATTATAAGCCTGGGGATAAACTGCCGTCATATAAGTCGCTTGCGGAAAAATATGCGGTATCCTATTCTCCCATCAAGACCGCATATCAGTCCCTTGAAAGAGAGGGATATATTCACCTTTCGACAAAAGGCAGCATTGTGATTGAACAGCAAAAAACGGTTAAGGAAAATATCGCTTCCAAACTTGATGAAATGCTCCAGACGGCTCTGGATTTTGGCGCAGCAAAGGAAGATATTGTTGAAGCCATAGATTTTATCATGGAAAAATACTGCTGAGAAAGGTCATGGAATGAACAACAAAAAATCAGAAATACAGATATCAGTCAATACTGCGTTACAGGCAAGCATTACGCCGATCGGAATTGATTTCGAAATGAACCGGCTCCGGCTCGGCGAAAACTACTGCTGTATCTTCGCAATCACGGACTATCCCTCTGAATGTGACTACGGCTGGCTTTCTAAGCTGACCAATATCCCCGGCACGATCGTTTCCATAAACAGCGAACCCATTGATAATGGTGAAGCGGTAAACGAAATCTCTAAGAAAATCCGTATGTACCGTGGACAGGCTGCAAGTACAAAGGATCCTCGCGAACGTCAGCGCTGCCAGAAAGCTGCTGATGACCAGGAAAAGATAATGGCTAAGATGGACCAGAACGGGGAAGTCATGGGAAAGTGGAATACTACGATAATGGTGCTTTCCCGTGACAAAGAGGATTATAACTCCAGGTGCGACCGGGTGAAGAACGTTGCAAGTATACTCGGCTGTAAAATACGCGTTCTCTCCAATCTTCAGCGCGAGGGCTATCAGCAGATTTCCCCCACATATCCGCAGATAAAGCGCATACAGGAAACCTCCTCAAGGTACTTCCCGGTGAGTACGTTCGTAGGAGGTTTTCCTTTTTCCTCCGGCGGATTCAATGACGGTAAGGGATTTTACCTCGGGAAGAACAGCAGCGGCGGTCTGATTTTGCTGGACCTTTGGAAACGTGGTTCTTCAAGGACAAACAGCAACATCACAGTCGTGGGAGGATCAGGTTCCGGTAAATCAACGGCAATAAAGCACATCATCGCTTCTGAGTACGCCCGCGGCACAAAAATAATCGTCATTGACCCGGAAGGCGAGTACAAGGATATGTGCTATAATCCGCTGTTCGAAGGCGACTGGATTGACGTTGCCGGCGGCAAAGGTGGACTTATCAATCCGCTTCAGATACGTCCGGTACCTCCGGATACAGACGATGAAAACGCAGAGCCGCAGGAGAACGATAGCATTGGCGATCTCGCTATACATCTCAAAACACTCCAGACGTTCTTCCGGCTTTACATTCCCTCAATGGACGATCGGCTGAGAGCACTGCTTGATCAGGCGCTTGTAGAGCTGTACCACAAGTTTGGAATAAGCTGGGATACAGACGTATCCGGTTATTCAGCTAATCAGTTCCCGACGCTGACAGACCTTTATAACCTTATTGCCGAAAAAGCAAAACTCAAAGACAACAATACCGTATATTACGAAGATTTGAAAACATATCTCGAGGGAGCAGCCAACGGCGCGGATCATCGGCTGTGGAACGGCTATACGACCATTAATCCCATCAGTGGATTTATCGTGCTCGATACAAAGTCACTTATCCAGATGTCCGGTACAGTTCTTGCGGCGCAGTATTTCAATGTGCTGTCATGGTGCTGGGAGCAGATTACCCATAACCGTAAGGAGCGCATTATGCTGGTGGCTGACGAGTGCTGGACGATGATCGATCCACGTTGTCCGCAGTCGCTGGAGTTCCTCAAAAATGCTGAGAAACGCGCCCGTAAGTATGAAGGAAGCATTATCGTGGGTACCCAGTCCACCAACGACTTCCTTGACCCGGAAGTTAAGTTCTATGGGCAGTCCGTCCTTGACTTGCCTACATTCAAGCTGCTGTTTTCAATGGACGGTAAATCGCTAAAGGAAACAACTGAATTGTTCAATCTGAATGATGCACAGAGCGAGTACATTTCTTCCGGTCAGCGTGGCACGGCACTGATGAAAGTGGGAAATCAGGCTGTTATCGTCCGTTTTGAGCTAAGCGAGGAACGGCTTGAAATGTTCGGCAGAGGTGGAGGTCGATAAGTTTGGCGGTAAATCCGAAAATAATAATGATGGTCGCACAGGCGGCAAAGAGCGAAAAAGTTCGAAAAGCCGTTCTGTATATTGTGTTTATGACTCTCGGGCTTATAATGATGATATTCGTTGTATTCACTGGGTTGATAAGCGGGCTTTTTGCGGTGATTGAGAATACTAATCTAAAAAATCACTGGGATTATATGCGCGCCAACATTTCCGAAGTATTCAACGGCATTGAGGGCGAAATCAATTCAGATGTGAAAGATGAAGTTTATGACTTCATGCCGGAGTTTTCTGTAAACCTTTCAAAAGCCACCATAGCCAACAACTTTGACGGCAGTTCCCTTATCCTATACGATGAGGATGAAATATCCCGAGCTGAGAATATAATGCGTGATTACGCCGGACAGCTCCGTGCAATAAAATCTCAGGACGAATTTGTCAGCTACATTTCCGATTTTGATACAGAACTTTCTTTTTCGGATATCAGCAACATTCGTTTCACCGATGACACCGGGATAGATAATCTGTCTGAGTACAGCGATGAACTTAAAACTTTTCTGTATCATCGTGCCATGGAACAGATGAGCAAATACAACTATACGTTCGAAAAGGTTGAGGTTGACGGAAAGTCAGCTGATCGTCAAATTCTTGTTGTGACAACAGCTGACGGCAGTACCCAGACTGTAGAATACACCTGCATAGGTGGCGGCGAGATATATCTGCCGGAGTTCCTTGCCATGTATCACATACGGCAGGTTCGGGAGTATCTTATTAAAGTTACCGAAAATAAAATAGCGGAAGATGTAGACAGCCAGCTCGCTTCAGCCGTTGGTGACATACCGGATACCAAAGAAGAAGCCCAGGAATACATTGAAAGTTCGTGGAACAGCATGATCAATGGAAAGGGCGCGATAAACCTTAATATTTTTGAGGTATCTAACCTAAGAACCATTATGGAAAATGCCAATATGGACGGTGCCGTCAAAATTGAAACAGAACGTTCCTCCGATAAGCTATCCATCACGCTGGAAACAGTCGGTTCTGATGTATGGAAAGAGACTTTTCAAATAGAAGAAAGCCTCTGGGAGTACGTCGAACAGACTCAATCAGCAATTGAGATGGCACTTACCGATGCCGAAATTCCTGAAGAAGAATGGACTATATCCCTAGACAATATGGTTCAGCTTGCACTGTTCGTATATTTCGAAGGCTTCTTCGAACTTCCGGTCAGCAGTTCAGACCTTGCACCGGGAGGTAATGGTATTCTGTCGCAGTGCGGTGATGTGTCAGAACTGCACCAGTACACCTACGGCACTAAAGATATGGGAGTACCCGAAAGAGGCATTACGCTTGAGCTGACAGGCAGGACAGCAATCCATGCAGATTTGCTTAACTGCGGAAGCTGTATACAGGACGCATTTATATACGATGTGTGGAACATGGACGAGCAGGATATCGCTAATGATACCAATTCCAAAGTCTTTAACCAGAGTGCAGTCACTATCGCATACATAATTGATACCGACCAGTTTGAAGATGATTACGGTTTTCCTTTCCCGACAATAAACGGGTTACGCCACGGAAGCACGATTACTCTTTTTCTGGAATTCACCTGCCTGAGCGAGGTGGAATTTAAAGACCTTGATATTGGCAGCTCCGTTGACCTTGAGAATTTGACTGTTGGTTACTCGCATGACGGGTATTACAGCGACACTTACGACAAGGGACTTTGGCGTCATCATCTTAACCGTGATGAATGCATTCCGCACGTCGGAATAAAGACCTATTTCATGTCTGGCGAAGCTGCTGCCCCTGATCCGCCACAGGGAACGCATTACTATGGCGGACCAAGTGCAAAGGATATTGGCGTAGTTGCCAATCCCCGACTTTGGTTCAAGGCATTCCGCACCGGCATGAGCGATGAACTTTTTGAAACTATCAAAGCAGTCGAGCCGGATTAAGGGAGGTTTTATGAGAATATTTGTGGATATGGATGGGACGTTAGCACGCTTCCATGATGAAGTTGGATATCTTGAACGTATGTTTGAAAAAGGCTTTTTTAGTGGATTACAACCTTTTCAGCAGGCAGTTCAGGCAATCAATGATCTTGCTCGTTATTCGAAAGACTGTGAGTTATTCATTCTATCGGCAACAGTAGACGGTGAGCCACCTTATTGCTGTGATGAGAAAAATCAGTGGCTTGACAGATATTGCCCGGAAATAGATCAGGCACACCGACTATTTACAAAAATCGGTATTCCAAAATCCAAGTACATTCCGGGAGGCATTCAGTCTGATGATGTATTATGGGATGATTATAACAAAAACCTTGAAGAATGGGAAGCTAACGGTGGTATTGCAGTAAAATGCAAAAATAACATAAACCACAAAGGTTTGATTGGACCCATTTGGCAAGGATTAATAATCGCAAATGACGCTTCATCAGAGCTTATCAGAAATTCACTTTCTGAAATAGCATACGAAGCTGCCGAATCTTCCGACGAAGAATGGGAACTGTAAATAGAAGAAAGGAACCATTATCATGACCAATCCGTTACTTATTTCCCGAAAAGAAAATGCCGGCATTCTGAGAAAGATATGCTCGGAAATAGGGGCAACTCCCCGCGAAATTTCGGGTGATGAATGGTCGCTTGCGCTGTTCATCAAGACCGACCTCAAAAACTATATGTACCAGTCGCACTACGTCCTCGATGTTTCAGCATTCCTGGAAAAGGGCGATGATTTAGTTGCGCTCTGTGAGGGCATTGCGCTTCAGAAAGATCCCAACAGCATAATCATATATGCGGATCATTTCTTCCCGGGAGATGATTTCCTGGACAAGCTGGTGCATAAGGGCATACATAATATAGTAGCCAACTATCCTGATGTGGACGAAAAGACAAACATCACGAAAATGATGGAGGATCTCAAAGAGTGCCTTACCACCGGCTTATCGAGGCAGAAGTGGCGTAAGTATGACAAGTCATTTGACGCATTTGCTGAAGCACGTGAAGCTGCTCTTATCGCCGAAAAAGAAAGCGAGAAGCCGCGCTATTCACAGGCGAGCCTGCATATAGCGGTTGTGGGAGCGCAGAGCAGGATAGGCACGACATCCTTTGCACTGCGCATGGCAGAGTATTTCCGCAGCCGCGACGGCGAAAGCGTGGTCGTATGCGCAAGCAGGCGTGGAGCCGAGCAGCTCGAAATGATGGAAACCTGCTATGAAGAAGCAAAGGTGCAGGATGGAATTTACACGATCAACGGCATAGACATTTGCAGTTCTGATACTGATACCGCAAAGGTCTACAACGCTGAGATATATGACTTTGGCAGCAAGAAGCCAATGGACTTTTCCGGCTTCGACAAGATATATGTCGTAGGCGGTACCTCATGGAACGAGCTGCCGATGATATATGATATCCAGAATGACCTTAACATGGTGAACTATACCGTTGCCGTCAACTTTTCCGATGAAACATCTGTTGAGAAGAACCGTGAGCTGCTCTCCGTCAACCTCAATGACGTAATTTGCCTGCCTTATGCGCCGGATCCGTTCTCACTGACTGCCGGATATGAGGAGATTTTCGACAAGGATTTTGTCGAGTGGGCAGACAGCCCTGCTGAAGAAGCTGATTTATCAGCCGAAAAATAAAGATATGGAGCAAACAAGCCATGAAACAGAACAGACAGTTTGTCCGGGTGAATTCGGACTTTATAAACAAGGACCTGTCAGCCGGTGCTGTAAAGGTTCTGTTTCTGCTTGCTTCGATAGCCCAGGCTGGCGGCAGTGATACTGCTGTCATATCCAATGCAAGAATTGCTGAGCGCACCAAGCTCACGAATATAACCAGAATAATCAACGAACTGTACGCCATAGGTGCAGTAACTGAGCGCATTCAGCGCTTCAAGAGCAATCGCCAGAAGTGCAATGCTTACGTCCTTTCAGAAGCTGTTTCAGCGCCGAAAAACTATGTTCTTGTTCCGGTATCCGCGGTGGAGCTTCCTAAAAGCTGTCTTCGGCTGTTTATGCTGTACTGCATACACGCTAATGACGAGGGGCGGTGTCTGTTGTCCCTTTCAATGATACAGGAGCTGTCCGGAATGGCGCGCGGAACGATTGTTTCATGTAACAAGGAACTTACGGAGCAAGGCTACATAGCCAAGCAGCAGTACGTTCGCAGAGAGGGAGATTTCGGATACAATCGAGTTTACATTTCTCATCTTCTCCGGCGCAGGAGTGAAACCAAACGTGCGGAAACATTCCGTATTATCGTCAATTCCAGTGTTCTCAGCTTTGAAAGTAAGTGCGCTGCTGAACACTCCCTGTCCCAGGAGCCAACACCAGAATTTGCAAAAGCAATGCAATATCTGTTCCGGAATACCAGAGTTGCACATTTTATCAGGGCTATTCTCCGCAGCACGAAAAATGCTGCGTTTTTTCTTTGCCAGAAATGGGGTAGTCGAAAAAAGAATACCCGATTTATAAATCTAAAACCTGTTTTAATTATTTAAAAACACTTACCGAAAAAAGAATTATTATACTTTCGGTAATTTGAAAGGAGCTGCTTATGTTAAGCATAGAAACGATCTCTCAGCGGCTTGCGGACGCCAAAGGCAAGCGTGAGCGCCTTATATCGACCCTTAACCGGCATACTGCCGCCCTGGAGAAAAAAGAACGCGAATTTGAGAAGAACTACAAGCTTAAGCCGGAGCTTTGCAGCGAGGAATCCCTCAGAGGAAATGACAAGGCGTTCTGGGATTTCTACTCAATCAAATCGAAAAAGAGCGATATCCTGTCTGTGAACAAACGTATCCAGGAAGCAGAAGAACGTATTCAGGCGCTCCAGGCTGAACTGCGCTCTGCTGAAGCACAGCAGGCGTTTATGGAAAATCAGATTCCCGATGTTATAAAAGACTTCTTCATGCGCTGGAAAGAAGACAGTATTTCTTTTTTCAGTAATCGTTATGAGCAGTATCAGGATCTTGTCCAGGAACTCCGAACCAAAGAGCTTGCAGCCCGGAAAGAAGCGGTCAGGACGCTTCCTGTATATTCTCAATACGCAGAACGTGTAGACAGAATGAGCGATTACGATTTGTACAACGTGTTCCCCAGAAAGCCAATGGAAGATTTCCTGAAATCGCTGAATCTTGATTACCGCAGTATCAGCGAAGCTAAGAGCAGCTTCGCCGGTCCGATCGTTTCTGCGATGTGCAAGTACAATGACCCGGAGCAGCGGAGAGTGTTTCTTGAGCGAACCATGAACCGCGAAATGAGAAGCAAAATGCTTGACCTGGCTCAGCGAATAGGGGAAAAGGTCGGCAGGATAGCCGACGCTACCGGTCTACACATTCAGAACGGAGAAATTGCCGGCGTGATTTACGGAGAGAACGGCAGTGCGACCATTCAGACGATTGGCGCCGGCGGGCATAATATTCAGCGCTTTCATTTCCGGACACTTGTTCATGAGCTGGAACAGTACGAAGTTCAGGCGCAGGGCGAGCAGCCTGAGCAGGAAGAAGACGGCGATGAGATGGAGATGTAAGTAAAGAAAAAGGTGCCTCATGGTGAGGCACCCAACTTATTGTAAGCTATTTTTTATAAATTGAAAACTGACCCTTTAGGATTGGCTAGTTCAGCAAACCTGCTGTATAAACTATTCTGATATTCTTCAACAAATGAGCTGATTTTGGTTTGAACCTCTAGCGCAGAACTTTTTTCAAGAGTTTTATGCATTTCCTGAAGTCTATTTCTGCGATTCACACACCGTTCAGTTACAAATTCACTTTTAATTAATGTGTAACATTCGTTCAAGTAACTTGTAAGATAATGCAATAATATGGCATTGAATTTCAATTCCTGGAGCTCTACAACGTTTTGGGTCGGAGATAAATTAATAGCTTTTTTAATATCTTCTAAATCATGATCGCTTTCTAAATTAGAATTGTTCTCTAACGATTCTTCAGTGATATTTATCCAAGAAGGCTCATTTCTTGAATAAAGTGTTTGGGCAACCGCCAACATTCTGAGGGGGCAGTCACCCGGTATTTCTCCAGCACGACTAATTAATTTACAGTAATGTTCCCAATTCATATCAAATGTCATGATGGCTTGTAAGTCAGCAAAGGTTTCTTTAAAGTAACCCAAAGCCGACTTAAAATCCGAATTAAGATCCTCAAAGCTACTTAGCTTATCTTTTATCACAACATTATCATTTGAATAATCAACAGTAAGCTCTGATAAGTTCTGATAGAGTATTTCACCGATGGATAATTCCATTGAGCGTTTCAATAATGGATCTTCACTTGAGAAATTAACAGAATTTACAATATGGTCAAGCAAAATTTGGTAAATACAAGGATTTTCAGTTGCATAATTTACCAGCAAATATATACAACTTTCCAGATCAATCATTCGATTTTCACTTTTGGTATTATATTGGGGTATTGTTTCTTGTGCAACCTTAAACATCTTTTCAGCTGTTTGGATAATTTGATCTGGTTCAACATCATTTAATGATATTTGCTTACCTTTTTGTTTACCCACCAACTCTAAAACATCATTAAATGGTTCGTTTTTCAATTTTTCCTTTATTTTTTTACGAACCAAGTTTATGAGCAGGCAGTATGCATACTCAAGGACAAATTCTTTACGTTTTTCACGGCAGCGTGTTTTTTGACCGACAAAATGAGAAATCTCGTGTCCGAGTGTCTGGGTCGTAAGCTGTAAAGTGTAGAAAGATGACTCTCCAATAACTATTTCAAGCCACTGGTCATTTTCCAGGACCCTCTGATCAGCAATAGATGTTACTCCTAAGTGATCAATAAACTGTGGAGTTATCAATATGCTGTATATCGTTTCTTTATCTTCATCTTCACGGAAAAGGAGCATGAGCTCGTGAGCAACAGCAATGTAATATTCCATAATTTTAGACGGTACTTCGAATGATGGAAAATGATATGATGGGAGTTGAGAAAACTGACGATAACCACAGTTCATGCTGTCAACAAGTATAGCAATGTCCGAAAAAAATATAAACATGCTTTGAGCCATCTTTTCAATGTTATCGTTATATCCCCAAACCTTTTTCATCTTCCCTTTTTTATTCATCTTCGCATCTTTATCTATCTTCCCATAGAATTTTATTCCATATTCTAAAAGATCAAGATACTGAGGAACGAGGCACATACCAATATTCCGTGAGATCGGATTATTCATTAGGGAAACTGCATAATTTAGAGAAAACTCAAGCCACCGAAGCCATACATTAATTGATGAATGATTATTTGAGGGGAAGAAAAGCTTGAGATTTTGATATACATCTCGAAAAAGCTTGTCAAACCTCTTAAAAGCATTATTGATAATTTCTTCCTTTTTCACAAAATTGTCATTCGTATGATTTTTGCATGAGGAGTCATCGTCGATCTGTTTTTTGCATGAGAAGTCATCATTATCATCATCGACCGAAACAATAAGTTCGTGCTCATATTGATTAATGGTGTCTGATATTTTTGAAAGGCAATTCAAAATGTCATTATTTAAGTAAAATCCACAATTAAAATGATCAAAAAATATCTGCCTTTTCACTTCTGGAATATTACATTTAATTTTATTCCAGAAGTTATTTGCTTGATTTGAATCATCTATTTTTAAGCGAACCAGGGCATGGGATTTGCACGTGGTTTCTTTATCGACATTGTCTAATTTTTTTAACTGAAAAAAAGAATATACGTTTGCAATAACAGTATCATTAGTGGTCGGTTCTTTTGAGGTCGAATCCTTAGAAACCAAATCCTTGGAGGTCAATCTTTTAATCAGGCTAGCATATTCCTCAAAACTGTTTTTTCGACAGAATACTAATAAATCGCAGTGGTCAAAGGTGAAATAAATAAGATGTTTTGAGCCATCGAAGATTTTATTAATAAAGTCAATGCACGATTCGATTCCTGATGATTGTTTTAGGTTTATCATAGTTAAAAATAGCAATTTGCTATCATTTTTTTCCCAAAAATCATTAATTTCCTCTTGGGTAAGATCCAAATCATTCTTTTTCTCTTTAACAATGTCAGTAAAAGCGATAAGAAATCGATTGTTATTATTGCTGCTATTCCTGCTCATTGCAGTTTCATATGCCTTTTGTAGAAGATGGCACTTGTTTACGTTGCTTTCCTTAGTATCGGACTCTTCTTTAACAGCAGGATCTTCCTTAACAGCAGACTGAGAAAAATAAGAAAACGCAATGTCAGAATTTTGGCTAGATAGTCCACATGGATTAAAAGATATAATACGTGCGTCGATCTTTGTGATATCTTTGGAATTTTCGCTGGTAGAAGATTCTAGGATTTTTCCTTCTTCGATTTCTTGACATAACATAGGAGACATTTGTTCCATGGACCTTTCTTGTATTATTTGATAGTAGGCGCTGGATATATTATAATGAATATATACCTTAAGAGGTTTTGGACAAAAAAACAAAACAGCACACCTAAATAGCCTGCTGCACACGGTTTAACATGTCGACTTTTATTATTCTGTATTATAATATTCTTTATTCCTATTTAGAAGTTTTGCTAGGATTTTTAAGTCCTGTGAATGTCGGATACCGACTTGTTCCAAGCTTAGTGCATTGCGAATAAATTTTGGCACTTGGCATCTTGACCTCTACTTTCTTATCAAATCTGCTCCTTAAAGTGGTCATGTTGGGTCTTAATTTGTAAGTCATACTTGGTACCTCTCTGTTTACCTTTCCTTTATATTTTATTACTTATTCCCAGAATTGATTACTAAAAACTGGAAATTTCTTTAGAATTACGAGCACAATTGAGTAAAACTAGGAGGCAGTTGCTTAGGAGTATTAGGCGAGGTGCCATCCTGTTTTTTATATTTCGGATTTTTTTGGAGACGTTCTGATCCCTTAACATACTCAATGCTTCCACTTTCTGAAAAGATGAGTGCTGCAATTTTAGCCGTTGGGAATTCATCCAATAGAGTGTCTATTTGGGAAATTATGGCGTTGTGTCTGGCGCCATATCGAAGTTCAGCTTCAACAATAGAATTAACATCTACAATGACGCTTATGTACTTAATAGAAGCCTTTGTAACGTTGTCTGAGCTATTAATTCCAATTACAGTGGCTCCATCAATGCGTGACATTTCTTCAAGAGATGCGTTACCTGGCATTTCCCACGTGTTTTTATCAACATAGATTGTCTGGACAGCTCGTTTATAATTAAAAAGATTTTCAAAATGTTTGAGGCAAGACTCATCTACAAAAACAATGGAAGTCCCGTGCCGTTGTTTGCTGATCTTGGATATTATTTTACTACAGGTTTTATCATGGGTGTTAATACCAAATGTGCTATAGATATCATCTATAAATATTCCCAATTTATCTTGCTTGGAGTTTAAATTTCTGTTAACTATGCGAAACAAAACCTTACCATTAATTTTAACCGTAAAGGAGCTTTTGCCGTTAAATGTTATGACACACGGAAATTTTCCTTCTTTTGTATAACCTCTGCATATATATGAACCATCTTTGTCCGGTACAAACAGCAGAGTATTTGAAGTTCCTGTTCCTGCAAGCAGTTTTCTGATATATTTGAGGTTTTGATGTGAAAAAACAATTTTTTCCTTAAATTCTAGTCCAATATTGATAAGTGGGTTACCATAATCAATAGAATTAAGTAAAAAAGCAATCGAACCGGTTGATGCCTGGCTCTCATAAAACATTTCAGAAAGAGATATTAAATCCTCAAAATCAATTTCTAAAAGATCCGAAATATAATGGGAAAACTGTTTCTGCACACTTTCATGAACCTTCCTTGCAAATTCGTGCTCAGACAAAAAACGGCAATGATCATTATCATAATAACCAAACTGGTTATTTCCGCACAGCACAGACTTTTCCTCTATCAATTGGCATAAACAATCCACTGCGTTCTTAAGAACTATATCATTTCGATCTTTATTATACCCTAAATAAAATTTATTAGAATATTGGTAAGTAGAGTTATAAAACGGAATATTAAAGGATTTATTGTACTGTTTATTACATTGACACCCCAGTTTTATTGTGTTTTCGTCCGCACCTAACAATTCACAAAGGACTTTTATGCAATTCGTAAAATAATTATCGATATTATCCTTATTACATTTAATTAAATTAGTACACAAAATGATCATTCCTTTTCAAAGCTTTGGCCCCGACTAAAGTGCTTTTTTATTTTAGTGGTGTATTTATTAGGTATTAAGCCAAGAGCTGTTATAGTAAACCCGCTATAAGCGTCAACTTGTCCGTTTTTTAATTATAGCACTTTTCTCAGTGAATGTCAATATGGCTAATTAAAACAAAACCAAAGAGAAAATAGATTGTTTTCTAAAACTTAAAACAATCTATTGTTCAATTGCATATCAGGCAATAGGTCCTATAAAGCTCGTATTCATACGGTTTTAAGCTTATTCAAAAAGTAAAAAATGAGTAGAAAAAAGCTGCCTCATGGTGAGGCGCATGCGTATTTTGTGGTGTATATATTGTACAAAACGCACGGCATAATATTGTGAAAAATTGTATCGACTTTGACATTGACAAGCGGAGAATATTATTGTATAATAAATGAGGTGAAGTAACAAACACAAACACCAATAGGCTTCCATGAATTCCATTTTTCACGCAAGCCTTGAACAATATTCAATTAACACCCGCAATCCGTGTGTGCGTGTAGACACACACGGACGACCGAGAGGATATTGGCGTATCCAAACGGCTTTTACAGGTGCCATCTCTGCGCTTGATTTAGCGGTCATAGCGCTTAGATACATTTTCTTTGTGAGAGCGTTTGGATAACTATATCCAGGCGCTTTCTATTTTTTCTGCTTATCTCCGCTTCCCAGCGGTCATAATACAAATTGAATGCCACCATGCAATAGCAAATGTTATCTTGTCCTTAGGACTTCGCCATGAAGATCGACACCGTTTCCATTCACGAAGCACGATCTAAGCGAGTACCCGGCTGTGAAGCAGGTAAACAGAGGGATCACATCAACGTCAGTGTTTTCTTTCTTCAAAGGAAAACCCTCAGCTTGATAGCGATAGCTGATGTCCAAACTGATGGAAAGATAAGATGAACGAGCAGGTAGCGCCTGACTACGTTCTGCGAATGTGCGTAGAGGTGGAAGCACTCAAAGCAATATTCTCGTTGCTGCGGCACTGAAAGTTCCAACACCGAAGTGCTGCGGCAACGTTAATATACAATCCCATATATAGCAAAGAGATTACACTACCCTTACGAGCCGTGCAATCTGTTTGCTATACGGTTTCATGCTGGCGGAGAAAGAGGGATTTGAACCCTCGCGCCGGTTTCCCGACCTACTCCCTTAGCAGGGGAGCCCCTTCACCACTTGGGTATTTCTCCAAATGCTGAAACCAAGATATTGCGACGTGCATACAATATACAACACCTTGACTGTAACTGCTGAACACATCGTGTATATATTATATCACAGTAAACAGTGTTTGTCAAGGGGTTTTCTCAAAAAAACTTGAATGCGGGATAGTTCACAAAAAAATGATGAAAATTTGTCTGAATTCCCGAATTTTTGCGTAATGCCTGATAAAAATTAAATTTTTGGCGACCGCTGTCGATAATTTATTAAATAGGGTAATTTGTGTGAAACTGCCGGTTATCGCGGCGAATCATTTGCGCACAGAAATACAGAATAGAGGTGCGATTATGGTTGATATAAGTATGGTTGAAAATATTCTCTGGGAGGATTACTACAAGATAGCCTGGGTCAACATAATGACCGGGGAATATCATTTTGTAAAAATACTCGACACCGATGAGGAAAAGCCATGCCTTGCTGCCAGGAATATCTACGAGTATTCAAAGCTGGTAGTTTCTACCGGGCTTGTGCCTGAGGAGGACATCGAGCAGTACCAGCGCTGCACCAACAGGGAGTATATTCTAAGCGAGGTGCTCAGAAAACGTAAGCGCATCACTGTTGATTTCAGACGCTTCATCGGTGTCTCGCGCAAATGGGTGAGGCTTGAGATTGTGCTTCCGCATGATTTTTCAGAAGCAAGCCCATGGGCTGTTTATACCTGGAAGGAGTCCGACTCCCAGACGGCTAATATCAACGACGCGCTGAGAATGCTTTCCCAGTGCTTCCACAAGATACTCAAGGTGGATCTGGAACATGACACGCACCAGGTGATCAAGGCCTATCCTGACGATATCAGCCCGGCGAACGGGTTCAGTGCTGTTTTTTCGCAGTGGGTCAGAAATAATATTGATAAAGGCTGCGTTTTTTCTGAGGATATTGCAGGATTGAAAAGTTTTCTGGAACCTGCACGGCTCCGGCAGCGTTTCCAGGACAGCCGTGACTGCCTGCGCCTGCGATATCGCAGAAACTATGATGGGGAATTCCGGTGGGTATATATGGAGCTTATACCCAGCATCGAGTATTCCACGGACAACCCGGTGATAATGCTGTATGTGCGCGATATCCACGATGATTATGTCGCGGAACTTCACCGGCAGAAAGCGCTGGAATACTACTGCAATTATGACACGCTGACCGGGCTTCACAGCCGTTTCTGCTACAACACTTTCTGCTGCGGCTTTGAAGGGCACGGAGGCGCGCTGGCGGTTCTTTTTGCTGATGTGAACGGCCTGAAATACACCAATGATACTTTCGGGCACGAGCAGGGCGACAGGCTTATCACGGGATTTGCAGAAGCGCTGAGCCAGAAGTTCGGCACGGAATGCTGCTACAGGATTAGCGGCGATGAATTCGTTATGCTTTCTGACCATATTTCCCGCGACGATTTCATACGCCAGGCAATGGAATTCCACAAGGAGATACAGGAAATGAGCGTCCCCATGGCGTCTGTGGGATTTGTGTGGCGCGACGGCGTGAAGTCGGTGGACGAGCTGGTGCGCATTGCTGAAAGCAGAATGTACGACGACAAGCACGAATTCTACAAAGTCCACCCGGAAATGAAGAGATAAAATATGCCCGGTGCGTTTGATATGCACCGGGCTTGGTTTTATTCTTTGGGGAGTTTTTTGCGAATATCGGAAAGGCGCTCCAGCGCTGCGTTGAGGGTTTCGTCCTGCTTTGCAAAATGCAGACGGATATAGCGGTTCTCAGGCTCTTTGAAGAAACTGGAACCAGGAACTGCGCCTACGCCGACATACTGCGCCAGCGCTTCGCACAGCTTCAGATCGCTGCTGTAGCCGAATTCCGAAACATCGACCATGACGTAATACGCGCCCTGCGGAATGCTGTGTTGAATTCCGATGCGGTCAAGTCCGTTGAGGAACAGGCTGCGCATGTGGGTGTACTTGTCCTGCAGCCACTTGTAGTAATCATCGCCGAATTTCAGCCCCACTACCGCGGCTTCCTGCAGGGGTGCCGCAGCGCCTACCGTCAGGAAGTCGTGCACCTTGCGGATACGGTCGCTTACCTCAGGGGGCGCGATAACATAACCCAGTCGCCAGCCGGTGATGCTGTAGGTCTTTGAAAGGGAACTGCAGCAGATGGTGCGTTCCTTCATGCGGGGAAGGGTAGAGAAGTAGATGTGCTTGTTAGGCTCATAAACGATATGCTCGTAAACCTCGTCCGTGATCACCCAGGTATCGTATTTTTCGGCAAGGTCTGCGATGATCTGCAGCTCCTTGCGGGTGAATACTTTGCCGCAGGGGTTGGACGGATTGCACAGTATAAGCGCTTTCGGGTGCTGTCTGAATGCGTCCTCAAGAACATCGGCGTCGAAGTTGTATTCCGGGGGAACAAGGGGAACATATATCGGTTCTGCGCCGGAAAGTATCGCGTCCGCGCCGTAATTCTCATAAAACGGCGAGAAAACCACTACCTTGTCCCCGGGATTGGTGACGGACATCATTGCAGCCATCATCGCTTCTGTGCTTCCGCAGGTGACTGTGACGTCCCTGTCGGGGTCGATGGGATATCCCATGAAATGAGTTTGTTTTGCCGCTACAGCCTCGCGGAAATCCTGCGCGCCCCAGGTGGTCGCATACTGGTGGAAGTCCTCTTTTGTCACCTGTGCCAGCCTGTCGAGTATCTCCTGCGGGGGCATGAAATCAGGGAAGCCCTGTGACAGGTTCACTGCGCCGTACTGGTTCGAAATTCTTGTCATGCGCCGGATAACGGAGTCGGTAAATCCGGCAGTCCTTGAAGAAAGCTGAGTCATTGTGCACCTCTTATTTCAGATAGGATATGTGGTCGTTGAGTATGTGCTTCTGGTCGAGCGCGGTCTTGATGGAGCGCATTACCTCAAGGTTTTCGGGGGCAGTAGCAGAAAGAAAGTACGGGCGCTTTGCAATGCCGATACCGTGCTCGCCCGAAGTAAGCCCTCCGAGGGAATATGCGTAGTTATATACGGTGGTCATGTTCTCGTGGAGTTCCTTTGTCCACTGTTCTTCGGAGCGGTCGCCGCGTACTATGCAGAGATGCACGTTTCCGTCGCCCGCATGCCCGAATGCCACCATCTGCATGCCGGTCTTTGCTTCTGTTTCATGCACGAACCTGATGAATTCCGCAGTTCTGTTTATCGGTACTACGAGGTCCACCGGCTCCTGCTCGCTGACTGCTTCGACCGCCTTTACAAGACAGCCGCGTACTTTCCAGATATCCGCAGCCTTTGCAGGGTCGTCGAGGGTGATGTAATCCAGCGCGCCTGCCTTCATTGCAACGGATCTGACAAGCTCCGCGCTGCTGAGCACTTCGTTCTCGCGGCCGTCGAAAGTCAGGATTATATACGCGCCGGCTTCCGGCACGGGGAATTTCAGCCCGGTGAACTTTTCGCCCAGTTCGATAACGCTGCGCTCCGTGAACTCGATGGCGGTGGGGTTCGCGTTCGCGCGGATTATGCTGAGTACACCCGCGATGCCCGCGTTGAGGTCAGCGAACGGAACGACCACGGAAAGCGAATTCTCAGGCCTGGGGACAAGCTTCAGGATGCATTTCGTGATCACTGCGAGGGTGCCCTCGGAGCCGATTATCAGGTGCTTCAGCGAAAGGCCGCTGGCGTCCTTGACGTTCTTTGTGCCGGCAGTTATCACGCGCCCGTCTGCGAGAACAAGTTCCAGCCCACGGACATAATCGCGGGTAACGCCGTACTTCACGGCTCTCATTCCACCGGCGTTGGTGGAGATATTGCCGCCGATGGTCGCGGTCTTTTCTCCCGGGTCGGGGGGATAGAACAATCCCCTGGACTCAACAAGCTTCTGGAAATCCTGCAGAACTACGCCGGGTTCAACGACAGCGGTGAGAGTGTCCTCGTCTATCTCAAGCACGCGGTTCATCAGCGAGAAATCAAGTATGACGCCCTCGCCGTGCGGTACTGTCGAACCTACCAGGTTCGTTCCTGCGCCGCGCGGGGTAACTGGGAGCCCGTTGTCGTAAGCAAACTTCATTACCGCGCTGACTTCCTCAGTGGACTTCGGGAACACCAGCGCGGCTGCGGTGCCCTTGAGTCTGCCCAATGTGTCGGACAGGTATTTGTCCTCAATGTTGCCTATTTTAACTCTTGACGGGTCCTTGATGATATTCAGAAGCTCTTTCATGTTTGTGCCCTCCAATGAAAAAACGGAACTCAGGCGCTGTCTGCGATGATCAAACGACCGCCGCAGGCGGCACCGTAATTCCGACTTATAATTATGAAATCTGAATTAGTCTAAAGTCCATGCGGGAACGAAGAAGCCCTTGAACTCGTTGTTGTAGATGTCGATGGTGTCCTGAGTCTGATATGCTTCTACGATGCGCTTGTAAACGGGGTTCTCTGCGTCCTCGGTGCGTACTGCGATGAGGCAGTAGTAGCTGTTGTCAGCATATTCGCTCTCCTTGAAGATGGCGTCGTCTGCAGTCAGACCGCTGTCGAGCGCGTAGTTGCCGTTGATGACAGCCAGGTCAACGTCCTGGATAACGGAGTAAACGAGGTTCGCGTCTACCTCGACGAACTCAACGGGAACCTTATAATCAGTGATATCGCTGATCTCAGGGGAAGCGCCTGCCTCGGAGTTGATGGTGAACAGACCTGCGCTCTCAAGAAGCTTGAGCGCTCTGCCTTCGTTGGTGACGTCGTTCGGGACTGCAACCTTGAGTGTCTCTGTGGAAGCAAGAGCGTCGTCGATAGTGATACCCTTGGAGGTGTAGATGTTCATTGCAACGATGTAGGTGTCGCCGATTGCTGTGATATCGTAGCCGTTTGTAGCGACCTCATTGTTGAAGTAAGCGTGGTGCTGGAATGCGTTCATGTCGATCTCGCCGCTGTTGAGCGCATTGTTCGGAATGTTGAAGCTTGTGAACTGCTCATATTCAAGGTTGATGCCCTCGGGAGCAAGCTTTTCCTTGATGGGGTTCCAGATATCCTCGTATACATTGCCGGTAAGTCCGATCTTTACGGTCACGGGGTTCTCGGGGGAGTAGCTCGCTTCGCTCTCTGCTGCGGAAGAGTCATCTGCATTGGAGCTTTCTGCTGCGCTGGAGTTATCAGCTGCGGAGCTGGAATTATCAGAGGAAGAGCTGCTGTCAGCGGTGGAAGTTCCACCGGAGCAAGCGGTGAGGGATACCGCTGCGAGTATTGCTGAAAGGGAAAGTGCGATCTTGTTTCTGATAGACATTGTTTTGTTCTCCTTTGAACTTGTTTTGTTTAGTTGATTTACGGTCGGCGTCGCTGCCATTGACCGGTTTATCTTTCTGTTTTCTTTGCGATGATGTTGCCTGCTATCTGGATTATCTGAACGATAATCACTAGGACGATAACTGCGGCAACGATGATGTCATAGTTGTTTCTCTGCACGCCCTGGACATAAGCGAAGTTGCCAAGTCCACCGGCGCCGACTGCGCCAGCCATCGCGGTAAGTCCCACCAGATTGATGAGCGTTATCGTGATGCCGCGGGAAAGAGCCGGGATACTTTCGCGGAGATACACGCGGAATATTATGCCCGATTTTGAGCAGCCCATTGACTGTGCCGCTTCTATAAGCCCGGGGTTTACGCCTGCGAGCGCCGCTTCTGCCTGACGAGAGAAGAACGGAACTGTACCCACGATGAGCGGGAATATCGAACCCGCAACGCCGATTGAAGTGCCGCTGATTATTCTCGTGAGCGGTATCAGCAGGAACAGCAGAATTATGAACGGAACCGAACGCAGCAGATTGATGATGACGTCAAGCACGCGGTATACTGCGGCGTTTTCTGCAAGGCCGCCCTTTTTGGTGACTGTGAGCAGGATACCCAGCGCCATTCCTATCACCAGGATATAGAGCGCTGAAAGTCCGGTCATTGCGAGCGTTTCCAGAGTCGCTTTCCACAGGTCGGGAAGCTTGGGGATAACGTGCGGCATGAGGTTTTCAAAGAATTCACGCACTTAGTATCACCTCCACTCCGACATTTATATCGCAGAGGTATTTCACGGCTGCGCGGATATCGTCCTCTTTGCCGTCTGCGATGACGACCAGACCGCCTATGGGGTTGTCGCCGATTATTTCGATGCTTCCGAAAATGATGTTGAGATCAATGTTGAACTTGCGCGAGATGGTGGATACCAGAGCCTCGCACGCGCTTCTTTCAAGGTACTTGAAGCGGAGTATCTTCTGCCCCGGCTTAAGCTGCACCAGAGGGGATTTTTCCTCGATGAGCGTATTGATACCGCTCAGGCAGGACGTGGTGTCCACGAACGAGCGGGTCACTTTCTGCTGCGGGTTCGCGAATATCTCGAACACATCTCCCTGCTCCACGACCTTGCCGTTTTCCATGACTGCGGTGCGGGTGCATATTTCCTTGACGACGTTCATCTGGTGCGTTATCATCACGATGGTCAGCCCCAGCTGAGCGTTCAGCTTTTTCAGCAGCTTGAGTATCGACTCGGTGGTCTGCGGGTCGAGAGCCGATGTGGCTTCGTCGCAGAGGAGTATCTCAGGGTCGCTTGCCAGCGCCCTTGCGATCGCAGCGCGCTGCTTCTGTCCGCCGGAAAGCTCCGAGGGATAAGCGCCTGCCTTGTCAGCGATGCCTACGAGTTCCAGCAGTTCCATCGCTTTTGTGCTGAGTTCGCTGCGGCTCATTCCGCTGTAGCGTATCGGGAATATTACGTTCTGCAGCACTGTTCTCGATGAAAACAGGTTGAAGTGCTGGAATATCATGCCGATCTTCTTGCGCTGTCTGCGTAATTCCGCGCCCCTGAGTGCGGTGATGTCCTTCCCGTTTATCAGGACCCTGCCCTTGTCGGGGCGTTCCAGCAGGTTGATACAGCGCACCAGCGTGGATTTTCCCGCGCCGGAAAATCCGATAATGCCGAAGATCTCGCCTTTATTTATTTCAAGAGTCACGTCGTCAGCCGCGTTGAACTTCTTGCCGGCGTTGACGTAGGTCTTGGTAACGTTCTCCAGACGTATCATTGCTTCACCTCATTGTTTCGGTCGTTCACTGGGAGCATTGTCCCGTTTGCTTTCGGGCTGTCTGCTGCGATTTGCCGTGTGCCTTCAGATTTTCGGACGACCGGAGATAAAGCCGGTCATTCCTTGCCCGAAAGCTTACACATTCGCCCGAAGCGGAAGTTCCTGCGCAGAAGCGTCGTGAATATTGCGCCCATACTTGCCGCCTCCTTCTTGTTAACCTATCTGTCCTATAGGCTTTATGTGATGTATTATATCATCAATTTACTAGTTTGTCAATAGGATTTTAAGTATTCATACCAAATTTATAGGTTTTATATCAAATTTACGATTTTCAGAAAAATATTTGTGCAACATAAACAAACCACGTACTGTTTTATGGTACGTGGTTAATGTTATATCAGAATTTCCTCCGGAACGATATCAGCCATCTGCTTATATCCTGCCTTGCTGGGGTGGAGGTGGTCGCCGCTGTCGAACTTCGGCAGCATGCGTGTGGGACGCTCAGGGTCCGCAAGGGCTTTGTCGAAATCAATGCAGCCGTCGATGAGGCCGGTGGTGCGTATCCATTCGTTGAACTGCGACCTTACCACCTCGCGGAACGGCGCGTAGGTACGCCAGCCCTCGATGGGCAGCAGCGTGCCGACATACACCTTGTACCCGAACTGCCGCGACTCGTCTATGTAGTATTTCATGCACTCGATGAGTTCGTCAGCGGTGGGCATGTCGCTCATCGGACGGAAAGGGTTCACCTCGGTGCCGACAGGGTGGATTATATCATTGATGCCGTGCTGGATTATTACGGTGTCTGCGCCGTCCGTGGGTACCTCGTGCTGAAAGCGCTTCTTTCCCATCAGCCCGTAGGACTCGTAGGTGATGCAGTTGTATTCGCGCAGCATTCTTGTTCCGCTTGCGGCGCGGCGTATTACAGCGGTGTGCAGCTTTTCCTCGCGGTTGCAGCGCAGGGTGAGGTATTCGGGCCAGTCCTGCGCGGTGATGGAGTCGCCGTAGCACACGACGGTGCGGTTATCCGCAGGGGTGAGCACGGAAACGTTGCTCAGGAAGTAAATAACGCTTATACCGCGCTCGATTTCCTTTGGAATGAGTTCCGTTTCGGTCATGTCGCCTATCGCGTAATACCCCTCTGTCAGCGGACCGCTGGTGAACACTGCCGAACGCAGCAGCGTGAATTCCTTGAAATAGAAGCTTACGGTGATGAGGCTCTGCGGCTGTATCTCGCAGGGAAGTTCGTCGGAAACGGTGTTCTTCCCGGCGCCGATGGTGACTTCTCTTCTGCCGCTGAAAGTTATGGGGTAGAATTTGCCGTCAACGAACACGGTCACTTTGTCGAATGTGACGGGTTCCGTGCCGCAGTAATTATCGAAGGTCAGGCGCACTGCCTTTCCACCGAACTGTGAATAGATGGGGTAGCGGAACGTCAGGTTCCGGTTGTAGCTTTCCGGTCGGTTCTCACCGATGGAGATCGCGTTACCCCAGACGCTTGCCCAATGGTCGTACATTTTGTATCCTTCCTTGGGCAACACCGCACAAAGACCATTTGTTGGATTTTGTACGTGTCTTGCTTGCATATTTTCCGTCATCTTGCACAATTCGTCCTAGCAAGGCGTCAGCCTTGCGTCGTCCTCATTGTACAATCTGACGAAAAATCTGACTGCGCAATACACGCACAATCATTGTGCGGTATTGCCCTTGTTCTTTTTTTACCGATACATATTATAGTACGAAATTGTGTTCTTGTCAAGCGGGGGACTGCATTTATCCCGATATGAACCCGTCTGCCCTGCGGTAAGCGGCATTCCAGTCGCGCTGCGGGTCGTCGAGTATAAGGTAATTCACCGGCAGCTGCGGCAGGAATTCCAGCTCGCGGCGCTGGCGCTCTTCAAGCGCGGAAATATAGCCGTCGTATCCGGAAAGCCCGTGCGCCTTTCCATAGCCGCCGTTACAGTGGTAATCCACGACGGAATTCAGCCATTCATCACCGCGTTCAGGCAGCGCGGACTGTATCCGTGACGAGATATCGCTGCATTTCAGGTAGATCACAACAGGCTCCAGCGGGCGAATTATGCCGCATATTTCCTGAATGTATTCCAGCGATTTTTCCTGCGGGAAGTTAAAGCGCATCATAGTCTCGCACATGGGGTTCTGTAGCAGCACGCAGTTGAATACAAACACGCCGTCGCCTGAGTTTTCCGCGAATTCGCGCCATTTGCACAGCATGACGGGGCGCTCGGAGTCCCAGTCGAGGAAATCATATATCTTATATTTCAGCGCCTTGTCGAACAGGCTTCCCTCAAGTTTGTCCAGCGGGACGACCATTCCACCGGGCTGCTTTTCTGCGAACGCTTTCATGACCGCATGTTCCTCTGGTGTGAAGTCTGCGCCGCCGGGAATGAACGCGCTGAATTCGTAGTCCGCAGGGTGACGGCCGCAGTTTTCATCGAACAGCCTGCCCCCGTTGATCTGCGCGATATGCGCGGCAGCGGTGCTTTTGCCGGAGCAGGGGAGTCCCTCTACTATGTAAAGCTTTGCCATGTTATCATCTCCTTATCTTCTTCACTCGGTGGTTGAACATTGTGATGGTATGCCAGGCATAGAATTCCGTCCGTTTGTTCGTATTATAACTAATCTGGTTATCTTTGTCAAGCGCATTTTGAATCTTTATGCTATTTACAAATCAGCCCGGAAGTGGTATAATATATATATTATTATCTGAGGAGGACGAAATGGACCCTAGAAAGCACTTCAGCGCACTTAACATAATACACAGGATAATCAGCGAAAAGGTACAGCCGGGGGATATCTGTATTGACGCGACCGCGGGCAGGGGCAACGACACGCTTTTTCTTGCGGAACTTGTCGGGGAAAGCGGCCATGTCACCGCGTTTGATATTCAGCAGGACGCGGTGGACAGCACCAGGGCGCTGCTGGAGCAGCACGGAATGTCCGACCGCGCTGATGTCCTGCTGAAAAGCCACAGCGAGATGGACGAAGTCTGCGAAGAAGGTACGGTATCCTGCATAACGTTCAATTTCGGCTGGCTGCCAAAGGGCGACCATAACATATTCACGAACAAATCCACCAGTATTCCCGCGATAGAAAAGGGAATGAAACTGCTCAAGAGCGGCGGCATAATGACCCTGATAATCTACTACGGCAGAGAAACCGGCTTTGAGGAACGCGACGCGCTTCTTGAATACCTGCCCACGATCGATAGCAACAGGTACACCGTCATCGAAATGCCATTCGTCAACAGACCAAACTGCCCGCCTATTCCCATTATAATATTGAAAGATATCTGATCATCGACGTGTGTCGATAATTGGAATTATTCGTTGACAAACAACATTTAATATGTTATAATCATTGGTATAGTATTACAGGCGCTGTAGATAGCGCGCCTGGGTAAGTGGTTTATATGAAAAGGAGTTAAACATGTTTTGTGGTAAGTGTGGTTCCAGAATAGAACCTGGCATGAAATTCTGCAGCGAGTGCGGAGAACCTGCGCCCGCTGATAATGCGGTAACAGCGGAGAATTCCGCGCTGGCAGGAGGCGCCCTGGTGCAGCCTGCAGTTGACCTTTCAAAGCCCGCAGAGCAGCCTGTGCAGGCAGCTGACGCGAAGTCCAGCCCGGTAGACGCGCTGATGAACGAGTATTACCGCGCCGCAGAGGGCAACAGCGAGCCGCAGCAGGCTTCTGCCCCCGTTATGGCTGCGTCGGTACAGCCGGAAATGCCTCAGCCGGAGCGTTACACTGCTCCCGCAGCGCCGGTCGAGAAGCCGAAGAAAAAGAAGAGCCGTCTTATTCCGATATGCGCGGCAGCGGGCGGCGTTGTTGTACTGGCTGCGACCGGATTTATCGTTTACAACTGTAATAAAGCGGCATTCACACATGCTGCTATGGGCGACGCAGGGTATGCGCATTCATTCGTGATGGGCGCTGTTTCTAATAGCAGTACTCAGTTGCTGGTGGAGAAATCCATGCAGAGCGCCGCTGCGAATTCAAGCCTGCAGAATGCAGTGTACAGCGTAAGCTCCAGCGATATGCCGGCTGTTTCTATGGAATACAGCGCAGCCATTCTCAGCGAAATGCTTGGTTCCGACGGAATTCAGGCTTCGCTCAGCGCTAATGTGGAACTCGACAGCAGTTTCGCGGAGGACCTGAAAGATATGGCTTCATCTGCCGGCATGGACGAGGACGACTTTGACAAGCTGCTCAAGAGCATTTCGGAGCTGAAATTCACCGCTGCTGAAAAGTACGGCAAGGACGCCATCGAATATTCGGCAAAGGTTTCCGTAGGCGGCGATAACCTCGGAGAAGCACAGGCGCGTTACGAAAAGGACGGCACCGCGACATTCATTTTCCCGGGGATTACCAAAAAGGGTATCGAAGTTGAATTGCCCGAGCACACATGGGACGAGCTAGAAAAGGAAGCCCCCAAGACCTTTGATTATTCGAAATTAGTTTCAAAGGTAAGCGAAAAGACCAGGAAGATATTTGATGGCTTCAAGTATGATTACGTCAACGAGAGCACCGAGGTAGGCGGCGTAGAGTTCAACGGTGTGGCTTTCGAAGTTAAGCTTGATAATGAGGACGTGTACAAGCTTCTCGGCGCGGTGATCGAAGTGGCTCTTGAGGACGATGATTTTATCGAGTTTTACGCCCAGATGACCGGATACAGCGTTGACAGCACAAGGTACGATCTGGAGTCTTCGCTCGACAGCGTCAACTATAGAATAGAAAATGACGACTTCAACGATGACACATATCATGTAACGCTTTACATAAACAACGATAACTCCGTTGCCGGTGCAAGGTTCAAGTATAAGAGCGGGTATAATTCATCTGAAAATGTTGACGCTTATCTTATCTCCAACGGCGTTGACAGCGCTGCTTCTTACAAGTACGGCAGCACGGAGTATTTCAGGCTGCGCGCCACTGGCAAGTCCGCTTCCGAGGGAACTGCGAAGCTTACTGTTACTACTCCGAATTATTACTATGGAGATCAGACATATTCCTTTAAGGTCGATTACAAGAACGTCGGACTTATGAGCGTTTTCGGCGCTCCCGGCATGAAGGGTGAATTCGAGGTCAGCGTTGACAGAGCAACTGCGGCTTCCATTTTCGGCGATGAATACGCGGGCAAGATAGCCGACGGCAGACTGCTGTATTCCATTGTTCCCAGCGGAAAGGGCGCGAAGGTCACTGTTGGCGTTTCCCACGAGGATTACGGTAAGGCAAGCATTTCGCTGGATATCACGGAGGCTTCCGGAAATATCGCTCCCAAGCCGTCGGGAGATTACAAGCTCTATAACATCGACGATATCGACGAGGATTTCTATAACGACGTCATGGACGAAGTGGAAACCCATTTTGAGGAACTCGCGGATAAGGACATCTTTGCAAAGATAATACTTGAGATGTTCAAAGGCAGTGTCAACAGTTATCCAATTGTAGATAATTATGAACCATATGAGGATTATAGTTTCTGAACAGCCGTAATGATAACAGAAAAAGGGCACAAATCCGTGCCCTTTTTTTATAAACTGCGTCATTTTTTGCTTGATTTTTCTTTCATAATATGCTAGAATATATGTATTATTCACAGGGAGGAATAAACATGTACAGAGTTTCGTTTACTGGGTACCGTCCGCAGAAACTGCCGTTTTTCGGCGAGGACGACCCGATGTACGTTGACCTGATGGAAAGAATTTACGGGCAGATAGTCACACTTTATGAACATGGCGCGACTGAATTTTACACCGGTATGGCGCTTGGCGTGGACATGTGGTGTGCCGAGCTGGTGATGAAACTCCGCAGCGGGCACCCTGAGGTTCGTCTGATTGCGGTGCTCCCGTGCCGCACCCAGGAGGTAAAGTGGGGAGCGGCTGACCAGGAGCACTACCACGATATCCTGCGGCAATGCGACAAGGTGCTGTGCCTTTCCGAAACCTACACGAAAGACTGCATGCTCAACCGCAACAGGGCGCTGGTGGATCTGTGCGATATTCTCATAGCAGTGTTCGACGGCAAGCCGGGTGGCACGAAATTCACCGTGGATTACGCCGCCAGGCGCGGAAGAAAGACGATAGTTATCCCTCCGATGTGAACAGAAAAAGCCGCTGCTTTTCGCAGCGGCTTCAGTGTTTGTTGTTGAATTACAGTTCAGCGATGACTTCAACTTCGACAAGAGCGCCCTTGGGGAGGCTCAGTCCACCGACGCAGGAGCGTGCGGGCTTTGTGGTGAAGTACTCGCCGTAAACAGCGTTGAATGCAGCAAAATCGTTGATATCATGCAGGAAGCATGTGGTCTTGACTACCTTTGCAAGGTCAGAACCAGCCTCTGCAAGAACAGCCTTGAGGTTCTCGCATACCTGCTTGGACTGCGCTTCGATACCGCCCTCTGCAAGATTTCCGGTTGCGGGGACGATAGCTATCTGACCGGAGGTGTAAACCATATTTCCTACGATCTTTGCCTGTGTGTAAGGACCGATGGCTGCGGGGGCATTGTTGGTGTGAACGTCTTTCATAGTAGTTCTCCTTTTCGATTAGTCGATTATCTTGAAACCGGCCTCTGTAAGAGCCGTCCTGATCTGGTTGAGGTGCTCGAAGTTCCTTGTTTCCATCTCGATACGCAGGTAGCAGCCGTTGATATCGGAATTGCCCACATGTTCGTGATGAACGCCGACAACGTTGCCGCCGAGTTCTGCAATCACCTTGGAAACGCCAAGTAGCTGACCGGGCTTGTCCATAAGCTCGATGTTGAGCAGCGCGGTTCTGCCGGACTTGACAAGACCGCGGTGAATGACGCGGGAGAGGATAGTAACGTCGATATTACCGCCAGAAACCAGGCATACGACCTTCTTGCCCTTTACAGGTATCTTGTTGAACATTGTCGCAGCAACGGAAACTGCGCCCGCGCCCTCGGAAATAAGCTTCTGCTGTTCGATGAGCGCGAGGATAGCGGCTGCGATCTCGTCGTCGGTGACTGTAACTATCTCATCAACATACTTGCTGCAGATGTCGAAAGTGTGCTGACCGGGTTCCTTGACTTTTATACCGTCGGCAATGGTCGAAACATTGTCAAGGCGCTCTATCTTGCCGTCTCTAACGGAATTGAACATGCTGGGTGCGCCGGCAGCCTGAACGCCGTAAACCTTGATGTTCGGGTTGAGCTGCTTTATCGTGAATGCCACACCGGAGATAAGTCCGCCTCCGCCGATAGGAACAACTACAGCGTCAACGTCGGGAAGCTGCTCAAGTACCTCAAGACCGATGGTTCCCTGACCTGCGATAACGTCCTCGTCGTCGAACGGGTGAATGAACGTGTATCCCTTCTCGTCGCGCAGCTGCAGGGCCTTTGCGTATGCGTCGTCGTAAACGCCCTCTACCAGACATACCTCAGCGCCATAGGACTTGGTAGCCTCAACCTTGGAGATGGGCGCGCCGTCCGGCAGGCAGATAAGGGATTTGATGCCAGCCCTGGAAGCGGCCAGAGCAACGCCCTGTGCGTGGTTTCCTGCGGAGCAGGCGATGACGCCCTTTGCCTTTTCCTCATCGCTCAGCTGGGAGATCTTGAAGTACGCGCCGCGCACCTTGAACGAACCAGTAACCTGCAGGTTCTCAGTCTTGAGGTATACCTCGCAGTCCTTGTTGATGTTGGGGGCCTTGATGAGGTCTGTTTCCCTTATAACTTCCTTGAGAACGTGGGACGCCTTGTAAACCTTGTCTAATGTCATCATAATAAAACTCCTCCTGCCGTCTTGCGGCTTGAATTTTCCGGCTTTGCGGGTGCAGAGGAGCAGCTAAAACAGAAAATGCCCTCTTTACGGGTGGTAAGAGGGCATAGTATAAAGCCAAAATCAGCCTCTGTACATCCATCAATGCACTTCCCTTTAACGGTGGAAATCCGTACGAACTTACCGGCGGTGGAACGTACCGTGTTCAGTTCATCTGCTACGGGCGGATCGTATACGAGCGCTTTACTGCCTTGCACCTGACGGCAGCTCTCTGAAAAAGTCGGCTTCGGATACGGCGCGGAAACGCACCCATCAACGCATTTGTTTGATTTGCTATACGGAGTATCTCTCCGTACAAATGAATTATACACCCAACATGCAGATTTGTCAAGTGTTTTTTTATAAATCTGCCTTTTTTGTGCGGGAAACAGCTTTTCGCCAGATAATGAACGAGATTGCCGCAGTGACAAGTTCCGTCACCCAGAATGCATTCCAAACCCCGTCGGGACCGAATGGGCGGCTCAGCAGGAACGCAGCAGGCACGATTATCACCAGATATCTGCACAGCGATATCACAAGCGACGGAACGCCCTTTCCAAGCCCCTCCAGCGCCCCTGAGGAAGTCACCGACACAGCCGACACCACAAATCCCGCGCTTATTATGCGCAGCGCGCTTTCGCCGGCGAGAATTGCCTGTGGGTCGGTGGTGAACAGTCCCATGAGTTCCCGGGGTATCGCAAGGCATATCACGGTTCCGACGACCATGATGCCGCAGCTGAGTACCAGGACCAGCCGGTAAAGCTGTTCCACGCGCCTGTATTCCCCGGCGCCGTAGTTGTAGCCCACCAGCGGGCGCATGCCCTGTATCATTCCGTTTGCGGTGAGGTACAGGAACGTCTGCAGCTTGTAGTAAATTCCCAGCGTGAGAATATACACTTCGCCGAATTCCGCGAGTATCGCGTTCAGCGCGGAGATAAGCAGCGACGGCAGCGCGAGGTTCAGCGCCGCGGGGATTCCCACGGAATAAAGACGGGCGGCAGTTTTCCTGTCAGGCAGGAAAAGTTCGCGACGGACGCGCACCCCTATCGGGTGCCGGAAGTATACAACGATATAGAACGACATCAGCACCGTCTGCCCGATGCCGGAAGCCAGCGCTGCGCCCTCTATCCCCATTTCAGGGAAGCCTATGCCGAATATCATCAGCGGGTCGAGGATTATGTTCGTGACGCAGCCCGCAAGCAGGGCAAGCATTGATATCTTCATCTGCCCGACTGCCTGGAATATCTTTTCGAAAGCCATTCCAAGGTTGATTATCAGCGTGAACGAGAATGCAACGTTGGAATAACGCACGCCCATATCGATGACATTCTGCGAGGAAGTGAACATTCCCAGGAACGACGGCATGATAAGGATACTTGCCGTCGTAAGAACAACGCTGTGGATCACCGCGAAGAAAATTCCCTGAGAAGCCGCGCGGTCAGCCTTTTCACGTTCCCCGGCGCCGTTGAAGAACGCTATGACCGCGTTGATGCCCACGCCGAAACCTATCCCGACGGCGTTTATAAGGTTCTGCACCGGGAACACCAGCGAGAGCGCAGTCATGGCGTCGTCGCTTATTTTCGCGACAAAGAAGCTGTCAACGATGTTGTACAGGGAGTTCACCAGCATTGACAGCACCATTGGCAGCGCCATGGACATCAGCAGCGGGAACACCGGTTTTTCTTTCATGAATTCAGAATTCATCAGACCTCCAAATCTATTCCGGACAGTAAAATAGCCACACGACCGTTGGTGTCGTGTGGCGAAAAGGTGATCAGATCCGGAAAAATCCACATAATAATTTTCGTTATGTTATATCATATCCGCATGGATATGATATAATTTGCCGATATGCACGGAGTTCACCGGAGGTGAACGTATGTGCAAGGCATTTTGATTTATAATAAACGCAATGCGTTTATTATATCATAGTTTCGATGAAATGTCAAGCGCCCGGTTGACTTTTGGAGCGGTCTGATGTATAATAGACACACATACACCGGCTGCGCAGGGTACTGCAACGCCGACCGGAACGGAGAAAGACATGATAATTAAAATAGGCTCGCGTCGCTGCAGACTGGCGAGGGCGCAGGCAGAAACGGCAGGAAAGGCGCTTGCAGCGCATTATCCGGGGCTGGAGATACAGACCGTCGAAATTGTGACTTTCGGCGACAGGGTGTGGGATCGTCCCATGGGCAGTATTGGCGGCAATGAGATTTTTGTTGATGCTCTGGAGCGCGAACTGAACGAATACGGCATAGATATCGCGGTCCACAGTGCTGATGAACTTCCAGCGGAAATTGGAGAGGGGCTTGAGATAGCCGGAGTTCTTCCAAGGGCGGAAAGCGGCGAGGTACTCGTTACGCGCAGCACCGCGGAATTCAGCAGGAAAAACAGGTTCCTGGTGGGAACTGAAAGCCTGCGCCGCCGCAGGAACCTTTCAAAATTCTACCCCAAAGCAGAATTCACCGACATCAGCGGCAATGCGGAAACGCGCCTGCTCAAACTTGCCGACCGGCAGTGCGACGCGATAATCCTGCGCGCAGAAGAAGCGGCGCTGCTGGCAGACCAGATTGATGGCTTCAGGGTGAGGGAGTTCAGCTGCAGCGAGTTCATTCCCGCGCCGTGTCAGGGCATGATCGCGATGGAATGCAAAAAGGACAGCATAGTTTCCCAGATGATAAGCGGAATAAACGACGAACGCACATGGCTCAGCTTTAATGCCGAGCGCGAGTTCCTTAAAGCGTTTGACACGGACTGCGCTTCCGCAGAGGGTGCGTTTACCGAGATCAATGACGGTATTATGAACCTCACGGTTTCAGACGGTTCAAAATCCATAACGGGTACCTGTGATCCTGAAAACGGCGCTGAGAAAATGCGCGAACTTATCGCGTCGCTGAAGTGAATAAAATGACCGCTCCGGAATGCAGAGCGGTCGTTTTTATGTTTCAGGGCTAACAAAATAGCGGCACTGCGAAGCCGTATCTTCCGACGGGCAGGTGAGGTCTGGCAGAGTGCACATTCCTTCCTGCTGCCAGCGGCAGTTTTCCTTGCAGGGTACGATATTCATGCGGCACCTCCGGTGGTTTTGCAAGTATTCTGTGCAGCCGCGCCTGGATTATTCCAGCAGACGGTCGCGGAAAAAACTGCCGGTGTTTCCGGAAAGATATTCCAGAGTTTCTGAGCGCCCGAGTTCAATGCGCAGAGCGGCATTTTCGCCGTCGAAATCAAGCGTCCCTGCCTTTATGAGCCTGCCCTCGTTCCTGCCCAGAAGTATTTTATCCGACGGGTAAAGCTCCAGAAAATCTGCGTCCGGGAACTCCGACAGGTCAGCCGCGATACTCCCGAGATAGCTGATTATGAACTTTCGGAAACCGATATCGTACAGCGGTTTTATTGGCGTGTTGTCGGACAATCCACCGTCGCGGTAGAAAACTCCGTTTATCTCCTTTGCCGGGAAAACCGCGGGTATCGCGGTGGAAGCGGTGAGATATTCCGTTATCTGTTCCGGTGGGAATGCGCTCATGTCAAAGTACTCAGCGCGCCCGGTCCCGCTGTTGTGGCAGCATACGAAACAGGGAATTCCGCAGCCGGAAACGCACTTGTTCACGCCGTTTTCCTCTATCTTGTCGATAAGCCCCTGCGGTGAAAAAATACCGGATTTTATTGCGCGCTCCGGGTCGGGAATGTCTATCGTGCGGTTCTCCGAGCCGAGAAAGTTCATCACGCCAAGGAGAACGCGCCCCGCAGTTTCCGCAGGGTCGGTGATATCGCGGCGCCGCAGGGAAGTCCAGATGTTTTCAGCGAGTACGATATCGCCGCACGCGAACAGCGCGGCATTAAGCGCCCCCACCGACGTGCCGGAAACGCCGTTTATGTACCTGTCCAGCCCGAGTTCATTCAGCGCCTGCCAGACGCCTGTCTGATAGGCTCCGCGCCCACCGCCTCCGCATAGGACAAGTCCGATATCTGGTGTTGACTTCATGGCGCCCTCCGTAATTCATCTGTGTTTGCGGGTCTTTGGCATGGTGAGTTCAAAGCTGATATCCAGCAGCATTTTCAGCTTTTCGTCCGGGACTGTCCCGTCAAGCAGAACGGATATCCAGCTTTCCTTGTTCATGTGATATGCGGGGAATATCCCTGGCTCGTTACGCAGCGAGCCGGACATTATCGGGTCGTTTTTCAGGTTTACGATGGAGACAGTTTCGGAGTCCAGTCCGAGTTTGCTGCCCGGAATGTCCATTATCAGCGCGAACCACTTCCGGTTGCTGACGTGACGGAACACCGCGTATTCCGGATGGTCAGCCCAGGGGTATTCCGGGTCTGAGTTGTAGGTATCAGTGATGTATTCTGCGAATTCTATCTTATTCATGTCGTTATTATATGCATTCAGCGCCTGTCTTTGAGCCTTTCCGGCAGGAATACGAAAACTGCAGCCGCAGCGATGAAAAGCCCCAGCCACAGAAATCTCAGCGGCTGTGCGGTGAAGTATTCTCCGACCGCAGCAAACCGCGCGGTATCCCAGAAAAGCGTGATCCCGACGCCCACCGCAAATATTGCGGAAACCAGCACTGCGCCCGCAGCGCAGTCCTTGCTGTGCTTTATGTGCTCGTCCTTTTCCGGTGAAACCTTGTCGCACAGCCGCTCGACGGAAGTGTTGAAGAGTTCCGCAGAAATGACTGCCGCGAACGTCAGCAGCAGCGCTGCCCATTCCCCACGGGAAAGCTCATAGAACCGCAGCGCGAACCAGCTTACGAAGCACACCGCGCAGACGTGCACCCGGAAATTCCGCTCAGTGAAGCCGTGGATAATTCCATGAGCGGCGTAAGCGAAGCCTTTCAGGAACTTTTTCATGCGTCGCGGGTTATGCCCAGCTTGTCAAGTACTTTCTCCTGCTTGCCGAACATTTCCTTTTCCTCTTCCTCGCTGTTCACGTGGTCGTAGCCAAGCAGGTGGAACAGCGAATGCGTGATGAGAAAAGCAACCTCGCGCCTGTAGGAATGCCCGTATTCCTGAGCCTGCTGAGCGGCTTTCTCAAGCGAAATGACGATATCACCGAGCATTATCGCGTCGTTGTCGGGATCGACTTCGTATCCGTCGTCGTCCCCAAGCGGGAATGACAGAACGTCTGTTTCGCGGTCGATGTCGCGGTGTTCCTTGTTCAGTTCGCGGATACCCTCGTTGTCCACCAGTGTGACGGAAACTTCTGCGGTGTCGTCGATGCCCTCTTCTTCGAGAGCGGCAGCGGTGCATATTTCTATCAGATGCTCGATGTCCTCCGGGGGTGCCATTTTTTCCTGCTCATTGCTGAGAAATGTGATTATCTTCATGCGTTCCTCCTGTTGCTGCGGTAGGGCTTCTTGTCCTGTTCCTGCTTGTTTGCCTGGTTGTAGTTGTCGTATGCGCGCACGATATCCTGCACCAGTCTGTGGCGTACTACGTCCTTTTCGGTGAAGCGGTTCTGCGCGATATCGTCGATGTTCTTCAGTACCCTCAGCGCCTCGATAAGACCTGATTTGGACGTTTCTGGCAGATCTATCTGTGTTATGTCGCCGGTGATGACCATTTTGCTGTTGAAGCCAAGACGCGTCAGGAACATTTTCATCTGCTCCCGGGTGGTGTTCTGGGCTTCGTCAAGGATTATAAAGCTGTCGTCAAGGGTGCGTCCGCGCATGTAGGCGAGCGGCGCCACCTCGATGACTCCGCGCTCCTGCAGCTTTGCGAACGCTTCCTGCCCGAACATCTCAAAAAGCGCGTCGTAGAGCGGGCGCAGATATGGGTCTACCTTGTTCTGCAGGTCGCCGGGGAGAAAACCGAGCTTTTCGCCGGCTTCCACCGCAGGTCGGGTGAGGATTATTCGCTGAACTTCATGCGCCTTGAACGCGCTGACTGCAAGCGCAACCGCAAGGTAGGTTTTGCCGGTGCCCGCGGGTCCCACGCCGAATGTTATCGTGTTCTTGCGTATCATCTCGCAGTACTTTTTCTGCCCGAGGGTTTTCGGGCGTATCGGTTTGCCTGCGTAACTTACGCACACGCAGTCCGACGAGATGGTGTCTGCTTCGCCCTCGGAGCCTTCATTCACGAGGGAAATGACGTAGCGCACGTTCTGGTCGTTTATCGGGTCGCCCTTGCGGAACATTCTCGAAAGCGACTCCAGACAGCGCTTTGCGGAGTCCACTGCCTTTTCGTCGTCGCCGGATATCTTCACGTCGCTGCCGCGGCTGAATATCGTCACGCCGAACGCTTTCTGTATGGTATTCACGTTGCAGTCAAGGTCGCCGAACAGTGCGTGGGTCTGTTCGATGCTGTCCATTGTTAGTGATGCTTCTGACATAATGACCCTTTCTTTTGTTTAAATTAAGCTTATATAGTGATTATACAACCATATGCACGGCTTGTCAATCACCGGTAGTTTTTCTTGTGGATATGCTGTACCTCGCATATGTCCGTGTTTTCTATCTCCGTGCTCATTATTGAAATGCACACTCCGCTCCCGGACAATTCCCGCAGGACGTCGGCGCACTTGTCGTCGAGAAAGCTGCTGATGAATACCACGTCGGTGAAATCGTTGAAATTCAGCCCGGAAATGAAATCGTCGATGTGCTCTCCGCATTCGCCGGAGAGTTCAGCGAGTTCGCGCAGCGCGTTCATTCGGTGCTCGTAACCCGCGCCTGTAACAGGCGGCACGGGCTGCGGGGAATTCACCGCTAGCGCGCATTCCGTATGGCTCTCGGCGCATTGCTCCAGTGTGAATGCAGCGCCCTTTATCAGCGCTTCCATCGTCGGCAGGCTCATCTGCTGCTTTTCACCGTGGTAGCTTCTCTGGATATTCAGGAGTATCATCACCCGGCGCTCGGTGGTGAATTCGTTGCAGTACACCATCAGCGAACCGCTGCGTGCGCTCTGTGCCCAGTGGATACGATTCATCGGCTCACGGCCAGTGTATTCGCGCGCGCCGCTGATCACAAACGGGTCCGGCAGGACGAACCTGCGCACCGGAATATCTCCGATGAACGCGTCGCCGGACATTTCCGCAGGCTCTATCTCTGCGGGTATCGGGAGTATCCTTAGCTGCTGGTCCAGCTTTATCACGCGGGAATTCCTCACCAGACCGAACAGGTCGCTGACGGTGACTGACACGTCGTCGATGGTGAATACACCGCGCTTCTCGCATTTTATGCGCCAGGTGCGCCGGCACTTCTGCCTGCCTCTCAGGGTGAAAATACCGGAAATGAGCCCCTTTTGCCCGTCGTCCTTTGCGTTGGTATCCCTGCAGCCGTGGAACGTCAGCCATCGCGAGCAGCTTATTTCAGTGCGCACCCATGGCAGCGGGAGCGGCTTTGCGTTGTCTATTTCCTCGATAAGTTCCAGTTCTTCATCTTCGAACGCTTCAAGGATAATCCCGGTGCCCGCAGATATTTCAGCGCTGTCACTGCGTTTCAGGGTCAGGGTGTAGTTCAGGCGTTTCTGCCCCTGGCGCTGGTACAGAAAATACTGCCCGATAAGCACTGCGGCAAGTATCGCCGCCATCACCAGCAGTTCCATATCAGCCCTCGGTGGGGACAGGCACGCTGTCCATCACCTGCCGCAGTATATCTTCCGCTGAGCCAGCGCCGCCACCACGGCAGATAAGACGATGCTTTATGACATATGGCGCGGCCTCGATAACGTCCTGCGGCATAACGAAATCACGCCCGGAAACTGCCGCCAGCGCGCAGGACATTCTGCCCAGGGCAGCGGCGCCTCTTGTCGAAAGCCCAAGCTTTACGCTGCCATGACGTCTTGTCGCCGCTGCGATATCGGCGATATAGCAGCACACGGCTTCCCCGGGGACTATCTTTGCTATCTCATCGCGCGCTGATATGATGTCCTGCGCGGTGCAGACTGCTTCCAGCTGACGCGAGGACTTCCCGCCTATAACCGCAACCTCGTCCGCACGGTCGGGATAACCAAGCGCCAGACGTATCATGAAGCGATCCAGCTGCGCTTCCGGCAGGGGGTATGTTCCCTGTATCTCGACAGGATTCTGGGTGGCTATGACGAAAAAAGGCTGCTCCATGCGGTAAGTGTCGCCGTCGATGGTAGTCTGCTGTTCCTCCATGCATTCCAGCAGCGCGGACTGCGTCCTCGGGGTGGCGCGGTTTATCTCGTCCGCGAGAAGGATATTCGTGAACACAGGTCCTTTCCTCAGCTGGAATTCCTGTTCCTTCATGTTGAAGTAATTTATGCCCGTGATATCAGATGGCAGCAGGTCAGGCGTGAACTGAATGCGCCTGAAATCCGCGTTGACTGACTTCGCAAGCGAACGTGCGAGCAGGGTCTTTCCGGTGCCGGGGACGTCCTCAAGCAGCACGTGTCCACCGGCAAGCATGGCTGCGGTGATAAGACGCAGTTCGCGTTTTTTTCCTTTTACTGCAAGGGAGATGTTTTCTACCAGTTTTTCTGATAATTCACTTACCATCTGTTATTCCTTTCTGTATTTCCGGGGAAATATTCTCGTCGTTATGCGGCAGGCGACGGAGCGTCACAAGCGCTATCGTCCCGATTATTATTGCGCAGACCGTCCAGATTATAGGCTCTGAGATTATTACGCCCATGTAGTCCAGCCAGGGTATCATGAATATAACGGTGCATATCTTCCACACCAGCTCTATGCAGCTTGCCACTATCGGTATAACGCTGTGCCCAAGTCCCTGCAGGGTGCTGCGGAGTTCCAGCAGCACCGTCAGGAAGAAGTAGAACGGCACGTTCACCCTGAGATAAAGCACTGCCGTTTCTGCGACTTCCGGCGCGCAGTCGGGGAGTATCATTCCCACCATGGCCCTGCCGCAGGTGAAGATAAGCAGAACGTTGAATGCCGCACATGCAAGCCCGATGAGCACGCCAGCGCGGACGCCCTTTCCGATGCGCGAGTACTTACCCGCACCGCGGTTCTGGCTGGTGTATGTGACTAAAGTAGCGCTGAGCGCGGAGAACGGCATTATCGTGAAGCCGAACAGCTTTCTTGCGGCAGTGTGGGCAGCGATTATGTCCTCACCGAAGCCGTTTATTCCGTTCTGCAGGACTATCGAGCCGATATCCACGATGGAATACATCAGGGCCATGCCGCAGCCGGCGCTGAGAAGTTCAGCAGTTGAAGCCCTGGTGAACCTGAAATCCCCGGGCTTTACAATAAGGAACGGGCGCTTTTTTATGAGGTAGATAAAGCACACAACAGCGGAAACCAGCTGTGCGATGACCGTCGCGAGCGCAGCGCCTGCAACTCCCATCGGGAAAACCACTACCATCAGCACGTCCAGCCCGATGTTGAGCACCGTTGATATCACCAGAATGACCAGCGGAATTACGCTGTCGCCCACCGCGCGCAGTATTGCGGACTCCAGATTATAGAACAGCGTTGCCGCAAGTCCCAGATCAACGATGAAAAGGTAGGTACGGGCTTCGTCGTAAATACCCGCGGGGGTGTTCAGCGCGTGCAGCAGCGGGTCAATGAAAAAGGCGATGCCGAGGATTATCGCTGCGGCTGCAATTCCTGAAAAAGTGATGGTGCGCGCGATGGTGCGCCGCATTTCGTCGTGGTCTCCCGCGCCGAAATTCTTTGCAATGAGTATCGCGAAGCCAGTCACAAGACCGTTTATGATGTTGAACATCAGCGATACCACCGCCGATGTGGAGCCGACTGCCGCAAGCGAATTCTCACCGAGCTGACTGCCGATTATTATGGTATCTGTCAGGGTGTAAGCCTGCTGAAAAGCGAGTCCCAGCAGAACTGGCAGCGCAAAGCCGATTATCAGCTTCGCAGGTTTGCCTGATGTAAGTTCCTTCATTCTTTTGTTCTCCGAATTAATTTATATTATGTATTGTATGGTCTGAAATCCGACTATACCGAGAATGCACACTATTCCACCGATGATGTTGAGTTTTGTGCATTCCTCTTTTCTTATCACGCCGATAAAGAAAAGCGCCACCAGTATCATCGGCTGTATGAACGAGTAATTCGCCATGCTCTGCTGTGCGACGATATTCTCAAGGATAAGCCCTATGACGTTGGGTATCTTTGTAAGCCCGACGATCAGCACGCCTTTGGTGTTCTCACGGCAGAGTTTTATCGGGTGGACGAACGGCGCGAGTATCACGGCAAGTATCACCAGCGCGCAGAACAGCGACAGCGTGGGCGAAATGCTCCCGCTGGTAAAGTTCACGATAAGCCCGTAGCCGAACTTGCACAGCAGATATCCCGCGAGCGGCAGGACTATCTTTTTGTAGTTTATCTTTTTCCCACCGGCTTTTGCGATGAGGAACAGACCGGCTGCAGTCACCGCGATGAAGCAGAATTTCCACACGGTGACACCGCCAAGCAGCGCCTTTCCGAGAATGAGGTCGGTACCGTAGGAAAGGAACACGGTCAGTCCCAGCCAGGCTTTCAGCTCAAAAGCTGACATTTCCTTGAGTATCACAGCCGCCAGCTGGAATTCCAGCATTTTTGAGGCGATCATAAGCGCTATGGCAAGGTAAGCGGTGAAACTGCCGTCAAAGTGCCTGCTGTCAAATGGAAGATACGCCAGCATGAACAGCGAGGTCGCCGCTGCCATGAGGAATGTCAGCGTGTTTCCGTTCATCCTGAGTTTGGCAACCGCGTATTTGTCGCTGAGCGAGCATATCGTGTAGCAGGTCACGACTATCAGCATAAGTGCCATGTCATTCCTCCGTTATCTCATAGCAGAGGTTTTCATAGTGCAGCGTCATGCCGATGTCGGTTCCATCGGGCAGAAGAAACAGCGCGATGAAAAGTTCGTCCCCGCTGTCAATGTCTGTAAGCGTTGCGTATTCTCCCTCGATTTTTGTGACTTTATAATCATGTGGTTCCATGCATTTTCTCCATTCTGTTGCGTATGCGCAATAATTTCATTATAATGTATATTGTATCACACAGCCTGGCAAAATTCAAGGTGTTTCTTAACAAAAAAAGCGCGTTTCTGCGGGTAAGTTACATGATACTATGGACAAAACCGCAAATTCGTGATATAATACCTTAGGAACCTTTAAAAAGGAGAATGAAAATGATAATCGACGCACATGCACATATATTTCCGGATAAGATAGCCGCCCGCGCGGCAGACGGCATAAGCAGCTTTTACGATATGAGAGTGAGGTTCGACGGCACTGTCGGCTCCCTGCTCGAAATAAACAGAAAAGCCGGCGTCGACAAGGCTGTCGTGCAGTCAGTGGCGACTGTGCCGGAGCAGGTCCACAATATCAACGACTTCATCGCGCAGCAGGTTACGCTGCACCCGGATAAGCTGATAGGGTTCGGCGCGCTGCACCCTGATTTCCCTGATATCGCGGGGGAAACGGAACGCATTGTTTCGCTGGGACTGAAAGGCATAAAGCTGCATTCGGATTTTCAGAAGTTCAACATAGACGACCCGAAAGCGTTCCCGATTTACGAGGCTGCTGAGGGACGTCTGCCAATACTGTTCCACTGCGGTGACAGCCGATATGACTACTCGGACCCGAAACGGCTGTACAACGTGATGAAGCGCTTCCCGAAGCTGACCGTTATCGGCGCGCATCTGGCTGGCTGGACGAAGTGGGACGAGGCGGCGGAGCTGTTTTCAGGCGGCGTTATTTACGCCGATCTTTCCAGCAGCCTTTACGCGATGACCCCGGAGCACGCAGCTGAACTCATCAGAAAACTAGGCACAAAGCGCGTTTTCTTCGGCACTGATTACCCGATGTGGGACGCGGTAGAGGAGCTTGAACGCTTCCGCAGACTTCCGCTCACGCCGGAGGAACAGGAGGATATCCTGGCGCGTAACGTACTGCGGATGCTCGGAGAGGAATGACCATGTATCAGAGAATATTGACCGGGCTTGCCGTGTTCGGGCAGTTCCTGGCGCTGTTCCCGTTTGTGGTGGTGGTGCAGGGCGTCGGCTTCGGCGAGTTCGTCTGGTGGTACTACATCGCGATGTATGCGGTGGTCGCAGTGTTTTACGGCTGCGGGCGGCTGTGCTCATGCTGGATACACGGCGCTTCATTTTCGGGCAAAACCAAGCCGTTCATGCTTTTCCTTTCAAGGATAGGCGTAATAGTTCCGGCTGCGGCATTTATAATCGTCGGGGTGCTTATCAATGCGCATGCCGGGCTGTATCTGTATTTCCTTCCGGGCTGTATCACGGCATATTATGCGGGGTATTGCGCAGTCGGCAGGGACTACAGCGATATCTTCACCCGGGGGTGGTTCGCGCTGTATTTCGTGGCTGCGCTGCTGGGGGCGATCCTCATCAGCCTGACTTATCGCGAGGAACTGACGAATCCGGGCATAATGCAGCTTTGCGTTTCATTCGGTGTCATGATGATAACTGCAGCGGTGCTGACAAATCAGACGAATATCGATATGCAGACCCGCCAGCGTTCCGGTGGGAATGCAGTCCTGCCCGCAGGCGTGCGTAAATACAACGCGCTGCTCATTCTGGGCACGGGGGCTGTTATTGTGGCGCTGTGCCTGTTCACAAAACCTGTCGCAGAGGGAATAATGTCCCTGCTGAAAATGCTCGTAAGCTGGCTGGTTTCACTGATACGCGGCAGAGAGAATGAAATTTACGATTACGGCGAAATGGACGAGAACACCGCTGCCGGAATGGAGTATTACGAAAACAGCAACGTTCTGGCGCAGCTGCTGTTTTACCTGCTGATGGCGGGAATGGTGCTGCTCGCGGTGAAATTCCGCAGGCAGATATGGCAGTTCATCAAGGAGATTTTTGCTCCGCTTTTCAGGGGCAGGGCAGAGGAGCCGCAGTCGCCTTTCGTTGACGAATTCAGCGAGAGCAGCGATATCCGGCAGAATTCCCGCGGGGTGCAGCGCTCGGAGCGCGACCTGCTGAAAAAATACCGCAGGGAAAGCGACCCGGTGATGAAATACCGGCTGGGGTACGAATTGTTCCTGACGCGGCTTAAACAGAGCGCATTCCCGCAGCTGCCGACAGATACCACGACCATTCACCGCAGCAAGGGTAACAAGGCGTTTTCCGCGAGAATATCAGACGCAGCCCTGAACGAAGTAGTGGCTGAATACGACCGCGTGAGATACGGGAAGGAAATACCGGGCAGCGAGGCGCTGGAGCGCCTGGACGCACTGCTGGAAAATATAAGATAAACGGAGATAAACTATGACATTCAGAGAATTGCTTGCAAAAGACGAGCATATCGTTCTTGACGGAGCCATGGGTTCTGTCTTACAGCAGAAAGGGCTTAAGCTGGGAGGGCTGCCGGAGGAACTCAACTTCACCGAGCCTGACCTTATCCGTTCGATACACAGGAGTTACATCGAAGCGGGCGCGCAGGGAATTTACGCGAACACATTCGGCGCGAACCGCCATAAACTGCAGAACAGCAAGTACACGGTGGAGCAGGTCGTCAAAGAGGGAATAAAGATCGCGCGCGAGGCTGCCGAGGGCACAGATGTCCTTGTCGGGCTTGATATAGGTTCCCTGGGCAGAATGCTCAGACCTACCGGCGATATGCCGGTGGACGAGGCGTATGATATGTTCCGCGAGATAATGGTCGCGGGCAGGGAAGCGGACTTCATCGCCATTGAGACCATGACCGACCTCATGGAAATAAAGACCGCGCTCCTGGCAGCTAAGGAAAACACCGACCTCCCTGTGCTGTGCACCATGTCCTTTGAGCAGAACATGCGCACATTCACTGGCTGCAGCGCCGCTGCAATGGCGCTGACCCTGTGCGGACTTGGCGCGGACGTAGTCGGCATGAACTGCTCTCTGGGCCCGAAAGACGCGCTCCCTATCGTTGACGAGATACTTAAATGGAGCAGCGTGCCGGTGCTTATCCGACCCAATGCGGGGCTTCCCGACCCGGCAACGAACCTCTACAACACTACCCCCGAGGAATATGCGGAGATAATGGAGCAGATAGCGGCAAAGGGCGTCAAGGTGCTCGGCGGCTGCTGCGGCACCACCCCGGACTTTATCCGCGAGGTGTCGAAGCGCGTTAAGGGGAAAACCTGCGTTATGCCGAAGCCCGAGATACCTGCGGCAGTGTGCAGCGCCTCCAGCGTTGTAACGGTGGATACGGTGAGAATAATCGGCGAGCGTATAAATCCAACCGGCAAGAAGCTTTTCAAGGAAGCGCTCAAGAAGCACGACCTGGATTACATCATGCGCCAGGCGCTTGAGCAGACCGGCGCGGGCGCCGAGATACTCGATGTCAACGTGGGACTTCCTGACATCGACGAAAAGGAAATGATGATCTCCGCGGTAAATGCTATCCAGTCCGTTACTGACGCGCCGCTGCAGATAGACACCACCGAGCTTCCCGTGCTGGAAGCGGCGCTGCGTATAGTTTCCGGCAAGCCGATAATCAATTCCGTCAACGGCGAGGAAGAAAAGCTGCGCACGGTGCTTCCGCTTGTCAAGAAGTACGGCGCCGCGGTGGTAGGACTTACCCTTGACGAGAACGGAATCCCCAGGACGGCAGAAGAGCGCTTCGCAATCGCTGAAAGGATACTCAACCGCGCGCTGGAATACGGCATACCGAAGCAGGACGTGTACATCGACTGCCTCACCCTGACCGCTTCCGCTGAACAGGACGGCGTAAAGGAAACGCTGAAAGCGCTGCGCATGGTGACAGAGAAACTCGGTCTGAAAACCGTACTGGGCGTTTCAAATATCTCTTTCGGACTGCCGAACCGCGAACTTGTGAACACCACGTTCATTTCCCTTGCGATGCAGTGCGGGCTTACGCTCCCGATAATGAACCCTAATATCGCGGGCATGACCGGAGCGGTGCGCGCATTCCGGCTGCTGAGCGGTTACGACCGTCACGGCGTTGATTTCATCGAGAATTACGGCGCGGAAGTCAAGAAGCCGGCAGCTTCCACCGCTGCGGCTGAAATGGACATCTCCGACGCAGTGGCGGCAGGTCTTAAGGCAGAGTCCGCAGCAGCGGCTGAAAAAATGCTGAGTTCCGGCACCGACCCGATGGAACTTATCAACGGAAAGCTCATTCCCGCTCTGGACGCGGTGGGAGCGAAGTTCGAAAAGGGAACGATATTCCTGCCGCAGCTGATACAGTCAGCGGGCGCTGCGCAGGCTGCGTTCGACGTGGTCAAGAAAGCCATTTCCGAGCGCGGTGGAAGCGGAGTTTCCGCAGGCAGGGTGGTGCTGTGCACAGTCAAGGGAGATATCCACGATATCGGAAAGAACATCGTAAAAACGCTGCTTGAGAATTACGGCTTTGACGTCATAGATTTAGGCAAGGACGTGGATTATCAGACGGTTGTTGACGCGGCGATAAAGTACGACGTCCGTCTGGTGGGACTTTCCGCGCTGATGACCACGACCCTGAAAAGCATGGAGAACACGATAAAGCTGCTGCGCGAGAATAACGTGAACTGCAAGGTTGTAGTCGGCGGCGCCGTGCTTACCCCTGAATATGCCGAGAAGATAGGCGCGGATTATTACGCCCGCGACGCAAAAGAAACCGTTGACATCGCACGCAAGGTTTACGGAATAAACTGACACATAAAAACAGGGCGCCAGTCATTACGGCTGGCGCCCTGTTTTTATGCGATTTTTTCTGATCACTTGAGTATCGATTCTGCCTTGGAGTTGTCTGCGGTTATCGCGTAATAAACGGTGGTTCCGTTCTGTGCAACAACGCAGTCGTCGAACTTGTACATTTCCTCGGGGGTGTAATCCTTGTAGGTCTCTTTCTGGGTCTCAATGCGCTTTTCAAGTGCTGTCTTTATCTCGGCAGCCTTGTCCTCGCTCTCGGCAACGAATACGCCGAATTCATCAGGGAGCGCTGCAGAGCCGCAAGCATATGCCGCGTAATCAGTCAGACCGTCTGAAGTGAAGCCAAGGCGCAGTTCCATGTTTTCACCGTCGATAGCGACCATTTCGCCGTTGAATTCGATATCGGCAAGTACCTTTTCTGCCTTTTCCTGTGCGGAGAGGGAAGCGTTCTCAGAAGCAGCAGCAGATGAACTGTCGCCGGCGCCTGAAGTTCCGGAATTTGAGCAGCCTGCCAGGAGTAATGCTGCGAGGAGCGCAGCAGCTGTGAATGTCTTTTTCATTTTTGTTGTCCTTTCTTGGTTTAAATGAGGCTCTCAATGTAGGAGAGCATTACCTTGTATGTCACACCCTTGAAGTGCAGACCGTCGTTCTCCGCATATTCGTGCAGGAAGTAGCCGTTATCGTCTGCAAGCAGGGAATACATGTCGATATACGTCAGTCCCTTTTCGTCAGCGAGTGACTTTATGAACTTGTTGAAATCCGTGATCATCGTGTTGGTGATATTCGCATAGGAAGCGGCAGTGCTGTCATCCGTCACCGGAGTTACCGCCATGACATAAACGGTGCTGTCGGGGCACTTTGCCGCAAGCTTGTCAAGAAGCGTGCGGTAGCTGTCCTCCATTGCGGAAGCAGTTGTGATGCCGTTTGAACCAAGCATGATGAATATGCGCTTCGGCTGCATTTTCACCGCGTAATCAAACGCAGTGCCGGTGGTTCCGTCACCGAGGGCTATTTCAGTGTTGTATGCCTTGTATGGAGTGTAACCCACCGCAGCGGCGACATTCTTCGGTGAAAGCGCACCGTAAAGGGAAAGCCCCGTGGTTATGCTGTCGCCGATGAACAGATCATTTGAGAAGAATTCCTTGTCATAGTTTTCGGAAAGCCCGGAAGTTTCTGGTTCTGACTGCTCAGTCTCTGACTGTGACGGCTCAGAGGTGCTTTCAGCAGGGACGGTGGTATCAGCCGGGGTCGTGGTGGTTTCCGCGGGAGCCATTGTTCCTGCCGCCTTGGAAGAAGCTTCCGCTTCGGGGGCTTCGGTGATGTAGCGCTGAATGTAGCTCAGGATATATTCGTATGTCGCGCTGGTAAGGTGCATTCCGTCAACCTCGTTGTATTCAGATTTGAGGTTTCCGTTTGCGTCGCTCATGTGGGTGTTGAGGTCAAGGTAAATTATACCAAGTTCGCTGCTGAGCGTCTTGAGGTATTCGTTGAATGAACGTACATTCTCATTGTTGAAGCCTGCGCTTGCCGCAGCGGTGCTGTCTGCGGTCAGCGGAGTGATGGAGCAGCAGTAGATAACGGCGTCCGGGCATGCGGTTTCAAGCTTGGTCATCAGTTCACGGAAGCTTCCCTGCATCGCATTGGGGGAGGAAAGCCCGTTGAAGCCCAGCATCAGGAATATGCGCTTCGGCTGCATTGCTTCCGCATAGGAAAGCGCGGTGCCGCTGGTCCCGTCACCAAGCGTGATGGCTTCTGCGTGAGCCTTGTAGGGAGTGAGGCTCACGCTTGCGGCAACGTTCACCGCGTCAAGCTTTGAGTAGTCTGAAAGTCCCACGGCAATGCTGTCGCCGATGAACAGATCCTTGCTGAAGAAATCCTTGCTGTAATCTGCTGACCCGAATTCCACATCGGTGAAAACCGGTTCCGGCTCTTCGGTGGGCTCTGCGGTTTCAGCCTCGACCGTGACTTCCTTTGTAGGCTCTGAGGGTACCGGCTGGTTCTCGGGCTTGCTCTTCCAGACGCAGAGCAGGATTATCAGGGCGGCAATGACAAGAACAAGCGCCGCTGAAAGGGCTATCAGCAATATCGTCTGCTTTGATAGTGTGCCGCCGGTATTTCTGCCGGGTATTTTTCTGTTTGGTTTTTTTGAACTCATTATTTTCTCCCAATTATATGTGTTTTTTATTCTGAAAGCCCTGCCAGCAGGAAAACCGCAGGAGAGTTCCAGTAGATGGTGACTTCGTTAAGGGAATAGCACTCCATAATGTCCGAGTAGCATTTCATCGGTGGCGTGCCCTCAGGAATGAGCGCGGCTGCGAATTTGTCGTCGCGGTGGCTGTCGGGTCCACCGCTCACCAGCCCGGGGAAGCATTCCTCGATGTTATCCGCGAACGCCTGACGGTGGTGCGGGTAATTCACGCAGAAGCTGCCGACTCCGGTGACGAAGCTGTAGCCAGTGGCATTCACGCCGAGCAGGTAATCCAGCTGCATTGCCGCGTATTTCCGGAACCTGGGTCTGCCGATGACGGAGTTCCTTTCGAGCCAGTCGGCGATGAGGAACGTCATGCCGTTGGTGAGTATACTCATGTTGCTGCCCCAGTGGTAGTCGTTTTCCGTCAGTGAAGCTCCCCACCCGCTTTTGTCGCATATCGCGGCAAGATTTTCGGCACGCGTGATGAAGTCCTTATGCAGCAGGTTGAGGACGGCGCCCCCCGCTCTTCCGCTGAAGAGCAGCGACATCGCGCCAAAGCCTCCCACAGAGGCAAATCCCAGCGCGGTCCGCGGGAAGTTCGTTTTCAGGAGTTCCAGGGCGCGGTCGTAGTATTTTTCCTCACCCAGCGCCGAGAATAGTTCCGCAGCCGCCCAGAAGCGGTTGTCCGCGTCGGTGCTTTCTCCATAGCCGCCGGTGCCGCAGCCCTCGGGGTTCGTGAAGCCTATGAACTGGGGATTTTTCTCCAGCCAGTCGTATGCTGCGATGGAGCATTTGAGCAGCCAGTCCGCGAACATCTCGTCGTATCTGCGGTAAATCGTGGAAGCCAGCGCAGTCACAGCCGCAAAATCAGCAGTCGCGCTGGTGGAAATGGGGAGCACGTACATCTGCTCGTTGTCGTCCTCCGGCATTACGAAAGCCGCGTGCTGCGCGGTAGTTGCCTTGTGCCACACCGCGCCATCGTAACGCTGCATTTTCAGCAGCCATTCAAGTTCATAGCGGCATTCTATCAGCACGTCTGGCATTTCCGACGGCTTACCGGGAATGTTGATGTCCTGCTTTCTGAAAACCTTTGGGTAAAGCTTCCAGCCGTAAAGCAGGTGAGCCAGCGCGGTTGCAGCGGCAGTAACGTATCTGCCGTAATCCCCGGCGTCGTGCCAGCCGCCGGATACCTCAAGATTTACTGAGGTGTTTTCCCAGAGGAGCGCCCGCCCGCAGTGGCATTTGCCATGCGTCCAGGGACCTGCGTATTCCGGCGTGAGCTCGCAGCCGCAGCGCTGGAAGTAGAATGCTTTCATGCACTTGTCGAAGCAGTCGCGGAAAACGTTCTCGCCTATTTCAAATGTGACCGAGCTTTCGCCGTCTGCATTCACGCGGTAAACTCCAGGAGTCCTGAGCGCGGAAAGGTCCGCGTGCCAGACATTTTCGCCGGAAGCGGCGTCAAATCCGGCAGATGTGACGTCCCCGGAAAGCACCTGCCTGCCGTCGGCGTCAGTCACCGAAAACCGCGAAGCCGGGAATGTCAGCACGGCTACCTTTTCGTCTGCCGGTCTGTAGCCCACCTGGTCCACGAATATCTTCATCGGCGCGTCGAGCATCTCGGGGATGGGATTTTCTATTTCATCATTGTTCATGGTATCGACCTCGTTCATGTTGCGGGGTGTTTCTTTTGTGCCCACACACGCTTATTTTACCACAATACCATTAATATGTCAATATAAAAACAGCCGTACTTAATGTGAATATTGCATGAAAATCATCTTGACAAAACATATGATTTATGGTATAGTTATATAAATGAATTCAGACCCGAAGCCGCATATGCGCCTGACGGAATGAGCTTGTTTTTCTGCTGCCGAAACCCGTTTCCATTCCGGACGGCTTGAGGCAAAAGGCTGTAGTTACCCGCAGAGAGCGGGGGCATTCTGTGCGCCTTTTTCCCATGCAGAGGGAGAAGGGCTGTTTTATTTTGTGGGGGTATTAGTATGGAAGAAACGCGTGTTGCGGTGATATCGATGATAATCAGCAGCGAGGACAGCGCTTCTGCAATAAACTCACTGCTGCACGAATGCCGGAGTTATATCATCGGAAGAATGGGCATTCCCTACCGTCAGAAGGGGCTGAATATCATCAACGTGGTGCTTGACGCGCCGATGAATGTAGTTTCCGGGCTGTCCGGAAAGCTGGGCAGGCTGGAGGGAGTTACCGTTAAAGCGGTATACTCACCGCAGAAAGGAAAAGAAGAATGAACATTTCTAAGAAAATCAAGGGCATACTGGCGGCTGTTCTCTGCATGGGAATGCTGGCAGGCTGTTCGTCCCAGGGTGGAAGTTCCGCGGAAAGTTCCCAGAACTCTTCGCAGGCAGAAAAGACCGAGGAAGCACCCCGGACCGCAGAAAAGGGAACGGCAGAAGCTGTTGCTGACAATGATGCTTCCGCAGTACCCACGGAAGAACCCGCAGCGCCGGAAGTTGTCAACGTAGCCGCGCTGAAAGGTCCCACCGCAATGGGAATGATAAAGCTGATGGACGACGAAAGCGAGAACAGCCGCTTTAATTTCACGATTTCCGGTGCGGCAGACGAGATCACCCCCGCGATTATTCAGGAGAATATCGACATTGCCTGCGTGCCTGCAAACCTCGCTTCTGTGCTTTACAACAAGACTGAGGGCGGCGTAAGGGTGCTGGCGATAAACACCCTCGGCGTGCTTTATATCTGCCAGAATGGCGAACCGACCATAGCTTCTGTTGCAGACCTGAAAGGCAAGACGATATACGCCAGCGGAAAGGGCGCAACGCCGGAATACGCGCTGCGCTACATACTGTCGCAGAACGGCATTGACCCGGACAGCGATGTTTCCATCGAGTGGAAGAGCGAGCATTCCGAGTGCCTGAGCGCGCTCCTTTCCGACGATGGAAGCGCTGCGATGCTTCCGCAGCCGTTCGTTACAACCGCGCAGACCAAGAGCGAAAATATGAACGTTGTTCTCGACCTCAACGAGCAGTGGGAAGCGCTCAACAACGGCAGCGCGCTTGTCACCGGAGTAGTGATCGCGCGCAGGGAGTTCGTGGAAGCTTACCCTAGGGCTGTTGACGATTTTCTGAGCGAATACGGCGCGTCTGTTGAGTACGTCAATGCGAATACCGCTGACGCAGCGCAGCTCATCGGGAAGTTTGATATCGTGCCTGCCGCAGTCGCTGAAAAGGCTCTGCCAAAGTGCAATATCGTGTTTGTTTCCGGCGCTGAGATGAAAGAGAAACTTTCCGGGTACCTGAGCGTTCTGTTTGAGAGCGCAGCCGCTTCCGTTGGAGGCGCGCTCCCCGGGGACGACTTCTACTACGGCGCATAATAATCGGAGGTCCTGATGAAAAAGCGTATCGCAGCGGTTCTGTGCGTGCTGTTCTGGCTGGTGATATGGCAGGTCGGTGCGATGCTGCTGGGGCAGGAAATACTGCTGGTTTCTCCGGTGCAGGCAGTGGTAAGGCTGGCGCAGCTGATACCGTCTGCAGAATTCCTGCGCAGCGTGGGATTTTCCACCGGCAGGATACTTCTGGGCTTCGGCGTCGGCACAGTCAGCGGGGTAGCGCTGGCTCTTGCCGCGGGCAGGTCGCGCGTAGCCAGAATGCTGCTTTCACCGCTCATTTCTGCTGTAAAGGCCGTTCCGGTGGCAAGCATCACGGTGCTGGCGCTCATCTGGGTGACTTCACGCAACCTTTCAGTGCTGATAGCGCTGCTGATAACGCTGCCCGTGGTGTATTCCGGTATGCTGGAGGGTATCGACAATCTCGACCCGAAGCTGAATGAAATGGCGGCGTTGTTCCGCGTGCCGGTATGGCGCAGGTTCACGGGGGTGTATCTCTCGCAGCTGCTGCCATATTTCAGGAATGCGGTACGGCTGGCAGTCGGTCTTAGCTGGAAAAGCGGCACGGCTGCGGAGATAATCGGCATTCCGTCGGGTTCTATCGGCGAAAAGCTGTACACAGCCAAAATCTACCTTGAAACTGCCGACCTGTTTGCCTGGACAATCGCGGTGATACTTCTCAGCTGGCTGAGCGAGAAGCTGTTCCTGCTGCTGGTGGATACGGCGGTGCGCGCAGTTTCGCAGGGGTATGGCAATAGCAGCAGCGCGGGGGCATTCCGTGAATTTCCCCCGGCAGAAGCGTCGGTGCGCGATCTTACCAGGAGTTACGGTGAGAATATGGTGCTGAGCGGGTTTTCGTATGATTTCCCCGCAGGAAAGACGACTGCGGTAATGGGAGTTTCCGGCTGCGGAAAGACCACGTTGATATCCCTTATAGCCGGGCTTTCTGAACCGGACGACGGGCGTATTGAATGCGCCCCGGACGCGGTGTTTTCAGCGGTGTTCCAGGAGGACAGGCTGTGCGAAAACCTGACCGCAGCCGCTAATATCCGTCTGGTGACAGGGAACAAGCGCGTTGCAGCTGAAATAACGCAGGCGCTGGAAGCCGTGGGGCTCCCCGGCTGCGCCGATAAACCGGTGCGGGAGCTTTCCGGGGGGATGAAGCGCCGCGTGGCGCTGGTGCGGGCGCTGCTGGCAGAGTATTCCGTTATAGTGCTGGACGAGCCGTTCAAGGGGCTTGACGAAAGCACCCGCGCAACTGTCGCAGAGTACTGCAGAAAAATGCTTGCAGGAAAGACCGCGATAGTTGTAACGCATGACCGTTCCGACTGCGAAGCGCTTTCAGCAGCTGATGTGGTGGAATTATAAAAAGTCACATCTAAAAAAAGAAGAGGCTGCAGGGTGAATGCAGCCTCATTTGTTTCAGTCCTTAGGCACCGCGATATTCAGCGCCCCGGGTACTACTGCGATGTCGGCGGTGGTGTATTCTCCACCGTCTTCTCCGTCCAGAGTCCAGCGGAACGGCTTTTCGCAGGAAACCGAAAGGCTGGAGGCCTTGAAAGAAACTATCATGTCCGTGTCGCAGTCGTGGGACATCACGAAGCGGTTTATTGCGTCAAGGTCCGCGAGGTTATGCGGCATTTTCACGAACAGGCAGTCGAGCTTGCCGTCGGTGAGGGAAGCGCCGTCCGGTACGAGGTTCTTCATTCCCCCGACGGAATGCGTGTTGCCGACCATGCAGTAGATGAAGTCGTCCTCTATCGTGCCGTTTTCCCAGGTTATCTTTACTTTGCCGGAGTTTTCCTTGAGGTATTTTGGTTCAAAGGAACGCAGCCCGGTGAGAAAATACGCTAACGAACCAAGACGGTTCTTGGTTTTCTGGCTGGTGACGTAGCTTACGTCCGTGAACCAGCCGAATGCGGAAATATACGCAAAATATCCACCGTTGAAGCGCCCGAGATCCACCGGCAGGTAGTTTTCCTGCATTATCACTTCAGCGGCTTTCTGCATGTCTTTGGGGATATTCAGCGAGGAGGCAAAGTCGTTGACCGTGCCCGATGGAATGTATCCGCAGGGACACGTGACCTTACCGGCTGACATTCCGTAGGCGAGTTCGTGCAGCATTCCGTCGCCGCCGGAACTCACGACCATGTCAAATTCCTTTCCGCGGCGAGATATGTATTCGATGGCGTCTCCGGAACAGCTTGTGGGGTGCACCAGCACGTCGTACCCTCCCGCAGTGAATGTCGAAAGTATATCCGAAAGCGCCTGCTTCACTGCGCCCTTTCCGGAATTGGGATTATAGGTGAACAGCATTTTTTTCATATCCCTGCCGCCTTTCTGTTATAAATATATACAGATTATAACATTTTTTATCAGCCGTGTCAAGTATATGAGCGCCGCTTTTCTGAGAATTATGCATGAGTAAGCCAGAGTGAACAAAATAATTTTGGGTTAGCGCTTTCTAACCTATTGCAAAATGCCGAGAAATGTTGTATAATACAGTTGTATGTCCGGGCAAACTTCTCCGGACAAAATGTTGAAAGGAGTTCAAACAACAATGACTTATTCTCATGAAGTTGAAAACATGTGTCCCGTGGCACAGGGCGTTGCACACGGCGCTGCGCCTATCCCCGAAGAAGCTAAGTGGGTAAAGGCTAAGGAGATCGCTGACATCAACGGTTTCACACACGGTATCGGCTGGTGCGCACCCCAGCAGGGTACCTGCAAGCTGTCCCTTAACGTAAAGGGCGGCGTTATCCAGGAGGCTCTCGTTGAGACTATCGGCTGCTCCGGTATGACACACTCCGCTGCTATGGCTGCTGAGATCCTGCCCGGCAGAACCATTCTTGAGGCTCTCAACACCGACCTCGTTTGCGACGCTATCAACACAGCAATGAGAGAGCTGTTCCTCCAGATCGTATACGGCAGAAGCCAGTCCGCTTTCTCCGAGGACGGTCTTGCTATCGGCGCAGGTCTTGAGGACCTGGGCAAGGGTCTGCGTTCCCAGATCGGTACTATGTACGGTACTCTGGCTAAGGGCCCCCGCTACCTCGAAATGACAGACGGCTATGTTACTGAGCTGGCTCTGAACGAAGATGATGAGATCATCGGCTACAAGTTCGTAAACTTCGGCAAGATGATGGAATTCATCAAGAACGGCGATGACGCTAACACAGCATTTGAGAAGGCTCATGGTCAGTACGGCCGTGTCGCTGACGCTGTTAAGTTCATCGACCCGAGAAAGCAGTAATAGGAGGTAGAAAACAATGGCTTTATTTGAATCCTACGACAGACGCGAACCCCAGATCCTCGCTGTTCTGAAGAATTACGGCATCAATTCCATTGAGGAATGTGCTGATATCTGCAAGGCTAAGGGTCTCGATATCTATCATGAAGTTGAAAAGATCCAGCCCATCTGCTTCGAGAATGCTAAGTGGGCTTACACTGTAGGCTGCGCTATCGCTATCAAGAAGAACTGCACAAGAGCTGCTGACGCTGCTGCTGCTATCGGCGAGGGTCTGCAGGCATTCTGCATTCCTGGTTCTGTTGCCGATCAGCGTAAGGTTGGTCTCGGCCACGGTAACCTCGGCAAGATGCTGCTCGAGGAAGAGACAAAGTGCTTCTGCTTCCTGGCAGGTCACGAGTCCTTTGCAGCTGCAGAGGGCGCTATCGGTATCGCAGAGAAGGCTAACAAGGTTCGTAAGGAACCGCTCCGTGTTATCCTGAACGGCCTTGGCAAGGATGCTGCACAGATCATTTCCAGAATCAACGGCTTTACATACGTTGAAACTGAGATGGATTACTACACAGGCGAGGTTAAGGAAGTGTTCCGCAAGGCATATTCCACCGGTCTGCGCGCAAAGGTTAACTGCTACGGCGCAAACGACGTAACAGAGGGCGTAGCTATCATGTGGAAGGAAGGCGTTGACGTTTCCATCACTGGTAACTCCACCAACCCGACCAGATTCCAGCACCCCGTTGCAGGTACCTACAAGAAGGAGTGCGTAGAGAAGGGTAAGAAGTACTTCTCCGTTGCTTCCGGCGGTGGTACAGGCCGTACACTTCACCCTGATAACATGGCAGCTGGTCCTGCTTCCTACGGTATGACCGATACAATGGGACGTATGCACTCCGACGCGCAGTTCGCTGGTTCTTCATCTGTTCCTGCACACGTTGAGATGATGGGTCTTATCGGTATGGGCAACAACCCCATGGTTGGCGCTACCGTTGCTTGCGCAGTACTCGTTGAAGAGGCTCTCAAGGCTTGATTTCATGCGGTTCTGCAAGATAAATAAAATTTCCGGCGTTGGTTATCCAGCGCCGGATTTTTATTAAATATGCGAGTTGCTTATTTCTGCTGCATTCTCTGTTTCCTGCGGAGAAGCTGAGGTGTGTCTTCTCCTAATGCGCCCTTGTCGAAAAACATTATGGGAAGTGAATTGAGCATTAATTCTCCAAAATAATTCTCATATAGATTTGACTGGTTCATTTTATCCAAAGTTTCCATGCGTTTTGTATCGGGGTCAGCTTCCAGCTCGTTGTATCTTTGGTTAGCTTTCCAAGCCTGATCAATGAGTGCCTGCGCGGTGTCATCGTTCCAGTCTTCATCTCTCAGCAGGCGCGATTCGTCCATGGTGCTGATCGCCTTCTTGACATTGTTGAGTCTTGTGATGACTGCGGATATTTCCTGTTCGGTCAGCAAGTCTTTGAGAGCGTATTTTATCATTTCCGGATCCACGGCATTTATCCTTTCAGCGAATGCCCTGTCCAGGAAAGGCAGTTCCATTTCGCCTGTTTCGATATTGTATGCGTTTCTGTTGTTTCCCATTCCGCTGAGAAAAGCTCCGCTTTCATTCAGTCCAAACGCGCCGTCATTATCTATTCCCTGCAGCTCTGAGAGCTCGCCCTGTTCATTTTTTGAGACAAGGAAATTTCCGCCGTGTCTGTCTATCTGTCCACAAATATTGTCAAATACCTGCAGACTGCAAAGATCTCTCTGAAAGCTTCCGGTGGAGTTGAGCAGAACATCAGGCCGTTCTTTTGTGCTTGAAAAAATGAGTGTTTTTTTGCCTTTTTTTTCTTCGGCGGTTAAGTCATTTCCTGACATCTGCCCCCTTGCCTGTTCCATCAGATTTCCTCGTATGGTTGCACCGGTGGCTTCGTCGTATATTTCGGCTGTTTCTGATTTTGCAACGAGGTTGCCAACTCCAAGCAATGCTGCCATACGGCTTGTAGCGACGTTTCGTCTTGTCATGTTGACCTTTTCGCTGCCTTCGCCTATTTTCAGGCGCTCCATAACAGTATCGGTCGTAATATGTGCCGACGGTACCCTGTCGTTTATAAAATGTATGGCGATCACGCCATCCGGAGACAGCCCTCTTAATCTTGACTCTATTGCTTGGTCTGTATCGCCGTTTTCTCCCTGAGCTAAAGGTCTGTTAGCCCATCGACGTATAATCATTTTATCTTGATCAGTCAGTTTCGGGAATCGTTGGAGCATGTTTTCTACGATCTTCGCGGAATCATTATCCTTCGACATATCGAATTCATCTTCAGGCTTGAAGTAATGCGTGTCTGATATCTGTATCGGCGTACCGTCCGCGCCCTTTACGGAAGCGTTTCCCGCTGTAATTCTGTACACCTCGGACGCCTGACCTCCGGTTGCCTTGCCGATTTCCGAAAAGTTACTTACGGTCAGGTGAATAGTGCGGCTCTGATTAAGCAGCTGGTTCCAGTCCTTCTGGCGCTGCTCTTCGGGTGAAAGCGCGCAGAAATCCGTCCTTACCGCGCCCAGTGCGAGCAGGTCTGCGCTGGCTTTTTCCTGGATATGCAGCACGATATTCTTGCGCGCGATACCGGCTTCAGTCCTGGGTGAGCGTGCGGTATACGCATTGCAGGCGCTTATAAGTTCGCGGTATTTGCCGTCCATTTCACTAAGCATTTTATGGTTTTCGGTAGGATTATCGGTGAAATGCACGCTCATCGCGTTGTTGATAGCTTTAAGGCTGTTGACAACTTTATTATATAAGCTGGAATTCCAGACAGGTACGCCGCCTTTCTGGCTGCGACGAAGATCCGTGTAGAGATCTTTGAGGCTGTCACGCGCCATTGCAGGGGATTGCTGCATGTTTGCCATAGCTCTTGCATTTTCGGCCTGCGGCGCCATCATCTGACCGGCATTCTGGTTGCCCATGCTTGACGCAAGCGCTATCATTTCCGGCTGATCAGCTGTCTGGGCCTGCGGTGCGGGACCGCTGTCCTGTTTCTTTTTGCTGCTTCTGAAAAAATCAAAAAAACCCATCTTAAATTCTCCAATACTCAATTTTTGGTGGATATAAAGTCGATATATCTGAATTATATCATATTTTCCTAAAAAATGCAATATCGAAATTGACTGTAAATAAAAGTGCTATAAAAATCCGGCAATGGAGGTCATCGCCGGATTTTGGTTTTAAAGTCCTTGTTCTTTTAATTTATGCACCATCTGCACATAGAATTCCCGCACATCGAACCCCGGGATATCCTCGCGGTTGAGGTCTATCACGTCCGCATGGGTGATACCGCGCTTGCCGGTGGGGTGAAGCACTGTGAAATTCTCGCCCCATGGCGCGGAAGTCAGAGCGACCAGGCCGTCGTTGTCGCCGTCGTACTTCTTGACGATAGGGTAGGAGAAGTTCAGCGGAAAGCGCCCGGACCTCGAACAACGCGCGTGTGAGCCAACGCTCTGATACAGCACACCCGGCATGTCGGGTGCGATTTTGTTGAATTGCTCACAGCGCGTGTTTGTCAGGTCCGTGACTGCCGCAAGAAAATCCGGTTCGTTATCGCCAAGCCGCATGAATGCGGAATTATACACCTTTTCGATGGTGCGGACAAATCGCTCCGGCGCGGTATTGAGCAGGTATTCCGCGAAAAGGCAGCCGTGGTGCGGGGTGTTTATCGTCGTGAGAGAAGCCACATACTTGTCGCAGCCCAGCTGTGAAATCGCGTAGCGCGCGTCAAGCCCGCCCTTGGAATGCGCGATTATGTTGACTTTTTCGCAGCCGGTGCGCTTTACGAGTGACTTTATCCTTTCCGCAAGCTGAGCGGCGCTGTTTTCAACGGAAGCCGCAGACTCCTGCTCGCCGTAGAATATTTCGGCGCCGTTAGCTTCCAGCTCCGCGGGAATGCGCCCCCAGTAATTCAGCAGACGGCTGTCGCGGAAGAACACCCCGTGCACGAACATCAGCGGGTATTTCGTTCGGCAGAGCTGGTCGTCGCGGCGTTCCTTGTTGATAAGCGCCTTCTGGCATTCTATTTCGCATTCGTGACGTACCTTGCGGTAGATGAGCGCCAGAACAACCAGGTTTGCGGGAGTCACCATTCCGAGGGCGATGCCCCATGCGCGGTACTTTACGCCAAGCTGCACTGAGGTACAATACACCCGGATTATGCCGTTCCAGAACACGATAAGTTCCGCGAGAAACAGCACAACCCCGTATTCTATCGAAGGCGCGGGGGGAATTCTGCCGGTGAGCGCAGCCCACAGTACCACAATATCGATAACAAGACAGACGATGCCTGTTATAAAGAATGCATGTATCTGGCCGGCGCCGTCGCCAAGCACTCTCAGCCGCAGCGTGGGGTAGCTTTTGAGCGACGGGTAGAAGCTGAATATCACCAGATATATCATGAACAGCGTGTAAACAATGATATGCACAGGTACAGGCGCGTTTTCCAGCCACATCAGCAGGGGGCTTGATATTCCCGCGATTATCAGCAGGTAATTTACCAGCATGACGACTGCGTCGGTGCGGGCGCCAAGGTGCTTGCGCAGCCATTTCGTGAAACTGCCGGCGACGCGCTCGACGCTGTCCGCAAAGTCCATCAGCGCCGCGATAAGCCTCATGCTTCCTCCTCCGGAATGCCGAAAACGGTACGCAGCAGCGCCTTTCCGCTTTCTGTGCGGAATATTTTTCGGTACGCCGAGATGACAGCGCTCATGGAAGCGCCGTCCTCAAAGAGATTCACCACGAAATCAGCTTCAATAAGTATCTGCAGGTCCCTGCCCTCAATGACGTCGTAGGTGTGGTGGTGCGCAATCATATAGCATATGCGTTCGATGTCCTGCGGTGTGAATTCAAGCTCCGCGAGTATCTTTTCCGCTTCCGGGGGACCCAGGCGCTCCTGCAGTTTTCCTCCGCATTCACCGTACTGCGCTTCTGCTGGCTTTATGCCGATATCGTGGACCAGCGCGGCGCATTCGAGCACCAAAAGTTCGTGTTCCGGCAGGTTTTCTCGCAGACCGATGTAACGCGAAAACGCATGAACTTTTACAAAATGCTGAATTCGCTTCGGGTCGCCCTGAAAGTACTGTATCATCTTTTCCGTAAGCTTCTGTACCATTTTATTACCTCGTTATAATTTCATTTCATAGCCGTATTCCGTCAGTTTTCCGGGAATTCCGTCAACATGCTCGATATGAGCGCCAGCCGCTTTTATACAGCCACAGCGTATGTAGAATTTTTCTGCAGGCACATTGCTGTCTACCACAAGCATCCTGAGGTATCCAAACCCTGCTTTTCTGGCAACATCGCCTGCATATTCGAGGCACTTTTCGCCAAGATGGCGATGCTGATAATTCGGATCGACGCCCAGACGCATTATCACTGCTGCGGTAGCTTCCGGCTGCTGCCAGGTAACGCCGTCGGTTTCAGTACACCTGTCAATTGCGAATGCAGCTGCGATATTGTCGCCGTCGCACACGACCCAGAGCCGTTTGAGTTCAATATCTCCCGGGAGTGTGTTCCACGGATAATCTTCGTTCCAGAGAAATATGCCTGCTGTTTGCATTCCCTTATAAATACGCGTGTAGACTTCTTTCAGCTGAGGCAGGTCAGATCGAATGGCAATTCTAAGTTCCATGAACGCCCTCCTGATGATGTGCTTTTCTTAATTGCTATTGTACCACAGTTTTTTGAATAATTCAACATAAAATGTTAAAAATACAGCAGAAAGAAGGTGCATAGCATGGAAAAAAGCGTTCACACGTCATTGCCGCCGGAACTGCCGATAGACAAGTCGCTTGCGGTGAATATCGAGCGCCTGAAAGCGTTCACCGGAGGCTCCAGCGACGTGATAATCAAGGATGGAATGCTGTGTGGCAGAAGTATCGCGGTGATAACCTGCGAGGGAATGTCCGACACCGATACGCTGGCGCAGCTGATATACAGCAAGCTGAATAACGTCGATAACAAGGAACAGCTCCCACCGGAAGAGGTGATGTCCCGGCTGTTTGAAAGATACCTCATCGCCGCAGAACAGCTTGAAATAGCCAATCTCGGCGACCTGACGCTAAAAATGCAGAGCGGCTTTGCGATAATCCTGGTGGACGGCTGCGCACGCGGCATAGCAATAGGGATTCAGGGCTACGCAGCGCGGGGCGTGGACGAGCCTTCAAGCCAGCTAAACGTCAGGGGCAGCCGCGAGGGATTCGTAGAAGTAATACGCAAGAATATGGCGCTGATACGGCGCCGTATAAAGTCCCCGACGCTGGTGTTCGAAATGCAGGTCATTGGTGAACGCAGCAACACGGATATCTGTCTGTGCTACCTGAGCGATAAGGTTTCTCCGGCGCTGCTGGAGGACGTAAAGCGCCGCGTCAGGGAAATAAAACTCAACACGATACTTGAAAGCGGCTATATCCAGCCGTTTTTTGAGGGAAGCGGAGGGTGGTCCTTTTCTGAGTGCGGCACCTGCGAGCGTCCGGACAGCTTTGCAGCGAAGCTTTACGAGGGCAGGGTGGGCATTCTCGTTGACGGGACCCCGTTCGCGCTGACTGTTCCGTATCTTTTCATTGAGAACTTCCAGACGATGGACGACTACACCCAGAAGCCGTTTTACGCGCTATTTATTCGAATTCTGCGGCTGTCCGCATATTTCATAACGCTGTTCCTGCCGGGGGCTTATGTTGCGGTGGCAGCGTACTCGCCGGAAATGCTGCCGTCGGCGCTGATACTGAATTTAGCGGCGGCTGAGCAGACTGCGCCGTATTCCCTTATGGCAGAATGCCTGCTGATACACTTCCTGTACGAGATCCTTCGGGAAGCAGGAATACGCCTGCCGCGTCCGATAGGTCATGCGATAGGCGTGGTCGGGGGAATAGTCATCGGCGACATAACGGTGAATGCCGGGCTTGTGGGCGCGCCAATGGTGCTTATCGTGGCGCTGAGCGGACTTTGCAGCTTCGTCGTCCCGGCGCTTTATGAGCGCACCGTGCTGCTGAGGTTCATCTATATTCTCGCAGGGGGAATATTCGGATTATACGGGCTTCTGCTGGCTGCGGGAGTTATTATATTAAAGATGTGCTCGCTGAATACCTATGGAGTTCCGTATATGGCGCCGATATCGCCGTTCAATCCGCGCAGCAGCCGCGATATGCTGGTAAGAGCCGGCTGGAGGCGCCTGCAGAAAGGCGACGTCACATTACAGGGGCTTAACGGCAGCCACATGAGCAAGGAGTGACCATGCAGGAAAATTCACATAAGATAAGCGCGGCGCAGCTGTTCTGCATTCTGCTGCTGATGAGAATATCTGCGGAGTTTGTTTACCCTACGAGCGGCGGCTTCGGGGGAACGGGACTTGCAGCTGCGCTCACCGCGGAAGTGATACGGTTCGTGGTCGCGCTGCCGGTGCTCATATATTCATTCAAGGGGCGCGCCTTTTATTACGCGATATGGCGCAGAAACCGCTTCTGGGGGTGGGCTTCTGCGACAGGCGCTGCTGCGCTGCTGGGTGGATTTACTGCGCGCACCGTGATTTATTCCGCTGATTTTGCGCAGAGAATATTGCTGACGAATACGCCAAAAATTCTGCTCGCGCTTCTGCTGGTGGGATTTGCGGTGTACGCGGCAGTCAGGGGCGCGGAGGCTATTGCGCGTGCGGGAGCGCTGTTCCTGGCTGCTGCGGCTGTGATAACTCTGCTCGTGATACTTGCGGATATACCTTATATGCAGTTCGACAGGGAACTGCCGGATTGGACCACAGGGCTGTTCATCACCGACCTCATTGAGCGCCTGACCCGCAGCGGTGAGTACCTGGTGTTTGCGGCATTACTGCCATACGTCAGGGAAAGCGGGAATGCGAAATCCGGTACGCGTTCCGGGGCTGCAGGGCTCTGGTACGCGCTCGGGGGTGTGCTTTCCGCGGTGCTGCTGTGCGTGTTCTTCGGCGCGGTGCTGGGGGAATATCAGAGCATGACGGAATACCCGCTGGCTGCTGCGGCTTCTTTGTCGGACATAGTTCTGTTCAAGCGGCTAGACGGTATCGCAAGCGCGGTGTGGCTGCTTGCAGCGGCATTCCGGTGCGGGGTAATGCTGTTTTCGCTGGTGTCGATACTCGGAGAATGCCGCAGGAAGGAGGAAAGCGCATGAAACGTATGATAATTCCGGTCGTGCTGGCAGGAATGATGCTGCTTTCCGGCTGCGAAGCCACCGAGCTTGGCAGCCGCGCGATAATTCAGGCAGCCGCGGTGGATTTCGACGGGCATGAATATGTCGTGAGCGCGCTTCTGTTCAGCTCCGGAGGGGGCAGCGGGGGAGAGATAGACCCGTCAAATGAGAACGTAATAAAAGTGACCGGCAGGGGAGATACCTTTGCGGCTGCGGTGGACGATATTTCCATGACGGACGGCAAGGAAATATACATGAGTGAAAACCGACTGCTCATTCTCGGCAGCGGATTTGTCGAAGCCGACGTTACCCCCGTGCTTGAAACTGCCGCCCGGGACATGCGCTGCAGCCTGAATATGCTTGTCTGCTGCGCCGACGACCCTGAACTCCTGACGGATATGCACTTCACCGAGGGGATTACCGCTGCGCAGAAGCCGGTGGACATGATAGAAAACGCGTACCGCTCCGGGGGTTCCCCGAAAGCTGACCTGCTCACCCTGCTGAATAATACTGCGGCTGGCAGAAAGTCCTTGATACCGGCATTTTCACCGGAACAGAATGGCTTTGGCATGACTTCTGACGAGGACGGAATGACTGCTGTGCTGAGCGGCTCAAGGGTGCTTTCAGGTGGGAAGCTTTCCGGCAGGCTGGACAGCCGTGCGACTGCGGGCGCTATGCTTCTCTGCGGCAATTCCGACCGGGCGCTGCTGACTTTCAGTCACGGCGGCAGGGAACACAGCTGCGAGGCGTACTGCGTCAAAGTTGAACGGCTGGATTCAGGCGAGGTGAAGATATCTGCAATGCTGCGCCGCAGGAACGGCGAATCCCTGCCGGAGGAACTCAAAGACGCCGCAATGCTTGAACTTGACGACATAATAAATGCAGCGCTGTCTGCAGAATGAATTCCGTGCGGGTGACTTTATCGTTATCCGCACGCTGTATTTGTGATAACAGAGCCGTTTCCAGTATATGTATAGTAAACTTGCACAAAAGGACTATGAAAAATTCGTGCGAGTTTGGATAGTTTTTTTTTGAAAACACTTGACTTTTTGGCGAAAACATGTTAAATTATATTTAGCACTCAGAGAGATAGAGTGCTAAAACCTGAGGAAGGTGGTCAGATTGGATACCAGATCAATGAAAATACTCGCAGCGATAGTTGACGAGTATATCAGAACAGGCGAGCCGGTGGGTTCAAAGGCGCTTGCCGAAAAACCGGACATCTCGGTTTCCTCTGCCACGATCAGAAACACGATGGCAGCTCTTGAGCAGGATGGTTATCTCGATCACCCGCATACCTCCGCAGGAAGAGTTCCCACATATAAGGGTTACAGGTTCTACATCGACAATCTGATGGATCCGACGCCGCTTGAGCAGAAGGATATGGATCAGATCGACGGACTGCTTGAAAAGGCGGTCCGGGACAGCAGCTCCTCCCCGGAGGAAGCGATAGTCGAGAGCGCTTCCGCAGCGCTTGCCGAGATCACGAAATGCGCGACATATTCAACAAACCATGTTTCGCAGTTCTCAGTGATCACAAAGGTGGACGTTATCCCGACCGGGCGCCGCATGTACGTCCTGCTGATGATAACGAGCACCGGCGCGATAAAGAACCGTGTGTGCCGTATGCAGTTCGACCTGACGAACGAGCAGATGGAGTTCTTCACGAACTTCGTCAGCAAGAATCTCCAGGGCGTTAACCTTGCGGAAATGACCGATGACTACATGAACAAGCTGACCGAGGCTCTCGGCGCTTACATGGTCACGCTCTCACCGCTGCTTGACGCGGTGTGCGAGCTTTCAAACGACCTCATGCAGGGCGACGTTGACGTGCAGGGTCAGAGCAATCTGATCGAATGTCAGGAGTTCCCGGTGGTGGACGTGATGAAGTTCCTGGAGAACAAGAACGAGCTTTCAGCGCTGCTGGACAGCACGTTCTCGGGAATAAACATCAAGTTCGCAGGAGAGGACAGCGGTACGTTCGCGATAAGCAATTCAAGCTTCGTGAGCGGCACATATTATAAGGACGGCAAGCCCGCAGGCACATTGGGAGTCATTGGCCCGATGCGGCTGGACTACCGCAGGATAATCCCTTATATCGAATATTTCAGCAACAAGATCACCAGGCTGCTTTCTGAAGACTCGGATAAGCCGCCTCAGATAGAAAGCGAGGTCAAGGACAATGGAGAACAGCGATAGCAAGGATCTGGAGCAGACCGCCCAGACTGAAGAAGCAACTGCGGAAACCGCAGAGGCTCAGGTAGTCGAAGAGCAGCCGGACGCAGATGAAAAGCTTGCCGCAGAACTGGCACAGGTAAAGGATCAGCTTCTCCGGACAATGGCTGAATACGACAACCACAGAAAGCGCACCGCAAAGGAAAAGCTGGAGCTTCGCGCGGATATCATTTCCAACGTAGTTTCGGACTTCCTGCCGGTGATGGATAATCTCGAGAGAGCAATCCAGGCTGAATGCTCTGATGAAAAATACAAGCAGGGCGTTCAGATGATCTACGACAGCTTCATGGCAACGCTCACGAAGCTTGGAGTGACCGAGATAGAAAGCGACGGCGCGGAGTTCAACCCCCAGCTGCATCAGGCAGTACAGAGAGTTGACGACGAGAACGTCGAAAGCGGCAAGGTCGCAAAGACATTCGCAAAGGGCTACAAAATAAACGATAAGGTAATTCGTTTCGCAATGGTAGCCGTTGCAAACTGATCACAGTAAATCAAGATATTTTCATAGCATGACATCATGCGAACAGAAGAATGGAGGAAATCATTATGGGAAAGATCATTGGTATTGACTTAGGTACTACAAATTCCTGCGTATCCGTTATCGAAGGCGGCGAGCCGGTAGTTATCACCAACTCCGAAGGCTCCAGAACAACACCTTCCGTTGTTGCTTTCACAAAGGACGGCGAGCGTCTGGTAGGTCAGCTGGCAAAGAACCAGGCTGTTACAAACCCTGAAAAGACCGTTATCTCCATCAAGCGCCACATGGGCAGCGATTACAAAGTAGACATCGACGGCAAGAAGTACACTCCTCAGGAGATCTCCGCTATGATACTGCAGAAGCTGAAGGCTGACGCGGAAGCGTATCTCGGCGAGAAGGTTTCCGACGCTGTTATCACAGTTCCGGCATACTTCACCGACAGCCAGCGTCAGGCTACCAAGGACGCAGGTCAGATTGCAGGTCTTAAGGTACACAGAATAATCAACGAGCCGACAGCCGCTGCCCTGGCTTACGGCATCGATAAGGAAGAGGAACAGAAGATCGTTGTTTACGACCTCGGTGGTGGTACATTCGATGTATCCGTTATCGAAATCGGCGACGGCGTTCAGGAGGTTCTCGCAACCGCTGGTAACAACCACCTCGGCGGCGATGATTTCGACCAGAGAGTTATCGACTACCTCAAGGGCGAGTTCAAGAAGAGCGATGGTATCGACCTCGGCAACGATAAGTTTGCTATGCAGAGATTAAAGGACGAGGCTGAAAAGGCTAAGATCGCACTTTCCAACTCCACTTCCGTAAACGTAAATATCCCGTATATCACCGCGGACGCTACAGGTCCTAAGCACCTGAACGTGACGCTCACAAGAGCTAAGTTCAACGAGCTGACCGCAGATCTCGTAGAATCTACAATGGGTCCGCTGAAGCAGGCAATTTCCGACTCCGGTCTTGAGAAGAACGAGATCGACAAGATCCTGCTGGTTGGTGGTTCTACAAGAATTCCTGCAGTTCAGGACGCTGTTAAGAACTTCCTCGGCAAGGAGCCGTTCAAGGGCATCAACCCTGATGAGTGCGTTGCTATCGGCGCTTCTATCCAGGGCGGCGTACTCAACAAGGAAGTCACCGGTCTGCTGCTGCTCGATGTAACTCCTCTGTCCCTCGGTATCGAAACTGCAGGCGGCGTCTGCACGAGAATGATCGAGCGTAACACCACCATTCCTACCAAGAAGAGCCAGATATTCTCCACCTACTCCGACAACCAGCCGAGCGTTGATATCAACGTCCTCCAGGGTGAGCGTGAGTTCGCTAAGGACAACAAGTCCATCGGTACCTTCCGTCTGGACGGCATTGCTCCGGCTCCCCGTGGTATCCCGCAGATCGAAGTTACCTTCGATATCGACGCTAACGGTATCGTAAACGTATCCGCTAAGGACCTTGGCACAGGCAAGGAGCAGCACATTTCCATCACTGCTTCCACCAACATGAGCAAGGACGATATCGACAAGGCTGTAAAGGAAGCTGAGCAGTTCGCAGCAGAGGACAAGAAGCGTAAGGAGGACGTTGACGCCCGCAACGAGGCAGACCAGATGGTTTACCAGATCGAGAAGTCAATGACCGATTTCGGCGACAAGGTAACTGAGGACGACAAGTCCAAGGTACAGCCCAAGCTGGACGCTCTCAAGGAAGCGCTCAAGGGTACTGACATCGAAGCCATCAAGACTGCCAAGGACGAACTCCAGAAGGCGTTCTACGAGGTAGCAGGCAAGATCTATCAGGCTCAGGGCGCAGCAGCTGGCGCGGCTGACGGCGCAGCTCCTCAGCAGGACAACGGCCCTGTTGACGGCGAAGTCATCGACGAATAATTGATCAGTAATACACGGCGCCTTGAGGTCTCCAAAACACCCCAGGGCGCTTTGGGTTAATTCGGAATTCGTGCGGAATGTTCCGCTGAGACGTCATGTTCCGAATTATGAGTTCCGAGTTAATATGGGAGTTGATACTTAATGGACAAGAAAGATTATTATGAGGTGCTGGGGCTGAAAAAAGGCGCCACTGACGCTGAAATAAAAAAGGCATACCGTCAGATGGCGAAGAAATATCACCCTGACCTTAATCCTGACAATCCTGAGGCTGAAGCTAAATTCAAGGAAGTCAACGAGGCTAACGATGTCCTCTCCGACCCTGAAAAGAAGGCTAGGTACGACCAGTTCGGCTTTGCAGGCGTTGACCCGAGTTACGGCGCTGGCGCCGGAACTGGCGGCAGTGGAGGCTTCGGTGGTTTTGGCGGATTTACGGGTGGCTTCAGCAGCGCCGGCGGCGTTGATCTCGGCGATATTTTCGACAACATTTTCGGCGGTGGATTTTCCGGTGGCTCGCGCACTTCGCCCAATTCCCCCAGAAGAGGCTCGGATATTGTGGTTTCGCTCAGCATAAGCTTCATGGAAGCATGCAAGGGTTTGGTTCACGATATTGAGATAAACCGCATCGAGGAATGCGAAGAGTGCGGTGGTTCCGGCGCAAAGAAGGGCACCCAGGCAAAGACCTGCCCCGACTGCCACGGTACTGGTAAAGTCAACGTACGTCAGCAGACGATGTTCGGCATGATGCAGTCCACACGCGCATGCTCAAAGTGCATGGGCAAGGGCAAGATCATCGATAGTCCCTGCCCGAAATGCAACGGCAGCGGCGTTTATCAGAAGAAAGTCACCATTTCCGTCAATATTCCTGCGGGTATTTCCGATGGGCAGACTATCCGTCTGAGCGGAAAGGGCAACGCAGGTACTAACGGCGGTCCGCGCGGAGACCTCAAGGTTCGTATTTCCGTGCGCCCTGACAGGGTGTTCGAGCGTGACGGCGACAACATCATCGTTGAAGTTCCGCTGACTTATACTCAGGCTGCCCTGGGTGCGGAGATCGACATTCCGACTATCGACGGCACTATGAAGTACACCATTCCCGCGGGGACCCAGCCGGGCAAGGTGTTCACGATAAGGGGCAAGGGAGTTCAGCACTGCCAGCGCAACGGCAGGGGTGACGAACTGATTCAGGTTTCCATTGAGGTGCCCACAAACCTCAACAGGAAGCAGAAAGACGCGCTCCAGGCGTTCGAGTCCACCCTTGAGGACAAGAACTACACTCAGAGGACGAACTTCTTCGCGAAGCTGAAAGATCTTTTCGGCAAACAGTAGTGCAATATTATCAGAACCGCTCCGAAAGGGGCGGTTTTGTTTTGTGGTAATTACCGGCAGAATTGTAGCGCGGATCAGTGTTTTTTCACCAAAAACTCTTTACATGAGGCAAAAAAAGTGATATAATAAGATGTAAAGCTTTGCGCGCATGGAGTTTTGGCGCGGCAGGCGTATATTATTCTCAGGAGGAAACTAAACATGGGTATGACGATGACACAGAAGATCCTTGCAAAGCACGCGGGTCTTGACAGTGTTGTTGAGGGACAGCTCATCAGGGCTAAGCTGGATATGGTCCTCGGCAACGATATAACCAGCCCTGTGGCTATCAACGAGTTCCAGAAGAACGGCTTTGACAGCGTTTTTGACCGCACAAAGATCTCCCTGGTAATGGATCACTTCACACCGAACAAGGATATAAAGGCAGCCAAACAGTGCCAGCAGTGCCGTAATTTTGCTGACAAGTACGACATCGTGAACTATTACGATGTCGGCAACGTAGGTATCGAGCACGCCCTGCTCCCCGAAAAAGGACTTGTAGTTCCGTCTGACTGCGTTATCGGCGCGGACAGCCACACATGTACATACGGCGCTCTCGGCGCATTCTCGACCGGCGTGGGCTCCACAGATATGGCTGCGGGAATGGCAACCGGAGAGGCATGGTTCAAGGTGCCCTCCGCTATCAAGTTCAACCTTACCGGCAAGCTCAACAAGTGGGTGTCCGGCAAGGACGTTATCCTCCATATCATCGGTATGATCGGCGTTGACGGCGCTCTGTACCAGTCCATGGAGTTCACCGGAGAGGGTCTGAAGAACCTTTCTATGGACGACCGCCTGTGCATGGCAAACATGGCTATCGAAGCCGGCGCCAAGAACGGAATTTTCGAGGTCGACGAGGTAACTCTCGACTACGTAAAGGGCAGAACCGACCGCAAGTTCGAGGTGTTCAAGGCTGATCCTGACGCTCACTACAACCGCGTTATTGATATCGACCTGTCCACAATCCGTCCGACAGTGGCATTCCCGCACCTGCCCGAGAACACAAAGACCATCGACGAGGTAGGAACAGTCAAGATCGATCAGGTAGTCATCGGATCATGTACCAACGGCAGATATTCCGACCTGGAAACTGCTGCGGCTGTAGTAAAGGGAAAGCACGTCGCAAAGGGCGTACGCGCTATCGTTATCCCGGCTACTCAGCAGATATATCTCGACGCGCTCCGCAATGGTCTGCTCGAAACTTTCGTTGAAGCCGGAATGGTTGTTTCCGCTCCTACATGCGGTCCATGTCTTGGTGGACATATGGGTATCCTTGCCCCGGGCGAGAGAGCAGTTTCCACCACAAACAGAAACTTCGTCGGCAGAATGGGCGACGTTACCTCTGAGGTATACCTCGCAAGCCCGGCTATCGCAGCCGCAAGCGCACTGACCGGCTATATCTCTGACGTACAGGAATAAGGAGGTCACACAATGAAAGCACACGGCATAGTACATAAGTACGGCGATAATGTAGATACTGACGTTATAATCCCCGCACGTTACCTCAATACCGCAGACCACAAGGAACTTGCTTCCCACTGCATGGAGGATATCGACAAGGATTTCGTCAGCAAGGTAAAGCCCGGCGACATCATGGTGGCTAACCTCAACTTCGGCTGCGGAAGCTCCCGCGAGCACGCCCCCATCGCTATAAAGGAAAGCGGCATTGCATGCGTCATCGCTTCTACATTCGCGAGGATATTCTACCGCAACGCCATCAATATCGGTCTGCCTATACTTGAATGCGACGAGGCTGCAAAGGATATCGACGCAGGCAACGAGGTGGATATCGACTTTGATACGGGCGTTATCACCAATGTCACCAAGGGTCACAAATATCAGGCTCAGCCTTTTCCTGAGTTCATCAAGGAGATCATCAACAAGGGCGGTCTGCTCAATTCGCTCAAGGGCTGATACTGTTGAGGGGGCGTTTCTGTGATAATCAACATTCAGAACGTTCTGCGTACTTCGCAGCTTTCACCGGAGATACTTGCCAATATCGCGCACAGCAGTGAGTTCACGGCACAGCATGACATCTATTATTACCGGGACTGCATGAAACAGGATCTGCTCACAGCTATCGTCACCTGCGACAAGACTGTGAGAGGAGTGTGTATATGCAAGCGTTCCATGATACCGGACAGCTGCGAGATCGACTCTATCTGTATCGACGCGGATTTCCAGCGGAAGGGTCTTGGCAAGAAGCTGCTGGCGCACTCGCTGCGGAACATGCGTTCGCTGCATATCAGGACAGCTTATCTTTGGGTGAGCGATAACAACGGCGCTGCTATGGAGTTCTTCACCGCGTTCGGCTTCAAGCCGGACGGCAGGCGGCGCAACGGAGAAGCGCGTCTTAAAATCGACATATATTAGAAAGGTGTATTCCATGGAAAAGAATATCGCAGTTATAAAGGGCGACGGAATCGGCCCCGAAATAGTCACCGAGGCTATGAAGGTGCTGGATAAGGTCGCAGCAAAGTACGGGCACAAGTTCAACTACGAGCAGCTGCTGATGGGCGGCTGTTCCATCGACGCCAACGGAGTTCCGCTGACCGACGAGACTATCGGGCGCTGCAAGGCTTCCGACGCAGTTCTTATGGGAAGCATCGGAGGGGATACCACCAAGTCTCCGTGGTACAAGCTTCCTGCAAATCTTCGTCCGGAGGCTGGTCTGCTCAAGATACGCAAGTCCCTTGGACTGTTCGCGAACCTGCGCCCCTGCCTGCTTTTCAGTGAGCTTGCTTCTGCGTGCCCGCTCAAGACGGAAATAAGCGAAAAGGGCTTTGACATGCTCATCATGCGCGAACTGACCGGTGGTCTTTACTTCGGCGAGCGCCATACAAGCGAAGTTGACGGCGTTATGACTGCGGTAGATACCCTCAGCTATAACGAAAAGGAGATCCGCCGTATCGCGATAAAGGCTTTCGACGTTGCGATGAAGCGCCGCAAGAAGGTTACCAGCGTTGATAAGGCGAACGTTCTCGACAGCTCCAGACTGTGGAGAAAGGTAGTCGAGGAAGTTGCAAAGGATTACCCTGAGGTCAAGCTGGAGCATATGCTGGTAGATAATTCCGCAATGCAGCTGGTAAAGGACCCTGCGCAGTTCGACGTTATGGTTACTGAGAACATGTTCGGCGATATCCTGTCCGACGAGGCTTCCATGATCACTGGTTCTATCGGAATGCTGCCTTCCGCAAGCATGAACGAGACCAGGTTCGGACTTTACGAGCCGTCCGGCGGTTCTGCGCCTGACATTGCGGGTCAGAACAAAGCTAACCCGATCGCGACTATCCTTTCCGCTGCAATGATGCTGCGTTATTCCTTCGATATGACCGAGGAAGCTGACGCGGTTGAAAATGCTGTCCGTCAGGCAATAAAGGACGGATACAGAACAGGCGATATCATGTCCGAGGGCATGAAGCTTCTTTCCTGCACAGAAATGGGAAGCAAGATCGCAGAATACATCTAAAATAACGCATGAGCCGTGTTTTTTACACGGCTTTTGGGCTTTTTGCCGAAAATCTTTCCACAACCGGGGTTTTTCATGTCGAATACATTGAATTACTGCAAAACGGTTGCATTTGCTTAAAATTTGGGTTATAATTAAATTAACGGTTATTCAGAAAGGAGCTTTTGAAAATGTACAATGATATCGTGGACACCATTGGTTTTCTGGGCAATTATGACAGCGAAGTCGCTGACGCAATGAATCTGGAGCTTAAGCGCCAGAAGAGAAATCTGGAGCTTATTGCCAGCGAGAACATCGTTTCTCCGGCAGTGATGGCTGCTATGGGCAGCGTCCTCACAAACAAGTACGCCGAGGGCTACCCCGGAAAGCGCTATTACGGCGGCTGCGAGGACGTTGATATCGTCGAGAATATCGCGATAGAGCGTGCCAAGAAGCTGTTCGGCGCAAAGTTCGCGAATGTGCAGGCGCATTCCGGCGCACAGGCTAACACTGCGGTTTATGTGGCGCTTCTCCAGCCGGGCGACACTGTTATGGGCATGAGCCTTGCTCACGGTGGACACCTTACCCACGGTTCCCCTGTCAACATTTCCGGTAAGTTCTACAATTTCGTTCCTTATGGCACTGACGACGAAGGATTTATCGACTACGAGGAACTCTACAAGCTGGCTAACAAGAACAAGCCCAAGCTTATCGTAGCCGGCGCTTCCGCTTACCCCAGGACTATCGATTTTGAAAAGCTCTCTTCCATCGCAAGGGCAGTAGGCGCATATCTTATGGTGGATATGGCTCATATCGCAGGTCTGGTAGCTGCAGGTCAGCATGTCAGCCCCGTTCCTTATGCTGATGTAGTCACCACCACCACTCATAAGACACTGAGAGGTCCCAGAGGCGGTCTTATCCTCACAAACAACGAGTACATCGCAAAGAAGATCAACTCTGCGATATTCCCCGGAACCCAGGGCGGCCCTCTCATGCACGTTATCGCCGCAAAGGCAGTTTGCTTCGGCGAGGCGCTCAAGCCCGAGTTCAAGGCTTACGGCGAGCAGATCGTAAAGAATGCCAAGGTTCTTGCTGACACCCTGCTTGAAAAGGGCTTCAAGCTTGTTTCCGGCGGCACTGACAACCACCTGATGCTGGTTGACCTCCGTCCTTTCGACATCACTGGTAAGGATCTCCAGAACAACCTCGACGAGTGCTACATCACCGTAAACAAGAACGCGATCCCGAACGACCCGCAGAAGCCCGCTCTGACTTCCGGCGTTCGTATCGGTACTCCTGCAGTCACCACAAGAGGTCTGAAGGAAGACGACATGCGCGTTATCGGCGAGTGCATCTACCTCACCGCCAAGGATTTCGAGGGCAACAAGGAAAAGGTACGCGCCATGGTCAACGAACTCTGTGCTAAGTACCCCCTGTACGAGTAATTATTTAGGCTCCCTTGCCGCAGGGCAGGGGAGCTGATAAAGCGTATCCGGTTAGAACAGACTATAAATAGTGAAGGAAGATCAAATAATGACAACTGTCAAGAACACTGAGGTTTTATATCAGAACTTCAACTCCGTAGCTCCCCTCGGACTTATCTGTATGAACGGCACACAGGAGCTGGGCGCAAAGATCAACAGCTATCTCGAGAGATGGGCTGACAGAAACGGCATGGAGCACGACGACTACATGATCGAGTGCCAGTGCCCGCGTTTCCAGTCCGGCGACGCCAAGGGTCTTATCAGGAGCACCGTACGTGGTAAGGATCTGTTTATCCTTGTCGATGTAGGAAACTACAGCTGCAAGTACAAGCTTTTCGACCATGAGAACAGCATGTCCCCTGACGATCACTACATGGATCTGATGAGAATAATCCAGGCTGCCAGCGGTAAGCCGCACCGCATCAACGTTATCATGCCGCTTCTTTACGGCGGTCGTCAGCACAGAAGAAGCTACCGCGAGTCCCTGGACTGCGCAGTTGCACTGCAGGAAATGCAGAGAATGGGTGTTTCCAACGTTGTCACCGTTGACGCTCACGACCCGAGAGTATGCAACGCAGTTCCGCTGATGGGCTTCGATAACGTTATGCCGTCCTACCAGGTTCTCAAGGCAATGTTCAAGGATTTCCCCGACCTCATCATCGATAAGGATCACTTCATGGTTGTAAGCCCGGACGAGGGCGCGCTCCAGAGAAACATGTTCTACGCTTCCGTTATGAGCGTTGACATGGGCATGTTCTACAAGCGCCGCGATTACTCCGTTATCGTTGACGGACGTAATCCTATCGTCGCTCATGAGTACCTTGGTTCCTCTGTTGAGGGCAAGGATGTTTTCGTTGCAGACGACATCATCTCTTCCGGTGAGTCCATGCTGGATATCGCTAAGGAACTCAAGGCACGCAAGGCTAAGAGAATGTTCGCGTATGCGACCTACCCGATATTCACAAAGGGGCTTAAGCAGTTCGACGAAGCTTATGAAAAGGGACTTATCCACGGTGTATTCGGCACAAACCTGACTTATCGTACACCTGAGCTGCTGTCCCGTCCGTGGTTCAAGGAAGTTGACGTTTCCAAGTACCTCGCGTACTTCATCGCTTCCATCAACCACGACACTTCCATCAGCAACGTTATCGACCCGCACGAGAAGATCAAGGCGCTGCTCAGAGAGCACAGAGGTCTGTGATATGCCTTTAGCTGACAGAATACGTCCTGCCACGTTAGACGACGTGGTGGGACAGTCACATCTGATCGGAAAAAACCGTCCGCTTTCGAAGATAATCGAGAGCGGACGAATTCCTAATATGATATTTTACGGTCCCTCCGGAGTGGGAAAGACCACAGTCGCGCGAATCATTGCGGAGTCCGCGAACATGCGGCTTCACAAACTCAACGGCACTTCCGCTTCTACCGGGGACATAAAGAGCGTCGTATCGGAAGTCGATACGTTCCTTGGCTCTAACGGAATTCTGCTGTACCTGGACGAGATACAGTACCTTAACAAAAAGCAGCAGCAGAGCCTGCTTGAATACATCGAGGACGGCAGTATTACGCTTATCGCTTCCACGACAGAAAATCCGTATTTCTATGTCTACAATGCGATTCTTTCCCGCAGCACGGTGTTTGAGTTCAAGCCGGTTCAGCCAGAGGAACTTGAAAAGGCTATCCGCAGGGGATTTAAGCTGATGTCCGAAGAAACCGGCATTGAGTACCAGCTGGACGATGAAGCGGTGAAGTACATCAGCCGCGGCTGTGGCGGAGATGTGCGGAAATCCCTTAACACGGTGGAACTATGCGCGCTGACCTGCACTGACGGAAAGATAACCACTGAACTCGCGCAGGAACTCACTCAGCGCAGCAACATGCGCTACGACCGGGACGGCGACCAGCACTACGACCTGCTTTCCGCGCTGCAGAAATCCATTCGCGGCTCGGACGAGAATGCGGCGCTTCACTACGCGGCGCGTCTTATGGAAGCCGGGGACATTATTTCGCTTTCGCGCAGGCTTCTGGTCATCGCAAGCGAGGATATCGGGCTTGCTTATCCGCAGGCTGTGCCTATAGTCAAGGCGTGCGTTGACAGCGCTATGCAGCTTGGCCTGCCGGAAGCGCGCATTCCCCTTGCAGAAGCTGTAATTCTGCTTGCGACTGCGCCGAAGTCCAACAGCGCATATAAGGCCATAGCGGCTGCGTTTGAGGATATCAGCAATGGCGCTGCATATGAATTCCCGCGGCAGCTTCAGAATGTCCACTGCGACGGCGAGGGCGCGGCAGTCAGGGGGCAGCACTATCTGTACCCGCATGATTATCCTAATCATTGGGTGAAGCAGCAGTATCTGCCCGACCCGATAAAGGATCATGTGTATTACGAATACGGCGATAACAAGCTTGAAAACGCTGCAAGAGAGTACTGGAGCCGCATTAAAAAGTAGTCTGTATCACTTTTGCCGTGTTATCTCCGGAATACACCCAGCTGTCGATGTGACCGCTCGTCTTGAAATATTTCAGCTCATTATCGTGGAATGCGTTTTCCGATGTGTTCACGATGATGAGCTTTATTTTCATCTTCTCCGGGATTATAGCCTTTATGTAGACGCTTGCGCAGCTGTTCACCGTGACGTCGGGGCGTAATTCCGCAAGACCCGCGAGGTTTGGCGTGAGCTCCACAAATACGCCGTAGTCCTCTATGGAACGCACGATGCCCGTGACGGTTTCGCCGGCTTCAAACATGGAAGCGTTTTCTTCCCAGGTGCCGAGAAGTTCCTTGTGCGTAAGGCATATCCTGCCGTTATCCAGGGATTTCACCACAGCGAATATGTTCTGCCCGACGTGGAAACGGTCCTGCGGGTGTGTGATGCGCGACACTGATATCATGTCAATAGGGATAAGCGACGGAATTCCGCAGCCGATGTCAACAAAGCAGCCGAACGGTTCAAGGTGCGTTACCCTTGCGGGAATGATATCACCGGGGGTAAGCCGGCTCAGATAGTTTTCCATGCACTTGACCTGCGCGGCACGGCGCGAAAGCACGGCGTAAAGTTCCCCGCGCTCGTCCCTGCGGAAGTCAGTCACGATGAACGACACCGGCTTGTTCACCCGTGAGATGAGCGCGATATCCTTGGTGGTTCCCTCGACGATACCGATCGCGCCCTCTTCCCGCGGGATTATGCCGCGCATGCAGCCAAGGTCAACGATGAGGTCGTGGCGGCTGTTGCAGATCATGCACGGCGCTTCGATTATCCTGCCGGTGGACATGCATTCGCTGAGCGAATAGAATGTCGCGAGGCAGGAGCGGTTTTCAGCGGTTGTGAATAAGTAGCCCTCAGGCAGATACTCTGTCATTTTGTACCTCCAGAATAGTTTTTTCTGTACATAGTATGAGGGCAGATGTTGGATTATGATTTGATTTGAGAAATCGAACAAAAAAAGACCGGGTGGAAAACCACCCGGTCAAGATTTTATAAGGAATTACGCGTCGGGAGCCATAAGGCGTACCATAACAGCCTTTTGTGCATGAAGTCTGTTCTCGGCCTCGTCGAATATCTCATTTGCATGCTGTTCGAATACCTTTGCGGTGATCTCTTCCTCGCGGTGTGCGGGCAGGCAGTGCATTACCATTGCATCGGACTTTGCAGAAGCCATTACAGCGTCGTTGATCTGGTAGCCCTTGAATATCTGCCTGCGCTTCTCGGCTTCGCCCTCCTGACCCATGGAAGCCCATACGTCGGTGTAAAGCACGTCAGCGTCTGCTGCAGCCTGAACAGGGTCGTTCACGATCTGGAACTTTCCGGGGTACTGTTTAGCGAAGTCAATGATAGTCTGGTCGGGGTAGTAGCCCTCGGGGCAGCCCAGGGATACGCTCATGCCGACCTTGAGTGCGCCTACAGTCAGGGAGTTTGCCATGTTGTTGCCGTCGCCGATGTAGCAGAACTTCAGTCCGTCGAGCTTGTTCTTGTACTCGCGTACGGTCTGGAGATCAGCGAGAACCTGGCAGGGGTGGCAGTAGTCAGTCAGACCGTTGATTATCGGAATGGAACCGTATTCAGCAAGATCCTCGACTTCCTTCTGCTCAAATGTACGTATCATGATGCCGCTGAGGTAGCGGGACAGAACGCGTGCGGTATCCTGAACCGGCTCGCCGCGTCCTATCTGGAGATCGCGGGAGGAGAGGAACAGCGCCTGACCGCCAAGCTGATACATACCGGTTTCAAAGGAAACACGTGTTCTTGTGGAGGACTTCTGGAATATCATACCCAGCGTCTGACCCTTGAGCAGCGGGTGCGGAATGCCGTGCTTCTGCTCGTACTTGAGCTGGTCTGCGAGGTTAAGAATGTCGATGATCTCTTCAGTGCTGAGATCCATCAGCTTTAATAAATGCTTCATAGTTTTATCCTTTCAAAAGATGTTTTTAAGAATTGAGAATTCCGAGCAGGATATCAAGCCCCTTGTCTATCTCCTCGTAAGTTATTGTGAGCGGAGGGAGCAGACGAACCTTTGTCTTTGCGGTGAGCAGGAGCAGTCCCTTATCGAGCGCTGCCTTGCAGACGTCGCCTGCTTTCTTGGTTTTCAGCTCAATGCCTATCATCATGCCGATGCCGGAAACGGAAGCGACTTCCGGTGAGGTCATGAGTTTCTTGCGGAAATAGTCGCCTTTCTTAGCGACTTCGTCCAGGAAGCCGGGCTTGTTCACGGTGTTCAGCACTGCAAGACCGCCTGCGCAGGAAATCGGATTTCCACCGAATGTGGAACCGTGGGTCCCAGGGGTGAGGACTTTCGCGCACTTCTCGCCGGAAAGGCACACGCCTATCGGTATGCCGCCTGCAAGTCCCTTTGCGAGAGTGGTGAGATCGGCTTTCTTGCCGAAATTGTCGCCTGCAAGGAACTTACCAGTTCTGCCGACGCCGGTCTGAACCTCGTCCGCAATGGTGAGAACGTCCTTTTCTGCGCAGAGTCTGAAAATCTCGTCAACGAAATCCTGCTGGAGAGCCATAACGCCGCCCTCGCCCTGGATGTACTCGAACATTACAGCGCATACGGTGTCGTCAAGCTTAGCGCGGAGATCCTCGATGTTGTTTGCTTCAACATTGATGAAACCTTCAACGAACGGGAAGAAATAATTGTGGAAAACTTCCTGCCCGGTCGCGGACAGAGTGCAGAGCGTCCTGCCGTGGAAGCTGTTCACCAGAGTAATGATGTTGTGGCGCCCCTTGCCGTACTTATCGAAGCTGTACTTACGCGCGATTTTGATGGCGCATTCGTTTGCTTCCGCGCCGGAGTTACCGAAGAACATATCGGTGTAGCCTGCGGTTTCGCAGAGAGCCTTTGCGAAGTCAGCCTGAACCTTTGTATAGTAGTAATTGGACGTATGCTGTATCTTGTGCGCCTGGTCGCATACTGCCTTTACCCAGTCCTCGTTGCAGTAGCCGAGGGAATTGGTGCCGATGCCACTGCCGAAATCTATGTATTCCTTGCCGTTTTCATCGACTGCCTGACGTCCCTCGCCCTTGTCGAGAACCAGGTTGTATCTGCCGTAGGAGGGCATTACGTATTTATTGAACTGTTCAATCGTGCTCATTTAAAATCACCTCTTACGGAATGATCATCGTACCTGCGCCGATATCGGTCAGCAGTTCGATAAGGATAGAATGCGGAATACGTCCGTCGATGATGTTGGTCTTTTTAACTCCGCGGCGCACTGCTTCAACGCAGCAGTCGATTTTCGGTATCATGCCGCCAGAAATTATACCCTGGTTCTTAAGATAGGGAACTTCGCTGACGCCAACGACCCTGATAAGGGTATTGTCGTCGTCCTTGTCCTCGAGAAGTCCCTTGATATCTGTCAGCAGAATGAGGTTAGCAGCGCCCATCTCAGCTGCAATGCGTGCAGCTGCGGTATCTGCGTTAATGTTGTATACCTCGCCGTTTTCTCCGGACGCCACAGTGGAAACCACCGGAATATAACCGTTGTTGAGAGCGGTGTTGATAACGTCCGGGTGAATTTCCGTGATATCGCCGACGTAACCGAGATCGGGGTTGAGCTGCTTTGCCTTGATGAGGTTTCCGTCAAGACCGCAGAGCCCCATTGCCTTGCCGCCTGCGCGCTCCAGCAGCTGTACAAGATCCTTGTTGACCTTGCCGGCAAGCACCATCTGAACGATGTCGATGGTTTCCTCGTCGGTGTAGCGCAGACCGTTGACGAACTCGCTTGCCTTGTTGATCTTCTTGAGCATGGCGTTGATCTCAGGACCGCCGCCGTGCACCAGGACAACCTTTATTCCCACCAGCGACAGCAGCACGATATCCTGCATGACTGCCTGCTTGAGTGTTTCGTTGGTCATGGCGTTACCGCCATATTTAACGACGACTACCTTGTCGTTGTATTCCTGTAAGTAGGGGAGCGCCTCAACAAGCGCGTTCGCCCGTATGTCGTAGTCTATCTGCATTTCCTTTGCTCCTTTTTTATGTGCGGTATTCCGCGTTTATCTTTACATATTCAAACGTAAGGTCGCAGCCCCATGCAATGGCTTCTCCCTCGCCGCAGTGCAGGTCAACGAGCACCTTGATTTCTTCCTCTGAGAGTATCTTCTTTGCATCTTCCTCAGAGAAGCTGATGCCCGCGCCGTTGGTGCATACCGTTATCTTGCCCTTTTCGCTCGCGAGTTCCACAGAAACCTTGGAGATGTCGAAATCAGCCTTTGCGTAACCGATAGCGCAGAGAATTCTGCCCCAGTTTGCGTCGGCAGCGAACATCGCAGCCTTTACCAGGCTGGAAGAAATAACGGACTTGGCAACGACCTTTGCGGTGTTCTCGTCCGGTGCTCCCTTAACGATGCATTCAAGCAGTTTTGTGGCGCCCTCGCCGTCGCGCGCGGTCTCGCGTGCGAGGTTCATCATAACGGCGTACAGCGCGTTTTCGAACTTCTCGTAGTTCTTGTCCTCAGCGGTGATTTCGGGGTTCTTTGCAAGACCGCTGCTCATGAGTATCAGCGTGTCGTTTGTGGAGGTGTCTCCGTCAACGCTCACCATGCTGTAGGTCAGCTGGTTCACCTTGCGCAGCGCCTTTTCCAGCAGTTCGTGGCAGATAGCAACGTCAGTTGTGATGAAGCCCAGCATTGTAGCCATGTTGGGCGCGATCATTCCGCTGCCCTTGGAGATACCGCCGACATGGCACTTCCTGCCTTCGATCTCGAATTCCACTGCAAGTTCTTTCTTGCGGGTATCGGTGGTCATGATAGCTTCGCATGCGTCACCGCTCTTCTTGGGGGAAAGCTCCTTTGCGAGGGTGGGAATGCGCGCCTTTATCGGCTTGATGGAAAGCGGCTGACCGATAACGCCGGTAGAGCCTACAAGCACATCGTTCGCGTTGATATCCAGGGCTTCTGCGGTGAGTTCGCACATCTGCTCTGCGATCTCAATGCCGTTTTCGTTGCACGTATTCGCGTTGCCGGAGTTAACGATGACTGCCTGCGCGTAACCGTCCTCAAGGTGCTTTTTTGTTACGTATATCGGCGCGCCCTTTACCTTGTTGGTAGTATAGAGCGCGGCTGCCTTGCAGCGCTCAGCGCAATAGATCATCGCAAGGTCGCGCTTGGTGGTGTTGCCAGCCTTTATTCCTGCGATAACGCCTGCGGCAGTGAAGCCCTCGGCAGCGCAAACGCCGCCGTCTACGAATTCGTATCCTTCAAATTTAACCATTTTATTTCACCTCAGAGAAGCCCGGTGGTCTCGTCAATGCCCATCATGATGTTTAGGCACTGTACTGCCGCGCCGCTTGCTCCCTTTCCTAAGTTATCAAGTCTTGAGCAGAGGATAAGTCTGTCGTCGTTTCCGTTTACGAAAAGCTGCATCATATTGGTGCCGCTGAGGTCGTTTGCGCTGATGAAGCCGTCCTGCGGGTCGCCCTCGGGCATAACCTTTACGAAGTTCGCACCTGCGTAGTATTCAGCGAGCGCCTTGCGGATATCGTCCGTGTTGTACTTCTTTGTGAGGAGCCTTGTGTGCAGCGGCAGCGAAACCACCATTCCGCTGAAATAGTCGCAGACCAGCGGGTTGAACGCGGGCGCGTAGTCAAGACCGCATATCTTCTGCATTTCGGGGAGGTGCTTGTGCTGCTGCGTCAGCGCGTACTGACGCGGGCTGTCGAAACCAGCGGGACGGTCGTCGCTCTCATAGACCGCGATTGCCTTCTTGCCCGCGCCGCTGTAGCCCGAAACAGCGTGAACGCTGACGGGGTAGTCTTTCGGGAGGATTCCCAGCTTGACCAGCGGATAAACCATGGAAACAAATCCGCTCGCATAGCAGCCGGGGACTGCAGTCCTTGCGGAATTTGCTATCTTCTCGCGGAAATCAGCGCCAAGCTCCGGGAAGCCGTATGCCCAGTCGGGATTTGTTCTGTGCGCGGTGGAAGCGTCTATGATGCGGGTGCTGCTTCCCTCGGCGAGCGCGACTGCTTCCTTAGCGGCGGCGTCCGGCAGGCAGAGAAACGTGAAATCCGCGCTGTGAATGAGCTTCCTGCGCTCCTCGGGGTCCTTGCGCTTGTCCTCGTCGATGCGAAGTAATTCTATGTCGTTCCGGTTCTTGAAGCGCTCCAGTATCTTTAATCCGGTGGTGCCCTCCTGACCGTCGATGTAAACCTTAACCATTGCAAAGTTCCTCCAGTTTCTTTCTGGTGAGTTCTATCTGCGTCTTTACGCTTTCGGGCGCGGGTCCACCGAAGGATTTGCGCTCCTTTACGCAGGTGTCAAGGCTGATAGCCTCATAAACGTCCTCGGTGAACAGCTCGCTCTGCTTCTGATAATCGGCGAGCGGGAGTTCCTCAAGGGTGGTGCCGAGTTCGATACAATGTGCGACCAGACCGCCTGTTATCTTGTATGCGGTGCGGAACGGCATTCCCTTTTTAACAAGGTAGTCTGCGCAGTCCGTTGCGTTGATGAAGCCCTTTGCGGCTGCACGGCGCATGTTGTCCTTGTAGAGCGTCATTGTTTCGAGCATGGGGATAAATGTTGTAAGGCACAGTTTGAGATTGTCAACTGCGTCGAAAATGGCTTCCTTGTCCTCCTGCATGTCCTTGTTGTATGCAAGGGGAAGTCCCTTCATCATTGCAAGGAGAGTCATGTTGTCGCCGATAACGCGGGCTGTCTTTCCGCGGATAAGTTCGGTGACGTCGGGGTTCTTTTTCTGCGGCATGATGCTTGAACCGGTGGAAAAACGGTCGGAAAGTTCAATGAACTTGAACTCCCAGCTGCACCACATGATTATTTCCTCAGAGAAGCGGGAAAGATGCATCATGCAGATGGATATCGCGCTCGCGAGTTCAATGCAGAAATCACGGTCGGAAACGCCGTCAAGTGAATTCACCATCGGCGCGGACATTCCGAGGAGTTCTGCGGTGCGGTCGCGGTTTATGTGGTAGGTAGTTCCGGCAAGCGCGCAGCTGCCGAGAGGGGAAACATTCATGCGGCGCAGGGTGTCGTCAAATCTCTCGATATCGCGGAGAAGCATCTGAGCGTACGCCATCATGTGATGACCGAATGTGATGGGCTGGGCGCGCTGGAGATGCGTATAACCCGGCATGATGGTTTCGGTGTTTTCGTCTGCGATATTGCAGAGGACCTTTACCAGCGAAACTACCAGTCCGCGGAGTTCCTTTATTGCGTCGCGCAGGTACAGCCTGATATCAAGAGCCACCTGGTCGTTCCTGGAACGGGAAGTGTGCAGGCGCTTGCCTACGTCGCCAAGGCGCTTCGTGAGTTCCGCTTCGATGAACATGTGGATATCTTCTGCAGTCATGTCGAACTGCAGCTTGCCGCTTTCGATATCTGCGAGGATCTCTTTCAGACCACCGATAAGCTCCAGGCTGTCGCTCATGCTGATTATGCCCTGTTCGCCGAGCATTGTGGCATGCGCGATGCTGCCCTGGATATCCTGTTTGTACATTCTTCCGTCAAACGCGATAGATGAATTGAACGCGTTCACTCTGCTGTCTACACCCTGGGAGGAACGTCCTGCCCACATCATTTCTGCCATAAAACTACCTCTTTTTTCTATTTGTGATCCTTGTAAAATAAAAGATCAAAGAGCGGAAAGTCGAGCTTCCCGCTCCTGATCTTATTCCAGATATATTACTTCTTGTTTCTTTCAGCGTCGAGGAGTGCCTTTACGTGGATAGGCAGACCGAACAGGTTGATGAAGCCTGCGGCATCCTTCTGGTCGTAAACGTCGTCCTCGTCGAAGGAAGCGAAGTCCTTGCTGTAAAGTGTGAACGGAGAGGTTACGCCAGCGTTGATGATGTTGCCCTTATAGAGCTTCAGCTTAACGTCGCCGGTGCAGGTCTCCTGGGTCTTGTCAACGAAAGCGTCCATAGCCTCGCGCAGGGGAGTGTACCACTGACCGTTGTACACGATGTCTGCGTACTTCTGAGCCAGACCAGCCTTGTAGTGCTGGGTCTCCTTATCGAGGCAGATTGTCTCCAGAACCTCGTGTGCGTGGTAGAGGATAGTTCCGCCAGGAGTTTCGTATACGCCTCTGGACTTCATACCTACCAGACGGTTCTCAACAACATCGTACAGACCGATGCCGTTTTCGCCGCCGAGCTTGTTAAGAGCCTTGATGAGCTTTACGCCGTCCATCTTCTCGCCGTTGAGCGCGGTAGGAATACCCTTTTCGAAGTGGATAGTAACATATGTAGCCTTGTCGGGAGCCTGCTCGGGAGATACGCCGAGTTCCAGGAAGCCGGGCTTGTTGTACTGCGGCTCGTTAGCCGGATCCTCAAGGTCAAGACCCTCGTGGGACAGGTGCCACAGGTTCATATCCTTGGAGTAGTTGGTCTCACGTGTGATCTTTATCGGAACGTTGTGAGCCTCTGCATATTCGATCTCCTGCTCACGGGACTTGATGTTCCAGATTCTCCAGGGAGCGATGATCTGCATCTCAGGTGCGAGTGCCTTGATAGTCAGCTCGAAACGTACCTGGTCGTTGCCCTTACCGGTGCAGCCGTGGCAGATAGCGTCAGCGCCTTCCTTGCGTGCGATCTCAACGATGCGCTTTGCGATAGGAGGACGTGCGAAGGAAGTGCCGAGCAGGTAGCCCTCGTACTTAGCGCCAGCCTTCAGAGTCGGGAAGATGAAGTCGTTTACGAATTCATCCTGGATATCCTCGATGTAAAGCTTGGAAGCGCCGGTCTTCTTTGCTCTCTCTTCGAGACCTACGATCTCGGAATCCTGACCAACGTTGCCTGCAACGCAGATAACTTCGCAGCCGGGATAATTCTCGTGCAGCCAGGGAATGATGATAGATGTGTCCAGACCGCCGGAATATGCCAGAACGATCTTCTTGATTTCTTTAGCCATGATTTTTTATCTCCTTTTCATGGGTGATTTATTTTTTACAATCTTTATTATACTCTTTTTCTGTCTTTTGTCAAGTAGTAAAATACCAACAGGTGAATAATATGCATATTTTTCAAAACTTTTTGAATATTTTGACGCTGGTGTATATAATAAATACGAATTAAAGCGGAATTCTGGCTGTAATGCGTGAATTTACGCTGAATAATATGCAGTGGCGTGAATATTAATATATTGAAAATACCTCTTGACAAAACCTGCGTTCATGTTTATAATATTATTATGAACATGTTACGGATAAGCCTGGCATGAAATATGGAGGTATACACCATGAAAATGAATGAAAAGATCGAGATAATGCTCAGCAGAAAGCGTATCCGCAAGACCGACTTTGCGCACAGCGTCGGCGTGACTTACCGTGCTTTTGCAAACTATATGAACGGCACCCGCAAGCCGCGCGCCGATACACTTAACAAAATTGCGGAGCAGCTCCAGCTTACGCCGGAATTCCTCAAAGACGATAAGCAGGAACTTGAACTGACCATCGAGGAGCGCTTTATTAAAAAGGTATGCGCGAGCGACGCGGACAAGGCGCAGGCGGCGCAGTTCCTGGCGCAGTCCCGGGGGCTTTTTGCGGGCAACGCGCTGAACGAGGACGACAAGGAAGCGCTTTTCCGCTGCCTGTGGGATATCTATGAGGATTCCCGCAGGAACCACGGCAAATCGGACAAGTGACGATACATGAACAGGATAAAGCAGAAAGCGGACCAGCTGCGAAAAAAGTACGGCGGCAGGGATATTTTTGAGACCGCTGCCAACTCCGGCGCCAACGTGTGGTTCCGGGAACTGGGTTCGCTGAAAGGTTTTTACCTGTGCGAGAACGGCAGCAGGTACATTATTGTGAACCAGTCATTGGACGATATCGTTGCAAGGACGGTCTGCGCTCACGAGTTCGGACACGATATGCTTCACCGTGAGCTTTCTGCCGGTGGTATACGGGAGAACAGCCTGTTCCTTGCCAACAACAAGACCGAGCGCGAGGCAAATCTTTTCGCGGCCGAGATACTGATAACCGACCGTGAGGCGCTTTCCGTGCTGGAATACGCTGTGGATATCAATCAGGCTGCGTATGAACTTGGCGTAATGCCCGAGATAGTTGAATACAAGCTGGAACTGCTGAACTCCGCGGGTTACAGCTTCAATGTGAGCGGCGCTGCCAGCGATTTTCTTAAGTAAAGGAATGATACGGATTGGATATACTTGAAACTTTAAAGGAACTTACAGACGCAACTGGCGTTTCCGGGCTGGAAAGGAATGCGGCTGAGATCGCGCTTTCAGGGCTTAAAAAGTACGCTCCAGACGCCCATATCGACCATTCCGGCAATGTTGTCGGCGTGATCAGGTGCGGCGTTCCCGGGGCGAAAACGCTCATGCTGGACGCGCACATCGACCAGATAGGGTTTATAGTCACCTGTATAAACGGCGACGGTTCGCTGAAAATCGGCAGCTGCGGTGGTCCTGACATGAAGATAATGCTTGCGCAGAGCGTGACAGTACACGGCAACGAGGAAATCCGGGGCGTGATATCCACGCTCCCTCCGCACGTATCCAGCGACCATACCAAAGTGGCTGAGGTCGGGGAACTCTCAGTGGATATCGGAATGTCAAAGGAACAGGCTGAAAAAGCCGTACTCCCAGGCGACCGCGTGACTGTGAATTCCGCATTCCGCACGCTTTCCGACGGGACTGTTTCAGCGCCCTCCATTGACGACAGGAGCGGCGTATGCGCTATTTTAGCAGCGCTGAAAATGATGGACATGTCCAGGCTCAAATACGATATCGCGGTGTGCTTTTCCGCGCAGGAAGAAACCGGAGAGCGCGGCGTAAAGCCGGCTGCATTCAGCATTCAGCCGGACGAAGCGCTTGTTGTCGATGTTTCGTTCGGCAGGACCCCGGACAGCAATGAATACGACACGGCGCTGCTTGGCAGCGGCGTTATGATAGGCGTTTCGGCAGCGCTTGACCGTGGCATGACGAACGTCCTCAGAGAAACTGCGGAGCGCTGCGGCATTCCCTGTACAATAGAAGTTATGCCGTCTTCCACCGGTACGAATGCCGACAGCATCGCAGTAAGCGGAAAGGGCGTGAAGTGCTGCACGCTTTCAATACCGATAAGGTACATGCACACGCCCGTTGAAACGGTGAAACTCTGCGATATCGAGAGCACCGCGAGACTTATCGCTGCATATGCCGGAGGTGACACAAATGACTGACAGACTGCTTGAAATATGCGCGCTCGACGGAACTTCCGGAGATGAAAGCGCAGTCCGCGAATACATCATGTCGCATATAGCGGCAGATGAAATGACTGTTGACCCGCTCGGAAACCTGCTTGTGTTCAAGAAGGGCAGAAAGACGCCTAAGAACCGCATTATGATCGCTGCGCACATGGACGAAGTCGGCTTTATGGTGACTGACGTTACCGATGACGGATTTCTACGGTTTGGCGCTGTCGGCGGCATCGACCCGAGAGTTGTGCTTGGCAGGGCGCTGCGTTTCAAAAACGGGACCCTCGGAGTTGTGGGCACAAAGGCAGTTCACCAGCAGAGCGCTGATGAACGCAAGAAAGCGCCCGATTTCTCCGACATGCTGATAGATATCGGCGCTTCTACGCGTGAAGAAGCTGAAAAGCGCGTGAAGCGCGGCGACTGCGCAGTTTTCGACAGCGACGCATTCCGCTTCGGAGATGGGTTCGTCAAGAGCAAGGCAATCGACGACCGCGCCGGCTGCCTGATAATGATGGATATGATAAACGGCGACCCTGAATACGACGCATGGTATGCATTCACGGTGCAGGAGGAAATAGGCACCCGCGGCGCAAAGGCTGCTGCTTTCACGATAGAGCCTGACATCGCGATAGTTCTTGAAACCACGACAGCGTGCGATATTTTCGGTTCTTCCGGGGATAAGCGGGTGTGCGAGCTTGGAAAGGGCTGCGTTGTGTCGTTCATGGACCGCGCAACAATATACGACCGCGAACTTTATCAGCTGGCACGTAACACCGCTGATGAACTTGGTATCGCGAACCAGACCAAAACGCTCATCGCGGGAGGAAACGACAGCGGCGCTATCCACGTCAGCCGCGGTGGAGTGCGCACCTGCGCGCTTTCTGTGCCTACAAGATATCTGCATTCACCGGCGTGCGTTGCAAAGGAGAGCGACATTGAAGCGACTGCGAAGCTTGCAGCTGCTGCCCTTGCCGCATTCGTAGAGCTTTGATAGAGCGCATTCATTCTCCGGAGCAGCTTGAGCTGCTGCCGCAAAGCGGGACGGAGGCGCAGAAGATACGCGCGTTGTTCAATGCTTACGGCTGCGGGTATGATTTCTGCCGCTTTTTCCGGCACGGGGGGACTTACCTTGCGGCGCTGGACGGTTCATTCGTCATAGCGGAGCAGCCCGGCGCTGACGCTGAGGAAATTGCTGAATTCCTGCGGATGCATGGGTTCACCGACCTGTTCTGCTCTGAAAAAATGGGCGAACTGCTCAGACCGCTGCTCCCTGCGGAATTCACGCAGGTACAGCTGATGGTCTACGACGGCGCGAAGCAGAGTGAATTACCGCAGGAGTGCTCCCCGTCGGAAGCCTGGAGCATCATCGGCAGCAGGTTCGATATTCCCTTTGAGCCGTGGTATCTGGACATGTCGCACAGGGTGAGGCACGGAGTTGCACGGTGCTTTTCCGATGGCAGGGCGGCGCTGGTTGTTCAGCATGACATCAACGGTGAAGCGCTGATATCGCAGGTCAGCGTCCTGCGGGAATTCGAACGGCAGGGCATTGCAGGCGCGCTGGTGCGGCAGGTGAGCGCAGCGCTCCCGGGTGAGGTGCAGATAGTCTGCGAGGAACCATTATGCGGGTTTTACGAGAAATGCGGCTATTTTCGCAAGTCCAAAAAGTATGTCGCGGCAGCGCGCTAGTTTTGGCAGAATGCATATAGAATTACCTCCGTTTTTGTGTTATAATACCAATGTATTATGCAAAAAAGGAGGTTTTTTATGAGCACAGCAAGTGATTTTACCGAGGGACGGATATTCCCAAAACTGATAAAATTCATGCTGCCGATACTTGGCGCACTGGTACTTCAGGCAATGTACGGCGCAGTGGATATCCTGGTCGTTGGTCAGTTCGGAACTAACGAGGGCATTTCGGCAGTTTCCACAGGAAGCAACCTTGTTAACATGGTGACGTTCACGGCGGCGGGCTTTACAATGGGCGTGACGATACTCATGGGAAGGTATCTTGGCGAGAAGAAGCCGGAGCGCCTGGGCAAAGTTATCGGAGGCGCAATATGCTTTTTTGTCGTACTTAGCCTTTTTATAACCGCAGTCATGCTGATTTTCGCGCGGCAGTTGGCGCAGCTCATGCAGGCGCCCGTGGAAGCGCTTGACTCCACCGTGACGTATGTCATGATATGCGGTGGCGGAATTCTGTTCATCATGGCGTACAACTTCATCAGCAGTGTTTTCAGGGGACTTGGCAATTCCAAACTTCCGCTGATATTCGTTGGCATCGCGTGCGTGGTGAATATTATCGGCGACTTGCTTTTTGTGGCAGTGTTCAAGATGAATGTAGCCGGCGCGGCGCTTGCTACGGTGCTTGCGCAGGCAGTCAGCGTGGCTCTTTCGATCGTCATAATAAGAAAGCAGAAGCTGCCGTTTACGCTGAAAAAGGAAGATATCCGCTTTAACGAGGAAGTTCCGAGGATAATCAGGGTAGGCGCCCCTATCGCTGTTCAGGAACTTCTTACGCAGCTTTCGTTCCTGGCGCTGTGCGCGTTCATCAACAAGCTGGGTATCGCGCAGTCCTCTGGATATGGCGTTGCGTGCAAGCTGGTGGCGTTCATAATGCTGGTCCCGTCGTCGCTGATGCAGTCGCTGGCAAGCTTTGTCGCGCAGAATTTCGGCGCCGGCAAGGAAAAACGCGCATGCCGCACAATGCTCTGCGGAATGGCGATAGGCTGTTCCGTCGGCGTTGTCATTTCTCTTGCGACTGTGTTTGCGGGGAATTACATGTCCATGATATTTACCCCGGAGCCTGCTTACATAGAGCAGTCCGCGGCGTATCTGCTGGGATTTTCGCTGGAGCCGATAGTCACCAGTGTGCTTTTCAGCTTCATCGGTTATTTCAACGGGCACAGCCAGACGCTTTTCGTTATGATACAGGGACTTTCACAGACATTTCTTGTACGTCTGCCGATGTCATATTACATGAGTATACAGCCGGACGCCAGCCTTACGATGATAGGGCTTGCGGCGCCGTCTGCGACTATATTCGGCATAATACTGAACCTTGTATATTTCATCTGGTACACCAAGAAGCTGCGCCGCACGCAGCCGGAACTGGAGCATTGATATGGAAAACGGAAACACAAACTGGAGCCAGTCGGTAACGGCTGTTGTGATAAAGGACGGAAAGGTGCTTCTTGCCCGGCACACCTACGGCGCGGGCAGGGGAATGCTGATAGTCCCGGGTGGGTACCTTAATCACGGTGAGATGCCCCGTGAAGCGCTTGTGCGTGAATACCTTGAAGAGACCGGGGTGCTTATAGAACCGAAAGAACTCATCGGAATGCGGTTCAACACCAAAGACTGGTACGCGGCTTTCCGCGCGGAGTATGTTTCCGGGGAGGCGCATTCTGACCATGACGAGAACAGCGAGGCAATTTGGCTTGACGTGAACGAAGCGCTTGCCCGCGAAGATGTGCCGGACCTCACCAAGAAGCTTATTCAGTGCGCTATGGGGAACGGTTTTGTTGAGATACCGTATTCGGGCAAAAATCCACCGCATGAACTATTTGGAGCATAAAAACTGCAGCCATTCGTAAGAGTGGCTGTTTCTTATAATCTGCATCTATAACCGCGCTTATTGATATAAAACCGGTTGACATGCAAGCGGTAATTGTAGTATAATACTATCATACAGAAAAACGAAATGAGGTTTGCTGTCATGACGCTCCAACAGATGAAATACGTCCTTGCAATAGCCGAAGAAGGCTCTATGAACAAGGCTGCGGAACAGCTTTTTATTTCCCAGCCGTCGCTCACCAGTTCCATGCGGGAACTCGAAAAGGAGATAGGCATTCAGGTGTTTGCACGCAGCAGCCGCGGCGTTACCGTCACCCCCGAGGGCGCTGATTTTCTGATGTATGTGCGGCAGGTCTATCAGCAGTACGAGCTGCTGACGCAGAAATACGGGACAGGCGGCAGCGCAAAGCGGAGGTTCGGCATTTCAACGCAGCATTATTCTTTTGCGGTAAAGGCGTTCGTTGAGATGGTGAAGAACTTCGGTACGCTGAATTTCGAGTTCGCTATAAGGGAAACACGCACCATGGACGTACTTAGGGACGTTGGTGGATTTCGCAGCGAGGTGGGCATAATATATCAGTGCGACTACAACAGCAAGGTGATAGGGAAAATGCTGCACGACCTGGAACTTGAATTCGTTCCGCTTATCGACTGCCGCGCTTACGTTTACCTCTGGAAGAACCACCCGCTTGCAGGCGAGAAGTCCATAGGGCTGGAGCAGCTTGCGGATTACCCCTGCCTTGTGTTTGAGCAGGGAGAGGGCGCGACCGGCTTCCTGGCGGAAGAGATACTCACCGACAACGACTACCCTAGGATAATCAGGAGCACCGACCGCGCTACCCAGCTTAATCTTATGGTGGGTCTGAACGGCTACACGCTCTGTTCAGGAATAATCTGCGAGGAACTTAACGGCAGTGAATACCGCGCAGTGCCGTTCCGCGAGGACGAGCACAACCGCAACACCATCATGCAGATAGGTTATGTCGTCAAGAAGCACAGCATTCTGAGCGACATTGCCGACGTATATATAACCGAGGTGCGGCGTTACCTCAGCGCCTGTGGTGAACTCAGGGAGGATATCAGATGAAACACATCTTCGAATACAGCGAGGTGCTGGAATTAAAGGCGGCATGCGCCGGGCATTACCCGGATCATGTGCATTTTCACGACGGCTGTGGTGGGCAGTACTTCAACCTTGATGAGAAAAACGACGGATTGCGGCAGTTCATCTGCGATTATTTTGAAAAGCGCGGCATGACGGCGTTCTTCTTTGACGATGAAATGACTTTTACGGTATCCGGCAGCTGAAATTTCTTTTGCATGGTTATTCATTTTTCCATGGTTCTGCCGATATTATATAAAACGCTTTTTTGCCGTTTTACTATTGACTTATAGAAGAAAATGGGATATAATTATAATATATACTTGATACATTCGGAGGTATAGGTATGAAGATCAGAAAAAAGATCGCGGCTGTAGTCACTGCTGCTGCGTTGATGTTCTCGCTGACTGACCCGTCTGCACTCGGCGGCATGCTAAATGCAGCCAGCACTGCGTTTGCCGCGACAGATATAACACAGATCGTGCTCAGACCGGATAAACAGCTCAAAAGTCCGGTTGCTGCCACCAATCTCTGGCTTTCAGGCGCTGTAGGCGTAACTGACGAGTTCCAGGTGGATCTCAGCCAGACCGTGGTAGAATGGTATAATGCGGATACCAATCAGCAGGTCACTTCCGGTGAGGCTGACTATGACACTACATATTATGTAAAGATTAAGTTCATCCCGGGGAAGGGATATGTCGCTGCCAGCAGCGTTACTTTCAAGTATTACACCGAGGCGACCGGTTCCAGCGTTCAGACGGCTGCAGCGACATTCGAGGGCGATTACATCGTTCTTACCGTAAAGCTGCCCAAAACCGGGCTTCCGGAGGCTGAGCAGGCTGTGTTCCCGGCTTCCGCTATTTCAGACGGAACCTCAAACCGCGTTGCAATCGACCTGCCGGTATATCAGAACAAGAATTCCGTTATTGCGGCGCTGCCGAAATTTGCGACTATTCTCACCGGTACGGCTGCCCACCGCGGAAAAAGCATTGAAAACGTACCGATAACCTGGGTCAACTCAGCAGGAAATTTCACGTACGAAGATCCTAAAAAGACCTTTAACGAAAACGACATAAACGGTCATGATTTCACCGTAGTTGGTACTGTTAAGGCTGAGAACTATGGCAGCTCTGTCACAAATACCAATGCGGTGTTCAATGTTTACTGCAAGGTGACTATAGGCGCGGCCGACCAGCTTGAAGCCCCTGAGCCGAGAGACGATACCCCCGCAGGAAGCTATGATCACAACCTGATGGTATATTTCACTGCGCCTGAGGGCGACATTTATTATACCGTCAGCGAAAGCAGGACCGGACCTGACCCGATAGGCGGAAACGCAAGCCAGAAGTACCTTAACGGCGTACCGCTTTCTGTTGACGAGGGTGACACCAGGACGTTCTATATCAAGGTGCTGGCTTATTCAGCAAAAAAACGTACCAGCACGATCGCGGTCTATGAATATACCATTACCGTTGAGCCTACGTCGCTTACCAATATTCCCGAGGTTTATCTTGAAGTAACGCCTCCTGTCGGCGGCGGGATGCTGGATACTATTGCTAAGTACAAGGGCGGCACTCCGCCAAAGGGAGTTGCCATCACTTCCGCAGTCGCGTGGCTGGGAAATGTGGTCAACGGCAGGGCAGATTACAATGCTGCATATTCCGTCAGCATTCAGATAACGCCGAAGAGCATGTATGCCTTCAATAAGACTACAGCGTATGTCAATGATATCCTCGCAAAGTGCACTACGAATGAGTCAGGAACGCTTACGGTAACGTATACATTCCCCGGCAGAACTGATAAGCTGCCGCTTTACCGCATAATTCCCCCTGCGGATACAGTGGTTGTTGAGAACGGCACGGACATTCAGAATATCGGCGACCAGCTTCCGAAAATGGTCGAGGTAGAGGCTCCCAAGGGCGCCGTGCTCGCAAATCAGTACCCCGTCAAGTGGGATCTGAACACGTCTGATCCGCTTTACGACCCCAAGCTCGCAAAGAGCCAGGAGTTCACGATAACGGGTAAGGTTACGCTTCCGGATTTCATCACATATAACGAGGGAGAGAACGAAGTCAAGGTGAATGTGTTCGTCGGAACTGCAGGTTCGCTCGCATGGCCGACTGCGTCTCCGTCTGACTCCACCCAGGGACACATGTTCTATGACGCCGTTGAGGTGAAGCTTTCCGCTTCCGAGGGCGCAACGATATATTACACAATAGGAGAAAACAAGCAGGCTGATGTGCCGACTGTAACAGGAGGAAAGGCGTACAACGCTCCTATAATCCTGATGGGTGAACCCGGCGAGATAACGACGTACTACATCAAGGCGATAGCTGTTGCCCCGGGTAAAAATGACAGCCCGGTGAATTCCTTTGTGTACACGATAACGCTTCCCAAGCGTTCCGTTGACGCACCGACGGCGAATTACAAATCCGGCGAGTATCAGCAGGCGCTTGACATTGCGCTGAATTCCACTACAGTCGGCGCTGAGATACGCTACACTCTTGACCCCACGGCAAAGCTTGCCGAGTTCAAGAAGTACGACGGCGTATTCAGGCTTTCCGGAGAAGCGAACACTACCAAGATATACAACCTGAGGTTCTATGCGCTTGACCCCACCGGAAAGATGATACAGTCCGCTATCATCACACGCAATTATACTATCACTATTCCCAAGAACAAGGCGCTTGCGCCTTACCCCGACAAGACTGCGGGAATAACCTACGACAAGGCAATATCCGTTACGCTGAAAACCGATACGTCCGGCGCAACGATATACTACACCCTTGACGGAAGCGACCCCAAGGAAGCGGGCAGGGGAATACTGTATAAATCACCGATAACTCTTGCGAAGAAAGTTAATACCGTAACCACTTACACAATTAAGACTTACGCCAAGTCCTCTGACCTTAACATGGACGACAGCGCAACTGTTACATACACCTACTACATTGGTGAGTACTATGGCGTGAAGTCGATCGAGATAACTAAGGTCCCCACCAAGACTTCATATTACCTGGGTGAACGGCTGAATGTTTCCGGCGGTAAGATCAAGGTAACTTATGATGACGGCAAGACTGAGACCATCGATATGGACGAGGACATGATCGACGATTTCGATAATTGGGCGATAGGTCAGCAGACGCTTGTAGTATACTACAAGGGCTGCACTGACAGCTATAATGTCGTTGTAAGAAGACGCCCGACGGCTTCTTCCGATGACCCCGTTGATCCTCCGAAGGTCGATCCGAAAGACGATCCCAAAGACGATCCGACAAATGACGATCCTGATCAGCCGGCGTCAGACCCTGTGGTTCCCAACACGACAATAAAGGGGTGGACGGCTATTAAGAAGAGAATTGCTTCTGCGGGAAAGAGTTCCCGCGTAAAAATCAAGCTCAATGGCACTACTTCCGTGCCTGCCGATATCATCAATTCTGCGATAAAGAGAAAGCTGACGCTGGAATTCATCGTGAACGACAGCATCAGCTGGGTTATCGATACCGGCAGCCTGAAAAAGACAGTCGCAAGCTTCAGCGCAGGCGTAAAGATCAAGGACGTGTATATTCCTTCAGTGCTGGTAGACAATGCCGGAGGCAGCGAGGTAATGCGTATACACACCTACGGCGCAAACAAGATAGGCGCAGTGCTGTATGTGAATACCGGCAGCAAGACAAAGAACCGCTTCGCAAATCTGTTCTGGTATAATGAGGACACTTCCCAGCTTGACTTTGAGTCAACATCGAAGGTATCCACAAGCACCGGAATTGCAACGCTGGTTCCCACTTCCGGCGGGGAGCACGTTATCATGCTGGACACTCAGACAAGGCTTCCCGGCGACGCCAACAACAGCACAAAGGTAGACGCAAAGGACGCTTCTGTGATACTCCAGGCGCTCGCACGCCGCTCAGACGAACTCGATGAAACATGGGATTTCAACAACGACGGTCTTGTGAACGCACTTGACTGCGCAGATATCCTGAGATCTGTCGTAGGTCTGAAAAAGAAATAAAACAACAACGGGGCTGTAAAAACTACGGCCCCGTTTAGCTTGTCGAAAAAATCGAAGCTGCCTTCGAAGCGGGCTTTTAAAATCCGTTTTTTGCCACGGGTCTCCCGGGGCAAAAAACACTTCTATCCGCACACTTGCGCGGATGTGACCTGTCGGAAAAGTCGTAAGACTTTTTCGACAGACTGAACGGGGCTGTAAAAACTACAGCCCCGTTTGAATTTGTACGATACATTTCATGTGGAATGTTTCCTGTTGTTATAGCGGAACATGATGAATGCAGCCGCAATAATTATGATATATCCGACAAAACTGAGGATATCAGGTATCTGGTCAAACACTATGAAACCGAGAAGAGCAGCGAAGATTATCTGCGAATAATCGTAAATGGAAACTTCCTTTGCAGGCGCGTAGGAATACGCAGTGGTTATGCAGAACTGCGCAATGGCAGCGCTTACGCCGGCGCCTATCAGCATGAGCAGCTGGAACCACGTCATAGGCTTGAACCCTGCGATAGTCAGCGGTAGTGCAGCCAGCGTCGAGAATGCCGAGAAAAAGAACACGACATAGTACCCCCTGACGCCTTTTCCGGTCGCTCTTCTTACGAAAGTGTATGCGGCGCCTGCGCACATTCCACCGCAGAAACCGGCTATCGAAGCGCCGAGGTCGGCATTCTGGAACGACGGTTTGATAACGAACAGCGCGCCGATGAACGCCATGATTATTATGGACCATTGGATCTTGTTTGCACGTTCTTTCAACAGAAACGTTGAAAAAACTATCGCGAAGAACGGCGACATCTTGTTCAGCAGAGATGCGTCGGAAAGCGGCAGCCGGTCAATTGCATAGAAGTTGCATATTACCCCGGTGTAACCGAACACCGAACGCAGCAGCACGTCTAATCTTGCGCCTTTTGGTGGGATTATTGAGCAGCGGTTCTTTATCATGGCGCCGCTTGCGATGAGCAGCGCGAAAAAGTTACGGAAGAATGTCTTCTGTATCGTAGGAATGTCCCCGGAAAGCCGCACGAACATGTTCATCAGCGCAAAGAAGAATGCGGAAGCGATGAGGAATATCACCGCTTTGTGAAGCTTGGGGTTATTCGCCATTGCTGTTCCTCTTTTCAATGCCGTCCAGCATGGAGATGTATTCCCCGAGCACCGACTGGAAGTGTATTCCGTAGAAGCGGCGGTCGGGGGCGTCGGCGGTGTATTCCACCGCGCGGTAAGTGAATTTTGTGGCGATCTCGAGCGCAGCCGCATTGTCAGCCCCGCGGAGCACTGCGCCAAACAGCGCCGAAGCGAACACATCGCCGGTTCCGGAGCATGCAACGTCCTTTTTGGGTGTAAGGCATTCCGCAAACTTGCCGTCGTAGCAGCCGACGGCGCCCAGCTGTCCCTTTTCCGAGAAACCGGTTATTACAGCAAATTTCACTCCCATGTCGCAGAGTTCCAGCAGCATTTCCCGGGTTTCGTGCAGGGTGGGGCAGGGGTTGAAGCTTCTGCCGGTGAGGAGGCAGGCTTCGGTGATGTTTGGGGTTATCATATCTGCACCGGCTATGAATTTCCGCATTCTGGCAGGGTAATCGTCGGTAAGTGCCGCGTACATTCTGCCGTTGTCACCCATAACGGGGTCAATGAAAAGCGGCGTTCCGGGCTTCCTGAACTGGCGTATGAACTCTTCAATGTGGTCTACCTGTTCAACGGAAGCAATGTACCCGGTATAGATGCCGTCAAAATCGATGTGTTCCTTTTTGAGCTGCGCTCCGATGGGCGCAAGTTCGTCAGTGAGGTCTATGCTGTAGAATGTGGGGAAGCCGGTGTGATTAGAAAGCAGCGCAGTGGGAATGCCGCAGCATTCCACGCCTGCGGCAGACAATACGGGGATAGCGGCAGTCAGCGAACAGTTCCCCACGCAGGAAAAATCTTGTATAGTGACAATTCTCTTCATAATGATCAGTTCTGTTTTTCTTTCTGTGGGAGCCAGCGGCACAGCGCTGCGGTGAGCGCCTGAATGTCGAGCGGTTTGGAAACATGCCCGTTCATGCCGTGCTCCTTTGATTTCTTGACATCTTCGATGAACGCATTCGCGGTCATCGCGATGATAGGTACGGTTTTAGCGTCGCTCCTGTCCAGGGCGCGTATCTGTTCAGCCGCATGATATCCGTCAAGCACAGGCATCTGGATATCCATAAATATAAGGCTGTAATACCCTGCGGGAGACTCGCTGAATTTCTTCACCGCTTCGGCGCCGTCAGAAGCAACATCGGTGATTATGTTCGCTTCCGCGAGGAATTCAGACGCAATCTCGGCGTTGAAATCAAGGTCCTCGGCAAGCAGCACTCTTACCCCACCGAAGTCAAAATCGGACATGCGGACTTTCTTGTTTTCTTCCATTGAAATGCCGCCGATGTATTCACCGGTGCTTTCGCCTTTCTTGAGGCAAATGGTGATGTCAAACTGCGAGCCTTTCCCGGGGGCGCTGTTTATGGAAATGTCGCCGTTCATCATTCTTGCGATGTTCAGCGCTATCGGCATTCCGAGACCGGTGCCCTGAATTCCGCTTATGCGACGGTCATCAGCACGCACGAACGGGTCAAAGATGTGTTCGATAAATTCCGGCTTCATACCTATGCCGTTGTCCTTTATTGAGAAAAGGAACCTGCAAATGCCGTGATGGTCGGGTTCCAGTTCAATCGTACGGAATTCTATTGTGCCGCCGTTGGGGGTGTATTTCACCGCATTGCTGAGAATATTCATCAGCAGCTGGCGAAGCTTTGTCTGGTCGCCGATGACGCTGGTGTTTATGCCGGAAGCTATCTTGACGTCGAGCGTATGGTTCTTTTTGTCGGAAAGCGGCTTTATCATGCGTATCGTTTCATCAAGGAATACGCGCAGGTCGAACGGGTCGCTGGCAAGCACGGTTTTCCCGCTTTCTATTGCGGAAAGGTCAAGCACGTTGTTGATTATCTCAAGCAGGTGTTTGCCGGAGGACTCTATCTTTTCAAGGCAGTCGCTGACGCGTGTCATGTCTCCGATATGCTCCTGCGCGATTGCAGACATACCGAGTATTGAATTCAGCGGGGTGCGTATATCATGGCTCATCTGGCTCATGAAAAGCGTTTTCGCGGAGTTTGCATGCTGCGCCTGGTCGAAAGCGTCGCGCAGTGCCTGTTCCACGCGGGTAGCCTGCTCGTGCTCGTCGGTGATATTGCGGACATAGGTCAGTCCCCACAGGTCGCCGGTTTCAAGGTCCTGGGTGAGTATTACTGCCTCGCGGAAATACCCGGTGCGGTTGCCGATAGAGAACTCATATTCGGTATCAAAGCTGCGTCGGTGGCTGTTGAACATATCCGCCAGAGTATCGGTGCAGAATGTCTTTGCAAAGACCTCCGCAGCTGACTTATCAGTGAAGTATTCCTTCTTGCGGCGTATGTACTCGTTGTATGAGCAGGGCAGGGTAAGCCCAATTTGCGGCAGCAGCGGTAATGCGTTCTCCTGCTCGATTATTTCATCGTAAATAGTGTCCCGTGTGATGTTGAATGTATACACGGCGATTGCATTCGACAGTATCGCCTGACGGTACTGGCTCTCTGAACGGAGCGCACGTTCAAGTCGCTGCTGGTAACGCAGTTCCTTCAGCTTTTCAGCGGTTATCGGCAGGACTGCGAGAACAGCCAGCCGCGGCTCTCCGAATTCATCAAGCGCCGAAACGAACGCCTGGATACGCAGCCACTCGGGCTGACCGTTCAGACGGTGGCATACCTCGCATTCGATGTACTTTTCCCCGGAAGCAAACCGCTGGCACATGCTTTCAAGACTAAAGTTATACATGACTGTATTGCAGTCGTCGGTGCTGAATTCATACTGCTTGACAAAGTGCGCCAGAGCCTCGGAATAATCTCCTATCACATCAAAATTCTCGGCAAAAAGCCCCTCCCTGTCGGTGGAGGAATAAAGGCTGCCGTCTTTAAGGTTGATGAGGTCAAGTATCTGATATGGTAAAGCAAGACTGTTTATGAGCTGGTTTCTGAGCTCTTCCAGGAACATTGCGCGGTGGTCGGCGGCAATGCGTCGTGCCACGATGAAAGCAGGGTATTTCCCGGCAAGCTGCTTTTTCATCTTCACGCAGCGGATGTTTATCCAGATGAATTCACCGTTCATCATCATGCGGAATTCACCGTGTACCTCGTCGATAACGGAAAAGCTGTTCTGTATCTCTTTCCGCGATATTATTTCGGAGAACCGCGGGCGGTCGTCGGGGTGTATCCTGTCAATGACGTAGCTGCGCCATTCCTCGTAGGTGCATTCCTTGCCGGCAAAGAAGCTGGTGTTGAACGAGTCGTTCAGAATAAGCATGCGGTTCTTGTCAAAGTCGACAAGGGCGCAGAAACTGAAGCTGTCCAGCAGCTTTTCCGCAAAAAGGCGCGTCAGCAGCTGTATATCCGGGTCATAACGGTACATCGGGGTGCGGTTTGCGGGTATTCCCTTGAAAAAGCCATAGATGACCATTACGCCGCCCTCGGCGGAAGCCAGCATACCTGAGCTGTAAGCCGTGTACATGCCCAGCGTCCTGTGATGCCAGCGGTATTTGGCTTCGGCCTTTATTCCGTGGAGCGTCGCCTGGATAGCTTCTTTCAGAGTGGAAATATCGTCAGGGTGTACGCACTCCAGCCAGCTGCGGTAGTTTTCCTCAGGGTCGGAGTTGTCGCTGATGCCCATAATGTTCAGGAAATCATCGTCGAGAAAAAGCTGATAGGGCGAACCTCCCCTTACTATCATGCAGAAAGTTCCGGAAATGGTTCTGTCCATGAAAACACCTCCATTTTAGTCTTGCCGTATCTGATGCCTGAAAATTCCGGTATGAACATAGGCGGTCATGGACCGCCTATAGCTGAATTTAATCCCTGCTGTAAAGGTCGCGGGTGTAAACCTTGTCCTTTACGTCTTCAAGATCCCTGCTCATGCGGTTTGCAACAATCATGTCGGATCTCTTCTTGAATTCGTCGAAGTCACCGCAGACTTCATAGTCGAAGAATTTCTGACCGGGTTTCAGGGTCGGCTCGTAAATTATAACGGTTATTCCCTTTCGGGTGAGGCGCTTCATTATGCCCTGTATGGAACTCTGACGGAAATTGTCCGAGTTTGATTTCATCGTCAGACGGTAGATACCAACGGTTTTCGGTGAAAGCGACGCAATGTGGTCCGCAATATAGTCCTTGCGGGTCTTGTTTGCCGCTACTATCGCACCGATGATGTCGTTGGGCACGTCCGCGTAGTTCGCGAGAAGCTGCTTGGTGTCCTTGGGCAGGCAGTACCCACCGTATCCGAAACTCGGGTTGTTATAGTGGGAGCCGATGCGCGGGTCAAGTCCGACGCCGTCGATTATCTGTCGCGCGTTAAGTCCTTTCATCTCGGCATAGGTGTCAAGTTCGTTGAAGTAAGCCACGCGCAGCGCAAGGTAAGTGTTGCTGAACAGCTTAACTGCCTCGGCTTCGGTGGGATTGAGGTGCAGGGTCGGGATATCTTCCTTTATAGCGCCCTGCAGCAGAAGTTCCGCGAATACGTTCGCGCGCTGTACCGAGTCTGCCCATTCCTGCGGGGCGCCGACGATTATTCTCGACGGGTAGAGATTATCGTAAAGCGCCTGACCTTCCCTGAGGAACTCAGGAGAGAAGATGATACGGTGCGCGTTATCCGGGTATTTTTTGTGCATGCCACTGGTGAAGCCCACCGGCACGGTGGACTTGACCACTATTGTGCAGTGGTCGTTGACTGAGAATACCTGTTCCATTACGCTTTCAACGGAAGAAGTGTCAAAATAGTTCTTTTCCGGGTCGTAATTGGTGGGAGTTGCGATAATAACGATATCGGCTGATGCGTAAGCCGGGCGCCATTCCGTGGTTGCAGCGAGCGTCAGCGGCTTTTCTGCCAGATATTTTTCAATGTATTCGTCTGCGATAGGTGATTTTTTTGAGTTGATAAGTTCAACTTTTTCCGGGATTATGTCAACTGCGGTGACGTCGTTGTGCTGGGCAAGAAGCACAGCCATAGAAAGCCCCACATAGCCTGTTCCCGCTACAGTTATCTTCATCATGGTTTCCCCCTGAATTATTATCTTTCCGCGCCCGGGGCGCTTTTTTATTTGTACCAGGCAGTACAGTGTATAAATCAACTATTATATTATAGTACCATATGCGAAAATTGTCAAGAGATGTATGCGCGGCATGGTTCCAAATATTTTTGAAAATCACGGCGTATTTTTTACATAACGCAGAAGCCCCCTTGATTTATCCTGAAAAATGGTGTATAATGTATCATGTACTATTGTGCTTATAAAGGAGTTTTAAACATGGATAATTTTATTCAGGCTGATATCTACACATCGTCGCAGGCAATCGACGGCATCACCGGCGCGCTGCAGGATTATGGCATAACCGGCTTTATCATCTGCGACAGCGCGGATTTTGAGAGCTTTCTTGCGGATAAGAACGCCAACTGGGACTATGTTGACGATGAACTGATGGGACTCAGCAAGGTTGAACCGCACATCACTATCTACGTCCACGACAACACCCAGGGCGCGGAGACCCTGGCAGCTATACGCTCCCTCATCGAGGGCTGGAAGCAGAGCGACGCCGACGGCTATTACGGCAACCTGCGCATGGAACTCGCAAATGTCAGGGAAGAGGACTGGGCAAACAACTGGAAGAAGTACTACAAGCCTTTCCGCGTGGGCAAGAGCCTTGTGATCAAGCCCTCATGGGAGGACGTGACCCCGGCTCCCGGCGACCGTATTCTTGAGATAGACCCGGCTTCCACATTCGGCACGGGACAGCACCATACCACAAAGCTTGTCATGGAGTCCCTCGAGGGAGTTGTGAAGCCCGGCGACAGCGTGCTCGACCTCGGCTGCGGAAGCGGTATCCTCTCTATTGCGGCGCTGCTTTTCGGCGCTGAGAAAGTCACCATGTGTGACATCTTCGAGAATGCGGTCAAGACCGCTTCTGAGAACGTCGAGAAGAACCACTTCACACACGAGCATTACACTGCGTACTGCGGCAACATAATCGACGACGCGGAGCTTCGCGGCAGGATTGGCACTGGTTACGACGTTATCTGTGCGAACATTGTCGCGGACGTAATAATCGGCATGAGCCCGCTGTTCGGCAGCTTCATGAAGCCGGAGGGCACCCTGCTGGTTTCCGGCATAATCGACGAGCGCATGGACGAGGTTACTGCGGCGCTCACCGGGAACGGTTTCAAGATAAAGGAAAGCCGCAACGAAGAGGGCTGGAACTGCATTATCCTCGGCAGATAACGCATTCACCGGGAACTGCATATACTGCCGCAGGAGGCGGTTGTTTATGGAGTTCCTGTACGTTTTTTCGCTGATGTTCCTTTCGATATTCGGGCTGACGATGCTGATTAAGACCGCGGTCTGCGCGCTGCTTTCGCGCGATCTGCACCGGCACGACGTGTATGTCCGCAGCGGCGAGGATATCGGCGGATTTGTCGAGCACATGCGCAGAAGTCCCCTGGTGGCAAGGGTCGTGGTCCTTTCTGCCGGTAACGAATACGATGAGGAAGCGCAGCGGCTCGCGGAAAAGTATGGCAATGTATTTTTTGTAAAGACAGAGCGGTGATTATTTGGACAACGAAACGGCACTGACCCTTTCCGGAACGGTTGAGGGCGTGGTTTATTCAAACGAAGATAACGGCTATACCGTCGCCGACCTCGACTGCAACGGGGAACTGGTGACGGTAGTCGGCATGCTTGGCGACGTGCGCGAAGGCGAGGGGCTTACACTGCTCGGTGAGTACATCAATTCCCCGAAGTATGGCAGGCAGTTCAAGGCAGAGGTGTGCGAGAGAAGTCTGCCTAACACTGAGAGCGCCGTGCGGAAGTTCCTCGGCTCCGGCGTTATCGCGGGGATAGGTCCTGCAATGGCAAAGCGCATCGTTACCGCATTCGGCAGCAGGGCGCTTGAAGTTATAGAGAACGACCCGGGGCAGCTTTCCTCAATAAAGGGAATAAGCGCCGAGAGCGCCGTGAAAATAGGCGAGGATTTCCGCAGGATAGCGGGACTGCGCAAGGCGGTAACGTACTTCGCGCGATACAGCCTGAACGCCTCTGTGGTGGCTGCGGCATGGAAGAAATACGAACTCCACACGATACAGGCAGTGGAGGACAACCCGTGGTGCCTGTGCGGAGTGGGCATAGATCTGCCTTTCCGCGAGGCAGACCGGCTTGCCCGCGCGATGGACCACCCGATGGACAGCGAAGAGCGCGTCCTTGCGGGAATAATCTGGTGCCTGCGCACGAATGCGAATAACGGGCACACCTGCGTACGCGAAAACGACCTTTCTGATAACGTCACATATGAGCTTAACATCACTGAGAAGCAGTACTGGGACGGGCTTATGCTTGCCGAGCAGAGGTGCGAAATAGTGCGCTGCGACAAGTATGATGAAAAGTTCGTGTTCCTGACGGAATATTACCGCGCGGAATGCTACATAGCTGAAAAGCTTGCCGAAATGATAAAGCGCAACGACTGCGGCGACGTTGACTATTCCGAAGAGATAGCGGGTATCGAGTGGGAACAGGGGATACAGTATGAAAAGCTGCAGCGCGAGGCAATAAGCGGCTGCATGAATAATCACGTGTTCATTCTGACCGGTGGACCCGGTACCGGTAAGACGACCACGCTCAACGCGGTAATTTCGCTGTGCCGTCAGCGCAAGCTCAAAATGAAACTCGCAGCCCCCACGGGGCGCGCTGCCAAGCGCATGGCAGACCTCACCGGGGCGCCTGCGCAGACTATACACCGGCTGCTTGAAGTGGATTTTGCAACATCGTCGCATTCCTTCAAGCGCAAGGAGGAAAACCCGCTCGCCTGCGATGTGCTGATAATTGACGAGATGTCAATGGTGGACACGCTTCTCATGGAGTCGCTGCTGCATGCGGTGCGCCCGAGAACGCGGCTCATAATGGTGGGCGACAGCAATCAGCTTCCGTCAGTCGGCGCGGGTAACGTCCTGCGCGACCTTATCGCGGGTGGGAGAGTACCCACGATAGAGCTGAAAGAGATATTCCGTCAGGCGGCGCAGAGCCTTATCGTGACCAATGCGCACAGGATCGTGCGGGGTGAAATGCCCGTGCTTAACGACCGCAAAAACGACTTCTTCTTTATGCCCACGCAATCGGAGGAAGAAACGCTGCGGCTGGTGATCGAACTGTGCAAGACGCGGCTTCCGAACACGTACGGATATTCCCCGCTGGAGGATATTCAGGTTCTCTGCCCGTCGAGAATAGGCATCGTCGGCACCCAGAACATCAACAAGGAACTGCAGCTGGCGCTCAATCCCCCTGCAAAGAACCACCCCGAGGTGAAGTACGGCAGCACGCTTTTCCGCACCGGCGACAAGATAATGCAGACTAAGAACGACTACGACGCGGAATGGCGCAGGGGCGCGGAACTTTCCCACGGAATATTCAACGGGGATATCGGCATAATACGCCGCGCGGATAAGGTGAATTCCAAGCTGGATATTGATTTCGACGGCAGAATGACCACCTACGACGGCGACATGATGAAGAAAATAGAACATGCATATGCGGTGACTATCCACAAGAGCCAGGGCAGCGAGTACCCGGCAGTGATAATCCCGCTGCCAAATGGAATGGACAGGCTCACCTACCGCAACCTGCTTTACACCGCGGTCACGCGGGCAAAGAGCATTCTGATAATCATCGGCACTGCCGCCAAGATACAGAGCATGGTGGAGAACGACCGCAGGACGCTGCGATATTCCTGCCTGAAGCCTATGCTTGAGGATATGTTCCAGTGAGGGCGTGGGAATTCCGGCGCATGGCGGCTGCGTTCTTTCTGCCGAACCGCTGTCCGTTCTGTGATGAACTCATCGGCGTCAGGGAGTTCTGGTGCGAGACCTGTTACGAGCACCTGCAGTTTCTTGACGATCCCGGGGAAACCCCCACGGGAGTAGACGGGTTCACGGCTGTCTGCGCGTACAATACCAGAGCGAGATCCGCGGTGCTGCGGCTCAAAAAGGGAAACTACAGATATCCCGCAGACGCATTCGCAGTGCTTATTGCAGAGAATGCAGCCGAACTCATACAGCAGGCAGATATCATCACAGGAGTGCCAAGCAGCAGGGAACGCCGCAAACAGCTTGGCTATGCGCAGAGCGAGCTTATCGCGGGAATGGTTGCGGAAATTGCACGCAAACCGTTCCGCAGGCTTCTGGGCGCTGTCCCCGGCAAAAAGGAACAGAAACATCTTACCGCAGAGGAGCGGCTCGAAAACGCGAGGAATTCGTTCCGGTTTGCAGAAAACGCCGAAATAAAAGGTAAGAAGATACTTCTGATTGACGATGTGTGCACCACCGGCGCGACATTCTCGGTGTGCGCGGAACTTCTCAGGGGCGCAGGCGCAATAAACGTGTCAGCGGCATCATTTGCCAGGACTTTGAAGCGGTGACGGCTTGATTTTTCGCGAAAAATATGATATAATACTATCTTACGCAGAAACGCAGATAAATGAAGGAAAACAGATAAATGACGACAAAAGTTACTGCCGCGGAAATAGCGGCGCAAAAGGAATTTGCGCGCAGGGTCAGGGAGCTCAACTGCGCCCGCGAGGAGCCTCCGGTGGCGCATGTCCACAGCTTCGGCTGCCAGCAGAATGTCAGCGACGGCGAGAAGATAAAGGGCATGCTGGCGGATATGGGCTATGGTTTTTCGAACACCGCTGACGGCGCGGACCTGGTGCTGTTCAATACCTGCGCAGTCCGCGAGAATGCAGAGGACCGCGTTTTCGGAAATCTCGGCGCGCTCAAGCATAACAAGAAGCAGAAGCCCGATATGCTCATCGGCGTATGCGGCTGCATGGTCCAGCAGGAACACATCACGGAGCGCATAAAAAAGAGCTTCCCGTATGTGGATATGGTGTTCGGAACTCACGTTCTGCACACGCTGCCGCAGCTTGTTTACGAGGCTATGACCACTCATAAGCGGCAGATATCAATCCCGCAGATGGACGGCGTTATCGCTGAGGGGCTTCCGCTGCGGCGCGAGAGCGGGTTAAAGGCGAGCATTCCGATAATGTACGGGTGCAATAATTTCTGTACATACTGCATAGTGCCGTATGTCCGCGGGCGCGAACGTTCCCGCGACCCGGAGGAGATAGTCAGTGAAGCGCGCTGCCTGGTGGAGCAGGGGTACAAGGAACTTCTGCTGCTGGGTCAGAACGTCAACAGCTACGGGCGCGGCACCGATGTGAACTTCCCCGAGCTGCTGCGCCGCATAAACGCCATTCCCGGGGAATTCAAGATATGCTACATGTCCAGCCACCCTAAGGACGCTACCCGCGAACTCATCGACACCATCGCGGAATGCGAAAAGGTGACGCGGCACTTCCACCTGCCAGTGCAGTCCGGCAGCAGCAGGATACTGAAGCTGATGAACCGCAGCTACACCCGGGAGCATTATCTGGAGCTTATAAACTACGCAAAGGAGCGCATTCCGGACGTGGCTCTGACGTCGGATATAATCGTTGGCTTCCCGGGGGAAACCTACGAGGACTTCCAGGAAACGCTGAGCCTTATCCGCGAGGTGAAGTACGACTCGCTGTTCACATTTATCTACAGCCCGCGCAAGGGGACCAAGGCAGCTGAAATGCCCGACCCGATATCACAGGAAGAGAAGGGGAAGTGGTTCCGCGAGCTGCTGGAGGTGCAGCAGGAGATAGGGTGCTCGTCCTATCACAACTACATCGGCAGAACTCTGCGGGTGCTGTGCGAGGGTCCGGGCAGGACACGCGACGGATGCCTCACCGGAAAGAGCATACAGAACATCATCGTCGATTTCGACGGGGACAAGTCGCTCATCGGCAGCTTTGTCGATGTGAAGATAACAGACGCGCTCAACTGGGCGCTGATAGGCGAATTAGTAAAGGAGAACTGAAATGGACGCAATACAGGCAGTAAGAGAACTCGGAAAGGCGATTCAGGAGGACGAGCGCTACATCGAGTACGCAAAGGCAAAGAAGGCAAACGATGAGGACGTTGAACTGCAGAACCTCATCGGCGAATTCAACCTTATCCGTCAGAATGCGGCAATGGAATACAACAAGCCTGAGGAGGAGCAGAACAAGGAAAAGCTGCAGGAACTCAACGCCAAAATGCAGGAAGCCTATGAAAAGGTAATGACCAACGAGAATATGGCGCTGTTCACGGTTTCCAAGCAGGGAATGGACGACCTGATGAGCCAGGTGAACACCGTGCTCACCCTTACGCTCCAGGGCGCGGACCCCATGACCTGCCCGACCACCCAGAGCAGCGGCTGCACGGGAAGCTGCGCAACATGCGGCGGCTGCGGCTGATAACGCGTAATTTTCAACAGAACTGACCCTGGAGGTGCAAAAAATGGCGCAGGAAACCGAAAAGCTGTCCCCGATGCTGAAACAGTATCTGGATATCAAGCAGAAGTACAGCGATTATATTTTATTCTTCCGGCTGGGGGACTTCTATGAGATGTTCTTCGACGACGCAGAGAATGTGTCCCGGGAGCTGGAGCTTGCGCTGACCTCCAGAGCGGGTTCACCGATGTGCGGGGTCCCATATCACAGCTGCGAAATGTACATCAAGCGGCTGATAGACAAGGGCTATAAGGTCGCAATATGCGAGCAGCTCACCGACCCTGCCGCCTCAAAGGGACTTGTGGAGCGCGATGTTATCCGGCTTGTTACCGCTGGCACTGTTATAGAGTCCAGCATGCTCAACGAGGATACCAACAACTACATCGCCTGCGTGTGCCCTGACGAAGATGGGAATAACGCGGCAATGGCGTTTGCTGATATTTCCACGGGCGAGGTGCATGTGTTCCAGAAATCGGGCAAAAATCTCCAGCAGGAGATGATATCGGAGCTTTCGCGTTTCAGCCCGGTGGAGATACTGATAAATCAGAAGTTCCTTGATATGAAGGAAGTGCACGAATTCGTGCGCGACAGGCTCAAGCGCTGCCTGTGCGAGCTCCTTGACGAGGACAGGTTCGACGCTTCCGACCTCAGCATGATAACCGATCAGTTCGAGAGCGGCGCAGACCTCGGCATATCAGAAATGCCGCTGGTAAAAAAGGCGCTGTGCGCGATGTTCCGGTATTTCGGAGAAACCCAGAAGACCACAGTGAAGCGCTTCGTGTCGCTGACCGTGCATTCCGACGGGGAGTTCATGGGGCTTAACCTCACGACAAGACGGAACCTTGAACTCACCGAAACCATGCGCACCAAGGAAAAACGCGGTTCCCTGCTGTGGGTGCTGGATAAGACAGTCACTGCCATGGGCAGGCGCAAGCTGAAAACATGGCTGGAGCAGCCGCTCATCGACCCGTCAAAGATACTTAAGCGGCTTGATGCGGTGGAAGCGCTCACCAGGGACGCTGCAGGGCTGTATGATATCTGCGACGCGCTCAACGGAATATATGACCTGGAGCGCCTGATGACCCGCGTGATGTACAAATCCGCGTCCCCGAGGGATATCTATTCGCTGGGACAGACCTGCGCGCGCCTGCCGGGACTAAAGCAGTGCGTTTCAAAAGTGAAATCCCCGCTGCTGGATAAGCTGAACAGCGAGATAGACGAACTCAACGACGTGTCCTCGCTGGTGGAGAATGCGATAGTTGACGACCCGCCCCTCACCATGAAAGACGGTGGAATAATCAAGGACGGCTTCAACGAGGAAATAGACCGTCTGCGCAAGATAACCGGAGGCGGAAAGGACATTCTCGCGGAAATAGAGGAACGCGAAAAGGCTGCCACCGGGATACGCAATCTGCGCGTTGGCTATAACCGCGTTTTCGGGTATTACATAGAGGTTTCCAAGGGACAGCTCGACATGGTGCCTCAGCATTATGTGCGCAAGCAGACGCTCACGACGGGGGAACGGTACATTACCGACGAGCTGAAAAAGGTCGAGAGCGAGATACTCGGCGCAAACGACAAGATACTGGCGCTGGAGCAGGCGATTTTCGGCGAGGTGCGGGATTTCATCGCGACCAAGCTTGAGATGATACAGCAGGCGGCAGCGGCGGTTGCGGCTATAGACGTGCTGTGCAGCTATGCGCAGGTTTCCATCGAAAATGGCTATGTAAAGCCGCAGATAACGCTTGAGAGTGTTGTTGAGATACGCGACGGACGTCACCCGGTCGTTGAAAAGGTGCTTACCGACCACCCGTTCACGCCGAACGACGCCTACCTTGACACCAATTCCAACCGGCTTATGATAATCACCGGTCCGAACATGTCGGGTAAGTCCACATTCATGCGACAGACTGCGATAATCGTGCTCATGGCGCAGATAGGGTGCTTTGTTCCCGCGGCATATGCGAAAATCGGCGTAGTGGACAAAATCTTCACCCGCGTCGGCGCTTCCGACGATCTGACTTCGGGGCAGTCCACATTCATGGTGGAGATGAACGAAGTCGCGGATATTCTCAAAAACGCCACGAAAAAGAGCCTTGTCATTCTCGACGAGATAGGCAGGGGAACTTCAACATTCGACGGAATTTCCATTGCAAAGGCAGTCGCTGAGTACATAAGCGGAAAGGCGATAGGCTGCAAGACGCTTTTTGCAACGCATTACCACGAACTCATCTCAATGGAGAAAGAATACGAGGGCATACGCAATTTCAGCGTAGCGGCAGTGAAGCGTGGCGACGAGCTGAAATTCCTGCATAAGATCTGCGAGGGCGGCACTGACGACAGTTATGGCATCGAGGTGGCAAAGCTTGCGGGGCTTCCGCAGAAAGTCATCAACCGCGCCAAGGAAGAACTGAAAGAGCTTGAGGTCATGGGCAGGGCAAAGCTGTCCGATACGCTGGAAAAGACTGCGGACCACCAGTTCAGCTTTAATGCGATAAACGAGCAGAACGCCATTGCAAAGCTTCGCGCGGCTGATATCAACACGATGTCCCCGATGGACGCGCTGATGTTCATCAAGGATATAAAGGATACACTCTGAACTGAATGCCGGGAAAGACCGGCTTAGACTGGAGCAATAATGCCAAAGATAAACCTGCTCGACAAGAGCGTATATGAGCTTATCGCCGCCGGAGAGGTAATAGAACGCCCATCCTCGGTGATAAAGGAACTTGCGGAAAATTCCATAGACGCCGGTGCGACTTCCATAACGGTGGAGATAAAGCGCGGTGGAATTTCTTATCTCCGCGTGACTGACGACGGCTGCGGTATCGCTTATGAGGATATTCCGACGGCGTTCATGCGGCACGCTACAAGCAAGGTCTACACGCAGGACGACCTGGACAGCATAAACACGCTGGGTTTCCGCGGGGAGGCGCTGGCTTCCGTGTGCGCGGTGAGCCGCGTGGAACTCCTTACAAAGCAGCATGAGGACAAGCTTGGCAGCCAGTACCGCATCGAGGGCGGGGAGCCGGTGGAATACGACCGCGCGGGCTGTGCGGACGGTACTACCATAATAATACGCGATCTGTTCTTCAACACTCCGGCGCGGCTTAAATTCCTGAAAAAGGACGTCACCGAGGGCAACTACTGCGCTTCCGTCATAGAAAAGCTCGCGCTAAGCCACCCGGGAATATCGTTCAGATTTATCCGCGACGGTCGCCAGACTATGATGTCGAGCGGCGACGGAGAGTATTACAGCGCGGTCTACGCGGTTTTCGGAAAGCAGTTCGCAGCAGGGCTTATTCCGGTTGAGAATGTGTACCAGAACACCGCGGTGACCGGGTTTGTTTCTTCGCCGCTGTTCACCCGTGCGAACCGTTCCATGCAGCATTTCTTCGTGAATGGGCGCAGCGTGAAAAGCCCGCTGTGCTGCGCGGCGCTTGAGGAAGCATTCCGCAATACCATAATGGTGGGGAAGTTCCCGTCCTGCGTGCTGTGCGTGAATACCGACCCCGCTCAGGTGGACGCAAATATCCACCCGACCAAGACGGAAGTCCGCTTCACTAATGAGAAGCAGGTTTTCGACGCGGTTTATTTCGCAGTCAAGAATGCGCTGATGGGTTACGACGAGAGCCGCGAAATAAAGCTGAACTCCGCGCCGGTGCAGTCGGTGCAGAATATTCCGCAGCCGGAGCGCGCTAGGACTGTAGAACCGCAGCGCACTGCTTCTGCCGTAATTATCGAAGAAGCGCCGAAAACGATGCACATTCCGAGCGGCAGGGACGCAGTCCTGCCCGGAAATTCGGAGCCGACAAAATTCACGGTGCGCCAGGAACAGCCGTTCCGCATGAAAACCGAGGAATCCCAAGCGGAGCAGACATATATCTCCGAAATGGCGCCGGAAAAGAAGCCGGAGCCTGCAGAAACTCCGCTGAACGAACTTCCGGGATTTGCGTTTCTTAATGAAAGATCTTTCGAAAAGAAGCCGCAGCCAGAGCCGCAGGAAGCCCCGGCTGAAGAACTCCACGCCGAATGCAGAAAGCAGCAGATACGCGTTGTGGGAGAACTTTTCAAGACCTATATAGTCTGCGAAAGCGACGAGGGAATGATACTCATAGACAAGCACGCGGCGCATGAGCGCGTGAATTTCGAGCGGCTGAAAGCGGGATTTGACAGCTCGGCGCAGATGCTCATCCAGCCGGAGGAAGTTTTCCTCAGCCCGGAGGAGTACAACGGAATGATGGAGTATTCCGACAGGCTGGCGGCAGTGGGTATAATCATGGAGTTTTCCGATGGAAAGGCGCGTATAACCGGGCTTCCGCAGATGCTTGACAAGGTTCCCCCGGCAGAGATAGCCGAGTGTATCGCAAAGCTGGTGGCGCAGGGGAATACCAACGCCGAAGGGGCGCTGTTCGACGATATGCTGCATACCGTCGCATGCAAGGCTTCAATACGCGGCAACGAGGACAACGACATACTGGAGCTGCAGGTGCTGGCACAGGAGGTTTTCAACAACCCGGATATTCGCTATTGCCCGCACGGCCGCCCGGTACTCACACAGATATCAAGGAAGCAGATAGAGCGCTATTTCGGGAGAGTTACCTGAGGAGGGTGCATGAACAAAATCATTGTTGTCAGCGGCCCGACGGCTTCCGGCAAAACGGCGCTGGCAGTGGAACTTGCGAAGAAATACGGCGGGGAGGTGATCTCTGCCGACAGCATGCAGATATACACCGACATGGACGTCGCAAGCGCAAAGGCGACGGTGGAGGAGCAGCAGGGAATTCCGCATCATATGATGGATTTTCTCGACCCGTCCGAGAGCTTTTCAGTAGTCGACTGGGTGAAAATGGCAGGCGGGTGCGCCGAGGATATCATTTCCCGCGGGAAGATACCGGTGATATGCGGCGGCACGGGGCTTTACATTTCGTCGTTCGTGGATAATCTGCAGTTCGACGACAGCGAGTGCGATTATGGTTTCCGTGATGAAATGCGCAAATTCGCCGAGGAAAACGGCGCGGAAGCGCTCCTTGAAAAGCTTCGCAAAGTAGACCCGGAAACGGCTTCGGAACTTCATGCGAACAATGTTTCCAGGGTGATACGCGCGCTGGAGGTGTACAAAACCACCGGGCACACTATCGCAGAGGCAAAGCGCGCTTCCAGAAATGCGCCGTCGCCGTATGAATTCATTCTGCTGACGCTGGATTTCGAGAAGCGCGAGCAGCTGCATGAACGCATCAACCGTCGTGTTGAACTTATGCTGCAGAACGGACTTGTTCAGGAGGCGCGGACGTGCTTTGACCAGCCGGAGCGCCCCACAGCGGCGCAGGCGATAGGCTGCAAGGAGCTTTATCCGTACTTCCGCGGTGAGAGGACGCTTGAAGAATGCGTTGAGGAGCTGAAACTCCGCACCAGACAGTATGCCAAGCGGCAGTTGACGTGGTTCCGGCGCGACAGCAGGTTCCACAGGATAGTCATATGCCCCGGCGACGGATTAGCCGAGGCAGTTGAAAAGGCCTCTGAAATCATTGATGGTAAATTGTGAAATACAATATATGTAAATAAAAGAATAATAATACCAGAAAATTCAGAAAAAGATAAAACTTTTTCTGAATTTTTTTTAAATTTCTCAAAAAAATTATAGCTTTTTTTGAAAAAGTATGTTATACTAGTCTATATAGGAGTATCATGCAGTCGTGCAACACATGTGTGAATTATTCTGTGGCTCCTATCAGGGTACAGGGGAATTCCCTGTCGTATTGAATTGCAGAGAGAGAAAAGGTGATTTAGTATGGCAAAAGACATAAACTTACAGGACGTGTTCCTTAACCAGGCAAGAAAGGACAAAATACCGGTAACAATTTACATTACCAACGGATTTCAGTTCAAGGGCGTGGTAAAGGGATTTGACAATTACACCGTGATACTCGATACCGACGGCAAGCAGAACCTTATCTACAAGCACGCCATTTCGACTATCACGCCGCTTAAGTCCATTTCTATCCTTGACGCCTACGAAAAGGCAGAAGAAGAGTAATGGAATCCCGCTGGACGTCTATTATCATCATCGTGCTGTCGCTGTTCGTTTTCATTTTCTTCATCGGTCAGGTCTTTTTTGCTGATGGTGAAAAGGTGAATACCGAAACTGCCTATACATACAGCATGACTGAGGACGTGCCTTTCGAGGGAGTTTTTCTCCGCGATGAAACTGTTGTGTACAGTCCCGGCAGCGGCGTGCTTGACTATGAGCATTCCGACGGGTCGAAGGTGGGCAAGAGTTCAGTTATTGCCAGCAGATACCGCAGTGAAACCGACATTGAACGTCGCCGTGAGATCGAAAAGATCAATGAGCAGATAGAAGTCCTCACTGACGCGCAGAAGCTCGCGGGTACTGATAACAACCAGCTTGAGAACATTTCCAGCCAGATAAACGAGCGGCATTCCCAGATGATAGAAAAGCTTATCGAAGGGGATTACGCTGCGGCGCAGTCGCAGGAAAACGCCATGCTCGGCGTGCTTTCCAAACGTGAGATATCGCGCGGAGATGTCAGCGGATATGAGGGCAAGATACTTTCGCTGAGAAACCGCGCGTCAGAGCTTGAATCACTGCTTTCAGGCGATGTGACTGAGATATACGCTGACGGCACCGGCTACTTCGTGAGCCATGTCGATGGCTACGAGGGCAGGTTTTCAATGTCCGATTCGGCGGATATAACTGCCGATCAGATAGACGAAGTCATCGCGAAGCCTGAACTGAGCAAGACTTCCGGCGCAGTCGGCAAGCTTATTGCTGATTACCGCTGGAGAGTGGCTGCTGTGATAAACAGCGAACAGCTTTTCGGCTGCTACGAGGGAAGTACGGTAACGCTGAGAGTCCGCAGTGACCCTACTCCCATTGAAGCTGAGATAGTTTCGATAACTGACAGCGGCAGAGGCGACGGCACATGCGTTTACGTGTTCGAGTGTGATACGCTCACTTCGTCCGTGGTTTCAGGCAGGACGGCGCAGTTCAAGTACATCGTCAACAGCTACGGTGGTCTGAGAGTGTCGAGAAGCGCGCTGAGATTTAACGAAGATCAGGAGCGCGGCGTGTATGTCGTGGTCAGCGGAAAGCTGGTTTTCAAGAAGATCAACGTTGAGTACTGGGGCGACGATTATCTCATCTGCACCCAGGAGGAAGACGGGGATTACCTCAAACTATACGACAGAATAGTAACAGAAGGCAAGGATTTGTATGAAGGAAAAGTTGTTGAGTAACACCCAGACAAGCTTTGACGACATAAAAGGAAGCTATGCCAGGATCTGTGAAAACATAGAAAAGGCAAAATCCGCTGCCGGGCGCACAGATAACGTGCGACTGATGGCTGTGACTAAAACTGTAGACCCGGAGCGCATAAACTATGCGATAGGGCTGGGCGTTGACCTGCTCGGCGAAAACCGGGTGCAGGAGTACATGGACAAGCGCGAGCAGTACCAGCCGGCTGAGGTGCACTTCATAGGCGGTCTGCAGAGCAACAAGGTCAAGTACATCATAGATAAGGTTTCAATGATACATTCCGTTGATAACCTGCGCCTTGCAGAAGAGATAAGCAAGCGTGCGGGACAGCACGGGCTGGTCATGGATATACTCGCTGAAATAAACATCGGCGAGGAAGAAACCAAAGGGGGCGTTACGCCTGAAAGCGCTGAGGAGTTCTGCGCGCAGGTGAGGGAGCTTCCGCACATCAGGCTGAGAGGTCTGATGACGATACCGCCGCCTGGCTGCGGGGAGGATACCTTTGCAAGAATGCAGAGACTCTTCGCGGATCTGAGCACGGACAAGTCCGTCAACGCTGACGGCGCGTTCGATACTCTCTCCATGGGGATGTCGGGAGATTATGAAACGGCGGTAAGGCATGGGTCCACAATTGTCCGGATAGGCTCAGGGCTTTTCGGATACAGAAAATACATATAATAATTGGGAGGAAATATCATGGCATTAAGCGACTTATTTGCAAAGTTCAGACAGAACGATGAGGAGTTTGAGGAAGACGGCTACACCGGCAGCTACGATGACTCTTCTTCCGCTGTTACCGAGGAAGAGGCAGAGGCTCCTGCAAGATTTGCTTCTGCGCCCCGCACAAGTGAAAAGGTGATCAGCATGCACAACAGCGGCTACCACGGCGCTTCTGTAAAGGTTATCCAGCCCCTCAAGTATGAAGATATCATGAAGGAGCCGGTACGCTTCCTGAGAGAGAACACCAGCGTTGTCCTCAACCTTGAAAAGGTTGCAAGCGTTGACTCCAGAAAGAGAATAGTTGACTTCATGGCTGGCGTTGTTGCTGCTATCGACGGCCGTATCGTGAGAATCGCAGAGTGCACCTACTTTGTAGTTCCCAGATCCGTTGACCTCAGCGGCGACATGATGGACAGCGAGCAGTTCTGATAATGAACCCCGGGCTGCAGAACAATTCCGGAATACTGAATGAAGAAGAGCGTTTCCTGGCCGCACATATAGCCGACCTGCAGAAGGCGGCTGAGCGGTCAGGCACGCCCAGATTTTCCGCATTTCTCAACGAGCGCGAGCAAGTGGTCGCGAGGTGCGCGGTAAAGGGCGAGCTGAGGTTCTTCGGAGGTTACGACGGGGCGATGCGCACCGTGTGCGGCTTCGTCGACGGAACATATGCGCAGGAACTTGAGCCGGGAGATATCTTCCCGGTGGGCGCTGTGACATTCAGCTATAGGAAAAACGACGTCCTGACGCACAGAGAAATTCTCGGAGCGCTGATGTCGCTTGAAATAAAAAGGGAGCTGCTCGGGGACATTCTTACTGCGGAGGGTTACTCTGTCGTTTTCGTCCATGAGAACGCCATTGATCTGGTGAGCTCGGTGGATAAGATAGGCAGGGTGGGTGTTTCCGCGGAGACAGGCGTTACAAAGCCGCTTCCGCAGCAGAAAATCCAGCAGATGGAACTGACCGTTTCGTCGCTGAGACTTGACTGCGTGGTTAGCGCTGCCGTAAATACTTCAAGGGAGAGATCCGCATCGCTCATTAAATCGGGCATGGTAAATGCGGACTTTTCACCATGCACTGACGTAAGTGCACAAATCAGTGAAAACACAATACTATCGGTTCGTGGCAGCGGCAGATACCGCCTTGCACGGATCTCAGGAGAGACCCGAAAGGGGAAACTTCGCATAACTATCGAAAAATATCTCTGAGTTTCAGAGTGATACATATTATCGCCAGCCGCATTGCGGTTTTCAGGAAGGAAGTACGATAACAATGAATGCAAAGGACATTTTGTCAAGACGTTTTGAGAAAGCTACCTTCAACGGATACAAGACAGACGACGTAGACGAATTCCTGCGTGAGATATCCAGCGAATATTCACAGCTGCAGAAGGACAAGAACGAGCTTGAAAGAAAGCTGGAGGTCCTGGCTGACAAGATACGCGAATACCGCGACGACGAGGACGCTCTTAAGGACGCGCTGCTTCTCGCACAGAAGCAGGGAAACCAGATCGTCAACGAATCCAAGGCTGCTGCCGAGAAACTCCGCAAGGAAACGCAGGAAGCTGTTGACAAGCAGCTTGCAGAAACCCAGGCAAAGGCAGACAAAATATCTGCCGACGCTGACGAGTACGCAAAGCGCATAACCAGGGAAACCAACGAGCGCGCCGACAAGATGATAAAGGACGCGCGTGCGAAGGCTGAGGACATCGATCAGAAGATGAAAAAGCAGATCGAGATCCAGCAGAACATTCTCCAGAAGACCCGCAAGGAAGCCGACGAGTACAGAAACCGTCTGCTGACCGCATATAAGTCCCATATGGATCTTATCGCGAAGCTGCCCGAGATGTGCGAAAACGAGTATATCCGCACGACCGCGCTCGAGGTAGAGAAGCGCGAAGCTGAAAAGGCAAAGGCAGCCGCTGCAAAGCAGGCTCAGAAGCCTGTTGAGGAAAAGAAGCCCGAGCCCGAAAAGCCCGCAGAAGCTCCCGTGGAGAAGGCTCCCGTGGCTGCCGGTGCCGTTCCTGCTGAGGAACCGTTCCGCGCTATGCCGCAGAGCGAAAAGACTGCCGAGAACGATCTTCCGTTCTTCAACAGCGACCAGGAAAAGAAGCCCCGTCGCACCGACCTGCAGTTCGGCAGGAACCTGAACAAGTAAAACCACTCCGATAAACGGAGAAAGATAAATACTAAGGAGACATAGCTGATGTCAGAGGATTTCAACAACACACTAAATCTTCCCAAGACCGACTTTCCGATGAGGGGCAATCTCCCCCAGAGAGAGCCGGATATGCTGGACAAGTGGGAGCAGGATCGCCTGTACTACGCGCTTTCTGAAAAGAACAAGGGCAAGCCTTCCTACACCCTGCACGACGGACCTCCATATGCTAACGGTAATATCCACATGGGTACCGCGATGAACAAGGTGCTCAAGGATATCATTGTAAAGTACAAGAGCATGACCGGCTTCAACGCAAATTACGTTCCCGGCTGGGACTGCCACGGTCTGCCTATCGAACTGAAGGCTATCAAGCAGATAGGTCTTGACAGCGGTACAATCGACCCGGTAACTCTCAGAAAGAGCTGCCGCGAGTTCGCCCTGTCCTGCCTGGACGGTCAGAAGAAGCAGTTCAAGCGTCTTGGCGTCTGGGGCGACTTCGATAACCCTTATCTCACCATCAGACCTGAATTTGAGGCAAAGCAGGTCGAGGTATTCGGCAAGATGATGCAGAAGGGCTACATCTACAAGGGCTTAAAGCCGGTTTACTGGTGCGCAGACTGCAACACCGCCCTGGCTGAGGCTGAGATCGAGTACCAGGACGACCCCTGCTACTCCATCTATGTAAAGTTCCCGATAACCGACTCCAGGGGCAAGTTCGATGATCTCGGAATTGACCTGAGCAAGGCTTATGTAGTTATCTGGACCACTACCACATGGACTCTCCCGGGCAACTTGGCTATCTGCCTTGGCCCGAACTACGAGTATACATTCGTAAAGGTTGAGGACGAGGAGAGCAAGTCTTTCGGTCAGTATCTGCTGATGGCTACCGAGCTTGTTTCCACCGTTATGGAAGCAGTGGGCATCAGGAAGTACAGCACGGTTGGTTCTTTCCTCGGTTCTGAGCTTGAGCTCATCGAAACCGACCACCCGTTCATGGGCAGAAAGTCTCCGGTCATCGTGGGCGACCACGTAACTCTCGACAGCGGTACAGGCTGCGTTCACACCGCTCCTGGCTTCGGTCTTGAGGACTTTGAGGTATGCAACAAGTACAAGGGCATGTTCAAGATAATCGTGCCCGTTAACGAAAAGGGTGTGCTGACTGAAGAAGCAGGCGATTTTGCCGGCTTGAAGACTGCAGACGCAAACAAGGCTATTGCAAAGCGCCTTGAGGACGACAATACACTGCTCGCAATGCAGAAGATAGTCCACCCGTATCCGCACTGCTGGCGCTGCCACGAGCCTATCATCTACCGCGCTACAGACCAGTGGTTCTGCAACGTTGATATGTTCAAGGCTGACACCATCAAGGCTATCGAGGACGTTCAGTGGATCCCTGAGTGGGGCGAGGAACGTATCAAGAACATGGTCAACATGCGCAGCGACTGGTGCATTTCCCGTCAGCGCCGCTGGGGTGTTCCGATTCCGATACTCTACTGTGATGACTGCGGAAAGGTTATCGTAAATGACGAGACCATCAAGGCAATTTCTGACATGTTCAGAAAGGAAAGCTCCGACGCATGGTACTCCAAGGATCCGTCCGAGTTCATTCCCGCAAGCGTTAAGTGCGAGTGCGGCTGCAACAAGTTCCGCAAGGAAATGGACATCTTCGACGTATGGTTCGACTCCGGCTGCACACATGCAGCTGTTCTCCAGGAGCGTCCTGAGCTGTCCTGGCCGGCCGACCTCTATCTTGAGGGCTGCGACCAGTACCGCGGCTGGTTCCAGAGTTCACTGCTGACTTCCGTTGCCACCACCGGCAGAGCGCCTTACAAGGCAGTCTGCACACACGGCTGGGTAGTTGACGGCAAGGGCGAGGTAATGCACAAGTCCAAGGGCAACGTCGTGCTTCCTGAGGAAGTAATCAGCAAGTATGGCGCGGATGTGCTCCGTCTGTGGGTGGCTTCCCTTGACTTCCACAACGATGTAAGAGTTTCTCCGGAAATGCTCAAGCAGCTTTCCGAGGCTTACAGAAAGATAAGAAACACCGCTCGCTTTATCCTTGGAAATCTGGGCAACGGAGAGGGCTTCAGCCCTGATACCGACATGGTCGCACTGGATAAGCTCAGCGACTTTGACAAGTGGGCGCTGTCAAGACTTGACGCAGTTATCGAAAAGGTAAAGGCTTCCTACGAAGCATTTGACTTCTATCTTGCATATCATGCAATTCACAGCTTCTGCGTTGTTGACATGTCCAACTTCTACCTGGATATCGTCAAGGATACGCTGTACTGCTCCGCTGAAAAGGCTGAGGAAAGACGCGCAGTACAGACAACAATGTATATCATTCTGGACTCTCTGGTAAGACTTGTTGCTCCTATTCTCACATTCACATCTGACGAAATTTGGAAGTACATGCCGCATAAGTCCACAGACGACCTGCGCGGCGTTCCGTTCAACCAGATGCCCGAAAAGACCGGCGTTGTTATCAGCGCTGAGTTTGAGGCTAAGTGGAACAAAATCCACGCAGTACGCGACGATGTTCTCAAGGCTCTTGAGGAGAAGCGTACAGCGGGCGTTATCGGTAAGTCCCTTGACGCTGGCGTGACTATCTGCGCTGAGGGCGCTGATTACGAGCAGCTGTCCTCTTATCCGGAACTTGCGCAGGCATTCTCCGTTTCTTACGTTAATGTTAAGAACGGCGCTGACGGCGAATTCAAGGGCGCTGTTGAGGGCGTTTCCGTCACCGTTGAAAAGGCTGCCGGAGAGATGTGCGAGCGCTGCTGGAGCCATGCTCCGTCAGTAGGCTCTGACGCACAGTACCCGCACCTCTGCGCACGCTGCGCAGCAGTTATGAAGCTTGATCTGGGCTGATAGATCCTGGCAGGGGGAGGGGATTTTCCCTTTCCCTGCTAAATTTGTTGATAGCATTCAGTTCGGAGAAAGGGCATAATGAAAGCATTTCTGAGTAAATACAGGCAGTATGCGGCGCTTGTTCTGGCGCTGCTGCTTGTGGGAATAGATCAGCTGACCAAGTGGCTGATAAGCACTAACATGGAACTGAACTCCACGGTTCACCTCATCAAAGCCGGTGACACCGAGGTGCTGAATTTGTACTACTGCCTTAACAGCGGTTCTGCATTCAGCATGATGGAGGGAAAAACGGTGTTCCTCATCGTTATCACTTCTGTCGTGATAGTGGCGCTGATAGTGGGTCTGCTGACAAAGAGAATACAGCGCGCGCCGTATGTCGTTGCGGTTTCGCTGATAATCGGCGGCGGCGTTGGAAATCTGGTTGACCGTGTGTTCAACGGCGGCGCTGTTATTGACTTCATTGATGTGCGCATAATCAACTTTGCGATATTCAACTTTGCTGATATCTGCGCGGTAGTAGGTGGAATCCTGCTGTGCCTTTTCGTTGTGATAGACGAGGTAAAGGAAAGCCGTCAGAAGAAGCAGGGCAAGTCAGCGGAAAGCGCTCCCGAAGCGCCGAAAACCGATGGAAACGATTGAGATCATCGCACCCGGAGGGGTACGTCTGGACAAGCTTATTGCCGACGGCACGGAATTATCCCGCAGCGCGGCAGTCCGGCTGATTGAGCAGGGAAACGTGCTGGTTAACGGCTTGCCTTGCGGTAAAAAGGATATTCCGCAGGCTGGTGCGCTTGTTGAAATAAACGTCCCCGAGCCGCAGAGCGCAGACATTCTGCCGGAGGATATTCCCCTGGAAATAGTCTACGAGGACGACGACCTGCTGGTGGTGAACAAGCCGAAGGGCATGGTAGTACACCCGGCGGCAGGGCATTATTCCGGCACGCTGGTCAATGCGCTGATGTTTCATTGCGGCGACAGGCTTTCGGGAATAAACGGCGAGATACGCCCGGGGATAGTCCACCGTATCGACAAGGACACGAGCGGGCTTCTCATGGTGGCGAAGAATGACTTTGCGCACCTGGGATTATCCGAGCAGATAAAGGAACACAGCTTCACGCGCGAGTATGAAACCGTTGTCTGCGGAGCAATAAAAGAGGACGGAGTTGTGAACGCCCCGATAGGGCGGCACAAGACCGACCGCAAGAAGATGTGCGTGACGACCGAGAATTCCCGCGAGGCAGTGACGCATTATTTTGTGCTGGAGCGCTTTGCAGGGTACACTCATCTCAGGGTAAGGCTGGAAACAGGACGTACACATCAGATACGCGTGCACATGGCGTATCTGGGGCACCCGGTCGCCGGAGACCCGGTCTATGGCAGCGGGAAGCCCGCATGGCTGGAGGGGCAGTGCCTCCACGCGAAGAAGATCGGTTTTGTGCACCCGAGAACGGGAAAGTACATGGAATTCGACAGTGAACTTCCGGATTATTTCAAAAAATTCTTAAAGAGCATAGAGGGCTGAGAATGGATTTCAGCAAGGTAATACTGATGACAGACCTCGACGGAACTCTGCTGACGGACGACAAGCAGATACTCCCCGGGGATCTAGAGGCAATAGAGCGCTTCCGCAGGGGCGGCGGCATCTTCACGATGGCGACCGGCCGCGGGTACGCGATGGCAAAGCACATTGCCGATAAGCTGCGGCTGGATTGTCCGGCAGTAGTTTATAACGGCGCTGCGGTGTATGACTTCAGGCAGGAGAAATTCCTGTGGCAGTGCGCTATCGGAGATAAGGCGCTGGGCATAATAAAAAAGATAGCTGAGAAGTTCCCGGATATCGGCGTGGAAGTTCTGCGGGAGAACACGGTGTTTGTTCCGTTCCTGAATGAAATGGAGCAGTGGCACCTTGACCTTGAGCACGTTCAGGCTGACTGGACGCCGCTCGATGAGATTCCGCGCGACGGCTGGCTGAAAGTGCTTTTCGCCTATCCTCCGGAGAAGCTTGACGGGCTTGAAAAGTACGTTGAGAGCACGCCGGAGTTCCAGAGCGTGCACTGGGTGCGTTCTGCGCCGATGTTCTTTGAGTGTCTGCCGGAGGGAATTGATAAGGCGGCAGGCTACCGTCAGCTGATAAAGGCGATAGGTGCTGAGGACAGATTTACCGTTGCGGCAGGGGATTTCATGAACGACCTTGCAATGATACAGTCCGCAGACCTGGGGGCGGCAGTCGCTAATGCACAGCCGTCCGTCTGGGAAGCCGCAGATATCGTCCTTTGCGACAATAATTCCGGTGCGATGGCGCAGCTTATTGAGCACATCGAAAAAATGTAAATCAGCGGAATTCCGCTTGAATAAAAGTTAAACCGGGCGAAAGCCCATAATTCACAGGAGGTCTATATGGACGCACTACTGAAAAAGCAGCTTGAAATCGCTGCAACAAAGGTCAGAATGGGAGTGATCGAGGGCGTACACGCTGCCAAGGCTGGACACCCCGGAGGATCCCTTTCCATCGCTGACACACTGACTTATCTTTACATGCACCGCATGAACGTTGACCCCAAGAATCCCACGATGCCCGACAGGGACAGACTGGTTCTTTCCAAGGGACACACTGCTCCTGCGCTTTACGCTGTACTTGCACAGAGAGGCTTCTTCCCGGTCGAGGAACTCAATACTCTCCGTAAGATAGGCTCCAGACTGCAGGGACACCCCTCCATGGGTAAGCTCCCGGGCATCGACATGAGCACCGGCTCTCTCGGTCAGGGAATTTCCACTGCATGTGGTATGGCGCTTTCCGGCAAGATCTCCAGCGATACCTACAAGGTGTACACTATCCTCGGCGATGGCGAGATCGAAGAAGGTCAGGTATGGGAAGCTGCTATGTTCGCGGCCCAGTACAAGCTTGACAATCTGGTTGCAGTTGTTGATAACAACGGCCTGCAGATCGACGGCAAAATTGAGGACGTAATGTCCAGCTATCCTATCGACGAGAAGTTCAAGGCATTCGGCTGGCATGTTATCTGCATCGACGGTCATGATTTCGACCAGATAGAAAAGGCGTTCAACGAGGCTGAAACAGTTCTCAACAAGCCGACTGTTATCATTCAGAAGTCCGTAAAGGGCAAGGGCGTTTCCTTCATGGAGAACCAGGTAGGCTGGCACGGCAAGGCTCCTAACGATGAGGAGTACGCTATTGCAATGAAGGAACTCGGCGACCACCTCGCAGAGCTTGAAAAGTAATTCTGAACATCGAAAGGATCTATAGATATGGAAAAGAAAGCAACCCGTGACAGCTACGGCGAAGCGCTCGTAATGCTCGCCGAGAAGCGCCCCGACCTGGTAGTTCTGGACGCAGATCTCGCAGCAGCTACAAAGACAGGCATCTTTAAGAAGGCACACCCCGACAGATTTTTTGACTGCGGTATCGCAGAGGCTAATATGATGGGCGTTGCAGCTGGTATCGCAAGCACCGGCAAACTCGTATTCGCAAGCTCTTTCGCGATGTTCGCGGCTGGAAGAGCGTTTGAGATCGTACGCAACAGCATTGGCTACCCCCACCTGAACGTCAAGATCGGCGCTACACACGCTGGTATCTCCGTTGGTGAGGACGGCGCTTCCCACCAGTGCAACGAGGATATCGCCCTGATGAGAGCAATCCCCGGCATGACAGTCATCAACCCTGCTGACGATGTTGAGGCAAAGGCGGCAGTTCTGGCAATGGCTGATTTCGTAGGTCCGACCTACATGCGTTTCGGCAGGCTGGCTGCTCCGATATTCAATGACGCTGCGACCTACAAGTTCGAGCTTGGCAAGGGCGTTCAGCTCAAGGACGGCAAGGACGTTACCATCATCGCAACAGGTCTTATGGTGGCTGAGGCTATCGAGGCCGGAAAGGCTCTCGCAGAGCAGGGTATCGACGCACGTATCATCAATATCCACACCATCAAGCCCATCGACCGCGATATTATCATCAAGGCGGCTAAGGAGACCGGCAAGATCATCACCGTTGAGGAACACAGCGTTATCGGCGGCCTTGGTTCCGCAGTTGCAGACGTTGTTACTGAGGAATGCCCCGTTCCTGTTATCAAGATCGGCGTAAAGGACGTTTACGGTCATTCCGGTCCTGCGGTTGACCTGCTCAAGGAATTCGGTCTGTGCGCAGAGAATATTGTTGCCGTAACTAAGGCAGCACTCGGCAGGTAATTCCGCGTTTTCCGGATTTTTCGGGGGCTGGCTGGCGTCAGTCCCCGTGATTTTTTCCTGAAGTGTAACCTTTTGCGGTTCCGGCTGTTATAATTATCAGAGGTACATAAGGTCACCTCTAAAAACCTTGTTTGAGTGAAAATGTGTATAGCACACCGACTGCTTCTTCAAACCGGTTTTTAGAGGTTCCCATAAATCTGATAAAGGAGTGATTGGTATTAATTCACAGCAATGGAAAGGCGTTTTTGATAAGCTTGACGAAGACATTGTGAACTCCGCAGCGGAACGGTTCAGCAGTGCTGACGCCGACGAAGATCCGTCGCAATACCCCGCGGACAGCAGACCCAGGGAATATAAGGACATCAGCCGAAAAAGCAAACGCGGAGGGCTGTTCATCGGGATAGGTTCGGTAGCTGCTGCGGCTGCTATCACTGGCATCGTTTTGGTGAGAAATCTGCCTGCACGGCAAGAGGTAACACCGCTTTGTGAAGGCGCAAGTCTTAAGCCTGCTTCAGCGACAACGACTGCTGCAACTCTTGGAATAGAGGACGCAGCAGAATTTGTCAGTTCGTTCACTGTGGGGAGTGCAGGCGTCATAAGCGGTATTCCCACGGAATTATCTATGGAGCTGTTCAACAATGTTTTTTATGGAACATGGTCAGGTGAAAACGGACTTGTGAACCTGTGCTACAGCGCGAATTCCGCGTTCGGCGATGATTACACCTGTACTGGCATTGAGAGCATGCCTGACGGCTGCTATATGGGTACGCAGAGTGGTGGTTCGCAGTATGACCTGTGGTTTGTCCCATCAGACAGTGCAGAAACGCTGTACATTTACCGCAATGTAACGCTGATTAACGGCGTGGTGCAGTACGACAACGGAACTATCGCCTGTGAGAGTACGGACAAACTGGTATCTGCCGGCACAACTCCGGATGAATACCCGGCACTGGGCTACTTTGGCAAGTTAAAGCTTGCTGAAGATCTGGGCATGACTGCCGACGCGCTTTTCAGCAAGGTCACGCTTGATACATACGAGGGAAGCGACGCCGGTGAAGCTCACTGGTTCCGCACAGAAAGGTACAGTTCGCCTTGGGATAAGGTGGTTCTAAAAGAGAAAACCGATGTCAGCATTGTCATGTCCATGGCATTCACGCAGTCAGGCAACGACGCTAGGACTATGTATTTTGACATGTATTGGTCTCAGACTGATGATGCAACATGGACGATGCAGGATGTCAGGAAGTCCAGGGACGTTTTCGCAATGACTGCTGATGATCTTCGCGTAACGCTCAGCACCGGCGACCTGGATATTTTCGAAATGTATTATTCCGGGACATGGACATCGGATACAGACGAGATCATTCTGAATTATTCCAGCGATATATTTGACAGTTCCAACACCTGCGGTGGATTTTACGCGGGCGAGGACGGCTGGTGCATGTATAAAATCGTGAAGTCCATGTCTGATGACAGCGACGCATATTACACGCAGGTTTATTTCATACCGTATGACGACCCGTTCACGATGTATCTTTATGAACCGGATATTTTTGGCTACACAGGGCGGGATAATTATCTTGCGGAGTATACGCGCACGGATTCCGGGCTGGAAGAGCTGGATATGTCGCACATGTCCTGGCTTGGATTGCAGAGATGGATAATCGACGCTGGCAGCACTGCTGATGAGAATTCGCTGGCAAAGGCGGTTTATTCTGCATTCAGCGATATCGGCAATGAAAACAGCAATGCCGGTAATTACAACGGAAGCGGCGATCCGTTTGAGGGGTACGTTATCGAGGAATTGTCCACCGGAAAGTACCGGCTGACATTTCAGCTATTTGATCAGGAAAACCAGAGCCAATGGGTTTCTGTTGTACTGGAAAAAACCGGCAGCGAGTGGGAAGTTCTCCCGGTTGACGGAATAACGGCAGACACGGACGGCTGAAAAAGATAGGGAAGGCGAGGGGAAACGGCAATGGAGGACAGTCTGATAATCGACCTGTATTTCGAAAGAAACGAACAGGCAATTGCTGAAACTCAGACTAAATACGGCAGACTGTGCGCCAAAATTGCCGGTGGAATCCTTCACCGTCCCGAGGACGCAGAGGAAGCGGTGAGCAGCAGCTATGCAAAGCTGTGGAACGCCATTCCCCCGAAACGGCCGGAGTCGCTGTGCGGCTACCTCTGCAGAATAGTGCGGAACACCGCGCTGAATGCTTATGACAGCATGCGGCGCCGTTCCTGCGAGGAGCTTTATGGAGAGCTTGCAGACGTTATCCCTGATACTGAAACAGCGGACGACCGGTTCGACAGTTCGGAGATAGCCGGTTATCTCAATGAGTTCCTGAGAAACTGCAAGCCGAAGAACCGCGATATATTCACCGGCAGATACTATTTTAACCTGTCGGTCCGCGATATAGCCCGTCGCATGGGAATGACGGAAACCGCGGTGAAAACGCGGCTCTCGCGTATTCGTGCAGACCTCAGGGAATACCTTATCCGTAACGGCGTAAGCGTTGATTAGAAAAACCGGCGGCATCGTGTGGTGCTGCCGGTTTTTGCGCCTATTTGCGTGCTAGTTCTTGACAAAACTGCGAAAAAGGATTATAATAAAAATGTATTTTCAGCCGCAGAGCTGAGCAGACAGAAAAACGGAGGGTCATATCATGGCTATTCTTGTAACCGGAGGAGCAGGTTTCATCGGCTCCCATACCTGTGTGGAACTTCTCAATGCAGGCGAAGACATCGTTGTTATGGATAACTTCTACAATTCCAACCCCAAGGCGCTGGAGGGAATAAAGAAGATAACCGGCAAGGACTTTAAGTTTTACGAAGCGGACATGCTCGACATCGCCGCAGTCGATAAGATATTCGAGGAGAACGACATTGAGCAGGTTATCCACTTTGCAGGCTACAAGTGCGTTCCTGAGAGCGTTCAGAAGCCGCTGATGTATTATTCCAACAACCTGCGCGGTACTTTCAACATTCTCGAAACTATGAAGAAGTACGGCTGCACAAAGTTCGTTTTCAGTTCCTCTGCTACTGTTTACGGAATTCCCGCGACGGTCCCGGTAAAGGAGGATTTCCCGCTGTCTGCCATCAATCCCTACGGCAGCACAAAGCTCATCATCGAGAACCTGTGCCGTGAGATGTCTGCAGCTGACCCTACCTGGACAATGATACTGCTGCGTTACTTCAACCCTGTCGGTGCGCATGAGAGCGGTCTTATCGGTGAGGACCCCAACGGCACTCCCAACAACCTTATGCCGATAGTAATGGATAAGGCTTCCGGAAAGCGCGACGTGCTTTCCGTTGCAGGCAATGACTATCCTACCCCCGACGGCACATGCGTCCGCGACTATATCCACGTTGTTGACCTTGCCAAGGGACACGTAGCAGCTGTCAGAAAGGCACGCACCATTACCGGCGCGCCGGCTTATAACCTCGGTACCGGCAAGGGCTATTCAGTTCTTGAGATACTTGATACATTCCAGCGCGTGAATGGTATTGATCTTGGCTATACCATCGGTCCCAGACGTCCCGGCGACGCTGCGGCTACATATGCCGACCCCACTCTCGCAGAAAAGGAACTCGGCTGGAAGGCAGAAAAGACCCTCGACGAGATGTGCCGCGACGCCTGGCACTTCAGACAGGTTCGTTCTGCTGAAGAAAAGTAAAAATTCACACTTTTTTTGAAAAATCGCAAAAAACCTATTTACAAAGCTGAAAAAGTGTGATATAATATCTGTGTTGCGCATGTGCGCGACCATACCGATTTCCCGGTGAGCGGATCTTGCTCCGTAAGGAGAACACACCTATGTCCCTCAGCTGCGATACCGGAATAAATCAAATGAGGTGTTTTTATGTTAAGAAAAGAAGAAAAAACAGCTGTAATCGAAGCTAACCGTCTGCACGAGCAGGATACTGGTTCTCCCGAGGTCCAGATCGCAATTCTCACAAAGAGAATCAACGAGCTGACTGAACACATCAAGGTTCACCAGAAGGATCACCACTCCCGTCGTGGCCTTCTGAAGATGGTAGGTCACAGAAGAAACCTTCTGAGCTACCTCCAGAAGAAGGATATCGAGCGCTACCGTGCGATCATCGCTAAGCTGGGTATCCGTAAGTAATCTATGGAGTAAAGGGCAGCGCTGCGCACGAAACAGTGCTGCCTTTTTTCACAGATGTGTACTAAGGCGCAGGTCTTAGCATTAAATTGAGTATCCGGGCAGCCGGATATTGACTTTAATTGCTAACACTGTGCCTTCAGTAAAAACAATTTATTGAAAGGAATTAATGCAATGTTTGAGAATTACAGAGTTTTCAAGACAATGTTCGCTGGCAGAGAGCTGACTGTCGAGACCGGCAAGGTATGTGGTCTGGCTAATGGTTCCTGCTGGGTAAGATACGGCGAAACCGTTGTTATGGTAAACGTAGCAGCAAGCGCTAAGCCCCGCGACGGTGTGGATTTCTTCCCGCTTTCCGTTGATTACGAGGAGAAGCTGTACGCTGTTGGTAAGATCCCCGGCGGCTTCCTCAAGAGAGAGGGCAGACCCTCCGAGAAGGCTATTCTGACTTCCCGCGTGGTTGACCGTCCTATGCGCCCGCTGTTCCCGAAGGACATGCGAAACGACGTTGCCATCACAATGACCGTACTCGCAGTCGACCCTGACTGCTCCCCTGAGATACTTGGCATGATCGGCGCTTCCATCGCTGTTTCCATTTCCGATATTCCGTGGAATGGTCCTATCGGCGGCATTTCCGTTGGTCTGGTAGACGGCGAGATCGTACTTATGCCTGACCTTGAGCAGAGAGGCAAGTCCGACCTGAACCTGACAGTTGCTTCCTCCGAGAAGAAGGTCGTAATGATCGAAGCAGGCGCAAATGAAGTTACTGACGACGTAATGTTCGACGCTATAATGGCTGGTCACAACGAGATCGTGAAGTCCCTTATCCCGTTCATCAAGGATATCCAGGCGCAGATCGGCAAGCCGAAGTTCGCGTTCGAGTCCCAGGAAGTTGACCACGACATGTTCGACGCTATCTCTGATTTCGCTATCGAGCGCATCAGATACGCTCTGGACACCGACGACAAGAATATCCGCGAGGAGCGCCTGAAGCCCATCGTTGACGATATCCACGCAAAGTTCGATGAAGTTTACCCCGAGAAGATCGCTATGATCGACGAGGCTATATACAAGCTCCAGAAGTTTGTAGTACGCCGCTGGCTGCTCGACGACAACAAGCGCGTTGACGGCAGAAAGATGGACGAGATACGTCCGCTGGCTGCAGAAGTTGGCATGCTGCCGAGAGTTCACGGTTCCGGTCTGTTCACAAGAGGTCAGACTCAGGTTATGACAATATGCACTCTGGGTCCCGTTTCCGACAGCCAGAAGCTCGAGGGTCTTGACGAGGAAGAGGGCAAGCGTTACATGCACCACTATAACTTCCCGGCTTACTCTGTAGGCGAGACCAAGGCAAGCAGAGGCCCCGGCAGACGTGAGATAGGTCACGGCGCACTTGCTGAGAGAGCGCTGATCCCTGTTATTCCGAGCGTTGAGGAATTCCCGTACGCTATTCGTCTGGTTTCCGAGGTGCTTTCTTCCAACGGTTCTACTTCCCAGGGTTCCGTTTGCGGTTCCACACTGGCTCTGATGGACGCCGGCGTTCCGATAAAGAAGCCGGTTGCTGGTATTTCCTGCGGTCTTATCACCGAGGGCGACAGATGGGATACAATGGTCGATATCCAGGGCGTTGAGGACTTCTTCGGCGATATGGACTTCAAGGTAGCTGGTACACACGACGGTATCACCGCTATCCAGATGGATCTCAAGATCGACGGTCTGACCCCTGAGATCATCAAGGCTGCGTTTGCAAAGACACACAAGGCACGCGACTATATCCTTGACGAGATCATGCTCAAGGCTATCCCCGAGCCGAGAAAGACTGTCGGCAAGTACGCTCCCAAGATGATTCACACCAAGGTTCCGGTTGACAAGATCAGCGAGGTTATCGGTAAGGGCGGCAAGGTTATCCAGAAGCTCTGCGCTGACTTCGACGTTAAGATCGACATTGACGACGACGGCAACGTATTCATCTGCGGTCTTGATCTGGACAAGGCAAATGCGTGTGTTCAGGTTATTTCCACCATCGTTAATCCTCCGGAGATCGGCGCTATCTACAAGGGCAAGGTTGTTCGTATCATGAACTTCGGCGCGTTCGTTGAGATTGCTCCCGGCAAGGACGGCATGGTGCACATCTCCAAGCTGGACAACCACCGCGTTGAGAAGGTCGAGGACGTAGTTTCCGTTGGCGATGAGATAATTGTCAAGGTTATGGAAATTGACAACCAGGGTAGAATCAACCTGTCCAGAAAGGACGCTCTTGCTGATATCGAGGCAAAGAGAAAGGCTCAGGCTCAGGGCTGATAATAGCTGAATACGAGAGGGAAGCGCGAGCTTCCCTCTTTTTGGTTGACTTCAATTTAAATATATGGTATAATAATAGCGCGGGGAACCTTAAGTAAAACATTATTTGTGGAGGTACTGGCTATGAAAAAAATCATATTGCTGATATTGCCGATTATTACGATCGTTTTGGAGATTTTGCCTTACGGTGCGGTGCTGGTATTTGCACCTTCGCCAACAGACAGGGTGAGGGAGACGTTTTCATATTTCAGCCTGACGCCGTTTGGGTATGCAAATTTTGCACCGTTTATAACTGCAATGCTCACCTGCGTAGTTTTATTGCTTGCGTTGATTTCAATTAAACAAAAGAGGGTTTGCAAGGCTCTGTTTATAGTTTCGCTGGTCGCTGCGGTCATTTCGCTACTGCCTTTGGCGTTTGGGTTTAGTTACTTCTCAATAGTGGGAGTGATCATCACATTAATGCTAGCTGCTGAAAGCGTACTGGCAAAAATAACCAACAAATAAAATGATTTATTTTCCGCTCCGCCAGGGGCGGAATTTTCTTGCATTCAAGAAAAATTTCTCAAAAGACCTTGAATTCATAAATGGTATGTGATATAATATTAATATGTGGGGGTATGTTTAAAACTCCCGACTACTCTATTTTCAGAAATGAGGATCATTCAAATGTCATCAAGTGTTATTGTCGGCACCCAGTGGGGCGACGAGGGCAAGGGCAAGATCATCGACATCATGGCTGCAAAGGCTGATGTCGTAGTACGTTCCAGCGGCGGAAACAACGCAGGCCACACTGTGGTTCACGGTGACCAGGTTTACAAGCTGCACCTGCTTCCCTCCGGTATCCTGTACCCCGAGACCCTCTGCCTTATAGGCAGCGGCGTTGTTGTTGACCCCGCAGTGCTGCTTGAGGAAATAAAGAACATGAACGAGCGCGGCGTTACCTGCGATAATCTTCGCATCGACGCCCGCGCAGACATCATCATGCCATGGCACAGACTTCTCGACAGGCTGTCTGAGGAGTTCAAGGCAAAGCAGACCGGCGTGAACATCGGCACCACCGGCAGAGGTATCGGTCCGTGCTACACCGACAAGGACGAGCGTATCGGTATCCGCATGTACGACCTGGTTCACCCTGAGGTACTGAAGAAGAAAATCAAGGAGACCGGCGAACTGAAGAACCTTATCATTACAAAGGTTTACGGCGGCGAAGCATGTGACCTTGACGCCATCTATGAGGAATACAAGGGATACGGCGAAAAACTTGCAAAGTACATGGCAGACGCTTCCGTTATCGCATTTGAGGCTTATCAGGCTGGCAAGAAGGTACTGTTCGAGGGCGCTCAGGCTACTCTGCTCGATATCGACTTTGGTACTTACCCGTTCGTAACTTCCTCTCACCCGATCGCAGGCGGCGCTTGCGTAGGTACCGGCGTTGGCCCGAAGATGATCGACGAGGTCATTGGCGTTGGCAAGAGCTACACCACCCGCGTCGGCAACGGACCGTTCCCGACTGAACTTTTCGACGAGACAGGCAACTATATCCGCGAAAAAGGCGGCGAGTATGGCACTACCACCGGACGTCCCAGAAGAACCGGCTGGTTCGACGCTGTTATCATGCGCCACGCAGTTCGCGTCAACGGACTTACTTCCCTTGCTATCAACAAGTTCGATACCCTGGCAGGACTCCCTGTTCTCAAGGTGTGCGTAGCATACAAGACCACTGATGGTCAGACCCTGAAGGATTTCCCTGTAACTCTTGAGGAGCTTGCCAAGTGCAGCCCTGTTTACGAGGAAATTGAGGGCTACGAGGGTGATCTTTCCAACTGCAAGAGCTTTGAGGAGATGCCCGAAAAGGCACAGGCCTATGTAAAGCGCCTTGAAGAACTCTGCGGCTGCCCAATCAGGTTCCTTGGTATCGGCCCTGGCAGAGATCAGATCATCTACAGATAATAGATGAAGATACTTTTTATCGGCGACGTGGTGGGCATGCGCAGCTGCGAAGCGCTCCAGCAGGAACTTCACGGAATCAAGCAGAAGCTCGGCGCGGAGGTCGTCATCGTCAATGGTGAGAATTCCGCTGAGGGCAACGGCATAAACCCTGCTTCTGCCGGCGCTATATTCGACGCCGGTGCGGACGTCATAACCACAGGTAATCACTGCTTCCGTCAGAAAACGATGGAAGCCGAGTGGGAAAGCAACGAGCGCATTATACGCCCGGCTAACTACGGTGAAGACGTGATAGGCAGGGGAATGTGCGTGCTTGACCGCGGAGCGTATTCCATTGCGGTGATAAACCTGATGGGCACGACGTTCATGCAGCCGCTGGAAAATCCGTTCCACTGTGCCGACAGAATTCTTGAGAAATGCGACGCGCGTATAAAAATCGTTGATTTCCATGCAGAAGCGACTTCCGAGAAGCGTGCGATGGGGTTCTATCTTGCGGGGAGGGTTTCTGCGGTGCTGGGTACCCACACGCACGTCCCCACCGCCGACGAGCAGGTCATCGACGGAACCGGGTACATCACCGACACAGGTATGACCGGACCGAAGAACTCCATACTCGGCGTTGAAAAGGAAATTATAATTGACCGGTTTCTGACGTATTACCCGAAGCGCCACAGGTTTGCAGAGGGCGACATAGAGCTTAACGGCGTGCTGATGGACATCGACCAGAAAACCGGAAAATGCAGTTCCATCGAGAGATACAGGCAGATCATCACAACGGCGTGATTTTACCGAAAGGCATTCCAAGCGAATGAATGGTGATTTTATGGAAATAGTAAAAGTATCGGCGCATTCCGTACCGAAATCCGTTGCAGGTGCGATTGCCGCAGTTATCCGTGAAAACGGGGAGGTCGAGGTGCAGGCGGTTGGCGCCGGCGCCGCAAACCAGGCGGTGAAGTCAATTGCCATTGCGAGAAGCTATATGGCTCTTGTGGGCGTTGATCTCATCTGCATTCCTGCGTTCACGACAGTAGACATAGACGGTGACGAGAGGACCGCAATGAAATTTATAGTTGAGCCGAGGTAATTTCGGTTCAGCTGGTATATGGTTGGCACTGAATTACACGCATTATCGGTTGCAATGGCGCACCTTCGGGGGCGCTGTTGGCGCGTGCAGTTCAGTGCTTTTTTATCACGGAGGGAGCATGGAAGTCAGGTTTTACGACAGCATCGAGAACGAGCGCATGAAATTCGCGGTGGTTATCGCCAGGTCGGGAGGAAAGTGGGTATTCTGCAAACATCGCGAGCGTGATACGCTGGAACTTCCGGGCGGTCATCGCGAGCCTGGCGAAAGCACAGACGAGGCGGCAGAAAGGGAACTCCGCGAGGAAACCGGAGCACTGGATTTTTCCATCAAGCCGGTGTGCATATATTCCGTCACTGGAAAGAACCGGGTGAATTCCTCCGGGGAAGAAACGTTCGGAATGCTTTATACAGCCGAGATCACAAAATTTGGCGAACTCAGCAGCGAAATCGAGCATATAGTTTTAACAGAGGAGCTTCCGCAGAACTGGACTTATCCTGAGATACAGCCAAGGCTTATTGCAGAAGCGCAGCGCAGAGGTGCCATATGAAGATAATGCTGATAGCCACCGGAGGCACGATAGCAAGCAGCGACAGCGGCAGTGGTCTTTCACCGGAGATGTCAGCGGAACACCTGCTTTCCGGGATTTCAGTTGAAGCGGAGGTGCACGCAGTCCAGCCGTTTTCGCTGGACAGCACGAACCTTACCCCGGAGCACTGGACGCAGCTTGCAGCGCTTATCCGTGACAGCTGGAGCGACTACGACGGCTTCGTGATAACCCACGGGACGGACACGATGGCGTATGGAGCGGCGGCACTGAGCTGCCTTATACAAAATCCAGACAAGCCGATGGTATTCACGGGTTCGCAGCTGCCGATGGACGAACCGGGCAGCGACGCTCCGGGAAACCTGACCGACGCATTCCGGTGTGCAGGGCTGGGAAGCGGAGGCGTGTGGGTGTGCTTCAATGGAAGGGTTATTTCCGGCAGGGCAGCGCGGAAAGTCCACACGACTGACTTTGACGCGTTCCGTGGTTTTGAACCGCAGGACGAGCAGACTGTTGAGGAATTCTGCGCAGGAAGCCGGAATGCAGAGGGGGGAACGGTGTTCTATAACCGTCTGGACAGCAAAGCGGCAGTCCTGAAGCTTACCCCCGGGCTTTCACCGGAGCTTGTGCACGACCTTGGCACTTACGTGAACGCGCTGATAATCGAGGGTTTCGGCATGGGTGGAATTCCGGATAACAACGGACTTTCACAGGTGATAGAAGTTCTCATCGCCTGCGGAGTCCGCGTGATAATGACGACCCAGGTGTTCCGCGGAGGCTGCGACCTGTCGGTTTACGAGGTGGGGCAGTCAGCACAGAAACTCGGCGTTATCCCCGCAGCGGGAATGACCACGGAGTACGCAGTGATGCGGGCGATGTGGGCGCTGGCGTATTCGTACACGCCGGAGGATTTCAGAAAACTGTTCCTTGACGAAAGGAACTGACCTGACGACATAAGGAGGACAACGATTGAAGAACGAACTGAAAAAGCTCAACTACAAGAACTTTATCATGATTACGATTGCGGGTTTCATCAACGCATTCGGAATTACGGTGTTCCTGATGCCTGTGAACCTGTACGACAGCGGTATTTCAGGTACTTCCATGCTGCTGGGGTATCTCACGCCGGATTATCTTACGCTGTCTGTGTTCCTGCTGGTGCTCAACCTTCCGCTTTTTCTGTACGGATTGAAGCGGCAGGGGCTTGCGTTCACGATATATGCATGTTATGCGGTGGCGTGCTATTCGTTCTTCTCGTGGCTGATAACCGATGTTCTGCCTATCGATGTTTCGCTGGCTTCTCCGCTTGCAGAGAATGACTTGGTGCTCTGTTCGCTGTTCGGCGGCGTAATTTCAGGCGTGGGCAGCGGTCTGGCGGTGCGTTTCGGCGGCGCTATGGACGGAATTGAGGTGCTGGCGGTCATATTCTCAAAGAAGCTTGGCATGACCGTTGGCACATTCGTTATGATATATAACGTTATCCTCTATATCGCGTGCGGATTTATCTTTGAAAGCTGGGTGCTCCCGCTGTATTCGATAATCGCTTATTATGCGGCGCTGAAAACGCTTGACTTCATCGTCGAGGGTATCAGCCGAAGCAAGGCAGCGTTCATTGTGACGCTTAAACCTACCGAGGTCGGAAAGGCGCTGAGCGACAACTTCGGCTGCGGAATTACCGAGATCCCTGCAAAGGGCGGTTATTCCGGCATAGACAGAACTGTGCTGTATTTCGTGGTTAACCGCTTCCAGATAGGAAAAATGCGCGCCATAGTGCATGACGTTGACCCGATGGCGTACATAACCATCAATGATGTCGCTGATATTTTCAGTGCAAACCACGACACAAAGAACGTAGTTACTACTGCAGAATAAAATACAAGCGCCGTTCAGCATCGAACGGCGTTTTTACTTGTGAGAAGTCACAAAAACATCATGCCGGGCGCCTTATATTTTTTGCTCTGAAAGGTTGACAAAATCGCTTGAATGTGCTATCATAATAAAGTGATTGCACGATTACGTGCAGAAGATACAGATATTTACAAGGAGAAAGGAACCCTATCATGAAAATCAAAAGAATAGCAGCAATGCTGCTTGCAGGCATAATGTCCGTCGGACTGTGCTCCTGCGCTTCCAATGGCAATTCCACCGCTTCTGAAAGCTCCAGCGCAGCTGACGTAAAGACTGCGGAAGCTTCCAACTCTGACGACAACACTTCCACTGAGGGAGGAGACTGGCAGTACATAGCTGACAAGGGCACATTCATTGCAGGTATCACCCTGTTCGAGCCGATGAACTACTATGACGAGAACGGTGAACTGACCGGCTTTGAGACTGAGTTCACAAAGGCAGTATGCGAGAAGCTGGGCGTTGAGGCCAAGTTCCAGGAGATCGAGTGGGACAAGAAGGAGATCGAGCTGAACGCCAAGACTATCGACGCTATCTGGAACGGCCTGACCGTTACCGATGAGCGCAAGGAGAACATGGCATTCTCTGAGCCCTATGTAAGAAACAAGCAGGTCGTTATCATCAAGAAGACCAACGCTGACAAGTACACTGACGAGGCTTCCATGGCCGGCGCTTCCTGCGCAGCTGAGAGCGGTTCCGCAGGTCAGACTGCTATCGAGAGCAGCTCCGTTCTTTCCCAGAACGAGTTCGTTGGTTCCTCCGCACAGAAGGACGTTCTGCTGGAGGTAAAGTCCGGCACTGTTGAACTGGGCGTTCTCGATTATGTAATGGCTAAGGCTTCCATCGGCGAGGGCACAGATTACGACGATCTGATGATCGTTGAGGGCGTTGAGCTCCAGCCTGAGGAATACGCAATCGGTATGAGAAAGGGCGACACCGAGACAGTAGCAAAGGTAAATGCAGCTATTGACGAGCTGGTCGCTGACGGAACTCTCAAGAAGCTTGCTGAGAAGTACGATCTCGCGGACGTATACGCATTCGATAACTGATAATCAAAGCCAATATGCGGGGTGGGACGCTAAGCCCCACCTTGCTTTTTATTTAAAGAACGAGGTCTAAAATGTCATTTCTTGAAGTAACCGCGCAGCTTGCAAACGGATTTCTCACAACTCTGCTGATTTTCGGCGTGACGCTTGTCGGCGCAATTCCGCTGGGGCTGCTGATAACGCTCGGCTCAATGTCAAAAGTTCAGCCAATAAAATGGATATTCAAGGTGTTCGTCTGGATAATCCGCGGAACGCCGCTTATGCTGCAGATCATTCTGGTGTTCTACGGACCGGGTCTTATGGGGCTTGGCGTGAAGTTCGACAGACTGATTGCGGTTATTCTGGCGTTTATCATCAACTATGCCTGCTATTTCTCGGAGATCTACCGCGGTGGCATTGAGAGCATTCCAAAGGGACAGTATGAGGCAGGGCAGGTTCTCGGAATGACTAAGGCGCAGATTTTCTTTAAGGTCGTGCTGTTCCAGGTCGTAAAGAGGATCGTTCCCCCGATGGGAAACGAGATCATCACACTGGTCAAGGACACTTCTCTGGCGCGCGTTATCGCCGTCGTTGAGCTGGTCAAGGCTGCCGAGAACATCGTTTCACTGAAATCCCTTATCTGGCCGCTGTTCTATGTCGGCGCGTTCTATCTGCTTTTCACTGGTATAGTGACGCTGCTGCTGAACTACGCAGAAAAGAAACTGAACTACTACCAGGGCTGACGGAGGTGCGAACATGTCATTATTAGAGGTAAACGGCATTTTCAAGCGCTTTGGCAAGACTGAGGTGCTCAAGGGCATTGATTTCACGATGGAAAAAGGCGAGGTGCTGGCGATAATCGGTTCTTCCGGCAGCGGAAAGACCACGCTGCTCCGCTGTCTGAACTTCCTTGAAACTCCCGACTCCGGAAGCATAACGCTCAGCGGACAGGAGATATACAACGCTCAGGGGAAGTACACCGACCGTGAGATACGCGAAAAGCGCCTGAATTTTGGCCTGGTGTTCCAGTCGTTCAATCTGTTCCCGCAGTACACGGTGCTCAGGAATGTCTGCCTGGCTCCGGAGCTGATGAGGATAAACCAGAGCGAGCGTAAACTCAGCCATCAGGAGAAAAACCAGATAAAGCAGGAGATCGAAGCGCAGGCGCGTGAAATTCTGACTTCTGTCGGGCTTTCTGAGAAGCTGATGAACTATCCGTGCGAGCTTTCCGGAGGGCAGCAGCAGAGAGTCGCTATCGCAAGAGCGCTTGCAATGGAGCCTGTAATCCTGTGCTTCGACGAGCCGACTTCCGCACTGGACCCTGAACTCACTGGCGAGGTGCTCCGTGTAATAAAAGAACTCAAGGATGCAGGGCGCACGATGATACTTGTCACGCATGAAATGGGCTTCGCGAGAAGCGCAGCGGACAAGGTGATATTCATGGCTGACGGCGTTATAGAAGAGTACGGCACTCCCGAGGAAGTATTCGGCAGCCCTAAGAGCGAAAAGACGATATCGTTCCTTGAAAAATCTCTGGAAAATATCACTTGATGTATTTTGCAACTTGCCGGTTTGAAACTTGCAAAATTGCGGCTGAAATCGTTTGAATGGTCATGCTACAGCGACTTGATTGAAAGTTGGTTTTGCGCCTGTTTCAGGAGAATTCGCTCTTTTTGTGTATGGCGCACTAAAAATATGCTGCATTTGCAAAAGTATTTGTGCAAATATGTGATTGACAAAATTCGCATTTTCGGCTAAAATATAAATGTAATCAAGAAACAAAGGCGTTTCAGAGTACGGGGTTACTGCCCCTGGCTGAAGCGCCATTTTTGTTTCCGGGATCTAAACATAACTCTCAAGGAGGAAAAGGGACATGGCAGAACATTTTAACGTAGTTGAGCAGTTCGGTATTGACGTTTTCAACGAGGAAACGATGAAGCAGCGTCTTCCGAAAAACGTATTCAAGGCTCTTAAAAAGACGATCGCCGAGGGCAAGGAGCTTGACAGCAGCATCGCTGATGTAGTTGCAAGCGCAATGAAGGACTGGGCAATCGAAAAGGGCGCAACACATTACACCCACTGGTTCCAGCCTATGACCGGTATCACCGCTGAGAAGCACGACAGCTTCATTTCCCCGATGGGCGACGGAACTGTTATCATGGAATTCTCCGGCAAGGAACTCATCAAGGGCGAGCCTGACGCTTCCAGCTTCCCGTCTGGCGGTATCAGAGCAACATTCGAGGCAAGAGGCTATACCGCATGGGATCCTACTTCCTATGCTTTCGTAAAGGGCGGTTCTCTCTACATTCCTACCGCATTCTATTCTTACTCCGGTGAAGCGCTGGATAAGAAAACTCCTCTGCTCCGCTCCATGGACGTTGTTTCCGACGCAGCGCTGAGAATTCTGAAGCTGTTCGGCAATACCACCACAAAGAGAGTAGTTGCAACCGTAGGCGCTGAGCAGGAGTACTTCCTGGTAAACAAGGCTACCTACGATAAGAGAAAGGACCTGATCTTCACCGGCAGAACGCTGTTCGGCGCTCCGGCTCCCAAGGGACAGGAACTTGACGACCACTACTTCGGTACCATCAAGGACCGCGTGGCAAGCTACATGAAGGACCTTGACGAGCATATGTGGAAGCTTGGTATCACCTCCAAGACAAAGCATAACGAAGTTGCTCCCGCACAGCACGAGAACGCTCCTATCTTCGCGCCGGCTAACCTGGCGACCGACCAGAACCAGCTGACAATGGAGCTGATGAAGAAGATCGCACTTGAGCATGACCTGGTTTGCCTGCTCCACGAGAAGCCTTTCGCTGGCATCAACGGTTCCGGTAAGCACGATAACTGGTCTCTGTCCACAGACGACGGTCAGAATCTGCTGGATCCCGGTAAGTCCCCGATGGAGAACGCACAGTTCCTGACATTCCTGGTTGCAATCATCAAGGCAGTTGACGAGTATTCCGACCTGCTGAGACTTTCTGTAGCTTCCGCAGGCAACGACCACAGACTGGGCGCTAACGAGGCACCTCCTGCAATCATCTCTATCTTCCTCGGCGAAGAGCTTGAGAACGTTATCGAGGCTCTTGAAGAGGGCAGGGAGTACACCTCCGGTCACTCCATGTTCAATGTCGGCGTATCTTCTCTGCCGAACTTCCCGAAGGATACCACCGATAGAAACAGAACATCTCCGTTCGCATTCACCGGCAACAAGTTTGAGTTCAGAAGCGCAGGTTCCAGCCTGAATATCGCAGGTCCTAACACCGTACTGAACACCATCGTTGCAAACTCCCTGACTGAATTCGCAGACGAACTCGAGAAGGCTGACGACTTCAACGCAGCGCTGCATGATCTGCTTGTAAAGAACATCAAGGCTCACAAGAGAATTATCTTCAACGGCAACGGTTACGGCGCTGAGTGGCTGGTTGAGGCTGAAAAGCGCGGTCTGCCGAACCTCAAGACAACTGTAGACGCTATTCCGGCACTCACTGCTGAGAAGAACGTAAAGGTATTCACCAAGTTCGGTGTATACAGCGAGGTCGAGCTGCACGCACGCCAGGAGATCAACTATGAGAACTACTCCAAGATCATCAACATTGAAGCGCTGACCACCAGCGACATGGCAAAGACGGAGATCCTTCCCGCAGTTATGAAGTTCGCAAAGGACGTATGCGATATGGCTGCAAGCAAGAAGGCAATTGGCGTAGAGCCGACAGTCGAGGTCGCTATGGCAAATAAGGTCAACACTCTGACTGTATCCCTCAACGAGAAGATTGACGCACTGAATGCTGCGATCGTAAAGGCACAGGGCATCTCCGACTATGCAGAGCAGGCTAGAGTATACTGCGACGAAGTATTCGTTGCAATGCAGAGCCTGAGAGCGGTAGCTGACGAACTTGAAACCATCGTTGGCGAGCAGTACTGGCCGTTCCCGACATACGATGAACTCCTGTTCAACGTATGATCCGCAGAAAATATAGAGTATGCGGCACTGAATTTTGACTTAAAGCGTAATTTCTCGCTTTAAGATATCCCGCTCCCTTTCCCTTTTTGGGGGCTGTCAGCTGACAGCCCCCCTTTTCTTTGCAAAAAACCCTGTGGAATGCGTACATCATTCCACAGGGTTTTGTCACTTCATGAATACAAAGCTGTCGATCATCAGAAGCTGTCTGCCTGCCATCTCTCCGGCAAACCAGCCCTTGTAGCCGCTTTCAGCAACGAAGTACACCGCGTGGCGCCCGGTCACTGCCTTTACTCTGCCGCCGATAACGCCGCTGTCCTCGCTGAATTCAACTGCGCCGATCTCTTCACCGTCTTCGCTGTCCAGGCGAATGTGCAGGATTCCCTTTGAGCCGGTGCCCCGTATTTTCAGGCGCACCTGCATGGTTTTGGAGGAGTAGTCCTCACCGAAATCAAAGTACTTCCAGCCCATGACGCAGCCGTCTGTTATGTTGGTTATCGGGCGCTCGAATACGTTGGTCTCGGTGATGAAGCAGCCGCCTTTGAGTACGCATGCAGTTTCGGCAGGCGTTATCTCATACGGCGAAAGCGACTTCTCAAACCCCAGCGAAGTCATTTCCACCTGCGGAATGCTTCCGTCGGGCAGTATCTGAATGCGTTCCACACAGCCGCGCCGCGACATTATAGTGCCGTTTGTCATGCGGTGGTAGAATATGTACCACTGCCCGTTTATGCAGCACACGGAACCGTGGTCGTTTCCACCTGGGTAGTCGATACCGTTGTCGACGATAGTCCCGCGGTAAGTGAACGGACCCATTGGGCTGTCGGAGGTGGCGTAATCAAGGCAGCTCCCGCGCTGGGGCGAGTAGATGAGGTAATATGTGCCGTTTATCTTCCTGGGTGAGCATGCTTCAAAGAATTTGTGCGGTTCCGCGGTTGGAATTATGTCAAGCTTGTAGCTTCCCGGAACGACCTCGTACATGTTGTCCTTAAGTTCGCAGACATAGCTTCCCTGGTAGCCGCAGTAGACGTAAGTCCTGCCGTCGTCGTCAACTAGCACTCCGGGGTCGATGAATGTGCCGTTGTCGTAGTGGTTCGGAATATCGTACTTGTACCTCGACAGCAGCCTGAAGGGGCCTTCCGGTCGGTCAGCGACTGCAACGCAGCCCTTTGCGTTGACTATGTAGGCGTAGAGGTAATACTTGCCTTCGCGCTCTACAACGTCCGGCGCGAAAAGCAGTTCCTCTGTCCAGTCAACGTCTGAGGGGCTGTCTGCACCGTCGCGCGTGCGGAAGATATCACCGTGACAGGTCCATTTTGAAAGTTGGTTTATCGGTGCGGACCAGACTTTCAGCTTATAGTCGCAGAAGTCGATAGAGTCCTTTCTGTCGTGGGAACCATAAACGTACACGCGGTCACCAAATACTCTGGGTTCGCCGTCAGGGATATATTCCCAGAGGGGAAGATACGGGTTTGCCATAATAATACTCCTTTTCTATTCATATGGGAATGCAGGGAAAACCACTGGCATTTACTTTAAGTATCAGTATATCATGTTTAGTTATTTTGAACAATGAATAAATGGACAGAACTTAGCATTTTTTTGCCTTTTTAACGAAATGCAAAGTATTCAACAACAATTGTTCAAAGTATACAGTTTTGTGTTGACTTTTTTGATGAATAGTGATAGAATGAGTATGTAAGTAAATTATACAAAGGCAATGTATCCAACAAAGGCAATGTATCCAAAAAGTGCAGAACAGGAGAAGAATATGAAAAATCTGAAAGTTTCCATGAAACTCATGCTGTCGTTCGGCGTATTGGTCGTGCTTATACTCGTGACGATGGCGACAGGAATTGTTGGCATCAGCGGTGTTTCAAACAATCTTAAGGAAATGTACAATGTAGATGTTATCGGCATGGACCGCATGAGTAATGTCGAAGTTTATGTTGAGGAGATCGCAAGAAATACTCTCATGGCAGTTGTGAATAACAACAACACGGAGAAGTCACAGTATCTTGACAAGGCAGTTGATCTCACTGAGAAGCTTTCGGACGAGCTTGAAAAGATAACCTATTCCTCCGGTGATATGGATTCCCTGAGGGCTTCCTGCAACGATCTGATACAGAATGTCAGCGTTGCAGCGGAAGAAATCAAGGGCGCGACCAGCGACGACGGAGTTGACTCGTTCAACAACTACATAGCCGAACCGCTTGAAAGAGCCGTTGAATCAATAGATAATATCGACAGTGCAATCGCGGCCAGTGCTGAGAACACGTTTGACAAAAGCAACACCTATGGCAAGACCTTCGGTCTTATCATGATCATAGTTGGCGTTGTGAGCGCAGTTATCGGTATTGGTGTATCCGTTTATCTGGCAAGAACGTTCACGACTGTAATTCACGAGATCGAGGACGCTATCGTGAACATTTCTCAAGGTAACCTTGACAGCAAGGTCACATACGAGAGCAAGGACGAATTCGGCGTTATGGCAGAAGCTGCACGCAGCACCATCAATGGCCTTTCCGTGCTGATAAAGGACACTTCCCGCATGTATGGAGAACTTGCAAACGGCAATTTCGACGTGCACACCGAGGCAAGAGAGGTCTATATCGGCGAATTCAAGCCGCTGCTTGATAATATGAGAGTCCTTTCGCAGCAGCTCAGCGATACAATGGCCCAGATCTATCAGTCTGCTGACCAGGTGGATTCCGGTTCGGAGCAGGTTTCTGCAGGCGCGCAGGCTAACGCTCAGGGCGCAGCGGAGCAGGCAGCTTCCATTGAGGAGCTTGCAGCCACAATTGATGAGATATCTGAGAAGATCACCAAGAATGCAGCAGATTCCCAGCATGCAAGCGCAAGCATCGCTGAGGTCGGCAGGCAGGCCGGGGTTTCCAACGACAGCATGAAGGAAATGCTCACTGCAATGCATGAGATCAGCGAAACCTCTGACAGGATCAGTGAAATCATCAAGACTATCGAAGACATCGCATTCCAGACTAACATTCTGGCGCTTAATGCGGCTGTCGAAGCAGCAAGAGCAGGCGAGGCGGGCAAGGGCTTTGCAGTCGTTGCAGACGAAGTACGCAACCTTGCTTCCAAGTCCGCTGCGGCTTCACAGAATACATCTGAACTTATCCAGCGCTCCATCAGCGCGGTGGATAATGGTTCCAAAATCGCAGACGAAACTGCAGAGGCGCTCAGCGGCGTGGTTCAGCAGATCGAGAATATCGTTACGACCGTTGACAGCATATCCAACGTGAGCGGTGAGCAGGCAGAATCCATTTCAAAGGTTACTGCGGGTATAGACCAGATATCCAACGTGGTGCAGACGAATTCCGCTACTGCACAGGAGAGCGCAGCGGCTTCCGAGGAGCTTTCCGCACAGGCGACTGCAATGAAGACTCTTGTTACAAGATTTACCCTCAGACAGAACGTAAGATAACAAATATAGAACTGGACACTGTAAGGCGCCCAGTTCTTTGTTTTTAGAGGTTACTTTTTGTTATTTGTGTGAAATTATCATATCAGCATTATCAGAGTACCAGCCGTAAGCACCACAAGTCCGATGAGTGAACGAACTGATAATTTCTCATGGAAAACCACCCATGAAAACAGAACCGTGACCAGAATGCTGAGTTTATCGACCGGCACTACAACGCTTGCAGGACCGTCCTGGAGCGCTTTGTAGTAGCAAAGCCAGGAGGCGCCGGTGGCAAGTCCCGACAGGCAGATGAACAGGAACTCTTTTGGGGGAATTTTGCGGACCTCGTGCGTTTTTCTGGTGACTATCACCATGAGCCATGCCATTACAAGAACCACTGCCGTGCGTATCGAAGTGCCGAGGTTGGATTCCACGCCGTCGATGCCGATTTTGCCAAGTATCGAGGTGAGAGCCGCGAAAACCGCTGACATTACCGCAAATGGAAGCCAGCCGGCACCGTGACGTTCCTCGCTGGCCTGTTTCTTTTCGATCATGAGGAAAATTCCGGCAGAAACAGCCACTATGCCAATGCATTTAGTGAGGGAAATCTCTTCGTGCAGGAATATCAGCGCAAGGAGCATTGCAAGCACCGTGCTGGATTTATCCACAGGAACGACCTTGTTGACATTTCCGATTTGCAGAGCCTTGAAGTAGCACAGCCAGGAACCACCGGTGGCAAGTCCCGACAAAACAAGGAACAGCCAGGTTTTTCCGCTGACCTGGGTGATAGTTCCGGCAGAGCCGGCGACGAGCACCATCATGATGGACATGAGAAGTACTACGACCGTCCTGACCGCAGTTGCAACGGTGGAATCAGTCTGCTTGATGCCGCATTTAGCCAGAATAGCTGTAATTCCGGCAAAAAACGCTGAACCAATGGCAAATATCAGCCACATATTAACTCTTCCTTTTTATTAATGGTGACCTCTAAAAACCGGGACACGAGCAGATTTCGTATATGACT